>Ga0307509_10005196_pt1 | contig 18252 bp, 15 predicted proteins | sample 10_EM_MG_FD_202245 | JGI IMG/M metagenome (GOLD analysis project Ga0307509, IMG submission 202245) | Populus trichocarpa ectomycorrhiza microbial communities from riparian zone in the Pacific Northwest, United States - 10_EM | ecosystem: Host-associated > Plants > Roots > Unclassified | place...
TCATACAATGGTGGGGTTTTATCGAAACATAATCGCCGGACCGAACAAACTTTCCAACTGGAAGCCCCACAGCGTATCTCTGCACGATCTTCTCGGTGAGATTCTGCGAGGTAGAGGGAAAAGAGGAGGTATCGGCATAACCTCGAATTAGGCTAAAGGAAGTTGGAGGTTGGAAAAAGGTTGGGATTCGGGGAAGTAGAACTCGACGTGTTGAGAGCCGGAGATACGCTCTTGAGGCAGGAACCCGCGCCTGCAGTAATTAGCAATCGTCAAAAAATCAAACAAAGAAGGAAAGAGGTCGCACGAGATGCATGGTCAATCAATGGCAAGCTCCTCGCTCCCAATGAATTTAATTTTGGTTACTAGTGAGAGGGGGTGAGAAATTCTGTTTCCCAATTGAAAGAGGGGGACTCTCCTGGGCAGAAGATGGTTGAGGCTCTTCTTTTCCCCCAAGGAAAACGCTTGTTGCCAAGACTGTTATCCTATCATACAGGGTCTGGTGCGCTAAAATATTATTTTTCTATGCTCTAACAACCCTCAAACTGAGAAACAATCTTTGTTTCCTCCAAACTTTTTACAACCTTCAATGACTTCCTCAAAACCACGGAATTCGCTATCATTGTCGGAACAGCTCGCTCTATTGGAGAATCCTGCGCCGACGGGTAATTATTGTTTTCACAAATTTGAGGTATTTAACTAACAACCTTCGATTAACAGATTTCGATCCCGAAGCTCCAGAGGAAGATTACAGCCTCCGGTCGAAAAAATCGGGAAATGTGGAAATTAAAAGTCAGAAACACGGTTGCTCGATTGGCTCGAGCACACTGAACCCTCCAATCAAGACCTCGGAAGCCCGATCGCCGTTTCCCGATAGCGAAAAATCCGAAGGCAGCAGAGACGAAGAAGAGAATGAAGAGGATCTGGGAAGAGCACACTATATCACTGTCGGGTATGACATGAGTCCTTAAACCACTACCTCTAAACTCTAACAACCGCACAGAAAGAGCAAGCTACGGAAAGGAAACCCAGTCCTATTAGATCCCAAATACAATGGCGCTCGAATAAGTCGCCAAAAGCTCTACCAAGACGAAGACGAAGACCACCAAATAGATGGATCCGATGGCGATAGCGAGGGTAGTGATGGCGACGGAAGTGAAGACGATGCAGACGAAAAGAAAGCGGGGGGTCCAGAGAATGGTGAAATTCCAACAGACGAAGATGATGATATCGACAGTGATGGTGCTCTCGGAAGTAGTGAGGATAGATTTTCTGGTTTCAAATTTCTCGGCAGCTCGACTACCAAAGAGGGGGTAAAGGCTATCCGCGGAATGAAGGTTGTCGACGGCTCAAGCTCCGACGGGGAATCTGGAACAGACCCAGACGATGAGGCGATATTGGATGAAGAAAAGGACAGCGATGAAGACGATGCCTCCGATGTAGAGAGCAACCTGTTCAGTCATACTAATGATGATGAGGAGAATGGGAGTGAGGATGAGAGTGAAGATGAAGAAGGCGAAGACGACCGGGATGGGGGCAGCGAGGGTGTCCAGGATGTGGAAGCCAAGCGTAGGGAGGAGTTAAAGAAGCTGATCACCGAAGAACAGAGGTGGGTCTCCCCGGATAAAAACAAACGGTCTCTAATAGCTTCACAGAAACGTTGTTGCAAATATTTCCAAAGCTGTCAAGGCCGATACTGAGAAAGGCACGGCAGTAAAGCAACAGCAGGTGTGTAACACCGTTTTGGAGCCCCTATCGCGCGGATACATGCTGACATCCAGGCATAGAAAACTTTTGACTCGCTTCTAGGTGTCCGCATCAAACTCCAGAAAGCCATTGTAGCAGCTAACTCTCTACCCACCCCTTCCCAACCTCCGCCATCACCTCGACTCGTATCAGAGACATGCCAGGCGGCAGAAGATGCGGCATTGAGTCTCTGGAGCACCCTAACAGATCTCCGATGTGAGCTATCTTCACCCTCTGCCCTCAAACGAAAACACGATGATACGGACACCTCCACCCCCGCTTTATGGGCCAAGATGCGAAAACTCGAAGGAGAAGTTCATCCGAACCGCCTTTCGATACTAGATAAATGGTCTACCAAAACGTTCTCCGTTTCCACCGTCACGCTAGCGCACAAATTAAACAACAGCGTGCAACGTGGCCTCACCGCAACAATCAACGAGACTCTAATGACTGATCTAAACCGACATGTACAAAGGACAAGAGTTCCCCGGTCATGTGCGCCAACAAAGGTCGGAAATGGCGAAGACGTGGAAGTGTATGACGACTCTGACTTTTATCAAATGTTATTGAAGGCACTGGTGGACCAGAGAATGGTGGACAATGCAAACTCCGGCAGTGCCAGTGGCGCAATCAGATGGACAACGGCATTGAGAGACGCCAGAGTTAAGAAAGTTGTAGATACTAAAGCTTCCAAGGGGAGGAAGTTGAAGTACCAAGTCCAAGAGAAACTTCAGAATTTCCTGGCACCAATCGCCAATAATAGTTGGAATGAACACCAGATTGAGTACGCCTCCGTTCATCAATACTTCTCAAGGGGTCCTACTGACTTTAGTAGTGAGTTATTCGGCAGTCTGTTGGGACAGAGAGTCAGAGTTGATGAAGACAGTGAAAGTGAGGAAGAAGTCGAATTTGATGGGTTGAGATTATTCAAAAGTTGATAGAGCAATTAGACCGTCTTAATAAGAGTACTTACAGTAGTTAGACTCGACGTTTGCGTGCCATCATTTACGTAGGCAAAATCTCACCCATATCTCCTTTAAGTATCGTTTATTGACGAATCTCTCGCCCTGAGGGGCGCGGAGGTTGGGAGACATGGCATAATTCCATGATAACGCACCCATGTTAGGAGTGAGCTATGGGGGATGAAAATACGTATATAGAGACAGCAGGCACCGTAAAACCTTGTCTTGATACAACACCACACAGCTTTAGGACTACCCCCCAGATATAGATAGCCCATCCAGGGCCCTTTCGTTACTCGCATACATTCGGGGGCTTCGCAGGTTTCGGTGTTCTCGGGGGCAATCATGAACTGTCACCCGTTTAGTTACCTTGTCCCACCGCTCCATCTTTAAACCAAATCCTAGTCACGTCAACGATCTTGTAGTATAAAGCCCAGGACCTTGAAGCCAATTCACCAATGGGCTGTGCTTGAGTATCATACCGACACTCACTTAGGAGCAGTGGCCCATTCCGCATCCCAGTAGTGAACCACACTCCCGTATCATTACCATAAAGACTTAAATAGAAGAAAAATGTGCTAGGACGTTGCAGTTGCCTCTCCTAGTAAGGCGTGGTGTATATTTCTTTTGATTTGTCTCAACTGAAGGCTGAATTTGCTGTGTTTCCCCCTCGCGTAGCTGGCAATGGGGATTCTAACGTCCTAGCACATTTTTCTTCCATTCGAGTTCTTACGGTATTCCACATCAACCATATCCTTCCCTCCTTCCCCCATATGATACTACCGGGCCCACCTACCAGTTCATCTCCCTACAGCTAACGGAGATCTATGGCCACTGTGCAAATTAAGGCCACAAAGCAACAGGAAAACTCACTGAAATCCTCTGGACAAAGCCGTAGGCCTTCCGCATTTGCCTCCACATTCAGGACTCCCTCGCTAAAGCATCTCCCTTCTGCCTCCTTTCCTCTCCATATTACAATTGCATGCTGGCACATTGTTTACCAGGTGAACTCTCACTCCAGAAAATAAAACGCCAAGCTCTCGGTTTCAGGAAGGATAAAACAGTGCTAGGGGGCGTCAAGGATGCAGGAGATATATGGTTGTGTGCTAGCGGATTGGCGTCATGGTGGAGTTGTGGGGAATCCTTTAACTAGGCCCGGAAACGGGATAAGTTTAATAGGTTTGAAAAAATGTTGGCTACCAGCGCACCTTTTCCCTCACTTCTCTTGGGTCTACAAGTAACTTGGTTATTGTTTTGGATCTTGGGGATAGCCGGCGACCCTGTTCAGGGGAAAGGGGTTTTTGCTTCGCTGCTTACAGCAGTGAGGATACCGTACTGTAGATGGCTGGGTGGGTATAAAAGACTGGATCGTCGCGATGGGGGGAAAGTTTGCTCGTCAGGGTGCGGTGGAATGTCAGAATACGGGCTCCTTCGACTCCCATTCCTTGTCTCACTCGCAGGCGCAGCTCCCTACGAGTACTCGAGTACGAGTGACGCTCCCCCGCATCCCAACAGCGTATGACCCGCCTGGAAATTATCTTCCCAATAGTGCCGGTACTCGAGCAACTTACTGCACGCGGCACGTCTTCGCTACACTCCTCCTCTCCTTCAGGTTCTCTTAAGCTCTTGTTAAAGTCCGGCGTCACATGACATCGGCAAGAACCTTGCCGGATTGGTAACGCCTAAAGTGTCACCTTCTCCGACGGCCTATCAACATTACTTTTTCAAAGTCTTCGCTACGGGCTTCGGGAGAAGTGGATGCTTGGCTGATGTAGGATTGGACAAGTCGCAACCCCCGCTCGATGGGCTGGGGACGATCCACCACGGGACTGTTAAAATAATATGGTCATGCCGGTACGGTACTCCACTAATTAGTTCCGCATATGTGTCATTTCTCCTCGTGATACTCTTTTAGTTCAGGCCAGATTAGAATACCTTCTATATATATATGGAGGGGGTTCCCTTTAGTTTCTACCCAAGCTCCTCCCCCCAATTTTCCAGACCCCGCCTTTCGCCTTCCCAATCGGGAAGGTGAATACTGGGCAAACCAACAGACGAACCCTCACGATCCTATCCCACAAGACCGAACTTGGAGCTTCATAGGCTTGTGGAAAGGACCTCATCGTGAGATAAAAACACTATGGCTAGCACCCTACTGCTACCTCCTGTCCTTCCCTAGTGGCACCCTTGCCTGAGCTATGGGAAACAACGAACCACTACCTCTGGCTGCTGTTACATCTTCTCCAGCCAGTTGACTGATCTCCTCTGGGTACCAGTACACCCACGCTGGGCTCCCATCCAAACGTCGATGGTTTCTTGTCCTCAAAACAAGTCCAGGGTTTCCCAGTGAACCCTCGCTGCTGTCAAGACCGAGTCGAAAAAATTGGGACGATTTGTCTTTTTAATTTCTTTCCTTCATTGTTGGTGTCTACTGGGTGTTTTCCTTTTCTGCCTGCCTTTCTTATTTTTGGGGAGGATGTGCGGTTGGTTCCATACCAGAGGGACTGTAGGATTGGAAGACATTGGACAGGGGTGGGATGTTTTTTCCTTTGTTTGTGCTTTGGGCCTTTATGTCATAACTTCGGTTCTATACAACGGATGAGCCCCGGTCTTGTACCTAAATCAATCCACGGATTTAAAAATAATAAAAAAAGAACTCCCCTTTGGTTTAATTCCTTAGCGGGAGCTTGAAACACAAACCTTGGGCCGATGCCATTGGGTAGTGTGAGATATCCTAAGAACTTTCCAGTCCGCATTCTCCACATCCGCGTAGCAACCGTATTACTTATTTTAGGTTGGCTAGCTTTAACACGAGACCAATACCTATAGATAAAGGTGGAACTCGTGCAGTAGACTCGGTTGCAGACCCGGTTGTACAAGAAAAACCATAACATCCTACGATAGTGATTACAGGCCGCTAGTAACCGGTGCAGATAGCCTTCTACCACTATAGGTGCCCACCGCACACAAGTCCAGGGGTGCAAGAATCCCCCCACAAACATGTCATCGCTATCAGTGCTACCAGTGATGTCTCGTAATCTGTTCCGCCCAATCACCATATCCCCGTCAGTAAGCCACCATCAGCAGCACCAACGATCAAGAATTGTGTTGCAAATGGCAGTTTGATGGCCGCATTGATGGCCACACTTGATGCGGGATGTGCCCGCACTCTGTGGCCGCAGAGGCCTACGTACGCACGAGTGAAAGGACGCGCAAGCACTAAAAATGGTTTCACACCTCTTGTTTTTCTCCCCCTCGCACCTTTCCCTGCTTCACACCTTCGTACACAACTTTCAACAAGTCTTTCCTTCCACCAAGTTATCATCAATCAATCATGATCCTCATCTCCACTTAACCGGTTTCAGTCCACTACGTAAAATCCTCACCGTAAATTATTACCTCCGCAACCCAGATTTTCAACAAATTGCAAAGAAGAAGAACGAGTGATATATCATGAAGAGGAACTCACTCTCCAGTATTAAACCCCGGCATAATTTATCCCCCCCCCCCGTCGGAATAAAACCTCACCTGCCCGGGGCGCGCCCACTCCCAATACCCAAGGCCCTATAACTAAGAGGGGTATCCCGCACCCCCATCCTATCGGTGATCTATGCTGATCGCTAATTGTGAATGGAACAGAACCTTATGGCGGGGTTCCAACCTGTGGGTCCCACAGGCCGTAGCTAGGTATTCGCACCACAGCCGGGGGACCCAGAAGACGCCGCCAAGGCGGTGCTCGAGTTGTTCTGGGGGAAGTGTGGGGGGGGAGGGTAATTGTGTGATACGGCCCGGGCCTACGGTGTTGGACATTGGAGGGTATGAGGGTGACGGGTGTGAAGAGGGAAGAAAGGGTAGGAGGAGATTTTGAGAGTGACGGGTATTGGGCGATTGGACTGGCGCTTGGGTGGAAGTAGAGTGGAGCAGGGCTTTTTAGGGGGAGGTGGTATCATATGTATTGTGATGGGTTTTGCGAATTTCTTTCTAACGCCGGGGCTTGGAAAGGGTATCATACCTGGGCGGGTGATAACGGCTTCGGATGGTTGTTAGTCGTGTTTCGATTAATATAGAGGGGCGGTAAGAGAATGTACGATTGCTGTCCTGTTCTCTGATACCCGAGAGAGCTTCAACTTTTACTGTCGACGAGTGGCCCATCCTTCGGAGTGTTCGTGTCATGGCCTCTCGTGTATCTTAAAGGTAGTTAATGATCATCCTTATAAAACCTATGCCATATAATTCAAAACCCTGGTATCAAAATCCCCTACAATTCCTCCTCCCACCTTTCTTCCATTCCCCGCATACCAAAAGCCGCCCCACCTCACTTCCCCCCGCCACCCCTAACAATTGCCCCACCCCATGTCACCCCATCAACCCTCCAATCACCAACCGCCACTCCGGCCGGGACATCATACTCAAGACAATAACTAACCCCGACCAGCTCCTTACCCCGCCACACAAGAAAACTCGCGAAATCCCCCGTCTTCTCACTAAAGCACCCATGTACACTCCGCAGTTTCCTCATAACTGGTGAGAAATCGCGCCTGTAGGCTTTCCAGTCAAGCTTTATGCTGCCGCCTCTTGTGTCGGATGTGGAGACTACCTCGGTGATGCGGGATGGCCGTTCAGGGATGGTTGATATTGGGGATATATGCAGGCTTCCTAGGGTTAGGGCTTTGAATCCAGGGGAGGTGGGGGTGGGGGGATGTTTGTAGTAGATCCCCAGCTCTGTAATCCTTTCATTAGGGCCTGTGATTATTCGTGGGAACGTAGTAGTCTTCCAGCCTCCACGGGGCCCTTGCGGTAGGGGTAGTAGTTTCTTCTGGGTTGCATCTGAAGTGTAGTATACTCCTACTACCTCTCCTTCTAGTATTTCAGCGGGGGATCGCTCTGGGAGTAAATACGCCACTTGGATGGAAGATCCATTCGCGGTAATTGCTGTGGAATATAGCGGGCAGAAGTCTACTCCCCCGGGAACGCTCCCAGCTGCAATAGAAATGTTCAGACTTGTGCCCCCAAAGTAAGCCGTCTCATCGGTAAACGTCCACTTTAGTTTATCCGTGTTCCGAGAATTCTTCGACGGAAGGATTGACTGCGCACCGATATGCACCCAGGGTGTATTCATGGCTTTCTATTGTACAGGCGCCCATGTCAGTACGGTATAGGGTTGGAAAGCTTGCGCAAGGGTAAAACAGACAACTCCATTGACCCACCACCCATTTCCGAGTGCTCTATTGAAATTCGTAAAGAAGAATTCTGGGCCGCCGCATGTTTTACCAGAGGCAAAATACGAAATTGGCTTGACAGAATTACTCTCAATGTCACTCCCATCACCGACCCAGAACTTCCGATCGATAGATTCAAAGTCCTTTCCACCAAAATTCTCATACGTCCATCCGGGTGCAAACAGAGCTGCGGATGTTCCCGCATCCCGGATGAGGGAGAGTGCTTCACCAACCCCAAAGCCTCCACCACCCAGGGATCCCCGACCGAAGCAATCGATTCCAGTGTATATATCAGACACCCGATTCATAGTGTTGGCCATAGCCTTCGTATTCCCCAACTCCCGCTTGCGCCATCCATAGTTCGTAAACAGCCCGTCGGTGACCTTGAAAAATGGCGCGTTGAGCTGGGTAAGTCCATTCTGCCAGTCCACCTGGTTGCGCACTGTCAAAGCATCATACCATATCACCAGCCCACCGGGAACCAATTCCCTTACAGCGCTTCTGAGCTCTTTCAGAAACGCCTCTAACTCGCCTGGCACGAGATTTTCCCTGGGAAACGAAGCTTCGATGTTCATTAACCACCCGTCGAACCCATAGGTTTCTGCGATCAGTGCTAATTGCGTCGCGTATATGTACTCCCCCTCAGAGCCCTTATCCAGAAGTCTGGAGAGAGCGGCAGACCCGGTACTGCCCTCAACGATGAACGTACCGAGGACTCGGACGCCGTTCCGGTGGAGCGTGTTTATCCATGGGCTCGGTGGGATGGAGACGAGGTGGTGAGAAAAGTAGACGAAGGTATCGATGAGGTGGAGATGCGCTGCGCTGTAAATTGGCCCGGGCGGGGCGGGAAATTGGCCTTGGGCAGATTCATCGGGATGGTAGCCGCCCTTATAGTCATGGCAACTCAAGAGATTGGGAATTGGTGATGGTGCTGCTGTTGGGGGCTGAACGGGCGGCGGTGGGCGGTCGAGCAGAGGTGTGTTGGAGACTTTAGAGGCTTGAATCTCAACATCCTCGGGTCTCCAGTCTGCGAGCTCGGACATCTCGCTAATGTAGATGAAATCTTTTAGGTTGGACATCGTGTTTTTTGTTTGAAGTTATCGTATTCTCGTAGGGAGACGCTACTCCAGTGATTGCGAGACTGTCGAGAGCTTCGGACAGTTATAGTCCTTTTTCGAAGCACAGCTAGATTCACAAGCCATTCGGGAGTTCTCGCTAGTACCCCGCACTCCGGCTATTACGCCGATTATTTACAAGTTGCGGGTTCAGCAGTTGGCGCAAGTAGGGACTGAGAAGAGATAGTAATACAGTATCAGCAGTCGCTTATTCATCAACGGAAATGAGCGGAAGCCCTTGTTCTGAGCCCTCCAAGCTGTATGGAGCTGATCTGACACACCTCGCAAAAACAACTGGGACAACTATGATACCGGGGATCTCGCTAGGACGCTAAAGCTATCCCTCCTAGCAGACTACCGTCCGAAGAATGCTCTTTGCATGTAATTAGACCCCCAGCCAGTATAATCCTTCCAGAAACCCCAAAGCAAGATAAAGAGTCTGGAACCTCCGGGGCACATTTTGGTCATTCAAGATCACTCAACTGATATGAGGATGATGCTCCAAAGTGCCTCGAAGTGGTAGTTTGAGGCTGTAAAGAGACTCCTGGAGTCGGTTTTTGAGCCCCCTACCAGACGTTCCGTATGCGCTCCGGGGCCGTGTAATTTCTTGTATGAGGCTGATAAGAGATAACTTTCCACCGACCCCACAGAACCCACAAAGGGACAGTCTTTTACACAAAGCTGACATAATTTGGATGAATTTCCCACCAAGCTAGGTACCCCTGAATGTATACCGTATACACTCGCTCTTCTTTGCCAAGAGTACCTTCCATCAGCCGATATTTTGCTGGAGTCAAGTACACACCCATCCACACAACCTCACCTCGTTGCGCAACATCTCCTATCTGAAACGGTTTCTCTCAGGCGCAATTGACAGGACGTGGAGAAAACCTACCGTAGAATTCCATAAATAAGCCGCACCTTGGAATAGCCCGCAGCCACCCAAAACCTAGCCCACGTGAGTATGAGCCCTTATATAATCCCTTGCTCCACAACTCAACCTTTGAATAATCCGCGCGGCTTATTTATGGAATTCCACGGGTATATTGAGACAATGCTTGTTACCTTGTTTGGCATTATGTGGGATCAGTGGGTGAAACATAGCACTTTGCTGGGATTTAATTCCATATATTTATACTATGTAAAGGTCTAAGCCGATCTGGCATCTCGACCTAACGGCAGTACACAGGGTACGCCAGCCTAACAAAAACAAACAAAACCAAAAAACAAAAAATAAAACAAAACCAAAAAACAAAAACATCAATCACCACCATCAACAATCTCATCCCACCCCAAAATATCAAAAATCAACTTCCTATCATCACCATCATCCCCGACAGCATCACAATCTGTAAGAAACCGAATGCACATAGCTGAGCGACAACTCTCAGCAGCATTCTTCCTCAAGTGTACTCCCAAATTATACCCCTTGGTAAACGTTGTCTGACACCCGAAGCAAACCGCCTGGCCTGTACTCTTCGGGCAAAACCACTTAACAGCCAGCTTCACCTTCTCAGCGATGGCAAACCTATCCCAAAGCAACTTCACGCCATGCCAAAACCGTGTCCTGCCCACCGCAGCGCAAACCGAGTCCCCACCGTAATGCCTATTCCGTGCCGTCAGGCACGAAACTTCCTTCGCACACACCGGGCAGCAGGTAGATCCAGGTACAAAAAAATAAAAGGCCGTAGGGAGATTGAACGCCGGAAGCGGGCACCCAGCCTCAGCATGTACCAGGTGACACCGCTCACACCGATATACCGGTCGTGCAATATGCACCACTATACGATGACCGTCCCTAACGATGCACGCCGTAGCATCGAAGGGATTACCAAATGCAACCATCACATTCTGGTATTGTCTCATGTTGGCAGGAATGCCCAAACCCAGCATATCGTATGAATTGATCCACCGAACCCATTGTCCAATCATCGAGTTGTTGTATAACGTAGCGGAATCAGGTCGCCCGACAGCATACCTATCGCACGTCGTCCAGTGGTGTCTGTCAGCCCTATCAGGACAGTCATCGTGCCCAACCAAGCCCGTGCCAGATCTGATGCGAACAATGGCATACATGTCCAACCTCGAGAGTGATCGCAGGTGCCGAAAGTCACGAGGAATCGTCTTGTAATACGCGTGGCCTTCCGCCATGTGCCATGCTTTCCATTCCGTGTAACGCCTCGCTCTAACCCTGGCATATCCACCAAACCCAAAATCAACATCGACGAACCTCCCAGGCTCCAATGCCAGGTCGCAGGCCCGTTTGGCCATCCGATCTGTAATCTCGTTGCCAACAAGACCAGCATGACCAGGAATCCACCTGATGACGGTATTAGGAAATCTGGCCAGCAACGGAGCAAACGCCTGCCATATCCCACTTGTCGTACCAGAACTCTGCATACTCCTAATGGCCCCCACCGCAAACTGACTATCCGAAAACAAAGCCAGTGGACGAGGAGATAAAGGCAGTAGATCCCGCAACAGTGACACAATTGCCATCAACTCGCACGAGTTAATGTCCCACTCAGCGGGCAGGCTGCAAGAGCCACTCCGAAGCACCACAGAACCGCTATAGGCGATCCATGCACACCCACATGCCGTGCCTTTGTTGCTACCATCCACGAACCCGACAATCGTAGACGTGGCGGAAAGCGAATCAATGATGCGGAGACCCTCCGCGGCACCCGTTTCCTTGTCCGGGGCAATGTGACACCGTGGCAACACGTCCAGCACCTCTGTCGATACCATCCGCGTCGCAACCATTCCCGGCAACAACCAGCTCTTCCGAATTTCCCCATGCCAGGGAAGGTACGAGCAGTATCCGTAGTCCAGAAACCGTTGTGCAAACCTCCCACGGTAATAGTTGGCCCTGACACGGGTAGGAGGAACACCGCATTCCGAATGAAGGATGTTGTTCGCCAACTTGAAGGGCATCCTGAACAGTGAGCGCAGGCAGTCCCTCACCTGAACCTCAATCCGCTTCACCGCTGCCTCATCATCCATCACAAACTCCAAACCGTACTCAACAACTGGAAGGTAAGCCCCTTGAACCAGCCGCATTACTTCCCAAGCACCAATACCGCCAGCCCCGCCAAACCTGCGCGTAATCGCACTAATCCGATGCCTAACAGCCAATCCCCTCTCAAGCCAATAATCAACATGCTTCCCCATCTTACCGTCAACGGCAAAACGCATACCCAACACACGCAAATTATCAACAAAAGAAACATCAACTCCATCCAAATTACAAGATCCCCAATCATGGTCACCAAAGCCGATCCATTCAGTCTTTAGCCCAGAAAACCACATACCCCTGCCGCGAGCTACCCTCACGGACTCACTAAACACCTCCTCCAACCGTTGCTTGACCACCCTCACCGACTCTCCAGCCACAGCAATCACACCATCATCAACGTAGCTGACCCCAATCGACCTCACAGAAGGCGAGTATCGCAACCTCGGTCGAAATATATCAGCCAGGTAGGCCCCGAACAAAAATGGGGAAAGCGGAGATCCTTGTGGAATGCCACGACTCAAGTGGTACACCCTGGATAACCGACCATTAAAGCGTAGCCGAATCGACCTCTGTGAGGCCCAATGCCGAATCCACCCGACCAGACCAGAAGGACAACCCCGTGCTGTCAAAAAATCTGCCAACAGGTCAATGTCCACACGATCGAAGCCTCCCTCAACATCCATGGACAACAGCGCGGTACAGTATCCCTCATGATGTTTCAGGAACTCATAAATCACAGCGCATGCGTCATGAGTACCCCGCTTACGTCTGCTGCCGAATTGCGTGTCCTCCAGCTCCACATGCCTCGCAACCTCCAACAAGACCATTCGTTCAACAACCTTTGCAAGGACCGGGAGAAGGTGAATCATCCGCCACCCTTTGACAACATCGTAGCGCGGTTTATTGGCCTTCCGAATCAGAATCACCTCCCCCTGGTGCCAGTCCTCACACCCAAACCGAATAGCTTGTTTGACACAACCCATCAACGAACCCTTAGCCTTTCTGGACCAGAACCGAACAAACGGGTAGCTCATGTCATCGAAGGAGGTGGCAGTATTCCCGGGGGACGTTCGTAGTGCCTCGTCATAGTGCCCCTCAACCGAGTCCCAAATATCGCAGTCGGTGGGGGGAATCCAGGGTATACCATCCACCGGTTCCAACTGCGCAGCTATCAAGTCACTAATACCCTCATGTGACTTATCGAACACCCCATTGCCGTTGTCCATAGCAGGAAGGGTACGTGTCGTATCGACTGCGTGAACATACTTGAAAATGTCCGGATCTGAAGCCTTAGACAGCCGTATCCGAATGTCATCATACCGTGATTGTATCATCATCGCTCGATAGACCTTCATAGCCAATTGATAATCCTGTCGCCGTCCATGGTCTGTCCGGCAAATTCGCCTAAGTCTTCGGGTATCGGCACGCATGCGTTCCAAATCGTCCGACCACCATCCACATCTACCCCTGCCGTGATTCTTTCGTGGGATCTCATCGACTATCTGCCGAGCCTGTAGCCAAATATCGTCGCAGTTCTCATCAATGGCCTCCAGGCGAGAAGCAACCAAATCCCATCTGGCCTTCTTGTAATTCGGCTTAGCAGCGGGAAGCATTTCCGTATCAACCGCAATCTTAACCACCTGTGCCGCATGAGGCAGGCCCCCCCTATTTGACAGTCGATATTTATGCGGTGGTCGTCGAAACGCGCATAGATCGATAACCGAGATGCCGGCGTGCGTAGCAACTGATGGCACCATAAAATCCATGTCCCCAAGAACCCTGTTGACCGTAACACCCTGTGTGTTGTGACCGCCAACATCCGCAACATAACCCCACCTATCGTGCCTGGCGTTCATGTCACCTGCCAGGATATGACAGCCTGTGTATGGTACAAGACTGTCCTCAATATCCTTAACTGCCATACTCGGCCGAAGGTAAATCCCACCGATCCTTCTCACCTCACCATCCGCCACCAACTCCAGTATCATACCCCTCCGGTCTGCCCAAGCAACCTCACACAAACCAACCAAACTCCGCCTGATGTAAACATGAACATCACCACAATCACTGCCACCCGAAACAAAAACAAAATCTCCAACATCCCCATCAACACAACAACCATGTACATCCAACGGGGGATCAATAACAAAAATAATATCAACAAAAGAAAAAACATCACACACCACAGACCTATTCCCTACGCTGGCCCCAACGTTAATAAAGCATAGGTTAATAAACATTACCATGCGCTCAGGATACCGCTACCACCAGCCCTCGACACATCAGCGGGCGCTGATGGTGATCTCGCAACTCCTTTGCCCTTCTCCAACCGGGGAAGAACAACCTCCCGGTTGTGAATAGCACGATCAGGGTTGAGCTCAGAACGTAGTTTTACTTCCGAAATGTTGACGCCCGAAACGCCATTGTCGACCATGTGTTCCGCCAGGGTAGAACCTGGCCGGCCCGCAGCCTGACGTCTGAGACGGCCCCTAGAGCGATCACTGACCCCAACCACGGAGGTGTGATCAGCAACAACAGGTGTGGAAGGACCAACCACTGGGGGAGACGAAGAGGACCCACGAAGGGCAACACAGTCACGATGTCCTGCAAAGTGCTCCCCGGAGTGGCATAGAATACAAACCCGCCTAACATGTGAGCATGCCGTCCCCACCTTGCGGCACGACATGACCGGACACTCATGACGGGATGTCATGTGCTCCTTGTGGCAAAAGGCACACACTGGCTTGTTCCTACACTCACCCGTCCTATGTCCAACCATGCAACATTTATTGCAAACAACCGCCGGACTATCCTCTCTCCAAAGTCTGCACGGCCTGGGACGACCACAAACAACTAGCCGGGGATTGCCAACGGCCATCATCCTCTTAACCTCCGGTGTAAGTTCCAACACAAGAATCAACCCTGCGTTGTTAACCTTTCGCTCTTTCAGCTTGTGAATCCGCCCCGCCCACGACGGTCGCGCAGCAATTACAACACCGGGATTGCTCTGCTCAATGTCAGCAGCCAAGTGATCAAAGGCCGAACGACCCTCCCACTCCGAGGGCTGCCAGGAACCGCCAAATCTCGACAGGGGAACCGTTCCGACAAACACCTTTACCTTAGGCGTATCGCGCGCAAATGTAAACTTGGCCAAGTTGAAAGCAGACAAGGCCTCACGCATTGCAGGAAAGTATCCAATGATATCTGTGACATCAGTAGCTGCCAGTGTCAGCAAAACGTCACCCCACTTGCCAAGCACAGCCAACGAAAAGTACGCCTGGCAATTCAGGCTGAACAACGTTGTGTTTAACGAGTCCCTAATCTTGCTGACCGTGACCCCTGCAGGGAGGGCCATCTTCTCATCACGTGCCCTCTCAAAACGTAGGGTCAAGTGTCTAGCCTTAACCGGAATACTGGTAATCGGGTCCGGTGATCGTTGAAGCTTCGCAGGGAACCGTTTACGTCCCTTGACGATGCTGTAGCCATCCACCGACGCATTTGAGGCCGCCACGGTAGCAAAACTCTTGACAGCCCTGTCCTCATCAGTAGACATGTAAGCTGGCCTCCTCAATATCGTAACGGGAGGGGTGGGAGCGGGAGCGGGAGTGGGAGCGGTCGCCACCGCAACATTAGCAACCGCCACGTTCTTCGAACCCTTCCTGTCACCATTAGCAGCACGATGGATGGGGTTACTCTTAACCTGTCCACCGGGGAACTTAGCCACTGGGACGGACTCGGTAGAAGGACCTGCCTTAGCCACACTTGCCTGTCTCGGGATAGCCGGCCTGGGAACGCTAGCCTTGGTGGAAGAACGGTGCTGCCCATCGACTGAACACCGTGAGCATCCATTGTCAATAACATTATTCTTCCACTGCACAAGGTCCCCAATCGACACCTCCAGATCCTCCACAATATCCAGTAGTCGATCAAAGAGCTCTCTGTCCTCTTCAATCCCCTTCTCCAACCTGACAACCCTTTCATGATCAGAAAGTACCTCTCCCACATCCGGAACCACTTGGGCAGACTGCTCGACATCGTCCATGAAGTCAAGACTACCATCGCATGAATCCAGCTCAGCTGGCCGAAGTGCAATCGTGCCGGCTTCGTATTCTGCCAAAGCACCGAGAATGTCCTGCGTCGCAGAAACCGAGTATGGAACCGTAGAGGCAAGCGAGTCCACCTTATCGCATGAACCACCAGCAGAGGCATGGCGGCTATCACCCAAGCCGTTCCTCTCCGAAGTCTTGTTATCTCCTAGGGACATGGCAACATCATCAACCACCACCGAAGATGGGACGTAATCCGCATCGCTAGCCCTGTCCAACTGCATCCCCTTGTACATCACTTTCTCCGAAGACGGAAGGCCAGATAGACCCGAAGGCCAAGAACTCGTAAATTGTGACAAGCACCCAACATTGAGTGCCTGTTCACCCGTAGGCGTACCCTGTACACCCTCTATCAGCCGTTCACCCACAAGGGAACCTGTACCTGTACTCTGCCCAGCCGATGAGCCAGACGATGCCACAAAGGAACTATCCTGGGAATGGTCCTGAAACAGGATACCACCCGACCCTTCCTTGCAAACATGGCACCCCGGTGGGCACCCCATCATCGTCATCACAGCTCTAGCAGCCGCAACCATCTCCGAAATAATCTTGGGGTCAGCACCCCTCACGCAACGTACTAGCTCCTCATCACGAGAACCGTTATCACAGCCCCCGACATGAGTAACCGCAATGGAAAAACCCTCAGGAACGGCATAGGAAGCCGTCCTAACCCGCACAAGCAATCTCCTGTCCCCCATAGCGACAACAGGGTGTTCCTGCCCACTCTCTATCTACCAGATTGATCAGGATTACTAGGTATACCTAGATATCTCGCCCGAAAAATCTCAATAAACAAAGCCGTGAAACAAAAAACACAAACTGTAAACTATCGCAGGACTCGTGTCAAACTGTGATTGGTAAAAACAATAAAATTAACAGAGGAAGGTGGGTAGAAAAAACATTACTGGCATTCTATAGGGGTGGTCTGTGATCCGCTGGTACAAGTATAGAATACGCTTTCCCACCCAACGTGACAAAACACAGAAGACAATTAAAAAAAGAAAACAAAAGAAAACAATTCATCTTTCCGACCCCTGCAGTACCTGGAGCACTGGTACAAGTATAGAATATGTTTTCCCACCCAAAGTGACAAAACACAGAAGACAATTAAGAAAAGAAACCAAAAGAAAACAATTCATCGCGCAGACCCCCGCAGCACCTGGAGCGCAGGAACTCCCCTGATCCCATTCTCACCCGGGAGAGAGTGGTAGAAAGCCCAATATGCTGTGGTAACTGGGGTGAGCTGCCCCTCGTTAAGGTAGGTTGTGACACAGTTGGAATCTTCGAATTTTTTCATAAAATCGGTGAAAAGCTCATAGAATCTATCACTAGGAGTTTGAAGGTGGTCGGATTTAACTGTGGCATGAAAGTTTATAATATTCAAGGTTTCAGGATGTGCTGAGCATGTTAGAATTACTCTATAACGAAGTTATTTCAGTTGTGAGGGATTGCTTACAGATTGACCAAATAGTCAGCGGGATGCACCCGTAAAGGCTCCTGAAGACAGTAATATCATCCCTCTGATGCAGTGCAGCCTCTCTGTACAATTCGGCATCTGCTTTAACGTCACCACCATGAGCAATCGAGTTTCCATCATAAATATATCGTTGGTCTACCCCGTCCATAATCCCCATTTGAGTTTGTTTATAGTTGACTAAGAAGCGGTGCCTGATAGCTGCATAAGCTTGGACGGATAAGGTCAGGTTCGTAACCTGCACTTGTAATGAGGTGATTGTGATTTCGTGCATTCCGGCTACCTCCCGTAAAGAAGATGTCTCGGCCCGTAAAGAAGATGTTTCGGCCCGTAGGGATTTTACCTCGTGGAGAGCAGCAGCCCAGGTATGGCCATGACTATTTGCGACCGTAAGGGTTGGTGTGCTTCGATCAACAGATAAACCATCATTTTTCAATATCTCTGATAGGTTCTTTTTCGCGCTCGAGATGATATGCCCGTCATCGCCTATCCATCAGCAAAAATTATTATATGCGTCCTGAGCGTCCCGTGCATCAGACGCTCAGGACGCTCAGAACGTTAACCGTTACTCTGGACGCGACGTCGGCCGGACGTCACGTCCGGACGCCATTCCCTAT
>Ga0307509_10005197_pt1 | contig 18247 bp, 19 predicted proteins | sample 10_EM_MG_FD_202245 | JGI IMG/M metagenome (GOLD analysis project Ga0307509, IMG submission 202245) | Populus trichocarpa ectomycorrhiza microbial communities from riparian zone in the Pacific Northwest, United States - 10_EM | ecosystem: Host-associated > Plants > Roots > Unclassified | place...
GGTGAGGTGGTTAGGGTTTTTGTCGGCCATATCGTTAAAGATGCATGCTGTATTTGTACCTTAATAAAAAAAACGCAATTGATTTAAAAAAAAAAAAAAAAAAAAAAAAAAAATGTAGTTAATGTCTTGGTAGAGAATATCAAGGCTCTAGCAGAGAAGATCAAAGCATTATGAGCCCCAATCCCGACCCACCAATACTGATTCCATTTCCTCTTACCAAATCAAAGTGCCCTGATCCCTTTATTGGCCCCAGCATACAACCCTCTAAGAATCCCAAGTGGCCGATCCCTTATCCCTCTCAGGAAAATGGTGGCTAGGAAGAGAAATACAGAGTGCAACGTCAAGCCTGTCGACAAAGCCTTGGCACCTATCAAGCGGACCACGACCGCCCCACCACCTGTCCAAAAGAAGGACATCACCGTATGAAAACTTGTTATTAAACATAAAGGTGGCTCCCAGACTATAACACTGCTAGAACTTAGAGATGAGATCAACAAAGCTCTGGCTGCCACACACGTTCAGACAGTCTCTGTCAAAGGCAACACAGTTACCCTTACTACTATGAAATTTATCATGGCCACCTCGCTTAACAGCAGAGTGCGTACCTTCTCCACCTCATCCCTGGCACTGTCACTGTTCATTTGAACACTCCAGTTACCCAGCTCCTGGTGTACAGGATTCCCATCTCGGCCTCATTAGCTACAATTACAACTGAGCTCACAACTTGCAACACAGAATGGGCTCTTACCTGATAGCCTAGATGGCTTACAATGGATGAAGCTAGAGCTGGCAAGTCTGCCTATACAATCTTTATTTCTATTACTAGCCCCAAAGCTCCCAACTTGGTGGGGAAATGACTTGCAGCTTTTCTTCCACTTATCGAACTGAGTGCAGACTGCACTTCAATGCCCTCACACACTGATCCAATTACTATAGCTTTGGTTACCACAATAATATGTGCAACAATGAGGCTTCCTGCTGGTGGTACGCTCAACCACAAATGACTAGGGCCCACACTTGCCCTACTGCCACTTGCCGTCTACACAGCCATCCCTGCAGCCATTTTACACTTAAGTGTGTGAACTGTGCAGACTCACATGAAGCCCACGTTATGTCATTTCCCTTCCACCCTGAGATGATACTTGAGGAGAACGAAGAGGAAATAGCCAATACTTGAGTTCTGTAATTTTGGGATTACAGGTTCTTGCAAGTTCTCAGTTGATAACTTACAAATCTAACTTGTTATATGTGAGAATTGGGTGGAGGATTTCTTTAGTTATATGGTTTTCAGGCCATACCTCGGGGTGCATGCCATGGATTTTCCTGTAGCTAGCTACAAATAAACCACGAACTTTACAAAAAAAAACCCGTGTCACGCCAGGCTAGACCGTGTACAGTATGGTGCGTGGACAAAATTAACCGCGGATCAACCAAGAGGGAAAAACTCCAGCTATGACAACAACAACAACACCGCAATTATTAAAACCAAGAAGGAAAAAAGTAGTATAAGGTAGAATACATAGTAGCAATTAATATTTGAGCTAGATAAAGTTCTTTAAATGGTGTTGAAAGGGTGATAACGGGGGTTGCCATCGATCTCTGATCCGCGGTTAATTTTGTCCACTGACAATCCCTTCGTTTGTATTCACGGAAGGAAGCTAGCGCAGCACTAAACTCGGCCGAATAAAGTGTTAGCTATTAGCAGAATGGTCACCGGAAAGGATTACTAAGAGTCTTGGGGTGTGAGACCCGGATGTGGCGAGATTGGACTCTAATTAATTTGGTTAATTGGGAGAAAATATACGCAGAATTTCTTGTCTACATCATGGACATACTGAGTGGGTTTGTGATATTTTGAGCAGTACACTACTCACAGTGTCCATGGTATTTCCTATCACATTTGCGAAAATGTGTTAGTGCCAACATCTCACTAGCTCAAGGGATAACTTAAGAATACCGTAGGCATTTCTTTTGGGTTTGGTTTGTTCGTTTAGTGTAGTCGGAGCACTTTGCCAAGAAAATATGGTCCGTCTTCAAACCCCAAAGGATTTTCAACCACAGGTCCAATGAGAATTATGGCTCTATTAGGTGATAGATTGGGTGATTCTCTACACACTAATAGAGGAAAAATAGAAATATCTCAAGTTTTCATGGAGATATAGGGGTTTAAAATGGGTTAAAATTTTGGCAGAAAAAAGAGGAATGTCCGGGGTATTCTGTGATAGGTTAAGTACTATTAACTGCCTTGATGAGGAAGGTTAATTGATATTTGCCAAGATGTTAACCTATAGCAAGGGATAGACTACCATGCCGAACTCCGATGAACCCGTTTTTGATGGCTGTTGCACTGAAGCCCTAATATTAACCGGCTTCTCTCTCCCCAGATCAGTTGGTACGCACAGCCCTCTAAATTGCCTTAAAGGTGCTGTACTGTACTCGTACAGTACTGCTGGTATGTAAGTTAAGAGAGTCGAGGAGGAGGAGGAGGAGGAGGATGTAACCAAGAAAAAGGAAATGATGGCAGAAGAAGAAAAAATGAAAATGAAGAAAAAAAGGTTCGGTAGCAAGCAGAGTAATGGGCCGCAGGCCGGGTGGGCGAGCGTGTGTCATGATTTCCGGATGCGCCGCATGTCAATAATATAGGCTAACCTATCCGAAAGGCTGGCAGAGGAATACAGTGAAGTGCATTCGACGAATTATAACTCTTGACTGTGAAGATTAAATCCTCGGACGCAGCGGTCGGTTTCACCACAGCACAACCCCACATTTGTACCGTACTCGAGTAATGCGGCAGAAGCCGCATTACTCCAGTACGGTACAAGGAGGGAGGGAAAGAAAAGAAAAAAGACGTGCCTGGCGATTTCCCCAGACCCAGAAAACAACTGCGTTACTGTATGACACTGTATGGGGCAAGGGATAAAGTTATCACATGGTGATGTTCCAAGGAGAAAAGGGAGATGAGGTCTATCTTTCTATATTGTACTCGAGTACTGTATAGAATCGAGATAGTTTCATGCAATGGACAAAGCACTCTGCATGTCTGCTACTAAGTCTGTAGTAAAAGAATGGTTGTTGATATTGTATACGTTATTTTTGAGTCTAATTCCTATTTTGATTTTTGCATTTTGGCAGGTTTTTTTTGTCTCGTGTAACTTGACAGTGTTACCTTGGTAGGTTCCATGCCTGACAGATAAACTGGGGCAGAGAGTACGGCAGTTCAAGGCTTATTTGCCTCCTGCCCACACCAGGTAGCATGTGAGTCTTCCTTTCAGTAGTGGGATAGCTTTCATAAACAGCCTTGGGACGCAAGTACTGTACAGTTTCTCAAGTTGCATTTCTAGGAACGGCGGCCAAGAGTACAGTGCCGATATCATGAGAATCGGGGCCCCAGGAAAGCAGGAGGGCAGAAGCCTTAGTTTCTGTGGAAAGCAACTCTTTCCTTACCCCAGACCATGTGAAGGGGTTAGGCGAATGATCCTAAGTGCAGGCGCAACCAGTGCCCGGTGGTAGCTGTAGCCTAGTGAAGGAGCTCTGGCATTTTCTGCTGGACCCAGGGGCAAATCCTTTCATGTGGCGATGGTATTCTGCCAATTGATTGAAAAAAGAACCGTGGGGTTATGATACCGGCAATGATAAAATGAGGGGAGCCGCTGAGATATCATACTTGTATGCGAGGTAAGTTAGTTTCTATTTGGAGAAAAAAAAGAGAAGGAAATAGGAGGATGAAGGACAAATGTGGCAAAGGTTCTCCTGTTGCAATACACATGGTATGATACCGTAGTCTAAATTTACTTGTGCTGAGCGCAATTGAAATGAATATTTTGTGCTCCACCTTCGCCCAGTATAAATAAGAATCGCCACAACCTTCGGTGCAGATTGAGGAAAAATCAACTCCCCTACCGTAAGTCAACCGCCAATGCAAGTCTCAGCGTCTCACAACCGTTTCCTGCGTTCTGCCGACGCTGTGTTCAGACATGGGTTGGGCGCCTGGGCTGCCTGGAGTCAGAGTCTCTTCTCACCCCTCCAAAGGCAGCTCCACCAGGGATTCTTCCACTATCAGCAATGCACATGGCTACACCTTCCGGTAACATTAGACCAGAAAACAGGAGTGGGAAGGGAAAGGGAAAGGAAAGGAAAGGGCCAAGAGGGAAAAGTCGCTGTTGGCCTCTAGTCGGAGACCTTCGAGGAACTTATTTAATAGGTTCGGAGGGCAGCCCATGTTAGGTCCAGAGCTCCACGGAAGAAAAAAAAACCCGTCCTTTCCAGCCATACATACAATCCATCCGTGCTCCTTGTTCCTATACCAATTTCGGTTATCAGAGATTCAATAGTAAATAGGGTTCATTGACATATATAGCCTTCACCTCCATTCTTAACTTCGATTGCCTCCCCATCGTCATCCCCGTCAATTGCCAACGACCTTCGTTCGTAAGGCCCGAGTATCTTTCAACATTGACCACCCGGGTGACGCAATTCTTGAAATTCTTTCTCCTCAGCCACCTCCCCCCACCACCACCACCAACATCAGGAATTGAGCTCTGGTAAATTTCTTCCGCCATCTGTGAAATCCCCTAAGATATTAAACAGTGCTTTTGGGTTCTTCAAGTTCGGGGGAAGATGTCTTCGTCCTCTTATCCACGAAGGGGTTTTCCTATGCCCGGGGTGCCACTCCCCGTAGAGGACACTTTGCAACGGGAACCCGATGAAGAAACGGGATTGCTGCGGCCCCATGGTCCTCGAAATGCTCAATCAGACTATATACTCACCTCTAGGTCCCCGCCATCCCCACCGACTCTCCTAGGGAAGCAAAATTCTCGCTCTTTCTTTCACAGTTCATATCATGGCCATCACTTGAACGGTAAGTGACCAGCTATTTCTTAATTTACCCCCATTGATACCCTACCTAACAGAATAATACAAGTAGACCCTGACAAAGTCACATGGCCACAATACACTTCCTCCTTGGGAGTTCGAGATCAAACAGCCGAGTTAGCAACATTAGCGCTGTCGGATGCCGGCTCGGTGCGCGGTAGCCCACCTCCTCGGCCCTTGTCGGCTTCATACCCTGATATCGGGCTGGGCTCTACTGCGGAGGGGAGTCCCGGTAGAACCGGGGTGATAGTTGAAGTAGCAGAGCCTGCATCCGAGAGCGGAACCCTAACCAAGATCCCCGGGAAGTCCTACTTAACACATCTCCTAAGAAACTCACCACCAGAGACAGAGTCGGAACAGGAGGCGGAGGCGGAGGCGCAGCAAGATCACGAAGCCACGAATGACGGCCCGGCTGCAGATGATTCGCGGCTACCCGATAGTACAAAAGAACCACCGCCAACTCCGAAGGGACAGCCTGCGCGAAATGACACAAGATTATATGACGCCATTCAGCGGCCTAATGGTGATGCTGCCCCCTATCACGATTATGGTGCAGTTTCCGGAGCAGATCTCACAATGGCCATTGCATGGCCTACTGGGAAAGGATTGAGTGTTATGAAGAGTCTGCTTCACAAACGAAAGATGTGGAGGAAACAGGAAATTTGGGAAAATATGGTGGTCAAACCGGTAGGATGTCTTCCTGCTGTTTTATTAGGGTTGTTGTTGAACGTGCTAGATGGGTTATCTTATGGTGAGTACTTATCACAACCCTTGTGATATTAGAAGTTGAGAGTTAACAGGGCCATAGGAATGATTTTATTCCCTCTCGGGCAGAGTATTTTCAGTGACCTTGGTCCTGACGGTTTATCAATATTTTATGTGAGCTGTATAGTGTCGCAGTTAGTGTACTCGTGTGGTGGCAGTATCTTCAAAGGTGGGATTGGTTCCGAAATGGTTAGTTACCGTTCTAGGCCCCACCAATAGATACCAAGCATTTGTCTCATATCGCCTCTAAACAATGTCTCACTCCATGCTATTGCTAACAATCGATAGATTGAAGTTGTCCCATTCTTCCACAAGATGGCTTTTACAATTCTCAATCAGGTTGGAGATAGGCCTAAGGCCGTCATAGCAACAACTATATTGTCTTACTCCCTCAGCTCAATTCTCACTGGTGCCGTATTCTTTGCACTCGGATATCTTAAACTTGGCTCCCTCACTGGATTCTTTCCTCGCCACATTCTGGTTGGTTGTATAGGTGGTGTAGGCTGGTTTCTCGTTGCGACTGGCCTCGAGGTATCAGCCAGATTGGAGGGTAACCTCAACTACAATTTGGAGACTCTCCAACTTCTTGTGGGACCTGCAACCCTTGTGCTCTGGACCGTTCCTTTACTCCTTGCAATAATACTAATCATTATTCAACGTTTCATCAAACATCCTTTAATTGTCCCTCTGTATTTTCTAAGTATACCTGCCGTATTCTATCTTGTTGTGTTGACTGTCCCCAACCTTAATATTGCCCTCCTGCGAGATAAAGGCTGGATTTTTGAGCTTCCCCAAGCTGGGGTACCTTTTTATCATTTTTATACATTATATGGTCAGTCTCTCTATTATCTCACTGGCCTGAACGGTTGGTTATATACTGATATTGTATTCAGACTTCGCCGAGGTCGATTGGAAGGCACTTGCCAGCACTGTGCCGGCCATGTTTGCTTTGACATTCTTTGGAATTCTTCATGTGCCCATAAACGTTCCAGCGTTAGGAGTCTCTACTGGGGAGGATAACGTTGATGTCAACCGCGAGCTTGTTGCACATGGAATTTCAAATGCATTGTCGGGTTTCGCTGGCAGTATTCAAAACTACCTTGTTTATACCAATAGTATTTTGTTTATTCGGAGTGGAGGCGACAGTCGACTGGCTGGGATAATGCTTGCTATTGGCACTTTTGGCATTATGGCTATTGGTCCCACCATAATCGGATATATTCCAGTCATGGTCGTTGGTGCACTTATATTCTTGCTTGGAATCGAGCTCTTGCGTGAAGCCCTCTGCGACACGTGGGGTAAACTTTCTCGGCTCGAATATCTAACGGTAAGTGATTCGATCGTCTATGCCTCCCTCATGCCAAAGTATCTTATTGGTTGCTGACTGTTCCCCGGTTTCAACCCCAGATTTGCACAATCGTTGTTACCATGGGAGCATGGGACTTTGTGATTGGTATTCTGATTGGCATAGTCCTAGCCTGTATGTCTTATGTAGTCCAAACATCTCAAAAGCCGGCAATTCGCGCGATATATTCGGGGGCTATTGCCCGTTCAACCGTTCGGCGACACCCTAATCAGCAACGCTTCCTACGGAAAGTTGGGCCCCAAATACAGGTATTCAAGCTTGTTGGATACATGTTCTTTGGCACAATCGCTTCAGTGGAGAGTAAGATAAGGAGTCTTTTAGAAGAAAAGAATTTCCAGAAACAACCTATTAGATTCCTAATCGTCGATCTTTCACACGTCAATGGAGTGGACTTCTCGGCCGCGGAAGCATTCACTAGAATGCGGAGGTTGCTCTCAGCCAAGAATGTGGAGATGGTATTGTCTAGCGTTCGATCTGACAGTGGAGTTGGCAGGGAACTACGAGCTGTTGGAGTATGGGGAGATAACGATAAGATCCAAGTCTTCCGAGACCTAAATGCAGCACTCGAGGCTTGTGAAAACGAATTCCTGACAGCTTTCTACCTTCACCGTGATGAGCTTGCCAAGAGGAATCATAATCCCCCAATGCACCTTGGTAAGACCCAATCTCTAGTTAGACATCAGCCACTATAACTAACTGTAAACAGATGTCCCGAACCGGACCCTGAACGATATTCATGGCATTGAAGTGGGGTATAGCTCCCCACGGCGGAACCTCCTCAAGTTAGCAGCTGCATCAACACTCAGAGAATCGGAATCGGAATCGGAATCCCAGCCCTCGAAATGGAAGAATTTCAAACAGCCGCTCCCACTCATTTTGCAAACATTCCAGGAAATGACGGACAAGAACGAAGATTTTTGGTTCCATGCGATTCCTTTTTTCGTTCGGAGGGAATTTGCTCAAGGGAGCGTCGTATTCTCGAGGGGGGTAAGCATCCCGCAATAACGAGTTAGGGACATAGGAACACAGATCTAACTCATCCAGGATAAATCTAAGGAATTCTATCTCTTGGAAGAAGGCATGTTCCGAGCTGAATACGACCTAGAGCAAGGTAAATACTTTGAGAGCATCGTCGCTGGTGAGTTTCCATCACATTATTCACCTTATTATCCTGTTGATGAGGGTCTGATACATATCAAAATAGGGACCACTTGTGGGGAACTTCCCTTCTTCTCTGCGACAAAGCGGACCGCCACCGTTATTACGGAAAAGAAGGCAGTGGCCTGGGTATTAAGCAGAAGATCCTGGGAATCTATGCAAAAAGTTCAGCCAGATATTGCGAAGGAGCTCTTGGAAATAGCTCTGAAACTAACAAGCGAGCGCATGAGTGCAATCACAAGGTAATTTATTCCTTGTCCTTATTAACTACCCACTCTCGCTTATCGGAGGCGTCTTCCGAGAACCCTCTTCTGGTGCAACCATGCGACAACACAGGCGCCTTTGTCCTAACATCACATGATTTCAAGATAAGCTGACGATACGATTCTTCCTTAGTTATGTCCTTACGAGTGCTGGTTGATGCCTACGGTGCTGAGGATGTGAATAATTAATGAAAAGTGGGCAATTTGTGCAATTTGGATCACGATCTCACGATCTGAACTAGTCTCTCGGGATTCACAGCCGGGGCAGATGACGAAGGGGTGGGGAGAGGTCCAAAATCAGAACTGAGAAACAGATCACGAAGACGTTTTTATTTCCATTTTTCGTGTGCCCTCGTGCTCAAAAAAGCACTAAAATTTTGTAGGTATTGCTGGTAGTCTACAAGTAGTCTGCCAATGACATGTCACTTTTTTTTATATATATCTCACTTTCTCGTTGCATTTGCATGGCCAAGCCGAGATATGTAACGGGGATGGATCGCACTCGAGTAGCGGCACAGGAGTACTCGAGTAGGGCGGAAAAGTCTGGGATGGATGCAGTGCAACATGGTCTACATATCTTGTGCTAGACGAGGGGCATGAAGCTTCACGGCTATCACTCGCATCAGGGCTCAGCTCGGAATGCAGAAACGCGCTCTCGCTAAAATAAATAAATAAATAAAGGGGGAGAGGTCTACCGTAGGAGGGAGAAGAAAAAAGGGGAAAAAGAGAAAGAAAGAGAAAAGGGAAAAAGGGAAAGGCATTTGCTTCACCTGTCTTAACATGATTTCCACAAGCAGTGTGTTACCGGTAGTACCGTGCTCGAGTACAGTACGGTACACGTACAGGTACTCGTCCAAGGTACCGTACTTGTAATAAGCATCATACCCGGACGGTTAGAGGGGAAACAGGAGGAATCTTTCAGAGAGATTTCGCTCCTCAACGTGGCGTTTACCGTCCACCCCCCCTTTGTGTCTAGGGACTTCTTGTCTGAGACGAGCAGCCTTAAAGCCAAGCATGGGAAGACATTTGCAACCGCGATCCGACTGCAGACCGCAGGAGCAGTCGAACCCTTTTTTTTGTCTTGTCCAACCAACGCAGCGTAACGGTAGTTGCTGTGGCGATAGCATAAGGTAAGTAAGGAGCCATAGGGAAAAGTGGGAAGGTTAGACTAAAACGAGCTAGAAAAAGGAAGGAGAAAAGAGAGGGCTCCGGTGTTATAGATCTGGGAAGATCTTGGTTGTTGTTGCTGCTGAAAATTCCGCTTGGAGGATTCACTTCTGTAGTACCGTATCCTGTTTGGAATCTCGTGATACCATGCTATCTCGTGGCCCGAAAAACCAAGCGAGCGTCACCAGTGAATGTGAGAAAATTGAAAAATTCGATCGACGGAGGGGATGGACATTTGCTGGTGCTGTGCGCACAGGGTACGGTTGCTTCGGCGACGACTCTGTCCTCCTTCCTCTCCACACCAGAACCTCAGACCTTGCGCCAGGGCAAAAAAAGGAAAAAAAGGAAGGAGAAAAAAAAAGAATTCTAACCTAACCTAACCTTCATTCAACCACTTCCCCGCCCTAATGCCCCCCTCGCTTGCCCGCATTTAGCAGTGGGATGCCCTTTCTCTAATTTTTCCAACCTTCGTCGGTAGGAGAGAGGTTGGAAAATGGTACAGCACGAGTACTGCGTAGTATAATACCTTTCTCTCTTCTCCTAGCTCACCGCACTCGAGTAGCTCAAGTAGCATACAACATAGGAAATTTCTATTATTATTACTTACAAAAACCCACGATAAATGATCGAATAAGGACAAGAGGAAAAAAAGAAGGAAAAGGCCAAGGAAAGACAGACGCCTCTCTCGCCTTCTCTCTCCCGCTTGCTAGCGCCCGTTTCAGCACTGTGTAATCCCCCCCCCCAAAAAAAAAGAGAAAACATGGGAGATGGGAAAAAATGTGCTATGATATGACTTTATTTTATTTCATTCTTCTTTTCCCTACCCTATGACGAAATCGGCAGTAACCAACCACCCCTTCCCTTCCCCCCGGGACCGCACACACTCAGAAATCCATCCGGAATGACATGGCGCCAGAACTGGGGGGGTTGAAATCAGGAGGGAAAAAGGGAGGGAAGGGTGCCGGTGCTCGTACGGTATTAGTGAGCATGAGGGAAGGGGCTTAAGTGGTGAGTTTGAACGGTATGGTGCCGGACAATGCCAATCAACACCTTAGCGAACCCAAAGTACAACCAACTTCAAACTCCTCTAAGTCAACAACAACAAATCAAAAGCTGAAAAGCTTCTGTAAAAGGCTTTATTTGATGGTTGTCTAAAGAATTAGAGAGGGGTTTAAGGAAATATAAACTTCCTGCTGTGCTAGAGCAATTCAAAGATTTCCATTTTTTGGTTGGGGAGGTACCAAATTAACACACCCTAAAATTACTGTATCAGGTAATATCTTGGCAACACCACGCCTAATGCGGAAATAAATATCACCGATCATTTCACTTTGTGTGACAACCTAGCCCAATTAGGAAGGTTATTGGCGCTTAGTGAGCGACGGTGAATTAACACAGGTGTCGATTGGCAATGTCCGGCACTATACCCGTATGGTGCGATTGCTCAGTGCTGGGATGGCGTTGCTTGCTTTGTTGGGATACCGAGGTACGAGTACTTGTGCGGTAGGGTGGAGGAAGGGTGATTGGGTATCATAAATATGGCAGCGCGGAGCGAGGGGCGAGAAAGCGATTGGATGTGGAGGGATTCTCTCTCGAAGTGGCTTAAAGGGTCTGCTCGCATTTTTCTGGTTGGCCTTTAGCGATTTCCGTTTGGCCTTGATGGTAGAAACGCCTTGTGTCAGTGACGAAATAGTCATGTGGTCGATGCTGGAAAGTGTGGAGAGAAGTATCAGGAAGCAGGAGAAGGGGTGTGGATGGGTCAATGGATGGGTGGACAAGACTTTGCAGTCGGCCATCGCAAGAATCGTGGTTACTTGCAGCTATCGTACCTTGTATCATCCTGGTCACTCACTGAGCACCACCTGTAGACTCACTGCTTGTGTGATATTGTACTCGTACCCTGCCCAGGAGAAGGCAGCAGCAATGCTCAATTTTTTCTTCTGGCCTCTTCTTCCACTTCTGCTTGCCCGTCCAGTGCAAAAGTGCATCTTTTTTCCCCCCTTTCTTCTCCCTTTTTTTCTTCTCGCCCTCAAGCAGAAGGACTTGGAGAGGCTGAAGGCTAAGAAGGACCTTACGAGGGAGCAGCGATTGGACCACTGCAAATGCAGCCTGGTAGGCGACGGCAAGACCGTGGCCTTGGCCTTAAATAAAATACCGGTATTATACATCTTGGCAGAAGTACCATGCAATCTTAACCACATCCCAAAACATGAGATTGCTGTGGTGTGGGAGGGAGGGGAGAGCGAGAGCGAGTGAACGGGGGAAGAGAGAGAGGGAGGGAGGGAGGCATGGGCAGCCTATGAGCTGCGAGCTGCGTGTGTACTCGAGTATGTGATCGAGTGGGTGTGGGATGGTGGTGGGGGGATAAAAGAGAAAGAGGGAGTGCGGTACAGTACTTGAGGACTTGTGATGGGTTTCCTTCTTATTTAGTTATTGATTCTAAATTTATTTGCTCAAGGGAAGTCACAAAAACATGGTACCACAATCGAAAGAGAATTACATGTTATGCGCCCTTCGCCTGGGCGTGCTGTGCTGGGTAATGGAGAGATTGATGGGGGGAAGGGAGCAGAGAGGTGGTGGCTGATGGTATAGGGAGTAGTCTAAATGGAGTGGAAAACGTGTGGGGCGGCGGCGGCGGCGGTTGAGCGGTAGGAGCGGTTCAAGTATGAACATGGACGTCGGACCCACCATAGCACCATACCGTACTCGTACTTGCTTCTACGGTAGAGCAGGTGCAGAGGGGAAATCGGGATGAGATGATTGTTATGTGATGGGTGATATAACAAAAAAAAAGTGGAATATGTATGATTGAGTTCGAATATCGTTTGACTTTTGAGCGGAGAAACGAGGGGTGCAGCGAGTAATGAACGAGGCAATGGAGAAAAAGCAAGAACCAAATTATAGCGAAGGAATGGAAGGAAGAAAGGAAGGGGAGAGGGAAGAATTGGTTTGAGTGATGGTCGGTGGGGAGGTTCTGCAATTGATGGCCAGGACAGAGAGCAGCACCGGGCACCGTGCGTAATATGGTGATTTGTGTCGTTTGCGACGGGTGCTAGCGGAATTGGGGTTCAGATGGAGGAACTCTCTCCTCCGCGATGGTCGCCGCAAGGGCTGCCTCCTTGGGGTCAATTCGTATGTTACAGTAGAGTAGTCAGGATGGCTGGCCGGTGGTTGGCTGCCCTCTCTGCCTGGCCGCGCGCTGCTTGCCCTGAAACACGACCTCCCCCCTCTGCTCTGCTGCCTTTTGCTTGCCCACACCTCCCTATCTCTCTTCTTTTTCTACCGCGCTTCCTTCTCCTCCTCTTTTCTCCTGCCTTCTTTCCTTCCTCGTCCTCCCTCTCAACACCACATCCTCCCCTTCTTCAGATTACCCTCCCCCCCTATTTACCCTTTCACTTGCTCGTGTGCTTTTGCCCACACTGCCCACACAAGCTTGCCATTTGTTAAAATAACAATAGGCTCCTTCTTCTTAAATTTCTTGAAGAAACAAACAAACAAAAATCAAATTCTTACACTTCTACTGACAATGTCTGACGCTGTCAAGCCAGAGGATACTAAGCCCGTGGCTGCTGAACCACCCAAGCCAACTGGGGTCGAGGAGGTTGCTCCTGTTCCAGAGACTGTCGTTGCGCCTGTCACTACTTCCGACGATGTTACTCCTGTAGCTGCTGACAAGCCGGTCGAGGAGACCCCTGCTGTTGAGGAAAAAAAGGAGGATGATAAACCCGAACCGAAGGAAATTACCCAGGGAACTCTGTCTAAGTTTCCCTCTGGCCTCATGGCGTAAGTGGTTAAATTTATTCCTATATTTGAGTTACGTGCTGATTGTTTTGAATAGCTTCTTCAAGACCAAAAGATTCTTTTACTTCCAGGATGAGCCCATCCCTGAGGATAGGCTGAAGGTTTATCTCCAGAAGGCCAACTCTACCCATGCAACAGCTGCCCATGCCAGCCAGACCGGAAAGGGATTGCTCCTTTATTCCAAGGCTGAGGGACAGAGTCCTCATGGTATCATTAAGCTGGTAAACACTCATGTTACCTAATAACATTATATAATGTTCTAACAAATTTATAGGCGGATGTTACTGAGGTCACCTCTACTAGTACGGCTAAATTTGTTCTCAAGATCCGGGGTGGTGGGGATCTTCACTTCGAGTCGCCTGGTGAGCGTGATAGCTGGGTTTTCACCCTTAAGCACAAGATTACTGAGGCCAAAGCTATCGAGGAGGAGGTTGTCAACTCCGAGGGCTACAAGGCCACCCTTGAGAAACTGAGTTAGTATTAGAAGCATGATATACTTTGGACCTTGTACTAATCATACAATAGCTAAACCTACTCCCATTGCAGCGGCTAAGGCGCCGGAGGCGCCTGGCGAGGCAAAAGAAGAGAAGGAGACCGGGGAGACCAAGCCTGAGGAGGACATCGAGAAGGTGAAGACCGCTGAAGCTGCTCCTGCCGTCACTTCCGATGATGAGGCCGGCCCATCTGATAAGAAGACCGACGTCAAGCGCTCTGCATCAAAGAACAAGAAGCGGTCATCAGTTTTCGGTTTCCTCAAGAAGGAGAAAGTCGAAGAAAAGAAGGAGGGGAAGGATGAGCCTAAGGATGAACCGGGGGCTGTGGAGCCAACGACAGCCACCACTGATGGTTTGTTCATGACGTTCAATTTCGAAGACGGAGAGGCTAATAAAGTTGCAGCGCCTGCTGAAGCCCCAGTTGTTACTGAGGCGAAGGAAGCCGAAGACGTCAAGCCTGCTGAGGAGACCAAGCAGGCTGAGAAAGCTACTGAAGCTCCCGCCGCGCCTAAGACTACTAAGCGCCACTCTTACTTCAACGTCAATGTTTTCAACCGCGAGAGGAAGGATAAGGAGGTTGCTGAGGATAAGAAGGAGGAAGAGGCCAAGCCCGAGCCTACTGAGGGCGAGGCTGCGCCTGCTGAGGTGAAGCCTGTTGATGTTGTTGCTCCTGAATCTTCAACCGCTGCTGAGAAGTCACCTGCCTCTTCTCCACCAAAATCCAGGTTCTACGCTGGCATCTTCGATAGAAAGAGCGAGAAAGAGAAGGTAACTATTTCCTTGACTTTTATGCTGAATATGAATACATTTAACCAAATCTCAGGAGCCTGAGACTAAGCCTGCTGAGGCTACTACCGAGTCCGCTGCGGTGCCAGCCATTGCCACTGACTCGACTGCTGCTCCCGCTGAGGAATCGACTGAGACTACTAGCCCTACGACTGGCCCCAAGGAACAGAAGCGCAAGTCAAGCTTCTTCTCTCCTTTCGGGAAGGGGAAGAAGGCCGACGATGTCAAGTCTGACACCGAAGAGGGCGAGCCTTCTTCTCCCAAGCCCAGTACATCTCCGGTTCCCAAGCCAGGGTTGTTGACTGGCCTCATACGTAGAGCCAGCAAGGCTGGTAAGGGAAAGGAGACTGAACCCAAGGAGGTTGTCGCGCCTGCTACTGTTGCCGAAGAGGTTACCCCTGCCGCCCCTGCAACTACCACCGAAATGGAGACACCAAACGGTGCTCCTGCTGCCACCGATTCTGAGGCCATTGGGGAAGTTGTTCCGGAAACTGTCACTGTTGGACAGGCCCCCGCTGTGCAGGCGGCTGCCTAAACATTCCAAAGAAGAAGAAAAGCTTGCATGACATGTATGAAACTCTGATGGTAATTTTTTTCTCTTCTTTTTCTCTTTTGCTTTCGGGGTTTAGCGCACTTCAAGTCCTGTACCTTCACCACCTAATTGGCATCTCCTTTGTTCACTCAGCCTGGCTCAAGTATCGACTTCATCTGTTACGCCGGTTTTCTTGTCTCTGCAGATTTTGATTAGTGTCACGGCCGACGTTCGGGCTAAAAAATTCTTTCGTTGTCATGATGCACTAATTATAATTCTATTTTTTTTTGTATCCGGGTTGGAGAAGTTCAGAGGTGTGTCGTTCATTGGCTGCCCTCTAATGGTTTCTTTGTGTATTCAAAATCTGGCTCTTGCCTTCACTTTTTTCTTATTTTTTTCCACTTGTTCACTTCATTGATTCCCACATCCTTTTCTGCTCAATCTGTTGTATTCATGATGGCTCGCAGTAGCCAAAATCTTATATAGTATTTAATAATCCGAAACCATTGCTTTTCAACTTGGGTTCCCTCCCCCTCAATGTTCCAAATATCGTATTTGGCCTCGTGGATTCTCCGGGTTGTTTCAAGTTACCCCGCACTCTTTCGCTACCGGTATTTCTGAACTTTGACCCTTCCCTTTTCCCTTCATGGCGTGATTTATTCGTGGCTGGTTAGTCTCCTGTGACATGGGGAATGGCCTTTGATAGATTTTTTCTCTTTCCTCCTCTCTTTACTTGTAAGAAGCGCCTCCTTGGTGCCATTCTTAGTGATTCAGTAAGGACAAAGAGTATCATTCTACCGTCCGGGGATCGGAGGCTTTCTCACGATAAACTAGGGCCTTTCTTCTGTTGCAGCTATTTTGTGGAATGCTCCTCAAGGGTGGGGATGCGCTCCACGTTTTCCTGCAATGGACAGGGATGAGTTCTTCGTGGTTACAAGTGCCATGGGGAATGTTTTCTTACAAACCTCGATGACTCCTACAACCAACTTCTAACCTTATGTGACGTGTCATATTAGGCGGATTGGCCAATCAGGTTCCTTGGTGGCTATCTCACGATAGCTTCATGTCTCTATTCCTGAGTACCAATTTTCATATACTAGGTCCGCCTAGATTTGTCATAGATGTGTTGAAGGGTATTGCTTATCAAGTTTGGAGTAGTATCAACAGACTGGTGGTACAGTGGAGCTAGTGATGGCTTTCACTGACAGGGCGATCAAGCCATCAGTATTACCTGATTACTAACCGACAGATTCTCAAGATAGTTTAATTCCTTCTAACCTTGTTACCCATGGCAGTGAATTAATAGTTTTTTGAAATGAAATTTGAACTCAAGGAGAAACCCTACCACATTCAAGATGTGGAGTCTGAGGACTGGGCATCTTGTTTGATTCTTGCGGTCGGAGGGCAAAAGCTTATCATTAGCAAAAATATTTTCCCTCATGTATATCATACTATGATACATGTGGCAGCTGGTATTGCCACAGAGCCCTATGCCTCTCAGGCCTTGTAAGGCATAAGGTATTGACTGAGCCACCAGAGAACGCCCGGAGGCACCTACCACTACCACTAATCCCAGGAGCTAACTGGTAATATTAAAATATACATGTTAAGCACATAAAGTATAGTGGTTATCAAATTGTTGAGAGGGTATAGGTGGGGGTATCCGGAGCTGACTGGAGTCCCATGGAGCCTCCGGTAAGACCATTCCATCCCGGGTGTTGTTCTGCTATAAGCTCGTAACTTCTTAATTGTTCCTGTATGGACTCGCTACTTCTAAGTGTTTCCGTTATTGTCTTTTGCCCCATGAAGTCCCCACTGAGACTCTGAGTACCCTGAGGTGTGGGAATATCAGAGAGCTGAGATTTTTTAACCCCGACTTAAATCACATTTTACTTTTTTGCTCAGAGCTTTTCACAACTAGCTGTCACACTAGTTAGAAAAAATTTGACAAAGACTCATTAGGACTCTAGGAGGTGCAAATGAGACTCTAGCATGCTCGCTTATGTTCTAAGTAGTGCCGAGATTTTTCAGTCTCTACTTAAATTATATTTTACATTTTTGCTCAGATCTTGTTACAAATAGCTACCACATTGGTTAGAAATAACTCGGCCAAGACCCAATAGGACTCGGGGAGGTGCAAATAGGACTCTATAAGGCTCACATATGTTCTAATTAGTGCCGAGATTTTTAAACACATCACCCATTCCCTGGCCCATTTGTGCTTCTGAAAGGTGCTTTTTACCTTTTCTTCAATCAACTCTTCATCTTCTCAACTGTCAATACTTTATTTACTTCACATAAAAGCGAGAACTCAGAGTGGTCTGAGATGATTGTGCCTTCAGAAAGACTTAGACCACATTTCAGGGGCATTCATGGATGAGTATCCTCTCTAAAGCTCATATTAAAAGCTCATACTAGTATTCTATGTGATAACTCAGGCTACAGACATTCAATCAAGATAGTGATACTACTGTTAGATTCCCCTCATTGAGAGCATTCATTTAGGGCATTAAACGTCCCATTTGCATGGGTTTCAAGGTCTCTTCTCCACACTTGCACATGTGGGTGGAATTTTGAACATTCAACATCTGCCCATCACCTGGAATTACTTACGCTACAGGCAGGCTATCGCTAAGCAGATACCAGGGGTAGATTCCCCTAAGTGAGAGCATTCATTTGGGCTATTAATCGTCCCTTTTGCACCGTTTTCAAGGTCTCTTCTTCAGAATTTTACACTTGTGTGGAATTTTGAACCTTTCACAATCCTGCATGTTATCTTAGGCTACAGGCATGCTATCACTAAGCAGTTACCACGGGTAGATTCCCCTCCTCCAGGGCATTCAGGAGAGTCCATAAACCTCCCATTTGCGTCTTTTTTAGGCTTTTCTTTCTCTCCTTTCTGTATATAGTATAGTAGTACATCAGCAAAAAAACGATTTACGTCCGGCGGACACAACCCGCGTCCGGACGGATTGCGTCCGCCCTATGCGTCCCGTGCGCCCTGACCGTCCGCCGGATGTTTTTTCTCATCCCATGCGCCTGG
>Ga0307509_10005198_pt1 | contig 18246 bp, 23 predicted proteins | sample 10_EM_MG_FD_202245 | JGI IMG/M metagenome (GOLD analysis project Ga0307509, IMG submission 202245) | Populus trichocarpa ectomycorrhiza microbial communities from riparian zone in the Pacific Northwest, United States - 10_EM | ecosystem: Host-associated > Plants > Roots > Unclassified | place...
TATTTATTTGCCCCCCCCCCCCCCACCACCCCCCCCCCCCCCCCCACCCGGGCCCCCCCCCCCCCCCCCCCTCCATGCAAACTGTGGCCCTCCGGTACCAATATTTGAACCAGCAATCCACATCCACTAGCCCACCTCCACCCACCCTCCCCCGAGCAAGCAAATACCGACACATAAAATTATAAGCCCCTGCAGCCCACAGACATGCACGATCTGCATGGCGCAACATGAAGGCTGAAAGTGCAATATTACATTTCAAACAGTTCTAGAGCGTGTAAAGAAGTTATTTCGTTACTTGTTTTTTCGGATTGAGGGTGGGGGATGGCTTTTGTCAAGATGGATCTTGCCTTTGGTTTAGATTTGGTGGGGGGATGGGAGGAAGAATGTGTCACCTAGCTTATTATGCCGAAAGCAAAAGGTCGCGTGAACGATTGTGGTGGTAACGCAGTGTAGTTTGTTTTTTGAGTGAGTCGCGAGAATCGCGGGAGTCTCTCGCTTGGTTGCTTGGTTGCTGGGTTGCTGGTTTGCTTGGGAAGAGGTGAGGTGAGAGTGTGGTCACGTTTCCAGGTCGGCGCAGGTTTGTTAATATGCCGGTATCTAACTTAGTCGGTATATTCTAATAAATAAGAGGGCGGTGAGAAGTCCTCTGTGTGAGATGATAGCGACGAGCACGAGAGAGGGGGGGGATATGAATTGGAGTAATCTTATAAGGTAATGGAGTACCGGTAATCACCGATTTAGAGGGTACTTGTACCCTCTATATACGGTACTAGCAGGTACGTCAGTGAATATTACATCTCGATATGGAGTCTTTGGTAATCATGCTCTTTCTGGTAGAGGATAGCCACTTGAATAAATGGGTAAGCAAGTGAAGTACGAGTACAGGAGGAGAGTAAGCGTTGGGAAGGTACTATGCGCTTCACAAATTTTGGTGATATAATCAGAATCACAAAAAACCAAAACTCGGTAGCACACACTCAGCTTCCAGAAGAACAAAACTACAAGGCGTGAGATAATACAACGACCAACCTACCCATAGCCCCCAGCCAAAGCAAAGCTCCATGCCATTAATGAATAAACAAAAATCACACCAAGGTCTACTCCCAAGATCGCTACGCTTTGCAAAAACGGACCGCCGACCTCTTGCTGTAATTATGCGATAGCAGTCCTTATCACAGTCGCCATGACATTACAAGTACCTTCCTCATTCTCCACCACTCAATCACTACCCCCAACCAAAACCAAGTCAACCGCTAAATAAAGCAAGCCGATAACAACCAGCCTAGGCGCACACGAAAATCCCCCGCAATATCACCATAGATACGCACCACCACCACGCCCAACTCTTCGGAATTAAAGCCGAGTGACGACTCGTGCTCTGCCGCTCCTTTCCCATCGCAGCTTGCCTCCCAGCGTCCAGCCTTACCCAACTCAATGACACATAACTTATCACACAGCGTCACCCCGCTGAGGTGATGGGGTTCTTTGGATACAAGGTAGCGAGGGGCTGGGGATAAGGCTGATCTGTGCTCCTATCCGAGCACGTGCAGAGTGGATAGGGTAGGGGTATCTGGAAGATTTGTCGGGGATATCCCATCCACTTTTCTCTCGATATTATATTACGGCGGAACCAAGGGTGATCACCATCCGGTGTGCTGCAACTCTCGAGTACCGTGGTTGGGGGAGGGAGGGAGGGGGAGTTAGCTGACCTACCAGCGGTGGCCTATAACGGTAAAAGACAGAAAATTAGAATTAGAAGGAAAAGGTCACTCGTGACTAACCTAACGTCATCACCAGGCTTCCCCCATAGTACTTGGTCGATCCAGCGCGTGGAAAGCTACCCCGCGCGTTTCGAATCGTACCCGAGCAGAATGGAGCAGAAACACATAAGGCAAATGCGAGTACGTACCGGGAGATTCGCAATCGTACCGTCACTAAATCCCTAGAACCGAACACCCGCCCGCGCGGTACCCATGACCAACTTCGCCTAAGGCACGTCACTCATGATCACTCGTTACTTCATTGCGGCACAGTGCAGTGCTGTACCTCCGATTGGGTTGCCGGACAGATGCCGAATCGCACTAAATATTGGGAACTTCCGGGTCAACATGATAACATTATGATAATTCGACAGGTGTCAACGAGAGGCATTATAAAATTTAATGAGAGCATTAGTGGAGGGTGGGAGGAATGTATTGTCCCAAGCCTTCCAAGAGAAAAAAATCTATCTTTCGGATCATTCTTCTCGTTCACGGCAGGAAGCTATTTCTGATGATCCCATGCGATTCTCTGTAGAGACAAGAGTTATGTTTTCTGGTTCTTAATGCCCCCCCCGAGTACTCGGGGACAGTGCTGGTATGTATCACAATAATATGCAAAAGATAGATCCCCAACTCCAAATTCATACCACTTCATCTGCACTCAAGATAAGAACTGGTAAAAAATATAAAAAAATCGCATTATAATAATAATAATTTTTATTTTTTTCAGACACTTGAATATATTTTTTACCAGCACTTTTATTTTTCCAAAAAAAAACCCCTCATCCCAAAGCCAACGGTAAGGAAACGCCAGAATAACAGTGGCTTGAGAGCCATTCTTTTTTGGTGTGATTTGGCTTCCGTCTCATAACCCAACAGAGGATATTGGTAGATCCTCCTCTCCGCATTTCATGTTGTAAATGGGGAGTGGCACAAGATTCTTGAGCTGACTATGATACCTGTTGAATAGAAAAAGAAAAAGAAAAGAAAACAGTCCATCACGCGGGAGGTCCGGTTCGGTTGGGGATTTTGGTTAGGCTTAGCTTTCTTGCGGGGTGGTAGAATGATAAGGCGGGGAGGGATGGCTATTTATTTATGTGGTTTGGATTGAAACGGGGTTTTTATCCTCGGAGGGTTCGCGTAGCGCGGCCAGTGAGTCGGAGTGGGGTGGGGTCCCCGGCGGGGTTGGATCGGGTCGGGATGCCGGGTTGGGATAAGTTGGTGATGGGGGATATAATTGCCGGGAAATGTGTGATGAGCGTGAAATGAGTATTTCCGATGCCAGAGATGGAATGGAATGGATTTCTGACTATTGTCTTGTCTTGTCTCGTGTGCAATGTACCAGTAATGTAAGGCAGCGAGGAGGTACTCGAGTACTGTATTACCTGCATGCGTCCTCGAGGGGGGGCCTGTCGGTGGAGATTTGGTCGGGCTATCAGGGAAGGGCGTGTATGAGGTGCCGAAAGTACCAGTACTGTGGCCTTGGAGTGTAAGTGTACGGCATCTTATGAAGGGGATGGAGGGAGAAGGGCGAAGGGGAAGGGGGAATCAGGCTGCAGGTACGGCTCGCACAATGGGCGCAACACTTGGGGCTGGTTTGGCTACTACCATACCGGTACTCAAGTATCCGACGCATGGCTGTGAGTGGGGGTTTGCCTTACTGTAGGCACGGTTCGTCTGTTAAATGAGGTTGGAATGAATTGCGGATCAGACCATGATGTAATACTGTAATTCCGATGTTCCCTCTTCTAGGAGCGAACTTCGCAAAGAGGCTGAGGAGAAGTCACTGCCAAGGTGTTAATCTCAGCACAACCCCTGCGCTACTGACCGACCGGTGCATGGACCAGCAGCCCAAACCAAAGTTCGGGTGATTCCTCGTGAAGTTGGCCTCCGTCTGCCCTTTCCTTTTCCCAACTTCCACTACCTACCATCCCTGTCATCTGTAAATTACTAAGCGGAAATTAACAGGCATTCCGATTCAGCATTATGCATAATCTTCCACACGTTGTGATCTCCGGTGTATTTTCTTTTCTCTTTCCCTTTTTATTTTCTTGGGAAAAAGAGGTGCACTACTTATGCACTGGGATGCTCTGGAGGAAGAAGAGGGTTTGCGAAACGAACTGCGTTCGCAGACCGCTTGGCCGCAAGTTGCTCCAACCAATGAAAGTAGATCAAGATATTGACTGTGAGAAGAGAGGGCATAAAGAGGAGGATGGGGGGTAAGAGCAGGAGGCCGAAGAGGAGTGAAATAGTTATTTCCCTCGAATCTAGACGGAGCCGGCATGAATCTATCCACCTTTGCATTTTTTTTCACACTGTCCCCCTCCTCCTCCTCCTCCCCTCCCTCATCCTCATATTCCCTCCTCGTGGGCCAGTCTTGTTTGAATCCTATCCGCAGCCTTTTGTCTAAGGTTTCAAGGCATTTCAAATCTTGGTGGGTGTCCTCTTCCGTAATACCGGTAGGGGATTATCGCTATTGAATGCCTTCTGAGCCACAATTGGCGGAGAGTTGATGTGTGAGGGGCGAAAAGTGGGCGAGCAGAAATGGATGTCTCGGTTACTGCATTGAGTGTTTTGTCACACTTGGATGATGGATGTGCCAGGTGCGGGTGACCACTCCTCACCTAACCTGAGCTAGGCTTTGACGGTCGGGAGAAGCCAGGACCCTCTCCGGCTCCCGTTCTCCCAGGATGGGGTCGCCACGGGTAGACCGACCGAAAGAGCTGCAATCTGCGGAATTCCTCTCTTCCCTCTCACTTGCAGGTCAGCCTCTTCCTCCTCCTCTTCTCTTCCCCCCTTCTTGACCCTCCCTCCTGCTTCACTCCTTCCTTACTGAAGGAAACCCTGCACAAGTGTACATACCGGTACTTGTACATCTCTATAATTCTCTTTCTCTGTTTTAGACAAACCTCCATTTCTTCCCCCCCCTCTCTCTATCTCTTTCATTTCATCGAACACGTTGTTTTCCAGTGGACGTTATCTGGCATACAGTGCTCTGCCGGTATCGTGCATCAATTAGCCTCTGCACCTTTGACTGTTCATCCTCGCTGTCGTGTCGTCCATCTCCTTATTGGACGGCTTTGTTGGTCGGGTCTGGATTTGGCCATGTTATGTTCTGGAAGACGATAAATTCAACCCGGGAGGAATTTGGAGGAGAGAGGAAATAATAATAATAATACAATATTCAGTCTCGGGCAAAAAAAGACTACTCTCAAAAAAAGGAAAAATAGGGAAAAAACAGACCCAAAAAAGTGCACAACCCCGTTTGCCTCCTACATTGTTTCCGCCACCTCTTTCTTCACCCTTTCCCCTTCCTTTGGCCCACGAAACATCCCTAACATATGGGTTCGTGTCCCTTCGTGTTGCATCCATCCTTTCTCACTCCTTAGTGTCGCTGGCTGGCTGGCGTTTCTTTTGTTTCTAAAATCCTACTGGACAATACATTTCCCCTTCTCCCTCTTCCTCAAACTACTCAACAGCATACAAAAGATAAAAAATAGAAAAAATATCCCCCCCCCGCATCCCCGCTGTCAACCATATCACCTGCTCCACCCCTTGGTCGACTCTAGTCCATCCTCACTCCACGCTCCGTCCCCGTCCATTTATCCTTCTATCCCTTCCCACCCCTCCTCAACTCGCCTCATTCACACTCCCCTGTTGAGCCCTGTTGAGCCGTTGAGGTTTCTGCCACCCACACACCACAAACCCCCAATATTACACATACCTAAAATCAAACCCCCATCCTAAGCCCTCCTCCTCCTTTTCTTAATATCAACCGTTATCATATCACTCTCCCCCCATCCTCTTGAAGGTCTCGTGGTCTGTTCTCCCCCTCCTGACCCGCCACTCATTCCATTATCGGCTGCCCAAAAGTTTGCTTTCTGGTTCATTCATTCATTTCCTTGCTGTGTTTCCTTGAATTCTTCACAGAATACCCTTCCCTTCCTTCGGTTCAGAACAAAACATGCCCAACACCCCTGTTAATTCACCATCCCGGCCAAGGTCGGCACTCAGGCGTCTGCCGTCGTACAGATCCCTTTCGTTTTCAGCCAGCAAGCTTTCTCTCTCACACGTCACGCCAGACCCTGCGAATCGCTACTTACTGAACAAAACTGATGGCTCCTCAAGGATAGAGAACTTTTGTTCTCACCCCATCAAGAGCACTAGAGGCGGTGTTCGAAAGCTCCTACAAAAGGCTTCCCACTCACTTCGGTTTACCCACCGCAATGAATTATTAGACGGTATGAAAAGAGACAAGTGTCCTGGTACGCTGGGGGATGGTGAGAGTGGTATTGTTATAGACGACAAGGACAATGATTGCTTCTATGCTATTGACACTACGGTAGCTAGGAAAGGTCCGTGTGTGCTTTAAGAATTCTCCGGATGTTGTCCCTCTGTTTGGCGGCTCATCGCTAACCATTGTTTTCTGTAGATTTCGTCAAGTTCCTCCCCCCCGAGATCACTGCCCATATCTTCTCCTTCCTGGACCATCAGAGCCTAGTAAATTGCGAATCCGTATCCCGTGCCTGGATGGTAGCTGCGCGCGATCGTCATGTATGGCGCAACGTCTTCCGCGCTGAACACGGTCCGTGGAAGTCGAAGCCCGGGAATGATTGGAAGAGGATGTTCAAGGTCAGACAGGAGCTTAATCTCAGGTGGACGCAGGGGCGTGTCACCGCAAAATATCTCAAGGGACATACCGACAGCATCTATTGCGTGCAGTTCGATGAGTAGGTTGCAGTGTGGAGCTTTTTGCCGCCCCGGATTGGCTGACTTTTGGTGTTACAGTAAGAAAATTATCACTGGTTCGAGGGATAAAACCATCAGAATCTGGGATATTAGCACTGGGGAATGTATTAGGGTTCTCGGCCAGGGATCCCGTTTTTCGTCGCCACCGCCTGTTGCTAACACCGACATCGCGGCGCCGCGCACGAGCTCCCCGGACTACCATAGAGCATCGGTCCTTTGTCTCCAGTTTGACGACGAGATACTCGTTTCCGGATCATCCGACTACACTTGCATAGTTTGGTCTGTGCACACTTACACGCCGTTGATGCGGCTTGCACATCACACTGCTGGTGTGCTCGACGTGTGTTTTGATAAGAAGTATATCGTTTCATGTTCCAAGGATACCTCCGTTTGCATATGGGATCGTAAGACAGGAAGGCTCTTCCGCCAACTTACTGGACATCGAGGACCGGTGAATGCAGTTGCCATTCGTGGGAATTTGATCGTCAGTGCTTCGGGTGATGCCTTGATTAAATTGTGGAATGTAGATACTGGAAAATGTATCCGGGATTTCACTGGTCATAACAGGGGCTTGGCGTGTGTTCAGTTTAGCGAGGACGCTAGGACAATCGTTAGCGGTGGTAACGACCAGGATATCAGAATTTGGGATGCTGCTAGTGGGGAATGCGTCAGGACCCTAGTGGGACATCAGTCTCTGGTTCGCACGCTGCACCTGGACTCCAGGAATAGACGGATTATCTCGGGATCCTACGACCAGGTACGTTGTCATCTTCCAGCAATGCTCGCTAATATCCGTGTCAGGTGCTAACCGGTGAAAACAGAGTGTGAAAGTTTGGGACTTGGATTCTGGGAAGCTTGTCCTCGACATTCAGCGGTTCCATTCTACCTGGATTTTGTCCGCAAAAGCCGATTATAGGAGGATCATTAGCACCAGTCAGGATAACCGCACCCTGATGCTTGATTTCACTACTGGAATGAAAGACCTGGAAGTCTTGGAGTAGCCATCCCACCCAGGATGCAACCGTCGAATGCGGGCTACCGAGACACAAACGTCAGACGTGGGTGAAAACGTGGGTTGTACGATGCAATGTTTAGTCTCCTTCGTCAATTTTTATATTTGGTGCTTTATTGCTCGTTTCTCCAGGCTCCCTTTCTCCCTTATACCTTATTTCAGTATCGGTCTCCCTTTTTATTTATATATAAGGTTCCTCGTCGGAACATAGGCGTACTGGGTCGTTTTCTTCTAATACTTTTCTGGTTTCAGTGGGTGGGAGGCGGTTTTGATATCTCTTGTTTGGCGGCTGCTTTATTGTAGTTTTTATTTTTTTTATTTTGATTATATCTCCTTTCGTGAATCTGGCAAAATTAGAAAACGGAGATACTAGAGATTATTATTCTTGTTTTTTCTTCTTTTCTTTTGTCTTCTACTCCCTTTTTAATCATACTCCTTTCGTGTGCTTTTAGGCTACGACACTTGTATCTGGTGGTTTTCCTTCCCTTTTTCTTTTTGTTCCGCCTCCCATCTTTTTAATCCCTTTATACCTATTTGGCGGGGTCCGGTATAGTTTGGTCGGTTGGTAGGTCTGGCATGACCTGGTTCGGTAAATGGCATCGCTATGCTATGGCAGGGCGACACATACGCTTGCTAATGGTTGGCTTGAAGTGTGTCGTGTTGTAACCTTGTTACCAGTGAAGAGAAAACTTGTAGGAAGAGGCGAGGGCGAGTGATTGGTTGTGATTTGGGATGATGTGGGATTGTGGTTGTCGGTACCCTTTGCGCGCTGACCTTGGTACGTATTAGATGGCACTTGCCCAAGCAAACCTTAAACTACCCTATCACATATCATCTCGTTATAGAATGGATCCGATGATTCTCTCGTTGACCGTTTCATCGATCTCTGTGTTCGCTGGATACTCCTACCACGCTATGCTGCCTTCTCTTGTTGCAGGAATGCACACGTGTGTGCCACGTATGCATTCCCGTGCTCCGATGATTTCCTTACGTCTGCTTCCTTACAATAATAATATTACAGTGCAATAAATAAAAAAACTCTTGTCTTGTTTGTTTCGCATAACGCAATTCGTACATAACATATCTATCAATATGCACGATGGCATTGCTAACTTTACCCATCCAATCCCGAGCTAGATTTCGGAAACTTTTTAACTCCTCCTATATAACATATGGTACTTTACAATCGCATTTTTATTATCGTAGATATTAAAGTTATATCTTATGATGGGACCCGGAGCCGTTATTATGGGGGAACAGGGAACGGAACGGAACGAAAAAGAGAAAAGAAACCACCCCACTAAATTCCGCGAATAGATCACAGGGTTGCAAAGCCAACCTTCCCGGCCTCCGCTGGGTACGGTAGCGATACCGAGGAATTCATAGGCTCGCGTTCCGACTTAAGTTGGACGTTGTCGACGTGCGGTGGTGTTCGGGTGTGCTTTGCCGCATATCCGGCGAACACAACTTGTGATATTGACATTCGTATGATACTGTGGACCGTTTATTGCTCGGGCGGTTGTTTGTCGTGCTGGCTGTGGGTGGGTGCGGTAAGTATATACATAGGTGCCAGATAGACCGAAGCCTGGAGAGCGCTCCCGGCTGGGCCTTCTTTTTCCTTCTTTTCTTTTCTTTTTCCTTCCAAATTTGTGGGTTTTCTGTACTATAGTTTGTCGTCGATGGGGTTTGCGCAGTTTGCGCTTTTGGGGGAATGGTGCTGCTATCACTGCTCTTATCTGTGAATAGTATGATACCGTATGTTAGAGTCGGGGTTTGGTGTAGGGTGGGGTGGGGGTTGGTTAGTTGGTTGGTTGGTCGGTCGGTTGGTCGGTTGGTTGGGGGGGTTTGTTTTGGTTTCTATTTATTTCGGTGATAGTATGGTTGCACGTGCCTGCGGGTTGTGAATAATGGGTTTGTTGGGGTAGCACTATGCGCGACTTGGTTTCTTTTTTTTGTTTTGTCGAGTCTTCTTGTGGTTTATTCGGAGGTATGATATCGGTATCACTGAAAACACATCATAAGGAACCAAAATTTGGAGTCTCTAGAGTGCTGGTTTGCATCCCCGCCCCTTGGTCAATTAGAACGAAATCTGTACTAACGGGTGGTTAAAGATCTGGTGGATCTGAAATTTGGATTTCTATGGCAGGTTCCTTTGTTCTGTGGGCAGTGCTAATCGGCATGGCCCATCCTAAGACTGGGGTCACGCACCAAGAGTTTGTCTGGGCATCCATGCTTTGGGGATTGCCAATTTCATATTGCTGTGGTCCATCTGATATTGCGCCATATGCTCCAGTATTGAAACATCAGAGTTGGGGTGTCCAGAACCACTGTTTTACCAAGAATTGATTTCCTTGCCCAGATGGTTGAGTTCTAGTGCAAAGGGCGTCATTTCAGTCCAAAAGTGGCCACCAGCGATGACTTTTGCCAGGACACTGCAGCTAGAGGAAAACCCATGGCAGCCCTTGAAACAAAACAAACCCACCAACGGGGTGGGGGGGGCGCTCCATTGATCAATGATCGCCGGTGTTGCATTACGCACTACACCCCATAACCACCTTGGGTTCCCCACTAGGAAACGCATTGACGCACGAGATGTATCAAGTCCCGTTGAAGCATTTCTTACCTCTCCCGTACCTCATGCCATTACTGGCCGGGCAACATCATGGCTTTAACACAGCGACGCAGCAAAGTCCCGAGGTTAGTGGTCCGCCCGAGCTCGCAAACCCGACACCACAGTCCCCACGACCTACTGACGCTAGTAGGGAGGCTTCAGCCCGCGTGACCAGGCCGTATACGTTCCTTTTATAAATACCGTTGTTTGCTCCTTAAGCCGAACGCAAGGTGAATCTCCGAGTTGGGTGCCAGCCTCGTGTAGCGCCCTCCCAACCGGATGACAGGCCTCGCCGAAATTCGACCGACGTGCGCGGACCGTCCTCTCGGGCCGGTGGCAATGCTCGAGGCAGCAAAGAACACCGCCTCGCCTCACAAAGGGTATTAACCTTCGCTTCGCGATACCTGCGCAGGGCCACTAGGCCTCTGCCCCCGCAGGCCGACCACGTCTAGACCCAGCTTCCCCCTGCGTCTTGCAGACCGAGGGGCCTACTGGACTTACCAAGCTCCCCGTCAGATTTCTCTTCACACGGGATACGGCCTAAAGCCGAGCCCAGGGCTGACCTGTCCAAATCTCAGCAAATCACACTTACTGGCTTGACCCCTCAGACACTTGAGTGTATCCCGTTTACGGTCTTTCTGATATCTGACTACGGGTTCGGGGTCATAATTTAAGGCCACGAGGCGGTTTCGCTCACAGCCGCGATGCCACTGGACCAGGTGCCTAGTCCGCAGACTCCACGCCTTGAACGCGGTGAGGTCTCTCCTAGGGTCCGCGATACCATGCCGCGTACTATTCCCAACCCCGCTATGGACCACCAGGGGTGGAGGAATTGAACCCCCATGAGATTCGGTCGGTTAGTAATTAGGATAACAGAGGGCTTGCTTGCCCTGTCAGTGGAAGCCGTTACCAGCGCCACCGTACCCCCTGCCTTTTGATACCCTGTCCAGTGTCTCCCAATCCTATCGTCCCTCTGATAGGAACCAACCACACATCTTCCCTCAAAACAAGAAAAGCAGGCGGAAAAGGAAAACACCTCTAGTAGACACCAAAATTGTAGCGACAACTGATCCCAATTTTCATTCTCCGGTCGCAGGGCATCGAGACGACCTTGCTCTCGTTTTGACCAAGGAACCATTGATATTTGCCGGGGCTAGCTTGGAGCATTCTTGGCATTCGGAGAGGTGCTTTTGTTTGACCTGAGCCTACTCGTATGAAGCTCCGAAGTTCGGCTTGGGGGGGGATCGTGATAAAACACGTGGTGTTTAACCCCACATTCACCTTCCTAAATAGGAAGGCGAAACGTGGAGCAAGGAAAATTGGTTGTATGGAGCTTGGTATGCACGACTGGTGAGGATTAGGCACTTATATCATAGTATCTTATGTATATATAACAAGTAAGCTCATCCACACCCTGACAGGTTTTTCCCCGCGAGTTCTGGGAAAGGCTTAAGAGCACGAGTGAGAATTCGAGATTGGCTTATTTGTCTGCGGCTTAAGCCGGTGTTACTTGTAGCGCACTAGAGCAGATCGACACGCGATAATACCTTTTGGGGGAAAAAAGACTGAAAGTTGGGATTTTGTGAATTGCTTATTGCCAGGGGGGTGGGGGGGGGGGGATACGTGGGAGAGTAGTAGTTTGCTTCTAACTTTACTTTGAAGCCGGGTCAGTTTTGAATCTGTATTATTATTATTATGAAATCTGTCGGATGATGGGAGCGTTTTTATTAATACCCTTCTTTGACCAAGCGAGTTGTGAAAGTCGTGTAGAATTATTGTGGATGGGTTGGTGGGGGCATTGTGCTGTATCAATGATAGGTTCGGAATCCAGTACTATGACGCTATTATTGGCCATGGAAATGATAGGCCTGGATGTTTTCCCGGGAGTGAGTTGGTAAAGTTTTGAACTGTTTATCAAAATCTCCTCGGCATATCCCCACTGTGCCCTCTCTCTCTCTCTCTCTCTCTCTCTCTCTCTCTCGGCGCAAGGGGTCCTCTCAGCACTTAGAATATCCTCTCCTTTCTGGTTAAGATAGTAGGTTAGTTGTAGGCGTCGATTTCTTTTTATCGAGCGAGGTATTTTCCCTTCCTTTCCTTTCCTTCTTCGTTGGAGGGGTTTTTATATATCAGGGGTATATCGTGTGTATGCCTTTGGGCCCCATTTGATTGTGGGATTCGTAGGGCTATGATAACCTATTTTCGCTCTTACCGGTATGTTGTCGGTATATCTTCCCCCCATAGCTGTGGCGTTGGTTTTACTGGAATACTATACTGTCCTCGTTATATTATCATACTTCTTTCCGTCATCATTTCCAGAGCGAATCTGACAAGGAGTGCTAATATTGTAGAAGGATGGTAGCACGCTTCCATGGGAACCTGCTGGATATAACTACTACTACTAGGCCCGTAGCCAAAAACACACACCCTCTCATCCCCTGGATTATACTAGTTGGGGGTCCTTGAACACCGGCAGTGCCCTTCCGGCATGCCTTATGTGATCCACTTATTCTGGACCGTCCCTCCAGTCTGGCACGCTGTTGGCTAGTATACTACATAGTTTAGTACCTTAAGAACCCATCTACAGGGGTCTAGAGAGGATTCTCTGAGTGCTAAAGTGTGAATTTGGTGTGAAGGAGAACAGCTACTAACCCAGCATCATAACATCTAGCTTTCCTTTTTGCCAACACAGCATCTGAATCCTCCCCACTTTCCTAGGCCGTAAAGCATTAGACATACACACGGGTGCTCACCTATGCCTGTATCGGGGTTTCATCACGGTATATAGCGCTGTATACAGCAGAACCACCCCTAAACCATGATACTTTCAGTTTGTATGCGCACCCGATACCGCACGCCCTCCGGGTATAATATCCGGCAACTGCCCCCCATCGACTCCACTTTACCACCGAGTATTACAAGTCCCCTCACCACACACCCCCAATCCGAGCCCCGAAGCCTTGCCTAGCTGAGACAGTGCGTAGATACACTGAATTGTTTCTAAGCCATCACATTACTATAAAAATTAATCATAAAATGACCTGATATCAAAAAAAAAACCAAAATCCCCCGTCTTCTCCCCCCCCCCAAAACGGAATGGAACTGTCTTTTACTATTAGACATAACTAACGACCTCTTTTACTTACTTATATAACTTACTGTACTTACTAGATAGAACCGTCAGGGTATCGGTTAGACCTCCCAAACTCCGACCCTTCCGCTTGTCGTTACCGGAATTAATTAATTAGTTCACTTTCACGCCCGACGTTTTTCCGAACCTACCGTAAACTATTATACCATCGTCAACCCCCCCCCCCCCCCCACAAAGCAGAACCCCCTCAACTATCATCACCACCGCACGCACCTAGCAGCCCCTACCCACCCCACGTATAGCCCATCTAACACACAAGCCACACGCGCCGTAAGACCCAATTTAACCGCCGTGCATACGCGGCTCCCGGCGGTGTTGGTGATCTCTCTCTCCCTCCCTCCCTTCCGGTTAGCTGACACTCGGCATGATTGGGCAAGTGGAGCAGGGTTGTGCGGCTGCCGTACCGGGGTTGGCGTGACCACCGTGATGATTGATGGGTCATAGGTTGTTGTGGAGTGTGTGGGGAGGTGGGGTGCGGTGCTAGTAGGGTATTGTGCAGTTCATCCGGGGGTTTGGTTGCTGGGTTTTTGAAGTCGGCTGAGGGGTTATTGGATGGGATGGGGGAGGGGGATTGGGCTATGGGTAGTTAGATTCTGATTATTCGGGGGCCTGGGAGGAAGACGGGGGGGTTACTGGTGGTGGTGGTGGTGGTGGTGGGGGTTTGGGTATTTGTTTGCTGGCCGATTCTGGTGATGTCTTATCTGACCCACCGCTGTATTGATACGGTATCATACGTTACCTTCCTTCTAGAGATAACTTGATATGGTATACTCGTACACTAACTCTACTGGTTATCCCCTTCGCCTCATAATATGCCATACTCAACTCAATAATCACTACAGTATATCATTCCCTTTCCGAATAGCTATACCATTGTCAAAACCCGGTCCCCCCCCTTGTTACCCCACCACGGATAACCGACCCCCCAACCCAACTCCTCACGAATAATCACTCGCCCCCTCGGAGATAATCCACTGTAGGTTGTCGCATCGCGGAACACTCCCCACACACCCATTCACCTCGTTTCATCATTCATCGAGCACAGTCAGACCAGAACCACCGTCATCACCCACCGCATATCTCGCACAATCGTGATCATGATCAGCCCGTTAGTGCACTTACCATACCGCAAGACCCCCACAAGCCTCCTCTTGCCTCCCCCTCCCTATCCCTCATCCGGCACAGTACGTGGGCTATACCAGTACCAGTACAGTACACTGTCCGCAAATTCGTGCGCGGCGGAGGGAGGAAAATCTCTCAGCTTCACAAGCTTGCGCATTTATCCCAAGGTAATCTACCGGATTGCCAAAGAATACGGTAGTGAGATACGGTAGGTGAACGGAACGGATCCGTGGGTTTGGATGAATTTATTGCCGGGCTGCTACAACTCTCGTATCTCCACCATGGTACTCGAGCACTGTACTACCCCTCCAAAAAACTGGAGGGGGGTGTGGGGGCGGAGCTGAAGCTGGTCAAAGCTATTCTCCGATTTGTGGGCTTTAGTTTTTGTAAGATGGGTGGTGGAAGCTGAAACGTCGAGGGGGGAACATTTTCTGGCGGCGCTTAGTGTACTTGTAGGTCTGATGATAATCAGCTAACGGGGTTTTTTTTTCTTTTGCTTCCACCGTGGCACCGGTATGTGCGAAGCCGCAGGGTGAGTGTGCCGACCTCCAACCCACCATGAATGATTAAGCCGCTTAATTCATCAAAAAAAAAGGATCTCAGACTGCCGGCGCCAGGTTTGACCCAGGGGTGTTTAGTTTTCTTTTCTAGCATACCTAACCATTCTATCTGTGGCTTGCGAGCGATTATCTTGCCAAAAGATGGGGTGCGGCAGGTTGAGGCTCTTCCTCCGGGGTTTCACACGGGCAAATCAACACATGTGTTGATTCATGATCTCTTATCAAGCAGACAATCACTTTCCTCCTTCGGTTTGTGTAGTTTCAATTGCGCAATAATCGGCAGGTTTGTTACCGCATTTGGTGTAGCCTCACCAAGATATTCCCAGAGACGGTTAGCTTGTAAGGGTTGATCCGGCAGCTCTCATTCGAAACAAAACACTGAATCGCCCTGGCATCACGGCAAATGTATATATTTTTTCACAAGGACCCCGCAACTCTCTAGATGGTGATAAGGCGGAAACTTTTATGGAATCCTTTGGGCTTATGCTCTGGCTGTTGAGCTACTCGGGTATCGTAGGGGAGTTTGAGGTTGGTCATATGGGGTTGGCCGGGGGTTGATTTGCGTTGTGGCGCACACACCACACACACCCATTGGGGAGCGGAACGGTTAGATCTTCTTTGACATTGGGGTTGGTGTGCTCCGCTCCAGTGGGAAAGTATTGATTGGTTGGTTCGGCTTGGTTGGTGGTATTCCCGTGATTCGATGATTTGCTTTGCTCGTTCGGACGTGCATGCGATTGCCTTTTGTTGATGTGAATGACTGACTGTATTGGTAGCAGCAGCTGCTGGTGGTGGTCGAGATGAAGATTCTAGGCTGCTCTCGAGTAAAAGAGCCTGTCTGGGGGGGGGAGGGGGGGGAGGTTTCATTTCTTGTTTGCGGCGCTCTGTTTGGATGATGGGATATGAGTTGATTTGGCCTGTGATTGATCGTTTGGAGATTTCAGACCGATGGGATATCATAGGGGAGTGGGTTTGATGGGTTGAAAGAAGGAGGAGACAGATAGACTAAGTTGAACTGATTGAGCGATTGAGTTCAGTGAGTGGGAGTGCGACATGGCGGACGGGTGTGCTCCTCCCTCATCAGGAGAGATCTGCTAAGCAACCAGCCGTCGGTAGCAGGGCGTGTAGCAGAGCAAGCAAGAAAGCAAGAAAGCAAGAAGCAAGAAAGCAAGAAAGCAAGAAAGCAAGCAAGAAAGCAAGAAAGCAAGAAAGCAAGAAAGCAAGAAAGCAAGCAGGACTGTAGCCAAAGCAAAAGCAGGCAGAAGCATAGAAATCAGACATACAGGAAAGACAGAGAAACCCTCGGAGTCCTCTCCATGCACCACACCCACCCTACCTATCACAGACCACCTACCGTACCTCCCTCTGTCTACCTTGTCCCACCTCCTCCTCCGCCGTCCCCTTCACCTCACTCACCTCCCGCTTTTTCCCCCCACAAAAACACTTAGGATTGCCTTTCTCTGGTAAAGCTTCTGTTGGGAGCCTTTCCGCGAGATCTTGAACCGATCTTTTTAAGTTACTCTCCAGCGGTTACCACGCTGTTTACAATATTGGTCTTTTATTATCGCACTATTTCCTTCTTCAATCTTCGTATTATTTTTTTCCTGCTTATCACGTCCTATTTCCCATACAGTAACTCGAACCCTTCTTCGCCTGGATACATCGTCTATATCGTCGCTCTGTCGTCGGGCATAGCCATCCATCCACGCAGGTGGGTACCGGTACGTCCATCTTGTCTAGTAGGGCCCCTCCCCTCATTTATTGCTCTCTGTTCCTCTCCTCCTGCCCTCGCTTCATCCTCTCCTCTCGTTTAGCTCACCCCACATCCTGTCCCTCCTTCTTCCTTTGCCCACAATCTGCGGTGGCCCACTATCATTCAATAGTTAGCCCTTGTGCCTTTCGTTCACGAGATTTCCCTTGTTCCTCTCGTTCTTCACCAGTTCAAATAGGTTCCACTCGCCCCATTCCCGCATTGTCCTCTTTGACTCCACGCACGACTATCATTCCCCTCCCTTCTATTCCCCCCCCCACTCCTTTTTCCCCTTCCCAATACTATCGTCATCCTCGATAAGTCAAGCATCCCTGCACTCCCCTGCCGCTAGTCCTTGTCTTTGACCTCTCCCTTACCTTTGAACCCACCCATCGCATTATCTTAACGAACCCCCGCTCACTCTTCCTCCTTAGCCGAGTACCGGTACACCGACACGTCGCTCTGACATCTTTCCCTCAGCCGTCATCCCGAAACGAAGATAAGAAATCTCACCGGGTCCCTTTCGTTTAGACTTACTTTTCGATATACTGTATTTACTATTATCCTTACCAACCACCTATCTACCTGCCCTCTTCTCGACGTGCTGTCAATCGCCGGAGCAATTGCCATTACAACCGCCGATCTAGATCGCAGAGTCACAACACACTGACGAAAGTTTAACGAGGGGCAAGAAAGAAATTCCCGGAATTCTAATCTTGCAGAGAAAGCTGTATCCGATCCCTACGACGTGAGTTTTCTCCCTTTTTTCCCTTTCCTTTTTTACCTCTTTCTTCCTTTCTCTCCCCGCTATTTTTTACCCTCTCTGCTCCCTTGCTACTGAAAGGCCCGTGCCTCTAAACTGACCCTCCTTCTCTCAAAGGTTTTCCTCCAGGGCACCCCTCAACATTGTAGTCACATATCCAATTTTCCAATACCCTCCGCCGAATCGTAAAGATACTCGGACACCGGTCGGTTTCGCTATCGTAAATACTATCCATGTCGGCACCTACACAGCTTCTGCGACCAATGAATACCCATAATGGACCCGGACCTAGAGTCCCCCGCCTGGGCCTTTCGATCCCGCCTCAAGCTAACCCAAGACCTGTCGGCGTCCCCCAACTAGCTGGCCCTGCACGTGGCCCCCCTCAGTTACGTCTGGCTACTCCCGGAAATCCTAATGCCAATGGAATCCAGCCGGTAGAGCAGAGACGCGCCCAAGCATATGCTAGTCCGGTGAATACCGTTAGCAATCAATACTCGGCTTTAAGTTATGCTATGGGGTTGAAAAATCAAGTGCGGGGTTCTCCAGAGACTGCTATTCCACGGACAGCTAGCCAGGAAGGTGCAAACAAGAAGACTATTAATTGGGACAATGATAATTTAGATGTGGAGGACCTTGAAGATGAGGGGTGGAAGAAGGCTAGTGAGGACGGGAGGATCGTAGAATTGGGGGGGTTGGGTGAAGGAGCTGGGGGAGCGGTTACTCGCTGTATGTTGAAGGGCGGGAAGACGCTCTTTGCTATGAAAGTACGCA
>Ga0307509_10005199_pt1 | contig 18245 bp, 7 predicted proteins | sample 10_EM_MG_FD_202245 | JGI IMG/M metagenome (GOLD analysis project Ga0307509, IMG submission 202245) | Populus trichocarpa ectomycorrhiza microbial communities from riparian zone in the Pacific Northwest, United States - 10_EM | ecosystem: Host-associated > Plants > Roots > Unclassified | place...
TTATATATATATATATATATATATATATATATATATAATTGAGGATTATAATTTATAAGGTGGTCTCTTTTGCAAGTTTATCCTCTCAGTTTACTCAAGCAATTCCATGCAAGTTAATTTCAAATCTTAAGTGTCGAGCGACCTTTATAGCCTTCTTCTTTTATGAGTATTTAAGTTGTGGAGAATGTTATCCTAATTGGGAATGAATTATGTCATTTTGATGATTTTTGTTTTCAGTTCAGTTGACATGAACTCCTGCATCTTAGCGATTTTTTTTAACTAGAACTTTGGTTTCATAGCTCAGTTAACCTTAAATCCCAATCTGGCGATTCCCTTTAACTAAAACCCAAACTTTTTATCTTCGGCTCGGCTTACCTGAGAACTCAATTTAGCGATCCCCTTTAACTAGAATTAAAATCTTTTTCTTCAACTCGGTAAATCTGAGATCCTAATCTGGCGATCCATTTAACCAGAACCAAAATCTTTGTCTTCTAGGAGTATTGTATTCTCATAGTTATTCTCATATGCAACTCTTTTCTAGAAGAGTTCTGTTATCTTTGCGACTCATGTTTTCAACTCAGTTGACCTGAAATCTCAATATGATGATTCCCTTTAACTAGAATTGTCCAAAGGCATCTTGATTGAATCCAAAACACTTTGATTGAAGGGTTGGCATCTGATACTTCCTGATCACGGGGTTTGAACATTTTGACATTATTTGATTCCAAAGAACTGAGAAATTTCTGATGGCAGGATTTCTTTCCTCATCTTCTTGATTGCAGGGTTAGAACTAAGATCAATTGCTATCATTGCTCAAGGATTATTTTTCAATCAATTTCATTATGGATTTTTCCTATAAAATTTCAAAAACATTTATGTAATGCTTAGGGGTTAGATGACATCCATGCATCCTTACCTGATTTGAAATATAGGCCCCCTCATTATTTATCAAGCCTGGTCAAGCCCCGAAGTATGGTGTTGCTTGCTTCATCACGAAGGAATTTAACAAATCATTCAACTTCTTGGATTATTTCAAAAATCATTTAGTTGTGTGCATTCTGCCAATAATTATCAAAAGGTTTTCTGGTGTCAACCTCATCTTAAATTACAAATTAGCCATAATGTTGCCCCTAGTTGAACCATATTCTTCAAGTATATATTATCATTAACCTTTATGGAATTGTCAGGTCATCCATACATTCATCTCCTTGCTTTAGTAAAGGCTCATCATTGTATGTTTAGTGTTTATAGTAAATGGCTTTCAACCCGTCTAATCTTTTCAAACAACTCCTACACATTTTTAGCAACCATTACAAGTACTTGTATAGCCATAAAATTATCCTTCAATTGGGCCATACTTTCCTAATATGACAAAAGTTTCTAGATTCTTAAAGAAAACCATTATAATCATCATTTGCTAATGATTTTCAACATTTTTTTAACTGATATGACTAGGTTCATCTTTTTAGACCAAATCTATCTTTAGAGATTTTACCTAATTTCAAGGCTTTATAATCAGCTAGACTCGATTGTTGAAGGAAATACATTATCATAATCAATGATTTTCTTTTTATCACCCACATCCATGCGGTGGAATAAACTTTGAATTGATAGGCTTCAAAGTAGATTATCCCTGGTCAATCTAGGTATCGTGCATCTTTCCAACATTAATCCAAATATACCTATATGATAATATCTTTCAGGAGTGTAACCATATTTCAAATGATAAATCAAGCTTTTAGACATAAGGATGTCCCTCATGTGTAGCGTTACTCTCAATTGTTGCTGGAGTTCATTAAATCATAAATTGTTTTTTAGCAATATTGCCCTCAACTGATATGGTCATGCTCATTCTTTAATCTATCATCAAGAGACACTTGTCATAGACAAACATTAATCATAGTTTTAATGGATTTCACTAAATCATCATTTGATTATGTGTTTCTTTTCCCCCCAGCTGATCTAAATAATGTTTATTTTTATTTCAGGGTCCACTGCATTGCCCTCTGGTTGCTCAACATAAGAAGTGTCAATATCATTTTATCAACGGTTTTGCAAACTTGGTCAATGATCTTTTTTTTGTTTGAAAGTCTTTCTTGTTTGGGAATTAACTCGTAAATTTAAAGGATCATGTCCATTCATTTCTAATTGTTAAAATAAAATCAGAGAGATGTCATTTTTGAAAGTATTTTGAAAATTAAGCTTCTTTGGTCAAAGATCCAACACATACCATTCAATACATGCAGTCTTTTAATTATCTTCTATTTTGAAAATAGAAATTGATTCGTTATGAGATTAAAATAATCTATTTAGCTATTATATATTTCTTTGTGTCAATTTTAATCTCTCATTTTAGGTATGTTATTTAATGGTACGTGACGAGGTGACATTTTGTTGATTCAATAGCAAGCGGCTCGAGTCAAGACTCGAGGATTTATCAAGAAATATTGTCTCTTTTGAGCATCCATTTTATCAGCATGCATAATTACCAATAGTCTAGTTTATAAAGCCATGACCCTTATGTTTAAAAGCATTATTTATTGGTTCAAATCGCATACTTGATTAAAAAAGGTTTTTAATAGTACATAACGCAGACTATGGTTCATGATTATGAAAACAAGAGGAAATTTATAGGCTCAAAAGGTGTCTGAGGGTTTCAAAGACCTAGGATAACCATCAACTATTCATTTCACTCGTTTTCTTTTACTATCTTTGTAATGACATATAACCATGCCATACATTTCATCGAAAAGTCTTGTTTCCTAAAACCGAACAGGAAACTCCATTTTCATTAATTATAATCAAGCAATGACATATAACCATGCTTCACCTTTTCTAAGGAATTTCCATTGATCAAAATCAAACACCATGCTTCACCTTTTAACAGGAATTTTCATCAATAAAAAACTTTCAATGTTATCAATCAAGGTCAAACATTGACATATAACCATATTGCTCTTTTCAATAGGAATTTTCACATCTTTCAATCAATGGTTCAAAAAGTTTCATTCTTATTTGTCATTGACATATAACTATGCCCCTTTTTATTTTTTTTGTCTCATGTTTCAATTGAAAAGAAGGGTTAAAGTTCAATGCCAATCATTAGCCTCATCATTTCCTTATTTTTCTTTCACTATCTTTGTAAAAGAATGGCATATAATCATGTCACACATTCTATTTTCACCTAAAAGATCAATATTCTCTTAACAGAGGCCATAAAACAACTTAAACTTCTCCTTTGATGGATAACCAATATAATCATTTGAAGAAACTGGAGGCTTTATCACAGATACCAAAAGACATGTTCATAATTCAATATTTGTTTTCTTCTTATTTTTTTTACTTTTGCCCCCGACATCATCTTTTGACATTTGTTGTGCCTTTTCTCAATTAGAACCTCTATTTCCCCTTTTAAATATAATAAGCATTTTCCTACCTTTAAACTTTTCATGACATTCCACCAATCATCAAAACTTGATTTGCCTTTAAGAGCGGACAATTTCTACTTTAAGCTTTCTTGCTGCCTTTCTTAAAGTTTTCCTAGATGCTCTCTAATCTAGGATTTTTTTAACTTTTAGCCTTTTTCTCGATCATTGAGCTTTCATTCTTACCATTCCCTTTACCATTGATTCTACTATTGTCTTCATCTTTTCAACCAAAAATCCCTCACTTGCCCCTAATGTGGGATATGATCCAGGTCAGGGTTTCTTTTCGAAATAAAGATTCTATCAGGCTCAAATTGGGATTTGTAAGGAATATATATCTTAAGAATTGTGAAAGGAATAAACAAAGATGACATTTTCTCATTTCAAGTAAGGTCGGTTAGAACCGATAAATTTTGACCTCATCTAGTGTAATAATCTAGACTTACAAAGAACCATGATCCGTGAGTGCATAACTATCGAATTCACTACAAGTCATTATGTATACTGCTAAAACTTAGCTGCATCATGTGTGGTTTAATTTCATATATGAGCTCAAAATTATTTGGTCACCCTATATTGTTTGTCATGCTATTTTAACAAATGTTGAATGATTTATGCAATCAAAACACTTTTAATCTTTCAGAATCTTTTAATCATTTCATATGTTGTAGTTTGATTAAAATATCATAGCCAAAAATAAAATGCTAAACATCTCTTGATTTCAGAACAATAAAAAAAAAAGAGGCATATTTCATTAAAAAGATGATTTAATCCCAAAACAAAGTGTTGAGTAGCAAAATTCCATAACAAAATTGTTGATAATGCAACACCCTAATTAGGTTAACTTCTCCAGCAATCACTTGTGTCTCATCATTGTTTATCAATCTTTATTATGCTCATGATAATCCAGTGACAATATGGTAGATGAAATTCTACTAGCATCCTCAACTTGCCTCTTACTCACTAACTTTTTAATACTTGAAATTTTGAAACTACTTACATCTCTCATCTAGATTATACCATATAGGGAATGCTGGTTTGGGGCGATTGTTCTTGAGGGTTTGGCAATTCCAATGTTGTGTCTTATTTTGCTCCTTCCTCAGTAATAAAAGTGGATTGAAATGGAAAGAATCCATGGAGTAAACCCTTCCCTAATCACAAGATATCAATGCTTCCGATGTTGAAGTTGAAAATTTCACATGAGGAAAATATTTTTCCATCAGCGTAATGTCAACATTACAAAAGGCTAAAGGACTTACATGAGGTTCTTTTTTCATTAAAACCCCTATGTTTATTGAATGACTTTTGTTCAATTGTCTTATGTTGTAGCTCTCCATAATCTATACTTTTATGAAATCACTCTCCTTATCAATGTAGCTCATGACAAGTTTTCCTTCGTATTCGACAAGCTCAATATCCTTGCAATCATTACCCTCAAAAGCTGGTGGAGGAAGTGGAAACAAGCAATATCTCTCTCTTTTCACATCAAATAAAAATATATTTCTCTTCCAAGTATGCCAATGAAGTGAACCATCCACATATATTTTTGTCATACAATAAAGGGCTTCTTTTGTGGCCATTTTACCTCATCCAAAAGCTTCCACCTCTAAGTTTTTGAGATAAACAACTCGGCTCTAATGCAATGGTTCATATAGAATTCTTTATCATTTGAAACAAAGAAAACATGATATTCATTCATAATCATACTTTGTATAAAGGACCCAGAGACAATGTTGGTTATTTGGCTATGTAGCTTTGTGAAAGTAGATTCGTAAGTGAACTTGTTGTATTCCTTAGAAAGAAGCCTACATTTCTCCATAGTCTCCATTGATTAATACATTAATTATAGATGACATTTGAGCATAGGTCATAAGCTGATTTCATGGTAAAGCAGAGGTTCTTGTTATCAGCTTAAAGAAAACCACAATGATGATTCTGGATTTGAAGTTGAGCAAATCTTTCTTAAGACTGTCAGACATTAGCAACTCTTGACTCTTTAGGGGAAAACTAGATTTAGGGGACCTATATTTTAACCTGTGAGCATCCATGTTAAATGTAATAACATGTTTTTATATGATGAATTAACCCTTTAACGGGTGACATATAGTCGTTACTCTTGCATGATGAACAAGAATGAAAATTTTTGTCCAAACTTTACAATGAAAATTTCCTGAGTGACGGCCATTGTGTCACCCGTAAGTCCTAAACTCAAGATGCTACATAAAGGGCTTGCCTTAATACAAAACATGTGTAGGGAGTATACACCCTCGTGGTCTCTAAAAATGATCTCTTATTATCCCAATGATCACCCTCGTAGAGGTAATATGGGAGCTTAGTAGATAATGGAATGGCACATATACCAATCATTACCAATCCAAACACTCAGTAAAGAGTCGGATCGTTTCACGAACTTAAACCCTGATTGAAAGTAATAGGGTAAGTCGTTACTCACCCACCTAACCTGAAGTTTCCATGCGTGTGCATTCCAAAGCGATATATCACAAATAGACTAGTTATGCATGAAAAAATTCATCCATATCCAACATACAAGTATAAGTAGGATAAAACATGCTAAAGCGTAAATAAGTAAGCTAAATGTGAAAATTTAAACGCATCAAATCACATAAACCATATAAAACACATAAAGCCTAGTTTAATATTGTCAAAACAGAAGGGTTCCTAATCGATGGTCCATCTATGACTTAATATAAAGATTTACACTCATGAATAAATCTAGTATTTTGAATTTATCATGGGCTCGTATACTTAAATAAATTCTCGTGGGAAAAAATCCATATAAATGCCCTGATAGGGTTCACCTATACTGGAAGGCGAAAGGGTTTTTCACAACTCGTGTATCATGATGAAAAATATTTCCAATTAAAATTGATGAGTATCTAAAATATTTTTGAGAATCTTCTAGTCAACTCCTGGTATTTAAATATCAGCTTACTATGAAAATTTAAACGCATCAAATCACATAAACCATATAAAACACATAAAGCCTAGTTTAATACTGTCAAAACAGAAGGGTTCCTAATCGATGGTCCATGTATGACTTAATATAAAGATTTACACTCATGAATAAATCTAGTATTTTGAATTTATCATGGGTTCGTATACTTAAATAAATTCTCGTGGGAAAAAATCCATATAAATGCCCTAATAGGGTTCACCTATACTAGAAGGCGAAAGGGTTTTTCACAACTCGTGTATCATGATGAAAAATATTTCCAATTAAAATTGATGAGTATCTAAAATATTTTTGAGAATCTTCTAGTCAACTCCTGATATTTAAATATCAGCTTACTTCTAGGTCCAATATTTATATCAAAATATTAACCAATAATTCTCAGGAAAAAAAATTAGGGTTTTTGAAATATTGACAAAGATCTCATGGATTCAATAAACGGATTATTAAAACAAAAAAATACATGCAAAGATATTCTTTGAATTTTTATGTATATAAAAAAACTACTAAATCATACCATGTGTTTTTTTTTCAAAAAAACAATAACCAAAATATAATTTTTATGTTTTTGAGAGACTTGGTTGTATACGTACCATATAAAACACATTTTTTGTTTTTTTATAGAAATTCTAGAATTATTTGAGATTTTGATGAAAAATGGATATTTTAATACTAGGTCGGCATCTTATAGTATAAGTCTACATCCTGGATATTAAATAAAATTACTGAAAAAACATGCGAAGAATCCACAAATAATTTTAAATTAGTCCTTGAAATTTTTAGAATTTGTTTGGAATTTATTTGGAGTCTGTTTGACAAAAACTCATATTTTTTCAAAACAAAACTATCAAAACAGGCTTAATGATGTTTTTACCAAACATGTTCTTAAGCTTAAATTTTGTTTATTAAAATAGTGAAAAACCAAACAAAGCCTTAGTCATTGAACTGACTGGGTTGACTTGAAATTTTTTGTTCAACCATAAATATAACAAAAAATCCTGGTTTGACCCGAAAAGCAACCCAAAACAAAACCAAAGCCAAAAAACCAGATTGCACACCAAAAAAATAAAAAAACAAATTTTTTTTAGCAAAACGGATCAAACACAAGGGAAAAGACAATGTTCTTCCTAGAAAAACGAAGAAAATTGCCCAGAAACCCAACAAAAACCCAATCATTGCCCAACATTGCCAAGCCTTAGAAATAGACAATATAAAACATTGGATTTTTAACATTTAATAAGACTCTTCATCATACCTATATCAAGTCTATTGAATGGTGAGAATAAAACTTGAAACTAAAAGTTAAATAAATATATTTTTCTCATCAATTGACTAATCCGTGAACGGAGCAATGTATAGCTAGCATCACATATAGCTACAACACCTTCTCTTTTCTTTTTTATTTTTGTGAAAAATAGCTATAATGCTTAATTTTATTTCCTAGCAAAAAAAAGTATGCAAGTGTAAATGAATGTGCGATGAGATTATGGTTTCATAAATAAATATGATTTTGTAGTATAAAAGAGATAACAACTCTCATATTCGAGTCGTCCCTCAATTTGTTATTACCTCAATAAAAAAAAAGTGTCTAATATCCGTAAATATATCTGTCAACACATACCATGGCTACTTAATCATTTAAGTTTCAAGTAATTAAGTACTCTTAGTGTCTATGAAACAAGAATAATAAAGACATAACTATCTAGGTGGTGGCCCAGTGGTAAGAGCTTGGGACTAAGAGGTTTGCTCCATCTGTGGTCTCAGGTTCGAGCCCTGTGGTTGCTCATATGATGGCCACTGGAGGCTTACATGGTCGTTAACTTCAGGGCCCGTGGGATTAGTCGAGGTGCGCGCAAGCTGGCCCGGATACCCACGTTAAACTAAAAAAAGAATAATAAAGGCATGGTTAATATATAAACTTACGTGATCTGATCTAAATTGTTATCTACTCTCATCATCCTGATAATATACAATTTGAAATTTATCACCATATGTAGGGTAGTATAATATTATTAAGTTAAAATTCAGATAATCAGATGATATACAATTGATTTTTGTTAAATATGGATCACAAGAAGATTTGGGTTCTCTCAAAATCACATAAGAAGGGATAAATTAGCCAATCAGCGCCCAACATATAATTAAATGCCGAAATAGCACAAGATGAAATTTTTTTTGGTGAAATAGCATAGTTTGAAGATATCATGGTTCAGAAAACACAACATTTGACAACTGATGTCGCAGTTCACAATCGCGACATTAATAAAATATTGTATTTCTAAACTATGATATTATTGAAATGTCGTGGTTCACAATCATTTTGAAAAACAGTTGAACATTTGATAAAATGGTTGAACTGACTGTTTTGGCTACATTAAGGTTTTTGATCATTTTCATGTTTTAAGCCTGAAAACATATATAAAATCATAGTTTTTGTTAATCTAAAATTTTATTTACTTTATGATTTTAGAGAGTTAAAAGATTTATAATTTTATCAAAATTTAAACATAGTTTCCTCTATATAGGAACTATACCTAAAATTTTGTTCGACTTAAAAAAAACTACAAAAAAACCATAATAACTGCCATCAACAAATTCCATCTAAACTCAACATATTCTCATATTCCATAATCAACAATATACATAAAAAATAAATATAAAATAATTCAACAATGTAATATTCAAGTAATCCCAAAATATATAAACATAATTCATCTATCTATTTATGTCTACGTCATCTACTAGATGATCCAGGCTCATCAGTAGCACGACCGGATCTAGCTCCCGCTCTTACCCAAGTGGCATCGACCTCTGCCATGGTATCATCAAGATTTAGCCTCTCTCTAAAGGATTCAAGTCTAGTGCGGCAAGCATTTAACTACCTGGACGTTATGGTGTAAACTTCACTTTCTTTGTTAGTACTATGAAGATAAGATGTGGCCTCTCGACCATCCCGTAGCAAGAAGCCAACCTAATATTAATAAAAACATTAATGTTAAAGTAAAAGACAAATACATAAACTCAACGGTTAACATATATTAATCATAAAAAGACTTTATTACTTACATGATGTTGAATCCGCTGAGCATATTGCTCGTACTACATATATCCAAGTAGAGGAACCTGCTCGGGATCTAGAGTAATGATATGTCATGTACCAAATCATATGCTCCTAGTCAATAATCATAGGATGAGTCTTTGTAAATATCTTATTCTTCTGTGCATCTCATTGTGCTACATAAGCACTATGCCGGCCTAAACAGTTGTAATAATCATTTTTACCCCTACGAGTAATGATGTGTAAAGCATCACTCATATTGATATTCCTCATACAAATACCACTTACATTCTGGTGCTTGCACACATTATAATTGAACAAATGTTGAGTTCTATCGCTAGACTCGGTACTCAACGAAGTGTGCAATGTACTACTATTTAACAACATTAATCAATTTATTTTTACTACCATATATTTGACCAACCTCAAAATTAGACTCTCATGGCATACGTTTATGACTAAGTGTCCAATCATGTGAAACAACAAAACTAGACCTAGAAGCATCTCCAAATTCAGGAACAAAAGGAATAATTTCATCATCAACATTATTATCATTATCATTATCAACATTATCAACATCATCTTCATTGTCACTAGGCTCAGAATAGTTAAATCTATGTTGATGAGCAAAAGGATTGTCAAATATAATATCATCTATTATTTGCAGCAAATCATCCGACACAAACTATTTTTACCTCTACCATCTGAATTTGAAGGAATAGCAGAAGTTGGGACACACACAGATTTTGCTCAACTACTTACATACAATATCATCATGTTCAAACCATTTGAAATAAAATAATCAATCATTGTCTTAAAACTACCATCACACAGAATCGGTACATAATAATATTGTTATTTACCAATTTGACACCTCCAAGTTATGTCAACATCAATATCATTATAATTTCACCCAAGTCCGTGACAAATGATTTCTTTTATTTTTCATACGACATACCTAAATTATCAGTTAACAACAAACTGCTCTCGTCTTGTATGTGATATTATTGTTTACTTCATGAACAATATTGTCACTGTAATGCATAACATAAATATGTTATTAGATATTATGTAAAAAAAAAAATCAGATTCTAGTCAATTTAACATAATTATAACTTAATTGCATTACCTCAACCGTAATTGAAAAAATTCATAGCAAATTCAATTAAATTCCCAAAATTTAACGTTAAATCAAACTTAACAAAAAATGAACATAATTCATGATACATTATCAATTGATATTTTTAATGCTCAATTGCATTAATTCAAATACAAATTCATAGAAAATTAATTTAATTCCAAAAAAATGCTAAATTCATCAACTTATCAACAATTCAATGAAACTTGTAATTCGTCATAACTCAACCATGTTTATGCTCTATTGCACGAAATGTGTGCATATTTAAGTACTACATTATTAGTCAATTCCAACAATATACACAAAATCTCTAATTTGACAACTTAACCTAAATTAAACGCAACACATAATTAATTGATATAATTAATTCATCATTAATTCAACTTATATTCATGTTCAACTATATCAAATAAACTCTAGTTAAATGTATTTTTAATTAATTTATCATTGATTTAACAGACCCTAAATTCACCATGAACCCTAAATTCAACCTAAACAATTATTTGATTTATACCAAACCAAATAAAAATTAATAGCAATGTAGTATGTTTAACTTGCTTATAGAACTACAAGAATGGTTGGGGCGGCGGTAGCAACGATGGTGGCAACATGGGGAACGGTGGATTTTCAACACAAAAAATTCAATAAATGCTTAGAGACTAAGATTAGTTCGATTTTTGGTTGATTTAAAGGCAAAATTAAGTGTTTAGCGGGTTTTTTAGGAGAGAAGTGGTGGTGGGGTGGTTTTTTCCGTGAGAAAAAGAGACAATGGTGTGTGTTCGATCTGTTTAGATTTTAATTAATGTCGCGCTTGTGAAGCGCGACATCTTAAGTTGCTTTTCAAAATGTATCCGATATTTAGTGGATGTCGTGTTTTAGAAGCATAATAAGATCAAACTATATCATTTTGCTAAATGCAAAGGGTGTCATTCCCTTGAATTTTAAAGTTTAATGTGCTGCTATTTTTTTTTTAAAAAAAAAAAAAACAATAAGAAAAGGACAGTCCAACCACGAGCAGATCTCTCTACATTAATTATTCTCTTTGACATAAACCAATGCAAGCAAATTACTTTGAACATTGAAAAGTAGAAAATCCTTCAAAACAAAGGCAGCGTCTGTCTCGCACCCATATCTTCTCAAAGATACTTACATGTTAACTTTCCTTACTCACTCTCAGTGTTTCGGCAAATTCCTGCTAAAAAGCTAGGAGGGAAGTCTCATGTTTTTAGGTACAAGTTGCAGTCAACCATCTTTTGTGTGAACTAAGTCTACTAAACAATGCAAGAACTCTTAAAATATGCTAGTATGATATAGAATTCTAGATAGCAAGTTTGCCCCCCGGCATTTATTAAATGGATGAGCACTCCTTCTAAAAGTGCTTTCTTTGTTTTTTTCTCGGAGCCCTGGCAGGCACTTAATATTCTTAATTTCTTGAACCTTGATGAGGATGCGTGATGATGATACATTGTGCGTACAGAGGCATTTATGGTTGTAGTTGAAAGTGGGCTGTGCTTTGTATTGAGATTTAAGGCATATATATATATATATTTGCGACGAGGGCCTCACACAGACATTTGGTGGACAGCAATGATTCTTCGGCATCACTCATTTGGCTGAAAAGATACAAGATAAGCATGCTTGTATTTCACTTGTGTGTCCACCCAACTGGGAAAAAAAAATGTGATTTTTCACTGTGACAAATCCTCAAGTAATAATATAATTAGTGAGATTGAAGAGCCTGCTAGTACTGCATATATATATTATGATGGACTTTGTTGTTCGTTTTTAAAAACCTTTATCCAATGATTTAAGGTCATAACGTGCATGCTCAGACCAAGGTTTTATAATCGTTTCTTTAATTACTAGAGTGATTACTTAAGCTTTTGCCATCCACTAATTGCGACAAGATTAATTAAACTAATCTGGTAGGTCCCTTTGAAAGCTGGGATGTCTTACCTTTTAAAAACAAGTTTTAAAATCTAACTTTATGGTTTAATTAATTGAGACCCAATTAGACACTCAAAGTGCTGCTTCTGTTGATGAAAGGTTCTGTCTTACGTAGGCATGGGTTTCTTTCACATGTGTATCCAAAAGGTTCAGTCGTCTGTGTTTTTTTTCCTTCTCTCCTCATCCTTGTCCTCTTAATAAAAAGTTAATAATTGCTTGTGTGTAAAGATTGGTGCTTAAAAAAAGCCAAATTTCCAACCACTAGTGGGGAAAAAGGCACCACCTCTTCTCCCTGCCGGCCTTTTCAATTGTTAGTAATTCTTAAGGATTCCCAACACTCCCTAAAGTTGAAGGAAGAAGACGCAATGTTATTTCGAACGAAGTTTTTTTAGGTGGGAATTTTGGCAGCTTCCCAATTGTTCCTTTCTGTGAAACTAAAATGGCCAAATAAAAAAGGAGGACGACTTTTCAATGGGGCGCTCCCTCCATGTCAACCAAGCCACACTATTGAATGTGTTCGAGAAATATAAAAAGATCAAGAAGAAAGAAAATTAAGCCAAGTTTCTTTCACAATGCATATATTAAGCACCATTATACAACTATATATAGCTGAACAACTTATTCCCAGATCGGCCCAGCATGTATTTTGTCTTTAATAACATAACGGGAGAGAAATTTAAGTTTATTTGCTTATTATTTTATATAAGTCTTACAAAATTACATAAGAAATTAGAATTTTTATGAGAGCTAGCAAAAAGGGAAACCGATGGTCACCTTTTGCTTTATTGATGCATGCTTTATCTTACCCAATTCATCGATCTCATATAAAAAGTAAGACCGATTTCCTTTATTCTCAATTAAAAGGGGAGAGTAGAAAAGGAAATGCTAGAGGGAGGGAGGGAGGGGGGTGGTGCTTGAAAGTCTAATTGCTTTGAGTGCAAGAAGCTACCAAAATCCTTTTAGGCTCTCAATTCTCCCCAGCTGTGAGTGACTTGTTGTAAAATGTGTTTGCTTAAAGTTTGACCTTTCATGACATGATTATCACCGATTTTTATTATATACTTGTAAAAGCTATGTGGGGTTTGGCTTGCATTAGTGAAAAGAGCTATGGGCCCTTCTGTCTCATGATATTCCATCAATTAGCCTTTGTGACGAACACTTTAACCCATTTCATGATATATGGATTGATCGATCGAGATTTGAACTAGATGGGGAGAGAGGAGAGGGCCTTTTTTGTGTTGTAAGATCGAAGTCAAATAAAATGCAACTTTAACAGTCACACAGCTAGCTTGAAGAAAAATATTGCGATATCCTTGCAAGGGAGATCATTCGTCGATCATAGCAATCCTTACTTGGACGAAAATTTATGTTTTTTTCAAAGTCTTTTTTTGAATTATGGCTCCTCTATTATTGGTGGGGTTGGGAAGGGAATGGTGCATAGCGAGGGGAAGCTTTTTCCTGATTTAGGAACCAATTACAAAGCAACACCACCTTTTGATAATGATACTAAAGGCAAAATTAAATAATCTTCAGAATGGTTTTTCAATTCATATCAGTACTGAAGATGTAGAAATGATGAGTAGAGATCTAAGAAGAAGTTTATAAAAGTGGGAGAAGAGGAACATGAGGTCACATGAGAACTCTTTCGAAAGTGCTTCAGATGTGGGCATGCTAGAGACAAGCAATGAGCTTCTTCAACAATTTTGCTCCCCTCCTTCCCTTTTCTTTTCTTTCGCTTAGAGGAGGTTTGGGAGTGTAGTTACGGTTATTTTTTAAAGTGTTTTTCATTCAGAAATGTATTAAAATAATATTTTATTTTATTTTTTAAAATTTATTTTTAATATCAGCGTATCAAAATGATTTAAAAACACCAAAATATATTAATTTAATATAAAAAAATAAAACAATTTTAAAATTTTTCAAAAACATTTTTAAAAAACTAAAAGAAACAGAGTTTAACATACTTGAAACACTTGATGAGAAATCCAAATCTGAAATGAAACTTCACATTCCCTTCTTGGCTGCTTGGAGTACAGGGCCATTAATGCTGGCCATCTAATATTTTGTCATCATTTATAGGAGCCACCGAGCCTCCATTAATTATTTTCCTGCCAATTTGTACTTAGTTGAAGGGTTTTTTTATTATTATTTTTATTTCAATTCAATTTATTACGTAGACAAGGTTATAACACTGTCGATTCTATAACGCAATGTATTTATATATGCTGCAGTTCTACGTAATGGATGTATGCGTTAATAAAATGTTTTCAACATGACCCGTCCTTGTACTTAAATATTTCATGAATGTCCATCACTATCACCATGAACACACACATACGCTAGCTCTATCTAACCACGCTCTCTACGATGAATTATAATATTTTAATATATATATATATATATATATATATATATATATATATATTGAGTAAGCAGGCTATTTTTATCCAAACATTTAATTAAATAAATTGATAATCATTTATGTAAATAAATAAAAATAATTAATCATTAATAATAACTAAAAGAAAAATAAAAAAAATTAAAAGATAAATTTAGATCAAGATATTCAATTATATAAAATAAAACATATACCCGATTGTGTTCACTAAACATATTAATTTAAATAAAAAAAAAGATAAATTCACACTCTATAAAACTCGTGGCCTAAAAAATAAACACAAATGAAACGAACTAAATAAACCAATACCCTAAAAAAATATTACGCAAAGCTGAAAACATTAGAAATATTATTTTAAAAAGAATATTTTTTATTTTGAAAAATAAATTTTATTTACATAAAACAAAAAAATATAGATGAATTAAATAATATCTTGAAAAATCAAACTAAAAAAAAATTATATTCTAAAAAATAATGCAAAACATATGACTTAAGTCATCAGATTTGGATAAATCCATAGAAAAGAAATTGAAGAAAATCACAGAACTAATATTTAAAAAAATAATAATGCAGAATGATAAGATTGCATGAAGTTGAAACCCTAACAAATCAAATGTCGAAAGATGAAACCAGAAAAGAAAATCAATCACACAAAGGAATCTAGAAAAATGAAGGTGAAAATAAAAAATAATAATAAGAGGGAAAAAAATTTCAATTGGAGGGTTAAATTAAATTGAAAAATAGCTTTAAGAAAAGGAAAAACAAATCAAAAGAATGAGAGTCAAATTAAAAAAAATAAAAAAATAAAAACTTTGATTGAATGATGAAATTGAAAGCCAAAAAAACTTTAACAAAAAGGCCAAAGAAAAAAATTAAAAATTAAAAGAATAAGGATCGAAACGAAAAACAAAACATATGATATATTGTAATTAAAGGACTAAATTGAAAAAAAAAACTTCTATAAAATGAATAAGAATGAAAAAAGAAATTAAAAGAATGAGGACTACAATTAAAAAACAAAAATAGAACAATCATGCACTTTACTTAGCAGGAAAGAGAAAAGAAAGAAACAACTTTCGACCACAATTCAACCACCATATGTCATCATGTGTTACACCATTTGGAAGAGGACATGGTGGCTCATTCAAAGAGACGATGAAAGGTCAAGTTTGGTCATAGGCCGACATCACATGTGCCACCTGAATGATAAACGCCTGATAACCCTTGTAATTACCGAAAAAACCTATGTGAAAGTACAAAAATTCTCCCAAATACAAACCTTATTTTTTTTTTTTTGTCTTTTTTAAGGCAAAAATCATACTTTAACTGTGTATGAATATTGGAAAAACCCCTAAAACTCTTGTTTAACAATCCAATAATTTTTTTATCATGGTATAAAAAAGTAAAAAAAAGATATTTATCAACAACTCTAAGTTTTGTTGACTTTAGAAGTAGAATAATATTTTTACTATGTGAAAAAAAAAAGACTATAAACCCTTGAATAATCTTTTAAAAACCAATGAGCAAGTGAAAATAACCAAAACATCCCCACCCTGAAGGCCTTTTTCATTTTCATTCAAGGATAAAAAAATAATTTCACAATATCAATTCACAATAAATTATATCTATGACAATAATGACAATAATGAAAGACTCACGTCCTATTATACATACATACATACATATATATATATATATATATATATATATTACATATGTTAATTACATATTTTGAATCCTATCCATGAAAAAGTAGAGGGTCTAGCAGTAACGGAAGGTTTCAAATCGCCATTAATTGGTAGCAGAGGGTTCTGTTTGGACCAAAATAATGTAGAGAGTTTGATTTGACTGAATATAAAAAGTAGAGGAACAAACACTGATTTATAGCTGAAATAATAAAGAACTTTGAGAAAAGATCATGGAATCAATCATAGCTGAATAAATTATGTAAAACCATATTAAAAAAAATAGAAAAGAAAGTGATGTAAAACCATAGTTTTTCCACCAAATGGCATAGCAAAGAGAACGGAAAGGGGGAGGGGTCGGGGTTTTTTGGAACGATTTTCCATGTAGTTAATCATGGCCATGGTGGGATAAGGCTAGCAGCTATTTTTATCCTCCAAATTCCATTATAGCTAGGCCGTGGTTTCTATTTTTTAGCAACTCTTCCTTTTATTTTCAGTGTTTTTTTTTATTCAATGTTTATAATTCTAAAGAGTTGGTGGGATGGTTAAGAAAGCCCTTTTTTTTTCTTTTATTATTATCATTCTATATTTTCAAACCTTAAAATTAGTATTTTTAAAACACTCATTCACGCGCACGCACGCACACAAACTCGATCGATGGGAGAATCACTGTGTTGTCGATTTAAATAAAAGACTCAATCTGAGTTAAGGATGATCTTAATTAGCATCAATTAAGAACAATTCCTAGTGTGGGGGAGGGGTGTAGTTTCATGTGCTGAGTTGATATGTGAAGTGTTTCCTCCTTAACGCCAAAATATTCTTGAATGGAAAATAACGGAAGTTGATTTGATGTAAGGTAATAAGGGTGAAAGAATTCCATAATAACACTAGCTAGCAGTGGTATGTTATCCTAGCTAGTCAAGAGTTCGACCATCTTGTGAGCCTTTTGCTTGTTCAACGGTTAATTATTTTCTTCTTTTTGCCCCACAACTTGATATATATCAATGGATGCATGATGACAACTAGAAAAAAAAAACATGGAGCTTTTTGGGAATTGGCATCATCTGCTACTACTAGCTAGTCGCTAGCGATCAAGATTTGCATTTGCTTCTTGTAATTCACATGGATCATAATGTTTATAAGAGCTAGCAGACATCATTTGGTGCCGAGTGACCAAATTCGGGTCAATTCTCAATGACAGTTTTTCTTCACTTCTTGTAAGAATTTTTTTAAGTATATTAATTGAATAATCCAAGTATGAAATCTTTTATCTTTTTATACAAGTTCAGCTCCAATAATTACATGGGAAGAAGTTCTTAGGCCGATCACTCAATGTAAAGTGCTTTACCACTTCAAAAGTCAAACAAGCTCTCTTTTTTGAGAGTTTTTTTTTTCGAAGAACAGTGCAGCCAGAGAAAAAAATATCCTTTTTGACCTTTGAAAATCCTCGGTGAGAAGACTATCATGTCATGCTTAATTATTAACCTTTATGTATTTACGACTTTTGAGTCAATAAATATATGTGAGCGCAAGCAATTTCAACTCTGTAAGGTTACAGATGGAAGCAACCCAGTAGAATTCTTATCTGCTCTACCAACATCGTTCAAACTTCAAAGGTATAAT
>Ga0307509_10005200_pt1 | contig 18244 bp, 20 predicted proteins | sample 10_EM_MG_FD_202245 | JGI IMG/M metagenome (GOLD analysis project Ga0307509, IMG submission 202245) | Populus trichocarpa ectomycorrhiza microbial communities from riparian zone in the Pacific Northwest, United States - 10_EM | ecosystem: Host-associated > Plants > Roots > Unclassified | place...
TGTATCTTAGCTGTAGTAATGTCCACTGTGTACAGGTGAAAACTGGGAACATATACCAAGTAGAGAAATATACGATATTATCAAGGAGAATATACATATGAAACGAATCAAAGGAAAAATTCAACAGGCATGTGTCTCATGCAATTGCGCAAGAGCGTCCATCCCTTGGGAAAGATTGCAGCCTAAGACGGTGAAAACGTTCGAGTCTTCTTCTAGTAAAAGACTGCATACCTCTCAACCGCTATCTTAATCCGAATAACGAACAAGGATTCAGTTGGGTGGTATAGAGCCTATATGCGAAGTTCCCACCATTTCCTACTCAGAAAAAGGCTAAGGGTTGTACGATAATTATTCGTTTGGGGGAAGTTCCTGACCATTTTACGGAGAGATTCCTTTCCTGTCTGATGTTCAAGTTTACAACCTCATTTCGAAGTATTGAGAGTGTTTTCGGCCCTTTATTGTTTTGAAGGGGGCAGCATTTCTTTTCATTTAATTCTCGGATTTAATGAGAAATTTTTCAATAGTTTCTCAAAGTGCCATATCGTAAGAACTGGAAGAATTGTGCCCCGTGCTACAGCTTTAGAGTTGCTTTTGCTAGTATTATATGGTCCGGCACCTATTTTTTTCCTTTTTTCGATTTAAGTCCGGGGCTGAAGCGGCCAGTTTTCGCAGTGTTCTCTCCTCTTATCCAATAGAGGGAACTACTCACTTCCGAAATCCATTTCAGCGAGCTCAAAACCCCACCCACATATCCCCCAGAGCCCAAAACACCTCCACTGCGCATAATTATCTCCCCAATTTCCATGCATCCCCAACTTACGTGTAACTCGATTGTTGAGCTTACCCACTCCTACTTAAACGCTCTGTCTTGATGTAAAACCTTCTTTTTTCCCCCGCGCTTCTCAATCGCTCGTTGCAACCAAAGTGCTACGATCTGTACGAGCACTGTCGAACCCAGCCCCACTCTTCTCATAATATCATGATATTTTTAAAGCACACTGCTGCTGCAAGCCACCAAATTTTAAGGGCCCGGTACAGTATTCCACGGCAAAGCGAGCCAACGGCATAACGAGAATGCCCACACAAATAATCCCTGTCATATAAGAGTTGCATGGACGTTCCCGCCCCGCAGTGGGCCCGCCTTGCCCTGGGTCGCTGTAAAAACTTTGTTCGTGTGCGATGGTAGTTCGTTTTAGAAACCTAAGGGCGTTACCGGCACGGCATGTGCCACTAGCCGTCAACCTCCCCCATGAGGGTAAAGTTGTCAGAAGGGGCCTAATAATATGACGGAAGGGAGTGAAGCTTGTTTCGTGGCTCCCATTGAGTGACATAGGGCATATTGCACTACTTGAACACAGGACGGTAGGCGGCTTTCCCCTTTCTCTCCTTACTTTTTTCCCCCTCCCAGCGCAGATTGTTACCTATCAGTGTCGTGCAAAGCTTACGAGCCCGGGTACTGGAGGTGCTTGGGGCGATCGACGAACCAATAGCGTCAATCGGTGTTTTCCAACTTATTGAACCAATTTTCAAGCTACCTCTCTCTACCAACCAAGGTATGTCTTCTAGAATATGAGCAACCGCCATCCCTAACGAAACGTAGACCAAAGACTCTTTTCTTGTCAAGAAGATACCGTATTTTTTTTCGATAATAACAAACGGGGCCGGGCTCGATGTGTATGGGAGCTACAAGATTTTAGTGGTTCATTTCAACTTGATCCAACTAGGTTACACCAGTCCAGATGGATCGGGTTCTCGAAGGGCCAAACACCGCTCATATCTCGTAATTCTCATGCAAGCCGAGCCCATCACCATTCGTTATTTTCGAAAAATACGGTCTTTGTGCTAATTATACTACACCGAGAACTTTGAGCCTCCGTGTTGCCCCTCATACAGTGTAGTTTCATTCACCTTCTCACAAGAACTACCATCATCACAACAGCTGCTTCACCTGCTCCTGAGGCACTAACGGGCACCCCCCCCGAGCCAGCGCCGATCTCCTAACCCTACTCAAATCATTGGGTAAGGTTTCTTCTATAAAGGAAATGTGGATTGTGCGATACCCACCCTGCCGCCACCACCAAACAGCGAGGTACATAGAGTTCTATTGGCAGATGTAGGGTTTGGTAGCCTAGTGGTTTGTCTTTCGGTTGTGCCTCTAGGCTTGGACGGGGCGTAGATAATGTTCTAAACAGGTAATAGGCCCCTATAACACAGAAGAGAGTATGGCAACACCTACGAGTAGTGTGAACGCCTAAGAGCATCGTTCGAACTTCCAGGCATGGCATTAGACTGTGCCCCGTACGGTAATAGCATATTGGTATCACATGAGACCTGAATATCGGTATAACAATCTATGGCCCACTTACCTAATTTCTACCCCAAGATCATAGCAAAGGGGGCAGTAACCATTGCTAGGCTCTCATTTGAGTACTCGCGCTTCACATCCAAGAATTTCCTCCCCCCCTCTGCCGTGCTACATGTTCGAAGTTGTTTTCTACTGAAAATGGATGGTGCCTAAATAGTGCAAGGGCTTGTAGGGGGAGAGCGAGCTAGCAGATTCTAAGAAGGCAGCTGCTGGAGAAGCGCACGATATGAACTCTAAGTTTGATATCCGAATATTTCTGTGCTTACCGGTCAGCACTCCTAATGAATTGCGGTTTCAAAAGTGCAGCAAGGCATTAATTAATCTTATTGTCTCCTCCCCCGAACCTCCGGCTGCGGGAGATTGGGGTGATAAAAATTTACACAAAGGTGGGATAGTGAATTGAATTTGTTGAGATTGTATATTCTTGCCTCACACCTACGTAATCCTGATCTTCCTGGTGCTAGTGGGCACTGGTTCCACACTATTAGTATACTATCTGATAGTAGTATGATCCCAGTAGTAGTAGAGTGGCATTCGGAGCAGAGAGGGGCTCAGGCAACAGGAAGCGCACATGGAATGGAAGTAGATGGGCGGGGTCAACAAACAGAGGGGCTCAAAGGACCATTCCTACACTCCGTGCCTTGTCACACAGCACTTTATTTATTCCGTTCCTTGGACCTCACACTAAATTAAGTGTCCAGACACTTACCCTCCTTTTTTTCTTCCCATCCCCCTCTCCCTTCTCTCTCTTAAGACCGCTTCCATTTCGGGCTTTGAATGCGACAACTAAGCGTCCGCCATTCCTCAACTTGTGTTCTTCCGAGCTATTGGCGCTTGTAATGGGTGGTGTACTGTACAAGTACAAAGGCGATTTCCTTTGCTGTCGGATCTTTAGGTAAAACTTCACGCCACGCGCAGTGTCCTCAAACGTCCGGGACCCCCTTTAGCTCTCGAGGGGGGAGATGGAAGACTCCTGGACGATACGGGACAGTAAAATGTGGTCAGCTCTCGTCTTGGAAACCTCGGGATGGCGGTCGCTGGGAAGAAAGGCAGGCGTTTCAATGCAGGACAAATTGGAATGGTGGTGGACTGTGCGAGACTACCGTATATATAAATCATAATAAAGTCATCCTCTTATCGTTCCATCGATCATCACACATATCCATTTGCACCCGGAGGTGGGAAGTGTTAAGTATACCGGGAGCAGTGCCCACATAAAAATCCCAAATGCCCTCTTGAGATGCGGAATCCCCAACTAGAATTGAAATATAGAATAGACATTGTAGATAATGTGGAGTTAAGATAGGAAAAATAGTTGAAGTTAAACTTGGTATATAGTAAATTGCCATATCAAGAGGATCCTGTATGATGGTCTACCTTGTACTCCACGATCCTTATCTTTTTATTTGTCTGATCTGATAAGTAGATGGATGATTAATGGCACCCAGGCGACTGCAAAGCCACAAGACTCCAGATGTTGTGCCCAAGGATACGTAGCCAGAAATCCCTGTTACCATTGAGTCTCTCTCACCTGCACGCAACCAGTTCCAAGAAACAATTTCTGAGTCATTTTCTTCTAGCCACCCTTCTATAAACATAGTACTATATATTACAACTATAGTTAATTCAGGCATGAACAAGGCCTCGAGGTCTCGGGGGAACTTATGCTATTATCGAGTCCTGTCTGCCCAAAGTCACCAGTCGTCACTCGCAGTCCCCCGCGGCCGCCCAGCATTTGACTACGATTCTAGCAATACACCCCTAGTTTTCATGGAATTGCCGGCCCCGTCGCCCTTAGTAATAACGACCGCCTTTAGATTTTGCAGACGAGGACGGGACATCTTTTGTCGTCCAGCCTGGTCCAGGGCTCTTGGTGGTCTGTCCCTAGACCGATGGAAACACTGGCGGCGGAACATAGAAGAATTGTGGACCAGTTGGCTACCATGTCTCTAGCTAACGGCAAACCGCGAGGTATATCTCTCTGTCTAACAAAACATTCCCGTAACTCAATTCTAAAGCAACACTCTAAGCTGACAAATCCTAATCTCTATTGATCTCAAGAAATCCATAACCATCCAGATATACGATGATATCCCATGCTCCCGCATGCCTAGTGGCATAGGGTGTGAAAGAAATACCAAGGAACCAAACACCTGATACCTAATGTCCAATTGTGGAGCGCAAGGTCTGTTGAGGATATGGTCGGTTCCAGCATCGCGAGGATCTGCACAGAGGGAGGCACCATAAACGGATCTCAACCGATGAGAATGTCAATTCTTGTGACTTGAGAACCCCACCAGTATCCTCTACCGTCCGGGAAAGATCAGGACCGCCATCATTGTTGAGGACGGCGGGCCGTGCAATGTGAGACAAATTGGCATGGGGGACTGCGGGGGACTGCCGGGTAAAGCTTTTTGGATTATTCGATAATTTCGTATGCCAAACGGAGGCGGAGACTTGTGCAAAAGAGAATAAAAGAAGTCTATTATTCTATTCTAACAACCTGAGGGAATGGACTCTCATTAGATCGTCCATCTCCTAATATCCCATGATCGCCAGAATTAGAAAATACATCGGAAATATGGTATCATAGATAAAATAATAATTGACACGAAATACATCTCTATGATTCCTGATATCTTGTCGTGCACCAGAACCTGCTATAAAGAAAGCCTTTTGGGCAATCAACCATTGTGATAAAGAACCCTTGCATTTCCATCTCCAGTTCCATTATTCCAAACCAAGTTAAGGCAGAGAAAAGCGAGTGACAAGGTAAAACACCAAAAACAAAACTAACAATACTATACGAGTAGTGGGCATAATACTAATGAGTAAAAAGCAAGAATAAAATTATTATCGGAGCCAAGTGAGTGATCCCCGATGACTTTCAACACAATGGAAGATAGGGGACAGCTATACCGGGCCGGACTGTGTGAAAGCAGTTTTCCAAAACCGGGCCCGGCCTTGGTCGCCCGTAGGCTTCGGGTCACGAGTGATAGCGTGTTTCAATCCCGACCCTCAGAAATGTCTTTCCACTTATTAGGCCCAGGGCTTGATCATGCTATCACTAATGACGCTCTGTTGACTTTACGCGTACTAGAAGGATTCTGTATTTCAATTCTACCTTCGCATTTATGGGGAAACGGTCATTCTTATATTATAATATTAGACACAAGTAGGGGGAGACACAAATTTCGGTGAAGAGGATGCTGGAGAAAGTGTATTACCTCAGTTGATATTAATCTACTAGAAGAGGTGCAAGGGTCATCAAAAGGATTGTGCAAAGAGACTCAAGATAGGGCCGTGGTCGTTTAGTGTGGATATGAGGATTATGGTTGTTGATCAGTCGACAACATTCGTGTGTTTACTGGTAAGCGAAACATATATAGTATCATGCCGTAAACTGTTTTTTTTATTCCGGTATACCGAGTGATTAGCCGTGATAAGCCCGCAGGCCGTTGCACAGATCTGTGCGGGGGACCTGGGCATCTGCAGGTCATGCAGTCCCAATTGAAAATTTCGAGTAACCGGGCGGTTTTGCCTGGGTATCTGGGGCTTTGACCTGGGCACTTGGGGGGTTCGGCCCAGGTTTCTCCGGGGTTGGGCCTGGCGGTTGCCTGGAAGCCACCGGAAGTTTCGACCCGACTAACCCGGGCTTTTTAAAAACCCAGCCGGAATGGCTGCATTGTCGACCCATAGTTCGGACTGTCAGCTTAGGATCACTGAACACAACTGCTATTGCATAGGGGCAAAAAATCAGCCAAAGTTCCAGGATTCTGCTGGTATGCAGTAGAAGCCGTCTTCACAAACACCAGGACATTACGAGCAGAGAGCTTGGAGTAAAAGTATGGTAGGCTTTGGAAGATGGGGAGGTCGGGTGAGGAAAAGAACCTACTAGTACTTAAGGTGTGCTCGGAAGCTTAGCAACCCCCCCCCTTGGTTGGCTGTACGATAGCAGTAAGATCTCATAATTTAATCCACTACCACCGTAGCAGGGGCTAACCCTCATACCCAAAAGACAAAAAACCTCTCAGGCCTTCTTTGGCACGCCACCATTCAAAAAAATGACATTTTTGCTAAAGCTCAGGCCTCCTTGGCCAATAAGTATATAAGGTTCCAATCCAGATAGTAGCCACCATTCTGACGATTGGAAAGAAACCAAAAGTCCAGTAGGAGGCGTGTAGGTTGAGCTATAATCAAAAAGGTGCAATGTTGCAATATTTTATTTTGCAACTAAAATGCCATCAAGGTCAGAAGAGTTCTATCTTTCTCGCATGCCAAACAGGGCCTAAAGGAAGGGTTAGTGTTTTTCTCACAGTAGAGCCTGAGAGTTCTGAGTGTGTTGGATCTCATTGACTGGTATTCGCGATTCTAGTAACCTGCCGGACTAAATCTATCCTAGGTAGACTAGAGATTAACCCCTGCCTCTGAGATATGGGATTGGACGAGATTTTACCGGTAGCCCATAGAGGCTAATTTTTAGTGAAGGAAAAAAAGTCTGTCAAACTCGTGCTCCTTCTCCGCGATAACGTACCAGGTGTCAAGGGTACGGTAAGTCTGTCAAGCCCGTTTAGTTGGCCCAGTTACCTCTCGGCCACTCGTAGAACAGGATTCCCTCTAGCCACTGCGCGAGAGTTCGATAGACTCCCTGTCCCATCGAAGAATTAGCATAGATTAGCCAAGTAGCTTCTGGGAGAGGGGGGAAAAGGAGTTATCAATTAATCAAAATTTGAAAGACTTTTTTTCCCCTTCGTTTTCTCGCCGGATTTTATTCTCTTCGGGTTTTCCGTGGGACTCTTGCCTCATCTGTCCAGTGATGATACTATTTCAACAAAGCTTTAACCCACCTCCATCCCTCTCTCTTCCCAGCTCGACCATCCACCACTCCCCTTTGTTCGACTAACGCTCACACCCGAGTACGGGCACAACCCGTTAAATGAGCCATTGGAGATCTCATAGTCGAGCAGGTTAACAAAATGGCGAATGGTAGTGGTGAGATCTAACAGGGCCAGGCTTCCCATACTAAATCCCGTCGGGAAAATGCCACGCCCCCTCAAGGTGTTTCGCCTCAGGTTGCACAAGTTAGGAGGCGACCGCTGATCTTGATTTAACGAGTTCTCCGGTAAGTTACCGGTATCATCCATTCGAATGCTTCCGCTAAGCCACGCCGTTGTCCGCAGCGCTCTTTTCCCTTATTTCGGTGTGACTTCATTCTTCAAAGATATTGTGCTTAAGCAGGCTTGGGCCCAATAAGGACTGTTGAGAAAGATTTTTTTCTTAAAAAAATAATGTTAGACATTCACTAACTTATCACACCAGCACACTTCTTTCTCTCGAAGTGAAACTCCCAGCGCTGCAACACCATTTATCTGGTTTTATTCCGGTGCCGCTACAGCACTCGGAGCACGTTGAAACAAGAGTTTTTCTTTGTGATGTGTCTCAAATTCGCAACAAAACGCCTTCGCTTAACCCTTTACAGCCAAAACTAAGCTTATTTTAGACTTTCCCTGTCCTTGTATTCAATGCCTCGCTTTAGCTCCTACTTTATTTCAACGTACTGGCGGCAGGCGGTTATGTTAAATCGCGATATTCTTCCTGGACACCTTACTGCAGCACTCCAATCCCCTGAGGGCGGCTTGGAAGATCCGGGATCGGTTTGCATGGGCTATCAACTTCAGAATTGGGAGCCGCACTGCTCCAAAGAACCAATCCCATTACGCTCTAGCCAGAAATCCTAGTAGAAACACTGTTTACACAATCCAGAAGCATACCGAAGTAGACCAGCTGCCAGGTGGAGATGCTGGCATAATATTATTCCAGTTGTTTCAGCCTTGAACTTTTTTCTCGTATCAGCAACCTAAAGCCTCTAACGCGGCATAAGAATACCGACTGGTGACGAATAGGGATCAGTAACTTGACGGAACCGCCAAATACGGTACCCCCGTTGGCCAGCCGTTGGAGGCTGTGCCGGTATCTGGACCGTGAGGAACACTTCGGCAAACCCGGGAAGCGGCCTGCCACTGCCACAGCTTCACCGGGGGTTTATCACGACAATCTTTGTGTCATGGCGCTTTATTTACGAGTACTTGTACATGTAACGTCAGACCAATGCTATGAACGGGAATACCCGTGCAGGGCCAGAGGCTCATATTTTCTCGCGTCACACAGCTTTCCACAATGGCAGGGCATCCATTAAAGTTTCATGGTGCCAGGAATCTGAAACTAACTATGTATCCGGTTGAATTAACAGTGAGCACACTCCAAGGTAGGCAAAACAACCGAGGGAAATCGCTATGGAACTGCCCAGGAATTGCTCTCCTTCAATTCCATAGACTGCTTTTTTCATTAAATGAATATCAGGCAAAGGACCCAGAGTTTAGATGTTGGAAGTACCTCTAAGCGGGGTTCCTGCTGTCTGGACCAATTTGGCTTGTGTGTGACAACTACCCGTCTGAAGGGCCTGGCGTGGTGGTTGGGCGACTGTCCCGTACTCAGCCGCCTTTCTCTAGACACCAAAAGCTAGCTTTACTTGCATAAGAGTGCTTGTTCATCCAAGATCCATGTTCCCGCGTGACGCGGACGAAACGAAGAGGGTCGGGCCCATAGAATTGAACAGGAATTCTTGAGAACTTTTATGTTATTTTCCTCAACTACGGTACCGGTACTCATACAAGTACCTGTATTTTGCTTTTGTCAGGGTGTGCTTACTATTGATTTTGATCGCCGAATGATTGACTAGAGTGCTAATTTCAGATACGGTGCCTGGCGCCACGAAAGCTTCAGTCAGTCCCGTTAACCTGTGGTCTCATCTTATTTACGGCAGGATGCATAATCTAAGCTCCGCCACACTCTTTATCGACATTAATCTGAATCTCACTGGCTAAGCAGGTACTGATACTGTATCCCTTGCATTCTGCTGTTATAATGCACCTATATCATATGCACTTTGTTGAGCTGGGATTACGGGCAATATCCTGCCGCATTTGCCGATCCGAGGAGCATAAGGCCCCGGTGACCCCCCTAAGGCGATACGATACGGAGCTTGTTTGCCAATGGCTGTTAGATGGACTACATCTCTCTCCTGCCCGTTCACCTCTCCTTCACCTCGACCTTTCCTGCATCTGCTGGTCTCCCATGAGCTAAGCATAATTCTCCCGTGTTTCCAGCAATGTCGAGTCTGGTATGTCATTGGACGCTAGCGCCATTAGAAAAGGAATCTTTGCTAACCACTACGAGTACTACCATTTCTAACAGAATCCAGAGTTACCATCCGAGTACGACACTAGTCCCGAGGTGCTTCACCCACCTGAGCCTGAAGAAGGAGGTAATCAAAAAGAGCCCGATGGAGATGGCCTCGAAGCATCTAAGGGGAAAATATGGGGAATGAAACGCAAGGTTTTCATGATTGTGTTCGGGATCATTGCCATTCTTATAATCGCCGTGGCAGCAGGAGTTGGGTGGGGGGTGGGAGTGACTGCTGCAAAAAGTAGGAACAACAATAGCGGGGCATCGGAATCGACAACGTCAAAGCCCCAGGAACCAACAGACTCCTCGTATGTTTTCTAGAATTTCCATATTTGTGGTTCATTGGCAAAGCGTCTAATTTGGGGATAAAACAGCTCATTGCCGACACCCATCAGTGACTCGATAGAAACTACTACTACTGCCTCTGCACCTGGGCCCGCTACTCCTACGCCTACTCAGGATACGCCGCTTGCAGCTTTCAGTTGGAACACCACTTATATTCAACTATTTTACAAACTCCCGGATGGTACAATCGGATCCCGAGAGAGTGATGGGTCGAAGTGGTTGGAACAGTGGATCGGAATAGTTAAACCTAAGGCCGATTCCCCACTTGCTGCGGTGGGCTGGTTGGAAGGAGACGTGCGACAGGCATGTACAGCCATAACTCTACTACTTTTATTTCTAATATTTGGTTTTAGGTACGGGTGTATACCGTGGGTGAAAAAAACACCCTGAAGGAATCTCGGGCGAGTAGCGCTGCTCCATCAGTATGGATCACCAGGGGAATACCCGATATTGGAGTCACAGTCGCAGCGGGAAGTCACTTGACAGCGTGCACCTGGCCCAAAGACACGGCGCAGCAGATCCGAGTTTATTATCAAGACCTAGGAGGACACATCCAGGAGGTATCTTGGGATGGTGTTACGTGGAAAAGTGGCCCACAGCCGGAAATATAAGGCTTTCCACAGGCAAGGGGTGGCACTGGGTTGGCGGTTGTCGTTCCTGGATACGAACGAACAGGAAGCGAGCTTTGATTATCAGAGTATATACGGGAAGTTAATGTCTTATGATTACAAAGAGGCAGGTGCCTTCATTGCAAGTTGGAGGGACCAAGGTATCGCGTTCCTCTGAGTTATATTTGAGAATAGATACAAGATCTCTGCCAACAATTCTCCTTCGAGCAGCAGCCACAGGTAGTAGACCTATAGCAAATGGAACACATCTTACGGTGAAAATGAATAGGCTTCCGCATGACACTACGAATTCACTTCATCCAAGACGAAAAGTTAAAGGATTGCTAGTGGGACCGGAAAGGAGGGTGGAGAGTCACACACCATGATCGACATTAGAGCACTGGGTGCAATGACCCCAGGCGCTCCGGCAGATCTATAGGCAAGGTCCCTATAGTCCCTACTTATTGCTAACTCCAGGACGGCACCTACATTTACCACCAACTACTCGTAGGACCTGCGCATCGCCCCGGAACCCGGCATATTCCGCAATTTGAGACACCTATACTCCCCGCCCGTCCATCCTAGGCAGCCATCACGACGGACGCCAAGATACCTATACGTCCGGGGCGTCCTTCCAAGTACCGGTACTGCCGTCGGTCCCATCCAGACCTGAAGATGGACGAACCGGACGCTTGGGTCCACCAACTAGACGTTGCTGCAATATTATACCCTGAAAACGTTCGAGTCCCCTTCTTGTACACGACTAGACACCTCTCAACTGGATCTCTAATCGGATGACGAACTGGTGGGGATTCAGTTGGATAGTGTTGAGCTTGTTGGCGAAGTTACTCTAGTATTTGCTGCGCAGAGAAGGGCTATTAAATGTACGATGTTCATTTGTCTGGGGAGGTTCCGGATCATATTATGAAGAGATTCCTTTCTTTTGTCAAGTTTACAACCTGATTTCGAAGTATTGAGTGTGTTTTCAGCCTTTTATTTTTGTTCTGAGGGGGCAGCATTTCTCTTCATCTAATTCATGGGTTTAATGAGAAATTTTTTCAATAGTTTCTCAAACTGCTATATCGCAAGTACTGGAATAATTGTACCCGTGCTACGGCTTTAGAGTTGCCTTTGCTAGTATTATATATTTCGAGCACTTCTATTTTTTTTTTCCTTTTTTTTGATTTAGGCCCAGGGCTGAAGCGGCCAGTTTTCGCAGCGTTCTCTTGCCTTACCCAAGAAAGGTAACTACTGACTTCTAGTGTTCGTTGCGGGGCCTCCGGGGCCCCGAAATCGACAGGCCGCCGGCCCCATTCCCCGCCCCGTCCCGCTCATCGGCGCGGGGCGGGGCGTTTTCTCTTGCATTCCTGGTCCCTCCCCCGGCCCAGGCTCCCACCCCACCCATGCCACGGACAGGCCCCCATCAAAAACACTACCTAAAAGAAATGGGGAATTAAACGCTAGAGATGCCCATTCATGAATTATCCCTTGAGCTATTGTGACATTATCACTGGCTCATTTTCGTAATTGTGATTGAAAATACCTTGCTTACTACAAGTAGTGGGGTGCCAAGTACATACCCAAATAAGTTAATACTACACATTCTAATCGCGTTTTCGAATAGTCTTACTAATCCTTCACAGTTACTATTTTGCTTGTGGCTAACACTTTGTTTAGCTGAGTTCTGTGCAGCACTAGCTTCCTGCTGTCAATACGAACAAAGAGATGCCTTACCGGCTCTAATTGTTTCTCTGTTGAAGAGCTGATTTTTTCCACCTATTAGCCTCATTCTGCTCTGATTTGTAAGCCCTTTGCTATTTTACCTCTCTTAAAACTTGACTTCCAACAAATTAGTAGTTATAGATATAAATACTCGGCAAACACTGGAAAATAATTCGTTAGTTCTCTCCTCTAGCTATTCTGACATACCAAGAGCCCAGCTCCCACAATCTTAGTTGCCCGGAGCTGGGATCAGGGCAAAATGCAAAATGGATATCCCAAGGGGAGGAGAGGAGAAACCGGTTCTCTATATTGGTACTAGCAGTGAGGAAGTAGAGGACGAAGAACATGCTACCTATGTGCCTATAAAAAGTCTTTATTGAGATAAACCTTCTCAGTGGAATCGGAGTAAGACGTTCCTTGAAATTTCTGTCATTCACGATCCCCAATTGTTCTGGACACTGTTGTCCCGAATGAAATCAGTGAAATTTGACCATCTGGGATAGCGGGGTTCAACCTTATTTGCATTCAATCTACTGGTACCTACGACTAACGGTGCGACTGTTTTATAAACCTCAGATTTTTCAAATGTGATATCACCCTTGGCTCGCCTCATTGAAATGTGATGGCACAAAATTTGGAAAGAGCGCCCCGGGGTGGACCAGTGAGAGGTTGTCGGAGGGGGGGGGGCGCTTATTCTGAAGAGAGGCTAGTAATGAGAATGGTGACATGGACCAAAAGGATGCTACTGATATACAAGAAAAGGGATCATTTATAGCTACAAGTGAAGAGTAAAGAGAAATGAATAAACTCTATTTTGATCTCTCCAATTCCTTCGAATATTATATCTTCATGATAAAGTAAGGTTTCCGCTTCATGCTGGGTGGGGGGGGGGCGAACCTCCGGGGTGGCGGACTTTTGAGGGGGCGCTATTTCCAAATTTTGCGTTATCACTCTTGGCTTTCCTTTTGGCCTCTGAACCGATCAGAACCCGGGGATTTTGCCAATGTCTAATCTCCAAAAGCACATCTTAAACACGGCCAATCAGAAGGCTTTAAAGTGATAAAGGTCTCAAACTCTCTACTTCTATTTTATTCTACTGGCGCGGCCGAATTGAAGCCGGACACTTATGGTGGCACCACCCATACAAAGTGTCCGGCTTCAATTCGGCCGCGTGAGTAGTAATGTCCTGACGTTTGTGAACACAACTGCTATTGCACACAGCCAAAATTTAACCTTTTTGCCCGGATCTTGGCATCATACGATAGTGGTCGTGTTAACATCAGGACATTACGAGTAGAAGTGAGCTGAGATAAAGGGAATATCAGACCGCCTTTGCTGATCCGGAGAGCATAAGGCCCCGGTGACTCCCCTAAAGCAGACTTGTTGCCTGAATACGGAACTTGTTTGCAAATGGTTCTTAGATGAACTGCATTTCTCTCCTGCCCTTTCGCGTCTCCTTTACCTCGACCTTTCCTACATCTGCTGGTCTCCCATGAGATAAGCATAATTCCCCCGTGTTCCCAAAAATGGCGAGCCTGGTATGCCATTGGACTCTAGGCCATTAGAAAAAGAATCTTTGCTAACCACTACTACCATTTCAAATAGCCACCATTGTCACCATTGGAGTACGCTATTCGTCCTAGGGTACAAATTCTTCGCCTACCTGAGCTAGAAGAAAGATATTAGGGGGAGCCAGAAGAAAGATATCGGGAGGAGACTCTAGGCCATTAGAAAAAGAATCTTTGCTAACCACTACTACCATTTCAAATAGCCACCATTGCCACCATTGGAGTACGCTATTCGTCCTAGGGTACAAATTCTTCGCCTACCTGAGCTAGAAGAAAGATATTGGGGGGGGCCAGAAGAAAGATATCGGGAGGAGCTAGAAGAAAGACATCGGGAGGAGCTAGAAGAAAGACATCGGGAGGAGCTAGAAGAAAGACATCGGGAGGAGCTAGAAGAAAGACATCGGGAGGAGCTAGAAGAAAGACATCGGGGAGAGCTAGAAGAAAGATATCGGGAGGAGCTAGAAGAAAGATATCGGGGGGAGATAGAAGAAAGATATCGGGGGGAGTCCTATGGAGATGGTGGCCTCGAAGCATCTAAGGGAAAAATATGGGTAATGAAACGCAAGGTGTTCATGATTGCATGTGGGATCATTGCCATCCTTATAATCGCCGTGGCAGCAGGAGTTGGATGGGGGGTGGGAGTGACTGCTGCAAAAAGCGGGAACAACAATTGCGGGGCATCAGAACCGACAACGTCAATGCCACAGGATTCACTTGTATCAACAGTCTCTTCGTATGTTTCCTAGAATTTCAAAACCTACAGTTCATTGGTAAAGCGTCTAACGTGGGGATATAACAGTTCATTGCCGACCCCCACCAGTGAGCCAGTAGTAATTACTACTGCCTCTATACCTAGGCCCACTACTCCCACGCCTACTCAGCACACACCGCTTGCAGCTTTCGGTTGGAACACCACTTATATTCAACTATTTTACGAACTCCCGGATGGTACAATCGGATCCCGAGAGAGCGACGGGTCGAAGTGGTTGGAACGGTGGGTCGGAATATATAAGCCTAAGGCTAATTCCCCACTTGCTGCGATAGGCTGGCTGGAAGGTGACGTGCGACAGGTATGTAAGTTATAACTCTACTACTTCTCTTTCTAATACTTTGTTTTAGGTACGGGTGTATACCGTGAGTGGGGGAAACACCCTGAAGGAATCTCGGGCGAGTAGCACTGCTCCATCAGTATGGATCACCAGGGGAATACCCGATATTGGAGTCACAGTCGCAGCGGGGAGTCACTTGACAGCCTGTACCTGGACCGAAGGCAGATTGCAGCAGATCCGAGTTTATTATCAAGACCTACGAGGACACGTCCAGGAGGTATCTTGGGATGGTGTCATATGGAGGAGCGGCCCAGAGCCGGTATTATAAGGCTTTCCACAGGCAAGGGGTGGCGCTGGGTTGGCAGTTGTCTCGTTCCTGGGCACAAACGAATAGGAAGCGAGCTTTGATTATCAGAGTATATATGGGAAGTTAATGTCTTATGATTACAAAGAGGCAGGTACCTTGGTTGCAAGTTGGAAGGACCAAAGTATCGCGTTCCTCTGGGTTATATTTGAGAATAGATACAAGATCTCTGCCAACAATTCTCCTTTGAGCAGCGGCCATAGGCCATAGACCTATAGCAAATGGAATATATCTTACGGTGAAAGTGAATGGGCTTCCGCATGACACTACGAATTCACTTCATCCGAGACGAAAAATTGAAGGGCTGCTGGTGGGATCGGAAAGGAGGGTGGAGGGAGTCACATGCCATGATCGACATCAGAGCATTGGGTGCAATGACCCTAAGCGCGCCCAGTAGATCTATGCTCCAGTCCTAGGCTTCCCGGGCATGTGTCTCATGCTGTCTATAAAGAGCGCCCATTTTTTAGGAAAGCCTGTCACCTCAGAGGGTGACAGCAGGTCCATATAGCCCCTGCCTATTGCTAACTCCAGGACGGTACTAGTACCTACATTTACCACCAATTACTTGTAGGGGCTGCGCATCACCTTGGAACCCGCATATACCGCAACTTGAGACACCTATACTCCCTGCCCGTCCATGCTAGGCAGCCATCACGACGGACGCCAAGATACCTATCCGTCCGGGGCGTCCTTCCAAGTACCGGTACTGCCGTCGGTCCCATCCGGGCCTGAAGATGAACGGACCGGACGCTTGGGTCCACCGACTAGACGCTGCTGCGATATCATACCCTGAAAACGTTGGGGTCCCCTTCCAGTACACGACTAGACACCTCTCAACTTGATCTCGAATCGGATGACAAACTGGTGGGGATTCAGTTAGATAGTGTTGAGCTTGTTGGCGAAGTTACTCTAGTATTTGCTGCGCAGAGAAGGGCTATTAAATGTACGATGTTCATTTGTCTGGGGAGGTTCCGGATCATGTTATGGAGAGATTCCTTTCTTTTGTCTACTATTCAAGTTTACAACCTGATTTCGAAGTATTGAGAGTGTTTTCAGCCTATTATTTTTGTTCTGAGGGGGCAGCATTTTTTTGTTCATCTAATTCATGGGTTTAATGAGAAATTTTTTCAATAGTTTCTCAAACTGCTATATCGCAAGTACTGGAATAATTGTACCTCGTGCTACGGCTTTAGAGATGTCTTTGCTAGTATTATATTGTCCAACACTTCTATTTTTTTTTTCCTTTTTTGATTTAGGCCCGGAGCTGAAGCGGCCAGTTTTCGCAGTGTGCTCTTGCCTTACCCATGAAAGGGAACTACTGACTTCTAGTGTTCGTTGCGGGGCCTCCGGGGCCCCGGAATCGACGGGCAGCCGGCCCCATTCCCCGCCCCGCTCATCGGCGCCGGGCGGGGTTTTTTTTCTTGCATTCCCGGCCCCTCCCCCGGCCCAGGCTCCCACCCCACCCATGCCACGGACAGTCCCCCGTCAAAAATAGGTGGCGAGAAACGGGGGCCCGGCCGGTGAGTAATCGGTGTTGGGCCCTGGACTGGGGCGGGGCGGGGATAATAGAAATAGTTCACTCGGCCCCGTGTAATGGCGGGGCCTGGCGAGTGAAAACCCGCCCCGTAACGAAAACTACTCAAAAGAAATAAGGAATTAAACGCCGGAGATGCCTATTCATGAATTATCCCTTGAACTATTGTGACATTATCACTGGCTCATTTTCGTAATTGTGATTGAAAATACCTTGCTTACGAGTACTGCAAGCAGTTGAGTCCCAAGTACCCAAATAAGTCAATACTACACATTCTAATCTCCTTACCCCCCGTTTTCAATAGTCTTACTAATCCTTCCCAGTTACCATTTTGCTTATGTCTAACACTCTATCTGAGTTCGGTGCAGCACTAGCTTCCTTCTGTCAATACGAACAAAGAGATTCCTTACCTACTCTAATTGTTTCTCTGTTGAAGAACTGATTTCTTCTACCTATTAGCCTCATTCTGCTCTGCTTTGGTAAACCCTTCCTATTTTACCTCTCTTAAGACTTAACTTCCAACAAATTAGTACAGTTATTGAAATACTCGGCAAACATACCAGAAAACAATTCGTTGGTTCTCTCATCTAGCTATTCTGACATACCAACAGCCCAGCTCCTACAATCTTACGGAGGTACAGGCCATTGGTTTTGTAGGTTTCACAAGCGAGGTTTGCTGCCCTCACCCCCTGTGTAGCCTACAACATTTATGCCCTGTACCTCCGTAGTTGCCCGGAGCTGGGATCAGGGCATGGATATCCCAAGTGGAGGAGAGGAGAAACCGGTTCTCTATATTGGTACTAGCAGTGAGGAGGTGGAGGACAAAGAACATGCTACCTATGTGCCTACAAAGTCTTTATTGAGATAAACCTTCTCAGTGGAATCGGAGTAGACGTTCTTTGAAATTTCTGTCATTCATTATACGAGTACCCCATTGTTCCGGACACCCTGGTGTCCCGAATGAAATCATTGAAATTTGACCATTTGGGGAAACGATAGTGGGGTGCGACTGTCTCGTAAACCTCAGATTTTTCAAATGTGATATCACCCTTAGCTCGCCTCTTTGAAATGTGATGGCGCAAAATTTGGAAAAGAGCGCCCCTGGGTGGACCAGTGAGAGGTTGTCGGAGGAAGGGGGGGGCGCTTATTCTGAAGAGAGGCTAGTACTCGTAGTGTCCTGACGCTTGTGAACACAACTGCTATTGCATACACCCAAAATTCAGCTTTTTTGCCCGGATCTTGGCATCATGCAACATGCAATAGTGGTCCTGTTCACAAACGTCAGGACGTTACGAGTAATGAGAATGGTGACATGGGCCAAAAGGATGCTACTGATATAGAAGAAAAGGGATCATTTATAGCTACAAGTGAAGAGTAAAGAGAAATGAATAAACTCTATTTTGATCTCTCCAATTCCTTCGAATATTATATCCCCAGGATAAAG
>Ga0307509_10005201_pt1 | contig 18243 bp, 17 predicted proteins | sample 10_EM_MG_FD_202245 | JGI IMG/M metagenome (GOLD analysis project Ga0307509, IMG submission 202245) | Populus trichocarpa ectomycorrhiza microbial communities from riparian zone in the Pacific Northwest, United States - 10_EM | ecosystem: Host-associated > Plants > Roots > Unclassified | place...
GTAGCCCAAATGACGTAAATGGACAATTCTTCTTAAACCTTTCATAACTGGCGCACTATTCCACTCCTGTTATCCTAATGTCCCTCTTGCCTAACCAGCTAAATCCCCTTTGTCCACCGGAAGTCCTCCTCGGCGACCATTCCACTTCTCTTACCCAAGCGCCTCCTTTGCCGAACCAGCTAAATCCCCCTAATGACGAACACCATCGACAACAGGGCCGCACATTTATTAGTCGATTTCTCCATTCCTTCCTTTCGATGGAGTATCATATGATAACCCATCGTAGGTGGGATCACATGTTAGGGCATACCGGTATCAGTTAGCCGGCGAGTGGGAGCCCACTGTGCGAGTGGCTACCACAAACTGTATTTAGTCGAAGCTGCGTTCTATTCGCCCTGGATGATAACCATCATCACCCTACCCATCGAATAGCGAACACTTCAGTTTTCCTACCACATTCATTCCGGGTCTCTTGTCACGACGCTCGCAACGGCAGCCTCCTAGCGGTGCTTGCGCGGCGGCAGTTGTCCCTCCGCACGACCAGACCTCCATCACCTTTACCCTCATCTACTTTTGCCAGAGGCAGCCTCTTTGACCAACCCCCCGCGATCACGAATCCCTCAACTGGATGATTTTCTATTTCCTCAAAGGCGTCAATTGCCTGCCTTCCTTCAAGTGACTGAGCTTGCCAATCCTTTGTTTTCTCTTTCCCGGCCCTTTGCCGCCCTTCAGTACCGGAACTAAGTTACAGTTGGAAAGTGAGGACAACGCCAACACCATGATGGCAGAAAGCAAGAGACGAACACCACTCGCGTGGGCTGCCGAGAGAGGCCATTTTGGAGTAGTTCAACTCCTGCTAGCACGCGAAGATATCAACCCCAACATCCCGGACGATATTGGCCGAACGCCGCTCGCGCTGGCCGTTAGAGCGGGGCATGATGGGGTAGTGAAATTGTTAAAACGCCAAAACATTCACACGGCCTACTGAGGCCATTTTGGAGTAGTTCAGCTACTGCTGCGACGTGAAGATGTCAACCCCAATGCGGTTTGACACTACCAGGCCAAACTCTTGACTATCGCTCTTAAAAGCACAAATGTACTCGAGTACTCCTTTTCGGTATTTGCATAAGTATACGGCCAGCCGCTTATCTCTCCTTTAAGCCGGCTTCGAATCCCTCTCCAGAGCATCCAACCAACATTCAACACCTCTTTCGTCTGCTTCTGTCCCTCACCTCTCGCATTTGTTTCTGTTCCTCTCTCCCTTACCCCGACTTCGAATCCCCCCCCCAGAGCGCCCAACCAACATTCAACACCTCTCTCATGTGTTTCTGTTCTTCACCTCTCGCATTTGTTTCTGTTCCTCACCCCTCGCATTTGTTTCTGTTCCTCACCTCTCGCATTTGTTTCTGTTCCTCCCCCTTCTCTTTCTTCCGAATTCTTCTTTACATTCTCCCTCGCATATCATCCTGATCAAAGCTTGTGATCTAGCATATACATCCCTGCATCAGCATTTATGGGTATTAACCGTTGGTTGAGTTGGTATTCCCAACTCCATTCTGCTAGTGTAGGGCAGTGGGGCGGAGGGGGGTATGTACTATTGATGCAGTTATTTATCGCAATTTTAAGTCTTTGTTTTTGGATAATCTATTATGTACTCAACGCCGCTTACTAAAAAGTGCTCTCTCAATATGATCTGATCTGTTGAACCAATTATTAATACCCCCATATCAAATAATATTTCAACGTCAAGGCCTCATACAAGGCGTGGCAAATTTTTAATTTCTAATAAGTGATATATGGTATGATACCGTATCTACTCGTAGCAATATCAAAATAATAATAATACTTATGATACTTGCCTACTAGACGGATCCCCCCTACCCGGCAATAATAAGGCATCCCTGAAAAGGCGGGCGGAACGCCGTCCAGACTCTAGAAAGATAGAAAGAAAAGAACACAAAAGAAAAAAGCCTTCACAAAACACTGGATCAAGTAGAAGACTACTGTGCAGTGAGGTAATAGATGGGAGCAAGTAGGGATTCTCGAGGTCTCGAGTCAGGTTTTGCTAGTTGTCTGTCGAATTTCAAGGCTTTTTAGCTTTGCAGTAGTGTTGCGATCGGCAATGAGCAGTGATCAGTACAAGTAAAGTATCTTAAACCGCCGTGACGTTTGGGCCCCTTCATATTTGTTAGGAACCAGTCTATTTTGGGCAATCGTGATATAGAGAAAACTTTGTATTGAAAAGCAATAGACTAGGAGGGGGGTCAACGAACACGGGGATTCAGCGAACATGCCAAGAAAAATCATTCCTGGTCAATGCACTTTGATCGTTGAGCCCCCGTGTTCGTTGACCCCCCTCCTCATCTAGTTGGGGGTTGTGGTTGAAGGATACCTACTAACACCCCGTGTACTGTACGCAAGTCCCGTGAGTTTAGAATGCTCCTTTCAAAACCGGCGTTCATGACAATCACCGATCTTCCCTGCCCTGCGCTTAACTTGGTTAACGGAAAATGTGGCATTGTTGAACAGTGCGCAGGAGATTCCGTAAGCACGACAAGGAATAGACTTAATCCGGCCGGAAAATATCAAAGAGACCTACAGTTTCACGGGATGATGACCCAGCGTTGAGTAAGGGGGCATGGTATCAGGTTGGGAAAAGATACCCGTTCGCTTCGCAGGCGCGCGGTCCAAACTCAGCAACGAGGGATCTGCGTACAGTACCGTATCGCCCGGGCGGTCTTAAGCGAAGTGTGACTAACACTGTCGGGTGGCTGGGAGGGATCCCGAAATTAGGATTGAGATTTAGGGAATATAAAAAAACAAGCTCAAGCCGACTGTAGTTAAAGCTAAAAGTTCAACAATCTCCAAAGGAAGCGATGAGTAGTTATAGAAGTATTGTGAGTCGCATATAAGACAAAGCCCAATGCTCTGAAGAAACCATCATGACTCTGTTAAATACGAGAGTTGTCTCTCAATGAGCAAGAGATAGAAGAAACCCATACATAGTCATAGAAAAATAGGAATATAAGTTGTATTTTCAACACTAGATGCTGAAAATTAGTTTGAGAATAGAGCATTTATACGATATTTCATATCCGTTTTACCTTTGATAATGCCTTTAATTCAAACCCCAAAACCGCGTCAAATACCAAAGCCAATGCCAATTGGGGAGAGAATTCTGTAAGAGCGAGACCTGACTCCTATTGTCCGTGCAAAGAGAACGTATCGCCAAACGCACCGGATTTGCATACTCACTTTTCTTGAGCATTACCGAATTTCCCTTCCCAAACCAGGCCAGTTCCGCCCACCCACCCAGCTGGAAGCCAGCAGGGGCTATAAGATTCCTCACAGAACTATTAGTGAATGAATTAAAAAAAAAAGATTAATAGAAGAGGGGGGGAGCCAAGCACCAGCAAGAGTGGTAGAGCATGACATGGGCTTGGATAGTCGATGATGGTGGCCAGAGTTGGAGGAAAGCATTTAAAGTGAGTTTATAAAGTGGTGGGAGGAGGGAAGAGTTATACAGCAAGGGTGGTTTGGGGTTCAGACAGGTTTTCGATTTGGCGAACTATATCCCGACCTCAATCCTGCCATATTCCGGTTCAGCAATTGCTGGTTTGCCAAGTTTCTAGGCAGACACTGGATTAGTTTACGCTGTATCACAAAAAAAGCCCCGCGGTTACCTGGGGAATATGGTGTGCGACACTTAGATGAGGTCCTAAAAAACCCCCTAAACCAGAAATGAATCAACATTCGACCACCACAACTATTTCCAAATACAAATCCTTATACCGATAGAGAACCAGTCAGAGTGTAACTCTAAGGTTTAATTTCTCAAAAACTTGTGTTTTGGTTGAGGAGATAGAGGAAATATAATTTACATGGGAGGTAGTAATTTTGAACTCCATACAAGGTCGTTAAAGCCAGATGAAATCCACCAATATTGTGCAAGCATAAGGCACTAGTAATTCCTATTCAGGCCTAGCTTATACTCAATTTGGACTAGTAATTGGATGAATTTTTGAACCTTTTGCCAAGAAAGGCCCCGTCTAGGTGTCGCACACCATACCAGTCCTTAGTCTTGAATTGGCTATGCTTTAATCGTATGAACTCACAGCCCCAAATTACCCCCCTTCTTGTATTGGTTCTTCACACCCCAGCTAACCCTTTTACCGAATCGAATATTTGTAACCTTGATGAGACCGCTATTCCTTTTGAATACCTTGAGGCGAAACCCTAGAATGCTATTGGAGGAAAGACCGTTTGGGCACAAGCTTACCAAAATGGTTGGGATAAAAGGCAAGCATGATTGGTGCTTGGCGTATTCACTGATGGGGTGCCAAGGGTCCCACCGATAGTAATCTTTCGGGGAAAAGGAGACAGATTAGAAAGGGAGAAAGAAAAGTACTACCCAGGAGTGAAGGTGGAATTCAACCAGAAAGCCTATATGAACGATCAGCTTTTTTTACAATATATAGAAAAGCATCTTGTGCAGGCCTTAGGAGGCCGGCCTTCCCTCTTTGTGATTGACCTCATGGAATTGCACACAACTTCTACATTTCTCGAGAAACTACCTACTCAGAATATCCCTACCTCTCTCATCCCAGGAGGCTGCACCGTCTTTCTCCAACCGCTAGATGTAGCAATCAACAAAGCATTCGAGGAAATGATTCAAGAACTTACCAATACTGCGATATTGGACACAGAGGATGCTGAAACCTTTCCCCAATGGACAGTTAGCGATTGGCAAATCCTTACCATGACTTGTGTAGGGGATGCCTTTTACCAATTTCATCTTGAAAGCAGCAAAATTATTTCGCTAGGTGTTTCGTCAAGTTGGACTTTCTCTTCCAGTTGATAGAACCTGCCACTCGGAGTTGAATATTAAAGGCTTTCCTCGAGTTGAGGTGAGCGATTGGCATAGGGGCTATGAGGACTTGGAGGTTGATGTGGCAGAAGAGTTGGAGAGACCGGAGGCCGAAGATACTGAGTTTATTGTATTTCTATATAGAAATGAGTGACCGGTATCTGTTTAGCCCTCATGCTATCTTGTAAGTGGTTAGGAAGTTTCGCAGGAAGAAAGGAATATGGGCACGATATCCTGAGGTCGGCCAGCTCTCAAAAAGCAGATTCAGTCGATCTTAGTTGTTGTAAATCACTATTCCAACTGGCCTGGTAAGACCTCGCCAATCCATCCTACTCATACGCCACAATTTTGGCGATAGCGAATTGACAGACTAAATACAGTACTACCGGAACGCAGGTACAAGGGGAAGTCGGGCGCGGCCGCACAAAAGTCTGAGCCTTTAAGACATTGTTAACTAAGCCAAAATATGAGGTGAAGGGTATCAAGGAAACCAGTATACCACCATATAAACAACTATACGTGACTACTATATACGAGACACAACAATCACTCGTGATCTTTACTCCTGGGCTCTGAAGAGAAGAAAAAAATGAATGATGACGAAGGGAACTCGTGAACCACAACCGCCAGGTAAAAGGTATTTCGAGACTACGCGAGATGACGGAATCAAGGTTATCTCAATAAGGGATAGTGTTGGCTGGAGCTGGTCACGGAATAGGAGCACAGCATAATATTGCTTGTCCGACATGTCAAAAGGTAAGTGGTAAGTAATTTCTATGGCAATTTGATACTAATAAATGTTGTTAGATCTATAAACGCGCGAAGGAGCATGGGACACTATCAAATCAGATCTGAAGGTGCCGCTTCCCTATTTTTGATGAGCCTGAAATTGCCCGGCTTGTCACCTTTATGACACGAGATGCCTCTACTCGGCGTCTCTCCTGGGATACAATCGTGATGGAGATCGGTTACACCAATTCGCCAAGGACTGTTATGAATCTGATGGAGAGACTTGTATATCACAAACAGATACCACGACGAAAATTCAGTATTTGGCCAGCCAATAAGCCAAAACGAGTTGCATGGGGTCAACAAACACTTGACTGGACCTTGGAGGCATGGAGCCAAGTTGTATGGACCGATGAATCAACCTTTTCAACAACAGGATTCAGCCATCCACTGTTGGTGATTCGCCTCACAAAGCAAGAGTTTCACATTCACTGTATTGATCAGAACTTTCAGCAGGGTACAGACACTACTATGGCTTGTGGTGTGTTTTGTGGGACTATAAAGTCTGACTTGGTATTTATACCAAGAAAGGTTAAAATGGACTCGGCGTCTATGTTGAGACCATTATGCAGCCCTATTTGGTGCCTTTCTGGCAGAAGCGCTGTGAGGAGTAGGGATGGGCATGGGTGATAGAGGATGGAGCTCCTGGCCATACAAAACATGCCAGGATATATGGGGAGTTGAATGAGGTGGATACCATTTAATGGCGGGCACAATCACATGATCTAAATTTAATAGAGGACTTATGGATGGATATAGAAACAGAATTGGGGGAAACATGGGGGTGGATAGGCGATATTCCACTTCTTCAGCAGCATGTAAGGATCATTTGGGAGCAGATCGCAGTGGGGCATTTAGATTCATTCATTCGTAGAATGCCTGATCGGTTGAGGGCCGTTATTGCTGCGAGGGCAACGCGACTCCATACTACAGTTACAGATCAAAAATAACTGAACGCCCCCCGGTAACTATTGGAATTAGATAACCAACTCGCTTATTAGGACTGGTTGTTAGACTAGTAAAAGTTTTTCTCGTTGCTACCTTGGCACGTTCAGTTTATTTTGATATGTGACTATAGATAGACATAATACACTACTGTCGCCCGACTTTTTTCCTCCATACAAAAATCCCCTCTTGGCACGGATATTGACCCTTTTTTGTTCTAGCTACTAGACATATCCCTGCTCATTACACCAAATCTCAGCTGCCGCATTTGGGGGTCGCCCGACTTAAGGTACCCCCCGAGTACATACCACGAGATCACCCTACACCCACCTACGAACCCCGTACTTGCTGTATTCTTTATTGTGCCACCAACCTCCCCTATCAGACATCGAAGGGCCCCCATCATCATCCGGGGATATATCGGTGGCTACGATCTCCAGCAACAAGGGTAGAGACAACCACACCAAGGCCTCCGGCAATGGAAGAACGATTTTATCAAAAAAAATGCGGCGAATGAGGTTTGGTGTTTCTTTAGATTCTAATCGTTTCGCCCCATTCTTTGTGTTTCTGTTTTCTATCTTATCAGTTATGTTCATAATACACTGGCTGCAGGGCTTGGGGAAATTGTTGGGGGTGTTGGAAAGCGATTGAGACAACTAGGGAATCAAAAGATGCATAAAGTGATCCATCAAGAAGGTTTTCCCACACTGAGTACTGTCAGAACTAGGCTTAATTAAAGCACTGGAGCCGGTTAGTAGCAGGGGTCAGACATGGATTTGCTGTTGGAAAGCCGCACTCGACCTTAACGATATACACCCAGAAATCGCATTCATATTATCCTATCTTGAGTGAACATAGTGGGAGTATTCGCGAAAGTCGGGCTATTTTTTATTCATTCAGGAAACAAATTGAGTGATAAAGGAAAATCTGAAATTACCCTATCTCGCCCGATCCGGATGTCGGAAACCTATCAAAACACTCTTTATTTCCGTTGCCGTGACGCTACGGTGGATAAGATGCAGATGGCGGCAGGAGTATTCAATGATCTAGCCTGATCTTCAGATATCTGTGGGCATCTTCATATATCTGCAGTCATCTTTGGATGACCACGGGTATTCCTTTGCAGGCATCTAAAGATCTCCGATATATATAATTCAAATATTTACTAACCTAATGGAATGTTCCGGAAGCCTGTCGGTCCTGCTAGGGATCCATGAAGCCTGCAGGCTCCCAAAAACCTGGTCGTGCCGAACTGTACATCTACTGTAGAATCTCATGAAAGTTGGAATGGCGCTATAAATTCAATTTCTTACTATGTACCGGAAGCATTCCCTATAAGGCTCTCTATCCGACTGCATTATGTTCCATGGGATAAGCCAACCCAACTCCAAAATCAACACCAAACAAAAATAAAAACAAAAATTAACACAAAAATTAACACAAAACATTCAAACACACCCTCCCGAGCCAGTTGGGTCTTGTAACATTATCCCCTCCAATCTCTTATAACACCCTTCTTCCGTTAGTCATGATTTTCTTGAACCCTCCCAATCGCGGCTCTCTATGTGTTTAAACTGTGGCGACTTGGCGTTCTCCGTGCCTTCATGTTTGTTCGGCTGCCTTGGTTTCACCTTATTTCGCTTTAGCGCCATTCCGACTTTCATAAGATTCTACTCGTACGGTACCTGCTATGCCAGCCTCGTCACTGGTGGATGCTGTCTCGCACCGTGTGAAGCGTTAGTTAAAGATCTGGAAATAAGGGAAATCGCCTCTGTGCTGGCACAGTACACTTCCCACTAGTACTACCTCGCTTTACTAAGAAAAAAGCTATGTATACAAGGCAATAAATAAGGAGGGGGGGAGCAGCGAGAACAGCTGGCTTCCCAAGATAAAAAAATCTATTTTTTTGTATTATTACATTTGACTTTTTTTATATACTTTTTTTTTATACTTTTGTTTATTTATTTCTTTGCTAACCAAACCCCCCGTCCCCATTCGCTTCTGCTACCCGCCGATCGCCAACCTTTAAGGTTTAGAGTCGGATTCTACCACCTCGTAGCAGGATTGTTAAACCCCACAGCCCTATTGATGAGGGCTAAGTTCTCCAATCTCCCAGTCCCCGTAGGCCAGGATTTTTAAATTCTCCTGCCCTACATGATGGATCGTTCAATAATAACTGATTGTCAGCATGGATTGAACTCCTGAGCTCCCGCTAATGCGACAGGAGTGTTAACCACTGCGCCAGCTAGGTATTTCATGAATGGTCAACTTGGAAACTAATATTTATCCTACTGGAAGCCCGATTTTGCGATTTTAATAGGTGGGCAGTGTCTCTTCCCAAGTTGTAAGCAGATTTAAACGTAGGTTTTTCTTACTCCTTAGGTGTTTAATGAGCGATTATCCGTGGTTTAAAATAGAATTAGTGCTTTGTGCGCTTGTTACTCTGTTACAAGCACTTTTGCTGCGTTTACGAAGCAATACGCTGGGAGCGCGCGTTTGTGTTACCGGTCCCCAAATACCCTTACTCGTACACCCGAGTACAAGTACTACCGGTAAGCGACATGGACTCCAACCCGGCTTATGCTACTGCAGTGTTGGCTAACGCCCTTGATCTCCACTATGGCAACATCGACCTTCTCGGCCGCCTGCGTTGGCTACCGCACATTATCCTTTGACCACACCGGTTACTGGAAGGGAGCACGTGACACTAGCACCCGGAACCTCCCTGCGAAGGCATTTGACATCAATCCTTCGCAGCTACTTGCTGTGGAAGACATCTACCATAAGAGGATTATCTTTTCTACATCTATCTGGATGAGCCTAGTGGCGTTGTGGGTTCCGTGGGTCACTTCTCGTAGTCCTTTCGCGCCGGTTATTCATGTACCGGTATCGTAGTGTTCTCAACGGCAGTCCGTCCGTCCAGAAGGATGGCGGTGGACTGTGTTAAGCGGTCCCGTTTGGTCTTTTCGAAACTGTCCGGTAACCCGGCGCAAAGGACTACCCCCATCGTCCCCCGTCAAAAATGGTTGTTTCATCATTACACGGGGGCGCACCCCAATTAATGAGTTATCCTCCGGGGTTGATTACGTCACCCCATATTTCCTAACACCCCCGAGGGCCTAGCGATATGGGGACCGAAATTTGGGTACTTGCATTTTAATCGTGTTTTCGGAATCGGGTAATATTAAAGATTTGTGTCTTAATACTACTGTATGACCAAACATTCCTAGTTGTAGTTACTGTTACCTACATCATTTATTGTCATACCAGGCCAAGCTTGTTCTCTTTTATTACTTTCTAGTTCACGCCTACTTATATCTCTGCGCCAAGGTTGGGGTTCCATTTTGGAAGAGCCATCACGAACCATAAAAAGTATAGTATTCGTGCTCTTTGAAATATTGCGGTCAACAGTAGCCGGTTAAGCCCATGTATGAGAATGAACTCACACTTTACAATTTATCGCCGTGCTTGAGAAAAGCGGCATCAAAGGCTACTAGTACCCTCCAAAGTGAATGAACACCCCCCTTCATTCTACCATCACAATTGCTGTCACTATTTCATAATCATCATTATTTCCACTGCCATCGGCTACATTATACTCTTTGTATTAAACACATCAAATCTTTGATATTTCACATAATTCCGACACACCTTTCGGCACTTTTATAGCAACCGGATTCCGAATACATCATGAGAATACAAGTATGCTATTACTAGGTATGCCTGACAGGTGTGTTTTAACACATGAAGTAAGAAAAGTATGAACAGGAGGATCGTAAGTAGATAAGATTTGTATATCAAGTGTTCTGTTTGATGCCCTTCCCTTGCTGTATACCATGGAAAATTTTTACAGCTATTTATCTCTACCGGATTGTATCCGCTTACTTTGGGTATTGTTCGATTCATTTCTGAAGCTTCTCAGGGATGGTATACGGAAAAGCGGTCGACAGGACTCGTATGATACCAATCCCAAACTAACAACCCGCAAGACATAACTTAAAAGAACAACGCCTCTAAAACCTCCTTGTCTCACATTATTACACCCTATCTCCTTGACTGGTGCGGCAGTGGAAAATGTTATGCCGCCCCTGTCAGTGTCTGAGACACTGGTTAATAAGCAGAATTTGTTAATTACTATAAATTCGCAGATGTACAAAGTTGAGACCATGGCTAATATTAACAGTATGACCAGACCAACGCGCATCATGGCCGGAGAATACTGAAGCAAGTACCTTAGTCAGCTGTGTCTTAGACATGACAGGGGACGCATACCATTTTCCACCTTCTCACCAGTCAAAGAGATAGCCTTAATATCCAAGCTAAAAACCAAGAGATAGTTAACCCATTTCATAGAAAAGAGCAATTCCAACAAGGTCCCAACTCCAAGCCCGCAATATGACATAGGCCCTAATAAGAAAACACAGGAGCAAGCCGAAAACCACAGCCACACCCAACCACCCGTCGTCGTCACCACTCCCCAACCTCAGCCATCCTCCGTTGTTAGCTACCTATGGCTTCTCAGAAGCCCTGTCTTCAACATCACTTGTCTTCTCGGCACCCCCGGGCGGCGCGGGATCAGTTCCCAGAGCATCGCGGGGGTCCCCCTCAGTAGTGCCATGTGAGTAACTGACGGGATAAGGACTGTACCAGCGTAAGCATCGCCAACAGCCTTGATGCGGAGGAGTTCCATGGAGTATACTTACTCCGATATGCGCCATCTAAGGTTCTGAACGCTGGACCCCTCGAGGACCTGGTGTTCCTCGGGTCCGGCATGCTGCCCCCACCATGGGAGAGCTAGGAGAATTCTATGCACTAGGTCCCTTCCATACTTGTCCACGAGAGGCTTGAGTGCTGGTAAGGAGGCGCAGATGATGGCCATATTGGACTCAAGGAGGGAGGGAACCCAGTATGTCCAGCCGTAGCGGTCGAATTGGGGCGGGATGACTCCGCTGAGGGGGTGGGCGGACCCTGAGGGTTTGTGTGTTAGCACGTCCCCCATGAGAGAGAGCAAGCTTACATCTCGGGTCGATGTATGGGTATCTCTTCATTTCGAGGATCCAGAGAGTAAGTCTATAAGCGATCCCGAAACATGCCCTGTAATAATCATCCCCCATTAGCCCTTGGTTGCTTCCTGGTCCCAGTACACCGGAGCGAACATACGAAGCACCGAGCCCAATCAAAATACAGACCATAACCCTCTGGCGCAACGGCAACTTCAACTCCCAGAGAGGTTTCATGGGCAACACCAAGATGAGCACATCAAACGCCAAGCTGACAGAGTACAGAGATATGTGTAACTTGTAGTAGTAAACGTCACCACAATCCAAGTTGCGCTGGAATGGCTTCCAGAAGGACGATGGGGGTTTGCACATAAAGCCCAAGAGCAGCTCATAAGCGACCACGTAGGGAATTGTGAGGAGGATGAGCACCTTAATACAGTACTGGAGGGATCGGTAGGCGGGCCCAATGAGGCGGCGATAGAAAAGAAGCACAGAGATTCTCACTGTGCTCATCATCGCTGGGTAGAGGAAACTACTAGCGAGAGTGCACTGAATCATGTCATGTCATTCGTTAGTCAGTGTCACCGCACCTTTATATCTAGAGGTGCTGTAATCAAACCTTGAACCATAACGCAAACTCCTCTTCCGAAATTGCCCATAAAGGTCTGCCAATACCTGCGTTCAAGTCCGCATAACACGCCATGATGGTGTTCGCCGTTACTAGTATCTAGGCATGTCAAAAACTTTCCACAATCGTTTGACAGTCCTCCCTCCGCCAAGGCCCCCGGATACGGGATAGATACAATACCGGCAACTTCAAAAAAGGGGAAGGAGGAGAGAGCAATTATTTACCGTTGCAGGAATCACCATCCAATCGTCAGCGCCTAGAGTCCAGAGCTTCCAACGAGCAAATAACCTCCCACAGACAGCCACCCACGCCCAGCTCGTAGCAGCCAGGGCAAAGATAGCAACGTAATTGGGCTCCTTCCCGTCCCAAGGAGGAAGTTCATAGCCATCCGCCGTACCCTCTCTGTAGCCATCTTTTGTTTCCATTTTTGCCACTCTATTTCTGCCTTTCGATTGCCCTGTTTCTTCCTGCCTCCTGTAAATCTGAAACACACCCAAAAGTTCAAATTAGATAGAAGCCCTTACCGATGTGATCACTAATTGTTTCTTCTTCTTGGTTTGTTTTATTCTTTGGAAGGGGGTGCTAGTCAAAAAAGTAAAAATTGGTTAAGGATTGAAAGCTGCCAAAAAAGAAAGAAGAAGAAAAGGTAAGAATAAGGGGCTTATATACGAACCCAAAGCCTTTTCAGTTTGCTTTTGGCGTATTGAGTCTGAAGATCCTTTATTGGCTGGCAAGACTTGTTCAGAGTAGGGGATGCTTTAAGTTCGTCAAAGTTGTAAAACGGATCGACGCCCATCTTTCTTACGCACCTAGGTGGTGTCCTTAAAAATTAGAAAACTTACCGGCAACCCTCACCTTCATAGATATATGGATAGGCAGAAATAAGTTCTCTAGTTTCTGCCCGCGCCGCCCTAGGAATATCCAAATACTCACACTCAAATCGGTTTTTTTCTGCTGATCGATGAGAGAGAAAAAAAGTAAAATCGTACTAGATTCTGATGCCCCCCAATAACCTAGCCTACCTGTAGGTGTGATACTACTACTATATTTTGGCAGTCCCTAGTACTACACCCCCCTCTCGACTCCATCATCAAGATACCCCCCCACTCTATGTAATTCACCAATATCTTTCTGACTTATGGAGAAGGGCAGCTACATTATCGATCCCTGGCGGTGTTGGCTCTACCCCAACCTCGATTTAGCTTTTGATTTCGCATCCTCTAGCTAGAAAACCACAGCAGACGTTCACGGGTCCGACAATCTCCAAAATTCACATTCCCGGATATTTTCTATAGAGTTGCCCACTTCTATACAAAATCAAGCCCTACATCTAGACTCCCGTGGTGGTTAGGAGGCAACCAAACCTTGACACACTAGTTCGGATTTCTAAGCTAGCAAAGGTGCAGTGGTGGGAAAAAGTGGAGTTCACACATATGGTTTGGCACACAGCGAAGCATAATAACACACTGGCTTTCCCAACCCATTGCTCCTCAGCGGCAAAAATGACTTTCGCTGATAATGGCAGAAAACGAGGGTTGACAACTCTGGAGAGTATATAAACATATATTGTAATAAGCTTCATCGATATAGGCACGGTCGTTGTCTTAGAAAGCAAAAGTTGGTCTGCGGTTGTGGTTGCCGAACGGTCAGTGCGTGCTCCACTTTTCCCCACGACTGGCAGGAAAGCCCAGATGGTGGGGATATCTCATTGGCGGAATAGCGAATATGATGGCACCTAACTCAGACTAAATATGGAATGCTAACCCCTTCTAGCCTAGCTCTGTGAAGCAGTGGACCAGATTTAGAGGTTAAACAAAAGTATTGTGCCTAGTGCGGAGTTATGGGTGCCAGACCTTTAGCTCTTGGAGCCTTCCGAGGGTTTCTGACTTCATTTGAGTCACGTCCGAGAGACCTTGAATAAAGAGCGACACATGGCCTAAAGCTTTCCCTCTCCATCTGTTAGCCTAATGCCCTTAGCAAGGCACCCTTCAGCTTGGTGAGAAAATGCTTTAATTATCTCTACACGAAGTCAACTGAGGATCTGTTTTATATGATAAAAAATATCACTACTTGCCTATAATTACCATTCATCCGAGCTAAATATATGCAGTTTCCTTCTGCCAACAGAAGGTGGGTGATGGGGGAGAATCTCGTTGTGTGATTCACTATCTTTTCTGTTATCGAGAGCACCCACCCCTCCCTTGACAGTTTGGGAATAGTTCCTACTTGGACTTGGGGACGGAATTGTCTGGCGCTTCGGGCCTTGCTGTACCGGTATCGTTGCCGGTGTCTCAGTTGTTACAGTATTCGGGTATGGACGTTAGTGGCGGAGCGGCCGGGGTTTGAGATGTCAGAGCTTTTTACACTTCTTACGGAGGTACGGCGCCTAAGTTTTGTATCATATGTTCCACAAGCGAGGTTTGCTGCCCTTACCCCCTGTGGAACATACAAAACTTAGGAGCTGTACCTCCGTAGAATAATACCTACCAAATTGAATGATTCTTTACCTTCGACAGTAATGAGCACGGGGATTTCAAATCCATGTCTACCCTATCACTAACGTCCGTACTCGAGTACACCATCGATAGTTGAAATATTCCTAATCTAGGAATATTCTGGGGGACCGGGGGGCGGAGAATACGGAGGGAGAAATAGGGAGGGAGGTTATCTTAGGTTAGAACCGGGAACTTCTATTTTCTTTTTTGGAATTAGAGGAATTTTATCGGGTTAATCGGGGTAGGAGGGGATTCGCTCGGAGAGATCCACCGGTAGGTGGTGCTAAAGTAAGCTAATACCAAGGGCTGGCCTGTTCCACCTCCGAGGTGTCAAAGCCATCTCCTGGTCTGTGTGCAGATTTCGCAGCTTTTTAGCGTGGTTAATGGCATATGTTAACCTTAGATATTTACCAAAGGTAGTATGGACATGGCTCTCTTTCTGGGACCTGACCAGTAGAAAACATCCTCGCGGTTGCGACACTTGAACTATTCCTACTCTAGGGAACTAAAAAGCGACAAATACTCGAGTAGAGACGAAGGGATAGGATCTGATCTGGAATTAAGGACCTTAAGTGTCAACTTCCACCTACTTTTATGCCCTCATGGAGGTACGGTTTCGCAGCTGTGCTCCTGAGGCATGATTTCTGCAAGATTGGTTACCAGGTACTTGAGAATACATCACCGTCTGACCTGTTGGGAGGAGAGAATTTAAGAAGCCTGGAATTTGTCGGGGGTTTCATGAGCCCCCGATGCGAGTGATAACCGCTAACAGCACTGCTGATACTACACTAGTAACTCCCGTCCAAGTCAGACTGTCTGAAGCTATTGTGATAGGGGGAGCACTTTAAGACTACATGATTCTACGACATTCGACCCTATTTGCTAAGAATGACGCCGGGTGCCAGATTTCGGTGAGAAGCTTAGAAGCTCTAGCGTTATTCACACTCCATCACCAAAATTCGGTGCCCTGAATTACACTCGGCGAGGATGCACGAGTGAATGTGCCAATGGAAATCGGAAAACTCTTTCCCCCGATCCCGCATAGGCTTCGGCCGAGATGGGGGGTATATTTTCCAATTTTTGTAGACACACCAAGGTATTATACTATCCTCTCGTGGCCCCCTTCCCCCCAACCACACAAGCAACATCCAATCAGAGGAAAGCCTGAGCCAGTTTATGTTAGTAGCTAGATTTGTCTTCCGAGGGAAAAAGCAGAAAAAAAAAGTAACGCTACAAGTACATAGCCTTGTGATTCTCAACGCCACCGTCATTCTGGGGCCGCTAGTTTTCTATTTCTTTCCTGTTTTTTTAAAAAATCGGTCGTGGGAAAAAGTGGAGTTCACACGACCAACTTTTACTTTCTAGGAGAGAATGGCCGTGCCTATACCGATGAAGTTTATTATTGTTATGAGCTGTCGATTAGGTAGGAGAGACTAAACAGAGAGGAGAAAATGTTTGAATGAAGTCAAGGCGGTGGGGCTTTGTCAATACTGGGGAATCGTATCTTGCTTGCTTACAGTTCAATCTACGGAGAACTAATGGGCTTATATAGAAAATACAAGAACATTCCTGCGCACTCAACTCCTATCCCCACGACACGGAGAAGGTTCCAACCACTTCCATTGGGCGGTCAGAAGTCCACCCGGTGATGGTACCGCATCACCGGAATTCCGGTCTCCCCTTTCCATTCGCCGTCTTTGCCGATAGCTATCGGAAATGTGTACGCATTCCCCCCACTATACAGCCAGGTATAGTGATCCAACCTCTTCGCTTGATCATCAGTGACAATGGAAACTAATAACTATGGTTAACGATATAGGAAAGGTATACGAGAAAAGATACGTAAGAGCGGAGTGATCGCCGGTGACTTGCAACACTTATTACAATACATGTTTATATTCTCCAGAGTGGTTAACTCTCGTCTTCTGCCATTATCAGCGAAAGTCATTTTGCCGCTGAGGAGCAATGGGTTGGGAAAGCCAGGGTGTTGTTAAAATTTATACTTTGCTGTGTGCAAAGCCATAAGTGTGAACTCCACTGCTGCTCTCATTATTTGGCATACCGGTATTCGGGTTAATTGAGCATGTGTCACTTCTATTTCTTGGCCGTTCGGTCTATCCTTCCAGCTCCCCAGTCTCCTTGGACCTTTACTCATGGGATACTTCGTCATGGTGAGTTCAACCATGGACATTGCCCACCCCTTCCCAGTTTTAGCACTCGCACTAGCCAGCTCCCCCACACCTACTCCCAGGTCTAGTGCGGGCCGACTTTAGAGAGCCAATACGGCATTGCTGTTAGATTGTCTGTAGGGCATGTAGTTAGAATATGTGGTTATGCGGATATGCAGTTGTGTGGGTATGCTGATGTGCCAGTATTAGGGAGATTTTTCTAAGTCAGTTCGCTACTGAACTTTGCTTAATTTAAGCAAAATAGAACAGGGTGGCGTGAAGAATTTTTCCGGGAGTTTTGCTGTATTGAACTGTGCAACTAATCTATCGTCAACCTCGTGGATGAAGTGCCGGTATTGGTTGTCCACGGTACGCATCCCTCCTTCTTTTACAAAAACAATGATGTCAACAAAATCTCTCTGCACTGTTCAAACTATGAACCGTTCATAAAACTGTGCAACGCTGGGCCACTTCGTGCTTTACCAGAGGGGGAAAGGATAGCGCCGTTGCTGTGGTGATAAGATAAGTTCAGTAGCGAACTGACTTAGCAAAACCTCCCTATTAGAGGTCCTCAAAACCCACACTTCTCTTTAGACTGGGTGGGCGCTGAGGAAGCCCCTGCAAGCGAGGCCGACATGGCTTGACACTAAATTTCGGTGCGAATCAACCAAAGCCACCGTACCGAAAATAAGAAAATCGGTGGAACGGCATCTACCCTACGGCAGGGGAGAAGCACGCGAAAACAACTGTCGCCTCCAGGGAACCCCCAAGTAGAAAAGAAAACCGCACAAGTCACGATCAACCGAAACCCACTAAGCTATGTCGCATAACCAACCCGGCAAACCACACAAAACAGAAAATTCCCGTCGCAAAAAAAGCCCAACCCAGCAGGTTGTCCGACTAGCTAAGTACAGGTCCAATTTCCCTTCTTCAAACCACACGATCCGCGTCTCCTCTTCCTCTCCTCGTTGCCGTTGAAAAAGAAGGAAGGCAAGAGTGAGAGAAGACAAAACCTAACTTACATAGAAGCCCCTCTGCGCCAAGCCTAGGCAACAGCCACCCCTGCAGAACCAAGCAACCTCCCAAAGCCAAAATCGTGACTAGCTATCTATTTAGTAAAAGTTAATCTCAGATAAGCTAGATAACAGCAAGTTATGAAGGTCAATTTTAAACCGTAACAGTACTGTACAAGTACACGCAACAGAGATACAAGTGCCAGGGGGGATGTTTTCGTACGGTCCAACAAATACAGGGGTGGCCTAAGACATAGATTTGCTTGAATAGAAAAACACCAGAAAACAAGCAGCAAACAAAATGAATGGTAAGAATACTAAGAAAAAAAATAAAAAAT
>Ga0307509_10005202_pt1 | contig 18236 bp, 13 predicted proteins | sample 10_EM_MG_FD_202245 | JGI IMG/M metagenome (GOLD analysis project Ga0307509, IMG submission 202245) | Populus trichocarpa ectomycorrhiza microbial communities from riparian zone in the Pacific Northwest, United States - 10_EM | ecosystem: Host-associated > Plants > Roots > Unclassified | place...
ATGCCTGACAATAATGGCCAAACACTGCTATCGTGGGCCGCCCGGAGTGGGCGTGATGGAGTAGTGAAGCTACTATTGGAACGGAACGACGTTACCCCCGATATGGCTGACAATAATGGCCAAACACCGCTTTCGTGGGCCGCTCTCAAGGGGCTTGATGAATTAGTGAAGCTACTGTTGCAGCGGGAAGACATTAGCCCCTATGTGTCTGACGGCAATGGTGAAACACCGCTTTCGTGGGCCGCCCGCAGGGGGCATGACGAATTAGTGAAGCTACTGTTGCAGCGGGAAGACATTAGCCCCAATGTGTCTGACGGTAATGGCCTAACACCGCTTTTGTGGGCCGCCCGCAAGGGGCATGATGAATTAGTGAAGCTACTATTGCAGCGGGAAGACATTAGCCCCAATGTGTCTGACGATAATGGCCTAACACCGCTCTTGTGGGCCGCCCGCAAGGGGCATGATGGGGTAGTGAAGTTACTGTTGGAACGGAAGGACGTTAACCCCGATAGGCGTAACAATGATGGCCGAACACCGCTCTTGTGGGCCGCCCGCAAGGGGCATGATGGGGTAGTGAAGCTACTGTTGGAACAGAAGGACGTTAACCCCGATAGGCCTGACAATGATGGCCGAACACCGCTCTTGTGGGCCGCCCGGAGCGGGCATGATGAGGTAGTAAAGCTACTATTGGAACAGAAGAACGTTAACCCCGATAGGCCTGACAATGATGGCCGAACACCGCTCTTGTGGGCCGACCGCCCAGAATGGACATGATGGAGTAGTGAAGCTACTTCTCGGACGGGAAGACGTTAGCCCCGATCAGCCCGACAATGGTGGCGAAACGCCTCTCTTGTGGGCCGCCCGGAGCGGGCATGATGAGGTAGTAAAGCTACTTTTGGAACAGGAAGACGTTAGCCCCGATAGGCCTGACAGTAATCGTCAAACACCTCTCCTGTGGGCCGCCCGCAAGGGGCATGATGGAGTAGTGAAGCTACTATTGGAACGGGGGAGCATTAACCCCGATAGGCCTGACAATGATGGCCGAACACCGCTCTCGTGGGCCGACCGCCCAGAATGGACATGATGGAGTAGTGAAGCTACTTCTCGGACGGGAAGACGTTAGCCCCGATCAGCCCGACAATGGTGACGAAACGCCTCTCTTGTGGACCGCCCGGAGCGGACATGATGGGGTAGTAAAGCTACTTTTGGAACAGGAAGACGTTAGCCCCGATAGGCCTGACAATAATCGTCAAACACCTCTCTTGTGGGCCGCCCGCAAGGGGCATGATGGAGTAGTGAAGCTACTATTGGAACGGGGGAGCATTAACCCCGATAGGCCTGACAATGGTGGCCGAACACCGCTCTCGTGGGCCGCCCAAAATGGACATGATGGAGTAGTGAAACTACTATTGGAACGGGAAGAAGTTACCCCCGATCGGCCTGACAATCGTGGCCGAACACCCCTTTCGTGCGCCGCTTGGAATTCGCATCATACGGTCGTGAAGCTACTCAACGCCCGAAAGCCTGCAACGCCTAGCGCGGTATAAGATATCACCTCTTTTCCCATCTTTGCGCTTACCCATTTTATAACCTTTGCGGACACTGTACCGCTATTGCGATCCACTCCCCTTATTCGCGTTCAGCCTCTTAGGGCGATCAGACTATCTTCTGTAAGTCGTCATTATCTGTATCGAAAATGTCATGTTAGTCGGGGATGTTCGTGCCATCAAGTCTGCGATATATAGATGAAGGATATTCGCTTTTTGATTTCCTTTTTTCCCTTTTTTTGGCCTTTAACGGATTAATTTAGGGGGGGTTTTTTTTTGGGGGGGGGGGGGAAGCGCCCCTTCCCGTGATACAATTCTTGTATTTCTCAATTCCTTTATTCAATAGAGAGGGCTTTGGTTGGAGCATAGTGCATGGTATTACAACGGAATTTCCTTTGGGAGATCTCTCAATCTTGCCTCTTATAAATACTATGCTGTGGGGAGACGAATATAGCGATCTTGAAGATCTAATTGCGCATATTGTACCCCTCCCCAGCCTTTACCCTATCTCCAGCCGCCTGCTAACAGAACCATCATATATAGAAGGCTGGGCGGCATAGGTAGGAGGAAGGAGAAACTCGGGAAGCAAAAATGGAGTGACCAAATACTTCTAAGTGGAAATTTAAAAAGAAGGCTTCCTGAGAGATCCACACATTCTCTTTTTTTATTACAGAGTTGACGGAAGTGGACAGTCGTCAGAATTGATTAGTAAAGATAGACATGAGTCTCCGGAAGCGGAGGGGGGTTGTAGTCAACCATGGAGGTCCTTAGAAAATCTTTAGCAAGTGCATTTGTTCAAGGGTTAGAATTATCGGCGGAGGCAGTTCTATGGTTGTGTCCTCTCTCTATTATTACTGAAGGATGCAGGCAACGGGGGTACACATGAGGAGAAATCGGTGCATATGGGAAGCCGTGGAACGGCCGAGATAATTTCTTTATAATATTATCTCATATCCACATACCTCTTGCCAGTTAGTTATTTGGGGATGAGAGGACGAAGCTTCCGGTTATACCTTCCAATGGCCCGGGGGCTCTCCCCACTCTGGCTCAAGTTTTCAGCCGTCAAGCTATTTCAAGCTCCCCCTGAGATCGCAAGGGGACTCAGAATATGGGTACTTGGGTGGTCGCATAAAATTTGGTGGTGGTGGGACTAGATCTATACCATGGGAACTCATCCCGCCTCCGTCTTGTGGCATGGGTATCCGTATTTAGAGCGCGACGCTAGAATCCCATGATATTGCTAATCATAATGATTCAAGCAGGTCATTACCCATCTCATCCAGTCGATTATTTCAAGCAGAAACTATCCGGGGATGGTAATAAACCAAATCCAAGCAATCATAGATACTCACTCGTATCGGAAAGATATGCTTCGCTTTGGTAGTTGCGGGAGTGTGATAAATCGTTCAGACGCTCTGCAGATGGTTCAGGTAGGGATACCGGCTGATTGTTTAACAATAGAGCATACCGAAGCCTCTTTCTTTTGTTAGCATGGGGTTAAACGGAGGAATAAGGGTATGCGGGAACTAGCGAGATAGGTGTAGTGATTCATGGGGGGGTCAGGAATCGTTTTATTTGGGTTTTACTTATACACTTGTCTCCACCGGTAGTTTAGTTTTGAAAGGGTGTGCGTGGGCTGCAAGTGGAGGAAGTTACATTTCGTATCCTTATTGCAACGTGCCCGGGTTCTCACAGGAATTCTCTCACTCTATCGCCCACTGCTGTGCGACTCTTATTTCCTACATTGACATAACCGGCATTGAATGGCAAGTTGTGATATGTCATCGGAGGCCTACTGGAAAGTTCAATTGTATTTAGTTCGCGCAAGTTACCACCTGTTATGGAAAATATTTATCCCAGTTTGTTTTACTACATCATGGAATGAGAGGGGGGGGAAGCGTTTCTTAGGGCGAGCACCACTGTACCGTACTAGGAAGAATAGGGTTGGGAATGAGGGTGTATAGGGCGCATATTTAGAGTATCATAGGGTTCACTCCCTGAGATCCCGATCGGGCTAGCCCAGTAGCTGGAAATATATGTAGCTCTGAACCGGTTGGTGGTTTGGGTGGAGGTTAGTGCAGTTAGGGGTCTCAAGCTAGGCGGAGAGTGGCATTCATGCGACGTATCATACCGTGGAAACTTGAATAATTGAACCGTGTGCTATGTCGTTGAAATTTCCCCTCTCAGTAAGGTCAAGAATATTTTTTTCCGTCTCGGAAGGGGGAAAGGGGCTGTGTTTTTGCTGTGTATTTTGCCCCCGTTCCAGAGAAGGAAATTCTGGACTTCATAGCACACCATTCAATTATTCGAGTTTTACTGTAGTTTCACAATAATTGGCCTCGGTTTTCTGTTGATGGATTGTGAGGTCGGATTCGGACCGTGGTGCTGATTCCACTATGCGCGGCCGCGACAACAGTGCCTCCGGCAGACCCCCCGACCGACGCTATGGGGTGTGCGGGCGGTATCCGATTAATACTTTCTAGGTCTGTAGGCTGTGGGACAAGAGGGGTCTGGATGAGCTTGATGGGGGTGGCACGATCACGCAGGTGTGGTGATGGGGAGAGATGTCGAGGTGTGTGTTCTTCTCTGTGGAGGTTGGTAGATAACGGCCACTTGTTTTAGACTTTGACGACGACACTGCGAGGTAAATACTATAGTGAAACCATCCACGGCGAGTGACAAGCGACGAAACGAAACGAAACGCCAAGATTAAAGCAAGACTAAAGCCAGATCGCCAACACAACTCAGAGGGGAACTTTACTTCTATTGTGCTCGCTCACACTCACAACACCACGAAACTCGATGCTCATCCAACTAAGCTAACTAACTAGTGGTAAAAACAGGAGTATAAATCAAAAAAAACAACAACAACGATACTATCTTCCTATCCATCTACCCTTCGATCGATTACGACACAGCTCCATTTCCTTCTACGCATGTTCCCCTTTCCCTTCGGTTAAACTATCTTGCTAATAAAGAACAAGGCAAACATCACAGAGGAAACTTCACCCAGCCTCCACGCATCCCATTCTCCCTTCCGGTGCTGCAGCAATCGCTACTGCATATTTGGAAGTTTGTCGAAGGATGTCAGGATAGGCTGAGCCTGCCGGGCAGCATGAAAGACTTCAAACACTTTACGCCTCCGGGCTTTCGCCTTCCTTCCGATGGATATATCGATCTTGAGCGCATGTCTGAACCTCCTTATCTGAACGATAACGGAAGGAGCTGTCTGCGCGGCCGATAGGTTGAGCGGGTGCCCGATAGGTTTAGCATGGTGAGCAGCATCGAAGAATTCTAACAACTTAAGTAGTGGAAACTTGGAAATGTATAGTATTACCCTATACATCTGTTCGTGCCCTAGTGTGCTCATATGTCCACACTTCAGTGTTCCTCCACACCATACGCGCCCCGGTTGTCCGCGGCCTCCGATACCTCTAACACAACACTCTACTGCTGGGATTATTACATTTCATCACGACTTACTTCTGGGACGCAATGCAGCAAGAGCCGTATATTCCGGCCCAGCAGAGTTCTTTACTTAGCTGTGAATAAACACTGTTGAATCGAGTCGGGCAGAAGGGTACTGTACCGTCTCAGTTTTACATTACTCGTGTGTGGGTTCTTTGGCATTGGGCTCCGGGTCGCTTGTCGGCCATTGGATCATTGGTTGTGAAAAATAAAGGGTCTGAACGTGGCTAGGTTAATAGCAATGTGGATAGCTTTTTCGTTGGGATGTTTCCTGTTGCGTGAAAGTGTGGGGCGTTCAGCATTTTGCTATCGAGTGACACATTTTTTTAACGCCCTTAAGCCAGAAGAATCTACTCGCAAGATCGGAGTATTTTTAAAAAGAACTGGTATCCCACAGCACTTGGGTTCCGGAAAAGTGTGAATTTTTGGCCGCCTGCAGCAGCTGTCCTTTGTAAAAACGCTTTGACATAGCGGGTCTAGTATTCTCCCTTAGAAGAAGTAACCGAACATTGTGATGCGACGGCTCGCACTTCTTTGTCAACACTCAACTCAACAAATGATCTCCGAAACTACAACCAAAAAATATTTATAAATAAAATAAATATATAATCCAGACAACTTGTATGTCGATCTGCTTTAATAAGGTTTTTTGTTGTGATAAAGATCTGGTGTGTTCGGGAGTGTGGGAGCTGGGTTGCGATGATATGTTGTGGAACGTTACAGGTCAAATGTTCGGTTACTTTTGTTGCTAAGGGACAATATTGATACCCTCCTCACTTATTATGGTAGTATATGGCTGAGGGGCTCAGGATGTGGGGACTCTCAGTATAATTTATCATATTTGTGGAAATGGGAGTAGCCAGCTATGATTTGATGGCAGAGTTTAGGGGTTCGGTTCAAGCACTGAAGTTACCCATAGGGTGGTATTCACGGGGGACAAATGTGGGGGGGCGTGCTGTTGATTCTTTTGGGATGATTTTTTTTTTTGAAAATTGACGGTTTCGGAAACACCACGTATAAAACTATATTCCTATTTTTTAAATCACACTGTGTTTATTGTAGTAGTCGTGGAAGGTCTCATCGAGCAAGAGATGGATCTTGTCAAACAACTCGTGCTTGTATTGTATAGTGGTAAAGCAGTACTAGGAGTTTAGGCGTAAGATACCGAATTGGATAAAAGACAAACTACAGGTATTGTTGGATATCGAAAATAACTAAACACCCCCGGGTACGGAGGCCTATAACGACCAAATCGCCACCAAACCTAAAAGACAAAAAACATTACAACCGAAAAAAGTAAAAGCTATTTTGCATTAGCTGAAAATGAAAAAATGATTACCCACAACAAAATCAAAAACGAAAATATAAGCTCAAAAAGAAGACACTTTAGTAGAAAATATTTCATAGTGCTGGTACATGATTCTGCTGATACATACTGTTTTTGTCTCAAGCTGAATGCTCCGCCTCTTAATCTGAGTCTTGTGAAATATAGACTGAGCCCAGTTCGCCCAACTGTTCATCAACATCCAAATTAATTTCAACGTGTTCTCCTTGTTGTAGGTCGGCGGTTGGTTCCCAAGAGTAGGTACCTGTGGGTTTAATCGAGAGAGACAGATGACCGCCATGCGTGATAAAGTGATTTCCCACCTCTCTGAGGTAAAGGTAAGCAACCTTATGTATAGGTGTCCCATCATCATCATGCTGCATACTAGTAGTTATTGGAGATGTGATGCCAATATGTTCTAGTTGCAACTGGCACCATGCTTGGGAAGATTCGGGTAGATACTCATCCGGATCTAAGCCAATAGAATTCACAGTGAGACCAAAGTCAATCAATGTGAATAATAGACTTACCATAGTTGATAACATCTTGTTGAAGTATGTTTAGGGTTTCTATACAAGGTTCCACACCGTAGGATCGGGCAGGAGGACTGGGGTGATGGTATAGAATAATCGGCTTCCCCGTTGGAAGATTGGAACGGTTTCTTTGGTATCGAATCATATGTGTATTCCAGAGATCGGCAAAGCCATAGATTTCACTCCTGATTATTGGCATATAGATATACAATAATGCTACCTGATCAGCATAGTTGCCAGTATAGAAGCCAGTATCTCGAAGGTTATCAAAAAAATTCTAATTATTCTTCTATTAGCACTAGCACAGCAGTCATGAGATCAATACACTAGTTCAGAGTGCGTATTTTCCTATGTAGAATTTAATACTAACCTTCCAGGCTAGTGTCTGACTCTTACTCATTTGGCGCCACCAGGACTCTATCCGCTGGTTTAGGGTGGAAGTGCCGTACCAATAGATATCAGCAAAGCTAGTAACCGAATCCAGCGCTTGGTGGAGTTGCCAGTGGGCATTGGCCATCATTGTTGTCTCAGTTCCTCGATCGGAACGAATTGCTCGTGGCAAGACATTTGTATCCTCAATAAGATTCAGATATTGCTTAAGAATAGCAATTCCTGTTCTTGCTGCAATACCAACATGTATCCACCGTATATATCTACTTGATTCTGTTACTCTAGTAAACTTGCATCATTTTCTACTGTTTTTTCAATTCTACTCACCTTGAATAGCCATCGATACCAGCATAGACCTCAATTCCATAGTCACTCATTTTGTGATGCCCATCAACTGAGAGTACAAAATCAGGTCCCGGCACCTGATAGGTACCACGGGAGTTCTCTGCAGGCCAAATGGACACGAAGCGATACCTGCTGGATCTAGTAGCCGCAGTTGCTCAAACATTCTATCCCTGGTAACCGGTATACCAGCCCTCCTTAAACTAGTATATAAATGTCGGCGACCATATGCATATGCATGCCCATGGCTGAGTTGTTGTCTTAATGCGTTCTGGATGATTTGATTGTGTGCCGGCATGTGATGCTGCTCAAAGCGCCTCTGCATGCCAAGGCCCAACCGTAAGCGGCGCATTCTAGATTCCAACCAATTAGAATTACCAAATTAGCATATATACTAATGCCTTTTATGCAACTTATCAACCTTGCAGCTACTCGAGCTACCTGGACACTGGAAGATTTTAATCGCTAATCTCAAATAGGCCGTGATGTTGGAGTGGATTCCAATTGGTGCTCTCGCAGCTGCAGGACTAGGATTTTGCTCTTCTGGCACTACCTCTATCCCGGATAAAGTTCCATTAATAACAAATTCTTTTCCTGCAAAACGTAAATTGTTAGCCTAGATAATTCCATGTGCTGAACCCCTTTTGTAAATTAGGGCAACCCAGCCGAAGGAGATAGAGAGACAACCGTACCAAAATAATTGTACGTTGGACCACGTTACTGGAGGCAACTTCACTCGGATGGTCGAGTGTCTTTGGCAACTTTGTCTTTTGCCCGGATGAAAGGAAGGTTGATTTTGCTGAAGATCTAAGCTCCGATTCATCAATGAGAGCGGGCCCGGGTGATAGAGTGGACTGCATCTTAGCTACTTGAGCGCTAAGAGATTACAGCTTGCTGCCCGGGCATGCCACGTACAACCCTGCTCCATAAGCGAAGTATCCCCAATAGTCCCAATCCCAATCAGGCTAGTATCCAGGTAGTCAGAGTGGCTACTTATTAGTTTTCCTTGTATTTCTATGGCCTAATAGAACTCATTGAATATCGCAAAAGGAAATTTGTGGTATAAGGGGAATGCAGAGGGACGGATATGATTTTGGGAACCTACGATCTTTCGGAAATCAGATACCCCTCTGATTGAAGAAAAAGCATAATTTCTTCATCTGATAGTCCTAAGTGATAGAATAAAGGCCAAAGGCGCTCCTGAATTGCTTGTCGTGATATTGAATCTATCCTTGATATATGCCGCTTACAGTAATTCCATTGGTGGAATATACGAGATAAGGTGCGGATTGAAGGATATGCACTAGCTGGCTGCGAAATGTTGGTGCTAAGCTGTAGTAGTTCAACCTCTGGACAGTTAGTATAAAGTAAGTTGTGAGTTGATTCTAGTGTCTGATCCTCAAAAATATACCAGATCCAAAGAAGATACTTATATGGTGTTAGGAGGGGCGCCGTACTTGCTGACATTATAAGTATCGGCTAAGGAATCGGCTATTGAAAGATTGACTTCTTGCTAGTTAAAGTGTGTGCACTGCTACTCCCTTTATATCTTCTTCTTCAAGATTAAACTCTTTTTCTATTGATACTTTTACGCCTATCATTGAGCTGCTCTCTTGCGATCATATTCTGCAGTTCTAAGCGCTCTGATACTTGGGATAGCCCTGCCTGACAGACTGTATGCCTCCACCAAACCCAGATGACCCCTACTGTGATGGATGCTTTCAGAGAAAACCTGGTAGTCGATACAACATTTACCCCGCAACTGCTTCACCAACCCCTTTTCCCGCTGGTCTTGCCATCAAATATTGTACTCGGTGCTCACAACCTGTATCATATGATTCTCAGCTGGAGTTACATGGGAGAACTGAAAACAAAATAGGTATGCTTATTTCTAAATAATATTTGGCTATACGGTTTCCAATTGAAGTTGATTCATGGACGATCACTCGTTTTCTAACTTATTTGAAATCAAGATAACAGCAGCAATAGTGATACGGTTGCTCCAGCCAGTAAATTTGAATCACATCAAGCACTGGAACGAGCAGTAAGCAATGCAAGACTAGGGCCTAATGCATTCAAAGCGCTACCAGTTGGCCGTACGCGTCCCGCTGCCCTCAGCTCTGGCTCCCACTCCCGTAGGATATCTAACTCGAGTTTTACGAAAACACATCAAACATATCGTCCTGACCTTTACGGTAATACAACACCTCCCATACATCCCACAGCTTCCAGTTCTAGTGCTTCCCGCTCTTCTGCCCTCCGCACCAGCCTTGTTTCTGCTTAGGTAGAAACTCCAGATTTGAGATACCAACTTCGCCTTGTTTTTTGCCACGCCAGCAAGCATGAATCAAAGCGATTTCAGGCTATTCAAGGGTCTGAAATTCTTATTCTTGAACCAGCAATCCTAGAACAAGTGATTTCTGGTGAATATGCTGGCTGGACTAAATTTCTTACGTTACATCTTTTATCACAAAGCTGGCTATAGCAGGAATTTGTAAAACTAATACCTTATGTTCAAAGTAAGGATGTGAATCGTAAGTCTTCTGTTCCTTGTTATAGGGCATAACTAGTATTTTCACCCCATTGCGAGTATTATACTAATATTCAAGACTAGAACCATTTATTGAGCGCATTTCTTTTTTTCTAAGTTGGACCGCAACAGGGGGTGGCATTCGAATTCCAGAGAGAGAATACCAAATACCTACTACCCTGCCGAAAATTCTTTGCAAATATTTTCCTCATACATTGGGAACTGCCAAGCGATCCTCTAAACCTCCACCTGATCCTACAATCTTTCTTGCTCTGGAATACACATTACTCTTTGATCCTGAAGAGGATCCAATTCCCCCTCCTCAGCTTGGCCGTATGGTGAAAGTTCAAGACCCAATTGAGAATGAGGATTATGGGTCGCAATTTAGCGACTTAGATAATAATAGAAAGTCGGTCAAGGTCGCCTATCAGACTTACACCCCATCTGCCCCTGCCAATCCGAGTCCTACTGGAGAAGCCTCATTTACTGCCACCATACATAATACTGGTACAACTTGCTTTGATCAATCAAATCTGGTACTCTCTTACCCATTCCTCTTTCTTTTTCTTTTGAATTTGGTCTCTTATTTGGCCCTATTCTGTTTCCAAAATTTAGTTCCATAATTGTACTAATATAGTAAAATAGAGGATTGATCCATATTTAATCAACATTGATCATGAGTCGGAGAAGCAGCTACAAAACAATCGTCACTTGAATACCGGGCAATCTATGGATGCTCTAACTTTGGGGCTCGCTGACCAGAGTAAGTAGCAATATCTTCACCTTTTTCTGCTCTTTTAAACAACATTTCAATTCAGCCTTCAGGCAGGGAATTTTGAATCCTGAAGCGCAGCAACTTAGTGTTTCTCGACTAGCTTTCAATGATCTTACACGAGTCTCCTCTTTCCCGCACAATATCTCTTTCTTGCTGGGCCCGTATCCTACATTATAATTTCAATTACCAAGTCTTACTAAACCCTCGTCATTTCTCATCATAGTTAATGTAAGACCACAGCCAAGTACACCAATAATACTGGTTGATGATTCTCCGCTCTCCACACCCTCGAGAAGTCCACCATCATCCCCACCGCTTCCACAAGTCGGAAAAGATCTTGTTTTCAAACGTTCCCGAGCTCAGATTACATCATCATCACCATCGCGACCTCACTCCCATGGCTCTCCTGCACTGAAGCGAACTCGATCTCAAACCAAAGCTCTAAATCCTAAATGCTAATGGAATTCAAGTGGCTAATCAACCCAAATCAGCTCCCTTGTCAGGCACTGCGCTTCTTGTTGCAGTTTTTCTTTTTTCTTCTTATTTTTCCTTCTCCGCTCTGTTTTTTTTCCCTTGGTTCCTTATTTGCTATGACAGTTAATTTCTTAAGTTTTTTATGCTTTCATTTCTCTTATTCTCTTAGTTGTCCAAATTTTGTTGTTAATTCAAATCAGTTTGCGTGATTTCAATGAAATGTTTTTTGTCTTTTGGGTTTGGTGGCGATTTGGTCGCTATAGGCCTCCGTACCCGGGGAACTCTCAAAATTAGATGAGCGATTTGCAGTAAGTACTGAAAACAAAATAACCGGGCAATAGTACAAGTATCTGCTGTGTGGAACGGGTGAAGTACAAGCTTCTTCCCCCTTATTTTCCGGTCTTCTTGTTGCAACCAATCAGATCACCCGGTTTCGCCACCCTCAACACCACGCTTTTTATCGTGAACACACTTCGGTCGCGTTCTTTTGCCTTCGGGCTCGGGTGGGAATTTGCCTTCGGGCGTGGAAGCTTTTGGCCTTCGGGCATATCTTTTGGTGGCTCGCGGGCTTTTATTACCGGTGAATCTTTCTTTGGTGGCTCGCCTGGCCTTTTGCTACAGGTGAAATTTCGCGATGGGTGACTCTGCTGCCCCCTTTGTTCCTCCTCGTTCTCCTTCCCCTGCTCCGGGCATCCAGATTGTCCCGGGCAGGATGCCCACTTCTGATGGCCGTCGTCTTATACAGGCTGTCAAACTATCATACGCCGCGCCAGGTGAGGCCTACCAGGGCCTCCACATCGACCATGTTTCGGGATGTCGGAATGAATCCCTTTTCTTTATTTCTGAGGTTCAAGCGATTGTTTCCCACCTCGACCTCGGCTCCTTCGACTGTGTCGAGACTGTTTGCATTGGAATCATGGCTGCTCACGGCTGTTGCATTACGGGTGGTGTCTCCTCTGCGGCTTACCACGTTGACCCCACTTCTACTTTGGGTTTCTACACCTGATTTCATTCACCCGAGGGCTCCTCCTAGTCCTTCGCCCCGTCTAGCTCCCAGGTGGTGAGCTTGGATTTTCATTTGACTATGGCGTCTGATCCCATGGTCCCATCTGCATCCTGGCCGTCCATTGATAAGGACCGGTCCCAGGACCCCGTGTATGTTTCTTCGGTGGTCGAGATTGAAGATAGCCAACGGCGTCTCTCCTCCCCTGTTGAGCGACTTTCCTCCGGTAAGCGGAAGGTTTATGCCAACTTCTGATTGGACTGATCGTCGGACGAAGACTATGCACCTCTTGCAGGTAGCATCCACCCTGAGGATCGGATCACTCAGGTGTCGTCCCCTCCCCCCTTGGTGCCCCCCTTTTTGCGCCCTGGTATTGGTAACTCTAGGTACGCCACGGATGCTCAGTCACGTTCCGCTACCCCAGCCTTTCCCCTTGCGCCGACTCGACCTTTTCGTCGCTTCCCGCCCTTCCCACTACCATGAGCTAGAGGTCACCTTCCCAGGTTGACGCAGCATTATTGAGCGGTTTGGAGGATATCTGTTCCGGAAATGCAGTTTTCCTTTCGTCTTAGCCCTCCTCCTCCCACGCCTCGGTAACATCGTCCTCCGAATCGGACGATACCTCCATTGTTGATGGATGCCGGGCATACATGCTAGTCGGGGGTAAGGAGGCATATGATTCCTTTGAGAAAGTGGCTGCCGACATGCGTCGTCTGGGCGATCAACAAAACAACTGCTTGGATGAGATTATCTCTCTGAAGGGGGAGATCAAGTTGTTGAAGGCTCTTATTGCCCGGTTGGAAGGGGACATGGGTGCCCAGGAGGCGGAACTGACCATTGGCAGGGGTGAACCTGTCTGGAGCTCGCGGGAGGTTATTCGGGAATCGGTTCGTGCTGAGGCTGCTAAGCACATGAATGGTGATGTGACTCCTTCCCCCCCTCCTGTTGATGTTGGTGTTAGTGTTGCGTCTTCTTCCGGTGATAGGAAGATGACCTTTGATGAATCCCCCGATGCCGGATTTGTCGTGGTCGGTGAGAAGTATCCTGGTGGTCGTCGGGTCAACAGATGACGGAATGGATGGACCACTGGCTCAACTACCGTGGCGGCGCCTGCTCCTTCTTTTGTTATTGTTCTGGTGTCGTCCCCCTCTACCGGCGCGGCAATGTATAGCCGGGTTGGGGTGGCCACACCCCGTCCACCGGTGCCATATACAACCAGACCAGGCCGTCAGGTTCAGTCACGATTGGTACCGCCTCTGCCCCTCACCTCTGTCAAACCAGGTGCTTCCCGTGCCAGGGTCCCTACTGTTTCCCCCTCCCCCGATGCTCATGAGCGCCATAATACCATGTGCTTTGACGCCGGCAAACGGACACAGCTTCCGGTTACCCCCGAGGCCATCCATATTCGTATGAACCAGACCTTGAGCAATCTTGGGAAGGTTTTTGATAAGACCCCGTATATTCGGGAGGCCCGCTCTAAGCTTGAGATTGGGTGCATCTACTTGACGCTGGAGGAACATACTGCCACTCAGGTCTGGGATAGATTGGAACGGTACCGCTCGACTCTTATTCGGGAACTTGGCCCCTCTGGTCTTACGAACTTTGTCTTCCATAAGGATGTGGCAAAGGTTAAGATTTTGGTTTGCGGCGTTCCTCTTGCCCCTACCGGTAGAGGCTCTTTGTGGAAACCAGAAGACTGGACTGGCGATAGGGCCTTTGATAGTCTCAGAACCGACATCGAAGGATGAAACCCGGGTGTGGTTACTGCCGGTCGACCGAATATGCTGGCCTCTGTATTCGCTATGAAGCAAGCCGGCGCCACCGCCTGCGGCATTCGGTTCACTCTGGAGCGTAATGATGCCAGTGATCACGTCCTTTCTTCGGCACGTGGCTTCTTATTTGGCAAGTCCAGGAATGCTAGGTTCTTTGAGGAACACCAATCGGCCCCAGTTTGCAACAAGTGCCTTCAGGTTGGTCATGTTGAGATGTTGTGTGCATTCCCTCCCCGCTGTCGATTTTGTTTTGGGGATCATTTGTCGAAGTCCCACTAATGTGGGTAACTTAACTGCCCTGGTGTGAACGGTCAATCGTGTAGCCACACTGTACATAGGTGTATGCTGTGCGATAGGTCCGACCATTTCACCGGTTATAACAGGTGCCCTGTGGTTGTTGAATCGGGGTCGTCCCCTGCTCCTGCCGGTGCTATGTCTTCTATCGTCGCTGAAGATACATCTGTTACGGGTGTATCTAACCGGTCCAGAAATCGTCAACATCGTCGTTGTCATGGGATTAACGTTGACATTGCTTCAGAGGTGATGGTTGAGGGTGAAGTGTCTGCCAAAGGGCTTCCTGATCACAAGGTTGACGGCATGAAATATGGTGACAGGCGTGCTGACCATCAAAGGGGCATGAGTGATAGCGCTCTGCTTAAGACTAAGGTTATTCAGCCTAAGGTCGACAGGAAAGGTAAGGGTAAGGCTGTTGATGCGTACGAGCAGGCTGCCCCCTCCCATATTACTGAAATTGTTGATCCGGCCCCCTCCGGCTGAATTAATAAGCCCTCTGTGTCATCTAGATCGACTGGCTCGTCAGCCACCCCCTCTCCCATTACCAGAAGCAGCCCATGCAGAGGAGAACTTCCAGACAAGTGTGAGAAGGCTCATCCATCTGGCTAGGAGTTGGGCACCAATGAAAAGGCTGACACGGTGGTCCAAAGGGTGGTGGACACAGGAATTGACAGAGCTGAGGAAGGTATACACTGCAGGTGCCCGGCGTACGAGATGTGATGGGACTGGAGTAAACGAAAGAGACAAGGCGAAGAGGACATACAAGAAGGCATTATTCGGAGAGAAGAAAAATTACTGGGATGCTTTCCTCGCCTCAGCAAAGAAAAATGACGTCTGGACGGCCCACCAGTTCACTAAAGTTCGAGTCCCGAACAGAGTTCCTGGAGACCAAAACAGCACGCCCGAAAATACCGAACAAACGATAATGTCAGACTTCTTCCCACCTGGTGATAACCCTGCTGACGTGCACCGGCCAGAAGACACGACATGGGCCAAGAAAACGACCTAGAATGGATCGGCGAAGTCTCGGAGGCGCTAAAGAGGTGCAGTGGAAGATCGGCCACAGGGCCGGACCAAGTACCATACGGGGTCTGGAAGGGGATTTATTTAGTAAACCCGAACTTATTGCCAACATTTGTTAAGGACATGTTGACATGGGAAATACACCCCCCCATGCTCAAGGAGTTGATCGGAGTCATACTACCTAAACCAAACAAGTCTGACTATACGGACTGCGCAAGCTTTAGGGTCATAGCCCTGATGCAAATGTCCTCCAAGATAGTGGAAAGAGTTGTAAACAATCGCCTCCTGACCATAGCGTACACAGGCGGATTCTACTGTATACAACAAACCGGGACCCTTCCACACAGGTCAACTGTCGACCCGGCTGTATCCCTTCAACACTGGATTAAGGAAGCCCAGTTTGCAAAAAAGCAAGTCTCATCGCTTATCTTGGATGTGAAAGGAGGATTTGATAACATATACCACCGAAAACTGATAGAAAGGATCTCCGAAAATGACAAAGTGCCGGAATACCTAGAACATTGGATTCAGAATTTTATAATGACCAGGAATATAACACTGGCCTACCCAGGCAGCCCAAGAAGGACGCATGCGGTAAATAGGGGAATCCCACAAGGCTCCCCCTTGTCACCACTCCTTTTCGTCATATATGTCAAACTGCTTGACCTGGCGGGAGAGTCATCAGAGCTCTTTACGACATCATTCGTTGATGATTTTCAGATGACGGTCGCAAGTAACTCATGGGAAAGGAATGCACGAATGCTAGAGGAGAAGGCGGCGGAGATAATGGCCATGGCGCAGCCACTCGGACTCTCCTTTAGCATAGCCAAGACAGAATTAATGCACAGGAGGAAGAAGCAAGAGAAGGGCGCCAGATCTGAGGCCAGCGTAATAGTCCAATCACATGTCATCAAACTAGCAGGGTTGGTGGTAAAATGGCTCGGCTACTGGTTAGCTGACAATAGGGAAACGGCAACACATTTCACAAAAAGGCTATGCCTGGCGCAAGGAGCTTTCTGGAGATTTCAAAGACTTTCACTCCCTGCCAAGGGCCTTTCACCGTATGGGGCCCGAAGACTGGCAAAGAGGATACTGCTTCCGATATTGCTCTATGGTGCGGAGTTTCTCATGCCCTCAAAGACGATAATGAACAAGATGCAAAAATTGTGGAACCGCGTAATGAGGTGGATCACGAATGCTTTTTATGCAACGAACATTTCGGTACTGTGGTCAGAGGCCTGCTTGGCCCCCATGGCCCTGTACACGGAACAGATAAGACTGATGGCTGCGGTAAGGATAGTAACAGCCATTCCTGAAAATAATGTCGCCACGGCTATGCTTCCGCAGAGCTTCCCGATTAAAGGGGACTTCAGGATAGCTACAAATTGGAGAGCGCCCTTTGATAGGAATAAAGAGGGCATGAGACGGAAGGTCTGGAGCTTTAAATGCAATACGATGGCTCAGGTCAGACTGCCCATAGACGAAGTAGCGGCAAGGGCCACAGAAATCTTCCTGACAGGCCCAATACCGATGCAACTGACGAGACTGCTGCGGGTGACACATGTGTATGCCAAACGGCATTTCAAGGCTAAGGAAACGGTACAGAAAAACAGACACAAAAAGTGGAAGGATGAACCTCACCCGCCATATTGCAAATACAGGCCACCATACAGGGAATGCTGGAACTTCATGACGTTCCCTAAATTCGCGGCCGGAAGAATACACCAAATGAGAGCTAATAAAAGCTACCTAAAAGCCCAAACCGACTGGTCCAATCAGGACCAAGATCCGAAGTGCCCACGATGCGAGGAGGAGTTGGAAACAATGTCACACGTCGTCAAATGCCCCGCCTTGAAGGGTGCCCGGATGAGTATAAACCCGAAGGCGCTGGACATAGTCTCAGAGTCGCCACTATGGAAGTGGAATAAGAAGGCGATGGAGCTGATCAGGCGATTTTCTTCTTATATAATGGAAAATAGGATTAACTTTCCCTCTAGGATAGACGTTTTTCCTTTTACTTGGAATGCTGGGTTAACATCATGAATTATGGTTGTTTTCAATTAAATTGTTTTGAATGTTTTGATATTATTATCGTTTATTTGTTTGTTTGGAGAGAATTTCTTTTGTATTAAGGGTTTTTAGGCCATAACTTAGGTTGCTTGCCATGAATTTTCCCGTAGTTAGTTACAAATAAACCGTGGATTTAACAAAAAACAAAAACAAAAAGGAACGGGTGAAGTACTCGAGTACAGGCAAACAACTGTGACTTTCAAGAGACCTCAAGCAGAAAGAAAAACCACACAATCCACCATCAATTCGAGCTCACTAAAAAACTTCACAAACCCAATCCAGAGCACTGGACAAAAGAGAGAAAATTCCCACAGCACAAAAGCCCAACATTACAGGTTGCCCAACTAACTAGAGACAGGCCCAATTTTCCTTCTTCAAACCACGGCCCAACAATTCCTCTGTTGGGTTGTGTCTTCTTGCTCACAATGGTTGCAGTAACAATGCAGTTGTGGTAGTTGGGCCAAGGAAAAACATAGGAGAAGTCAGAGAATCTAACTTACAGAGGTACAGTGCCGTTAGAAAAGTTCAGGGACAAACGGCAAAACACACCAAATATGCCACATTTTGAGGTGCCCCAACACAATAATGCCTAATAACACTGCAATTCTCTGAAATTTAAAAAATCAGGTACTATCTCAAATTCAATATACTGAGCTGGTAGAGCCTCTAGATAGTTCTAAGCCTTGCAGAC
>Ga0307509_10005203_pt1 | contig 18236 bp, 20 predicted proteins | sample 10_EM_MG_FD_202245 | JGI IMG/M metagenome (GOLD analysis project Ga0307509, IMG submission 202245) | Populus trichocarpa ectomycorrhiza microbial communities from riparian zone in the Pacific Northwest, United States - 10_EM | ecosystem: Host-associated > Plants > Roots > Unclassified | place...
GAAGGCCTCGCCCGATTCGCCTTATTTGAGCGCCGTCCTGAAGCTCGATTCAAGGGTGATCGGGGAGTTGATGATGGAGAGCAGGTTGCGGCCCTCCGAGCGCCACTGGGTGGTTGAGCGGGGCATGGTGCTTGGGGAAACCAGCGTTGCCCTTGTCGAGGCCTTCGACAGGCTCGTCGGACTGCTTGACGAGCCCGAGTTGATCCCGGTACTGGCTCCGTTGATTCAGCGGGAAATCTTCTACAGGATCCTGCGCAGCGACAGCGGCCGGTATCTGTGGCAGATGGCTTCCATCGGAAGTCAGGGTCAGCGCATCGGCCGCGCGATCGAGTGGTTGAAGGCGAACTTCCAAGAGCCGCTTCGTATCGAGGACCTCGCCGGCCGGGTGGACATGAGCACCTCCAGGTTTCACCACCACTTTCGGCAATTCACGTCGATGAGCCCGCTCCAGTTCCAAAAGTGGCTGCGGCTGACGGAGGCCCGGCGTCTGATGGTCACCCAGAACCTGGACGCCGCGGCCGCTGCCTATCAAGTCGGGTACGGAAGCCCATCGCAGTTCACCCGGGAGTACGTCCGCCAGTTCGGAACACCACCGCGCCGCGATGTCGAGGGCGTTCTGCGGCCGGTTGCTCCTTGACAGGAGAGCGTCCGGGCGACTCAAGCAACGTGAGCTTCGAGGGCCTCGAGCGGTACGTGCAGAGTCTCGTCCCGGACGAAGGCTTCGAGCAGATGCTCCAGCGTCGCCCGAACTCTGGGGGCGACGAGCGCGCGATGAGGATAGTGCATCACCAGTTCGTAGCTTCCGGGGGCGTGCTGGCGATGGAGCACGACCTTCAATGCGCCGCTCACCAGGTGCGCCCAGGCATGGTGAACCCCCACCTGTGCCACGCCCATGCCATCGACGGCCGCTTGAACCAGGGTCTCGGGCGCTGACAGAGTCAGGGTCGCGATGTGCGCCGTATCGAATGTGGTGATGCTGCCGTCGTTCGACCTGAAGTGCCATGGTGACACCTGTCCGCCGAGAAAGCGCCGGGTGATCAGCCGGTGTCGTTCGAGGTCCTGAGGCGAGCCCGGTATGCCCCGTTCCGCCAGATAGGACGGCGACGCGACGAGCGCCATGTTCAGCCGGCAGATCGGCCGCGAGACCAAGGTCGAATCGGCGATGGAGCCTCCCCTGATGCCCAGGTCGTAACCGTCCCGCACGAGGTCGACGACGCGGTCATCGAAATCGATCTCGACGCACAAGCCGGGGTGGCGCGAGAGCAGGCTCGGCAGCGCGGGCATCAGTTGCTGACGGCCGAACGCGGCGCTTGTCGAGATGCGGACCCGTCCGCGCGGCCCGACGCGCTGGGCGGCCACTTCATCGACCGCGGTATCGAGTGCATCGAGCGCGATCCGGGCCTTCTGCAGAAACGCCGCCCCCTCCGCCGTGAGACTCAAGGTGCGTGTCGTGCGATTCATCAATCGCACGCCGAGCGCCTGCTCCAGACCGGCCACGTTCTTGCTCACGGCCGCAGAACTGACACCCAGCACGCGCGCCGCAGCCGCGAAGCTGCCTGCGTCGGCTGCCTGCACGAAGGAAAGGATGGCCCGCACCCGCTGCGATGAATCCACGACGTCTCCAGACGAAAGTTTCGAAAGCCGAATCGACCGCATCGGACGGCGACAGCTCGATTCTCAACGTGAGGTTAAGGGACGATCAACCCGGCCACGGGTTACGGCGCAGAAGCGTGGCCAACAAAATGCCGTCCTTCGAGCATCAGACCCCAAAAGGACGCAGCGCATGTTGGTTTCGATCGTCTTCGACAGCGGCTATGGGCATACCGCGCAACAGGCCCGCGCCGTGGCCGAAGGCGTGCGCAACGTGCCCGGTGCCGAGGCCGAGCTGATCGCCGTGTCGGATGGGCCGGTCGCCTGGGACACGCTGGAAGCCAGCGACGTGATCATCTTTGGCGCTCCGACCTACAACGGCTCCCTCAGTTCCCGCCTCAAGCGGTTCTTCGAGGACTCGACCAAGCCGGTCTGGAACGACATGAAATGGCGCGACAAGGTCGCTGCCGGCTTCACCAACTCGGGCGCCCAGAACGGCGACAAGCTCAACTCGCTGATCTCCATGGTGTTGTTCGCCACGCAGCACGGGATGATCTGGGTGGGTCTGGATCTGAAGCCCGGCAACGCCTCCAGCAAGGGCAGCGTCGACGACCTGAACCGGCTCGGCAGCTGGGTGGGCGCGATGGCTCAGTCGAACGGCGACGAAGGGCCCGATCTTGCGCCCATCGAAAGCGACCTGAAGACGGCCTCGTACCTCGGGCAGCGCGTGGCCGAGATCGGCCTGCGCGTGCGTAGGCGCTGATGCGCGGAGCCTCGCCCATGAACGTGCTCGGCTACGCAGCGCACTCCGCCACGGATCCACTGGTGCCGTTCGTTTTCGAGCGGCGCGAGCCACGGCTCGACGACGTGGTGATCGACATCCAGTACTGCGGCGTCTGCCACACCGATCTGCACCTGGCTCGAAATCACCGCGGCTTCACGACCTACCCGATCGTGCCTGGCCACGAGATCATCGGCCGCGTGTCGAGCGTCGGCACGGGTGTCACGCGGTTCAAGCGTGGCGACACAGTTGGCGTGGGCTGCATGGTGGACTCGTGCCGCCACTGCATCGCCTGCACGAGCGGGCACGAGCAGCACTGCGTGCAGTCCCCCACCTTCACCTACGGCAGCGTCGATCGACACGACGGCTCGCGCACCTTCGGTGGGTACGCGCAACGCATCGTCGTGTCCGATCGGTTCGTTCTGAACGTGCCCGACGGCCTGGACCCGGCAGGCGCTGCGCCGCTGCTGTGCGCGGGAATCACGACCTGGTCGCCGCTGCATCGGTGGGGCGTCGGTCAGGGTAGCCAGGTGGCCGTCGTGGGTCTCGGCGGGCTGGGCCATATGGCCTTGAAGCTCGCCAAAGGCCTCGGCGCAGAGGTCACGCTGTTCACGCGTTCGCCAGGCAAGGAGCAGGACGCACGCCGCCTGGGCGCGGACCATGTGGTCGTCTCGAGCGACGGCACGCAGATGGCCGCGTTGAACGGCCGGTTCGATCTGATTCTCGACACGGTGCCCTACGTCCATTCGATCGCCGCTTACATGCCGACCCTGCGTTTCGATGGTGCCTTCGTGCTCGTCGGCTACATGGGTCCGTTGGAGGAGACGTTCGACACGGCACCACTCGTCTATGGCCGCCGCGCCGTGGCGGGCTCCTTCATCGGTGGCATCGAGGAAACGCAGCAGATGCTGGACTTCTGCGCCCGGCACGGGATCACCTCGGACATCGAGCTGATCCCGATCCAGCAGATCGATGTCGCCTACGACCGGATGCTGAAGAGCGACGTGAAGTACCGGTTCGTCATCGACATGGCGTCCTTGCACGCATGAGCCGCTGGCTGGTGCGCTGCTTTCCGACTATTCGTTAACGGCATTCAACGAGCCATGTGGTACCCCATTCTGGCCCGCTTGATCCGATCTTCAACCAAGGACCTCAACATGAAACTGCTCTGCCTCGATATTCCCCAGCCCGGCGCCAGCCTGGAAAAGTACCAACCTCACATGCTGGACGAAGTCCGGCACACCTGGGAGCTCTACAAGACCGGCATCGTGCGCGACATCTACTTTCGCCAAGACCGGCCCGGCGTCGCGATCATTGCCGAATGCGACTCGGTCGAAGCCGCCAGAAAAGTCCTGCGCGAGTTTCCGCTCGCACAGGCAGGACTGATCGATTGGGACGTCATTCCGCTGGGGCCGTTTGCGAACTGGGAAGCGCTCTTCGCACCCGGGAACGCCTGACATTCCGCGTCCCAGCTGCGGCGCTATTTCGACGCGAAGGTGATGCCCGCCGATGCCACGGCATTCAAAGCTGATCTTTCAACAAGAGAGCGATCACCATGGTCAAGACCATTTCATTTGCGAACAGGTCAGTCGAGGTTGCGGGACACCTTCATCTCCCGGACAACTTCCAGGAAGACAAGAAGTACCCCGCTCTCGTCGGGGTTCACCCTGCGGGAGGTGTGAAGGAGCAGACCATCGGCCTCTACGCCAAGAGGCTCGCGGCACACGGTTTCGTTGTCGTGGTGTATGACTCGTCCTACCAGGGAGCAAGCGGTGGCGAGCCCCGACTGCTGGAGGACCCCAGCACCCGCGTGGAGGACGCGCGCTGCGCAGCGGATTTCCTCACGACGCTGGCGTACGTCGACGCCGAGCGAATGGGCGTATTCGGCATCTGCGCCGGCGGCGGCTACGCCATCGCGGTGGCTCAGACTGAGCGCCGCTTCAAGGCCGTGGCCGGCGTCAGCGCAACCCCGATGGGCGAAGCGGCCAGAAGCTTCTTTGGTCGCCCGATTCCCGATGCCGAGCTGATCGGGACGCTGCAAGCGGCCGCTGCGCAACGTACGGCCGAAGCGCGGGGCGCACAGCCTGTCTACGCTCCGTTCACGCCGGAACGTCTGGAAGACATCGACGACAACACGCCGGTCATGCTGCGCGAGGCGTACGACTACTACAGAACCCCTCGGGGCCAACACCCCAACGCCAAAGGCCGCTTCCTGATGACCAGCCTGGACAAGATGCTGGCCTTCTCGGCGTTCAACTTGATCCCCAGTCTGCTGACCCAACCCTTGCTTCTGATCGCCGGCAGCAAGGCCGACACCAAGGTGTACAGCGACCAGGCGTACGCGCTTTCCAAAGGGCCAAAGGAGTTGTTCGTCGTCGAGGGTGCCACCCACGTTGCGATGTACGACGTGCCCGAGTACGTGGACCAAGCGGTTGCCAAGCTCGTCCCGTTCTTCGGCAATCTCTAGGCCTCAACCGCAATCTTCTCTCTTTGCTTCAAATTGGAAAACCACGATCATGACCAAGCAAGCCTCTGAACTCAAACCCGTTCTCTTCGTCGTGACCAGCAACGCGGTGAAGGGTGCGACAGGCATCCCCACTGGCTACAACCTGGCCGAAGTCACTCACCCGCTGGAAAAACTGCACGCGGCGGGCATTCGTGTGGAGTTCGCTTCGCCACAAGGCGGGGATGCACCGCTGGATGGGCTCGAGGACATGAAGGACCCGGTCATCGCCCGCTACTGGGCCGATGCGGATTTCCGCCACGCCATCGCCCACACGCTGCAGCTGGATGACGTGGATCCGACGCGCTACTCGGCCATCTTCTTTGCGGGCGGCCACGGCACGATGTGGGACTTCCCCGACAGCGCTGCCGCGCAAAAGGCCATCCGCGAGATCGATGCCGCGGGCGGCATCGTCTCAGCGGTGTGTCACGGCCCGGCGGCACTGGTCAACGCGCGCCGCGCCGATGGCGGCCTGCTGGTCGCGGGCAAAAAGGTGGCCGCCTTTACCAACGGCGAGGAAGAGGAAGTTCAGTCCACCCACGTGGTGCCCTTCCTGCTGGCGTCCACGCTCAACGAGCGTGGCGCGCACCACCAGAACGCTGCGAACTGGGCCGACAACGTGGTCGTCGATGGCCGACTCATCACCGGCCAGAACCCGCAGTCTGCTGCAAGCCTGGGCGAAGCGCTGCGCGACGCGCTGCTGGCCTGATGTGACGCTGAGATGAAAGAGAGCACTGCATGAAGCTGATCTGCGTCGAAGAGCACGTGCTCGATCCCGCCATCGGCGCGGCCACGCAAGGTCTCGTGCGCGCCGAGGCCCCCTATCTGCCCGACTGGGGCAGCCGCGTGGTCGATGGCCGGCATGTGGCCGACCCCAGTCGCCCGCATGTCATCGCGCCGAGCGAATCGGCCCGCAAAGCGATGGACATGGGCGAAGCGCGCCTGGCCGACATGGATGCGGTAGGCATCGGCATGCAGGTGCTTTCGTACGGCGGGTTTCCGCAACTGTTGCCAGCCGCTCAGGCCATCGATCTGAACCGCGCGGCCAACGACAGGTTGGCGGGGGCCGCACAAGCCAATCCCACGCGTTTCGCCGGGTTCGCCACGCTGCCGTGGCAGGCGCCCGAGGCCGCCGCGCGCGAACTGGAGCGGGCGGTGAAAGAGCTGGGCTTCAAGGGCGCGCTGATCAATGGGAGGCCCGGCGAGACCTTCCTGGACGACCCGCGTTACGAGCCCCTCCTCGCGGCCTTCGACGAGTTGAACGTGCCGCTGTACGTCCACCCGGGCCTGCCGCTGCGCGCCGTGCAAGTGCCCTACTACGGCGGATTCGAGCGCGAGCTCAGCGCGCGGTTGACCATGTTCGCCTGGGGCTGGCACAACGAGGCCGGCATCCAGGTCGTGCGCCTGCTGCTGGCCGGCGTGTTCGACCGCTACCCCGGACTGCAAGTCATCAGCGGCCATTGGGGCGAGATGGTGCCCTTCTTCCTGCAAAGGCTGGAGGACTCCATCCCGCAAGAAGCCTCTGGCCTCAAGCGCCCGATCGTGCAGACCTATCGCGAGCATGTGTTCGTGTCTCCGAGCGGGATGCTCACGCTGCCGCACTTCCAGTTCATCCACGCGCTGATGGGGGCGGAGCGCATCCTGTACTCCATCGACTATCCCTACCAAAGCCTGGACGGCGCGCGCGCTTTCATCGAGCGCCTGCCCATCGGCGACGCCGACAAGGCTCTCTTTGCCCACGGCAACGCCGAGCGGCTCTTGGGTTTGTGATCGGAGTCCACGGCTCACGCTGGTGCCGGTTTCTGTCACCAGCCCTCACTACATTGGGTTCCTTCATCACAAGACGGGAACCTCATGACCTCTAGCACTGCTCTGGTGTGCCGCTCGCATCCATGTCGAGGCGATCGCCAACAAAACCCTCGCGACGGTCAAGCCACATTGGATGTCGTGCGATGAAGCGCATTCAATACCATCGGTACGGTGGACCGGAGACGATGCGACTCGAAGACTTCGCGTTGGACGAGCCGGGAAATGGTCAAGTCGCGGTCGAGGTCAAGTTCGCCGCCATCAACCCCATTGACTGGAAGCTGCGCAACGGGCTGATGAAGATCATCACCGGAAAGGCCTTTCCCCGCGCAATGGGCATGGACTTCTCCGGCACGGTCATCTCCGTCGGTACCGGCGTGACGCGCTTCAGGCCCGGCGATGCCGTGTTCGGAATGGCCCGGCTCAAGCAAGGCGGTGCCTTTGGCAGCGCCGTCGTAACGAACGAGGCGTTCCTCGCACTGAAGCCTGATGAAGTGTCGTTCGAGAACGCGGCTTGTCTGGTAACTCCGGGCGTCACCGCGTGGAACGGGCTCGTTGACAAGGCTCGCCTTGCGTCCGGCCAGCATGTGTTCGTCAACGGTTGCCTCGGTGCGGTCGGCGAAACGACGGTTCAGGTGGCCCGTCTGTTAGGGGCCACGGTTTCGGGCAGCTGCAGTGCAGGGGGGATGCCCAGAGCTCGTGCTCTGGGCCTGCGGAACGTCTACGACTATCGGACCACCGACCTCACGAGGCTCGGCGAGCGCTTTGATGTCGTCTACGACACCGCCGCCACGATGCCCACGGCAGTGGGCCTGGGGCTACTGGGGGAGAATGGTGTGTTTCTCGACCTCAATCCCACTCCGGCCAAGTTCGTCCGCTCGATGGTGAGTCGCAAGTTCAAGGTGGTCCTTTGTAGCGCGCGAGCCGAGATCCTTGACCGTGTGGCCCGTGCGGCAAGCAAAGGCAGCCTGCGATTGCCGGTCGGGGCCATCGTGCCCTTGAGCGAAGCCGTCCGATTGATCGGAGAACTGGAAGCCGGTAGGAAGATCGAGGGAAAAGGCCTGATCGCCGTGGGGTAAGCGAAGTTGCGAAGCCATCGACTGTTCGACCTCCTGCAGGTGATGCGCCGACGGCGAGGAACGGTCTCGGGTGAGGTGCTGGCGCGCGAGACCAACGTGTCGCTGCGCACGATCCGTCGGGACATTGCCACCTTGCAAGGCATGGGTGCGCACATCGACGGAGAAGCTGGCGTGGGCTATATCCTGCGGCCCGGATTTCTGCTGCCACCGATGTCCTTCACAGCGGATGAGATCCAAGCGCTCGTTGCCGGCGCTCAGTGGGTCGGTGGCCAGCCGGACCGTTCGTTGGCGCTCGCGGCCCAGAACGCTTTGGCCAAGATTGGCGGAGTCATTCCTGCTGAAATGAGACCTGTGCTGGAGGACGACACGTTCTACGTGGGCAGTGAAGAAGCCATGTCGGACCTTGACCTGGGGGAAGTCCGCCGAGCCATACGCCATCAGCGAAAGATACGCATCATCTACACGGATCAGAGCGGCGCCACTGGTGGACGGACGATCTGGCCCATCATGATCGGGTTCATCGACTCCCAGCGCTTGATCTCGGCGTGGTGTGAGCTGCGTCAGGACTTTCGGGTCTTTTGCGCTGACCGCATTCGGCGTGCAGATTTTCTCGACGAACACTATCCTGGAAACCGCCGTCGACTTGCCAAGGAATGGCGAAGTGACTACTGCCGCAGGGAGGCGGTTGACCGGGCCGCGGAATGAACGGCCAAGAACCACAAGGAGTACTCGATCCCAGTAGGTCCGCTTGGTGCATAGTGCGTGCACCTCGGCAGTAGTGGCCTCGGGACAGGAACGCTCACCTTGAGCAAACGAGCAGCGAGCCACTGAGCGCCACACTTGGCGGCGCATCTGAATGCGCCATAGGTGGAAGGGTTGCGCTTTGACGAGGTCGACCTTTGGCATCCCCCAACGCAGTTGGCAGACAACGGCCTTGCCCTCAATCAGCACTTCGATCGGCAGGGTCGCCAAGGCAAAGCGCGCCAACGCAACCGTCGCTGAGGTAGCCGCGAGTCATGCGGTGTACATCTCGAAGCCTCAAGCGTCGTCGAAGTGATCGAGAGTGCCGCGAAGAGTTCGAAGTAGCTCTTGAGGCCTGATCGCTCGTACATGGCGATCGTCGCTAAACAGGCTTCTGCGGACCCAGGTTGACGCGCCAACAGCGCGTCAACCAGCCAGCGAATTTTCTGCGTACGCTCCTTCAGCGCACCACTTCGGCTGCGGCCTTGAGGACGACATCGATGACGAGTTCCGGCTTCGACAGCATCGGAACGTGGCTTGTGTTCGCCTCGGTGATCCGAGCCTTCATGCGCGTGGCCAGGAAGCGCTGCAATTCGGGATGCACGGTGTGGTCCTTTTTAGCCAGGATGAACCAAGACGGCTTGGTCCTCCACGCGACGCCGTCGCTGGTCAGCTTTTGTTGTTGGAACAGGTCGGCCGCCGGCGCGTAGTGGGTGGCCCACACGACCTTCTGCTCTTCGGGCGACAGATCGCCCGCGAAGAACTCGGTGCCATTGGGCAGCATCCAAACCCGACCGTCCGCAACTTCGATGCGGCCGAAAATGTCGGACGGGTACTTGTCGAGCTGGCTCTGGACAGTTTCGCCCGCGTCCGGCGCGACGGCGGCGATGTAGACCAGACCGGCCACGCGCTCGTCGACGCCGGCCGCCGTGATGGTCGCGCCACCATACGAGTGTCCCACGAGCAGGACCGGGCCGCTGACGCGGTTGAGAGTGCGCTTGATCGCCGCGACGTCCTCGGCATACGAGTCGAGACCGTATTGGACAGCCATGACCTGGTGGCCCGCGCCCTGCAGGGCGGGAATCACTTTGTTGAAGCACGAGCCGTCGGCCCAGATGCCGTGGCAGAAGACGATGGTGGGCTTGGTTTGCGTGGACATTGCTTTCTCCTGAAAAGAGTTGACCTAGAGGGTGTTGGAACATCGGTCTCCGCGGAGCGGTAGGATCGACCTGGCAAGAGTAGGCAATGCCGAACGGTTCGTTTTTCCCTCGCGTCCATGAGTGTTGACAGACTGAACAATCCTGACCTGCTGTCCGACTTCTTCGAGCGAGTGCGCTTGAAAGGGCAGTTCTTCTATGCGGGCGCCGTCGAGGGCGTGCTCGACCTGCAGAGGCCGCCAGGCATGGCATTCATCTACATCCTGGAAAGCGGAGACATGGACCTCGTCCGGCCTCGGGCGCCGGTGGTGCATCTGCGAGAGCCCAGCGTGCTGCTTTGCCCAAGCAGTTGCCGCTACAAGCTTCGATCAGTGACAGGCGAATATCCGCGGATCGTTTGCGCGTCATTCGACTTCGGGCAAACGATGGGGCAGTCGTCTCCCCTCGGGGTTCAAGACGCGATCGTGTTCGCCGGCAGCGCCGTCCAAAACGCTTCGCCTCTGATCGACGCAATCCTGAACGAGTTTCACGCCGACTCCCCGGGGCGCCAACGCGGGTTGAGCATGCTTTTCGAGTACCTCCTGGTGCTTCTAGTGCGCAAGGCATTCGCAGAGGGACTTGTTTCGAAGGGACTGCTTGCGGCGATGGTCGATCCGCGCCTGGCATCCGCACTTCTCGCGATACATAGCAACCCCGACCGCGATTGGAACGTCGAAGAGTTGGCCACCATCGCCGGAATGTCTCGTTCCGCCTTTTGCCAGCACTTCCAGAAGATGCTCGACGTCGCTCCGATCGCCTACCTCACGACTTGGCGAGTCAAGCTGGCCAAGGATCTCATCCGAGACGGCACCGAGCTCAAAGTCGTCGCAGCGACCTTGGGCTACAGCTCTCAGGCTGCCTTTACGAGGGCTTTCACTCGAGAGCTTGGCGTCCCTCCGGCGGGATGGCGCCGTAGGATCGCGAGCGACGCCGCGGTAGTCATCTAGCGGAGCCGACGAACGACGCGGCCATCACGCCGACTTCTTTGATTCGCGCGATCGTCCGCTGCCGGCGAGACCGGTCATTCAGCGCGTCAAGCTCGACTGACCGCAATCAGTCTGGCTCGCACATTGAGCCAGTGGTCGCGCCCCCAAACTTCGAGCCGCGTCAGGAGACTTCGAGAAACCGAGACCGGTTCGCGCGACGCGCGGCACCGTATTCCATGATGCGCGCGACTTCGTCGACCTTCTCGCTGCCGTAGCGCCGCTCGAGCAGATGCAAGGTGGTGTCGATGCACAACGTCACACCGCCACCGGTGACGACGGTCGCCTCGTCGACCACCAGCGCTCGGCGGGCAGCGATTTTCGGATAACGCACCGACAGCTCGCTCAAAGGCGCCACTTCTGGATCGACCACCTCGACTTTTGTCGTGGCGGCATGACCCTCCAAGACACCGGCCTCTGCCAAGATCATCGCGCCCGTGCAGATTGAGCACGTCAGTCCGGACGGTGCGACGCGCCGAATGAACGCAAGGACAGTCGGATCTTCGGAGGCCTTTCGCCACCCTGGCCCCCCAGGTACAAGAAGAACATCGACGCTCGACACGTCGTCGAACAGGCGGTCCGGCACGACGCGCAGGCCGTTCGAAAAGACCACCGGCGCGTTGGTCGCGGCGACGGTCTCGTAAGTCAACTGGGGGATGACTCGCTTGGCCATCGACATCACGCCGATGGCAGCCAAGTCGACAGGCTCAATGCCCTCGTAGAGCAGATACGTCATGTGCATTCGGACGACTCCAAAGATTGAAACGCAACGCAGGAAGCCTATCGTTGCGCGCGCAATGTTTCCCCTGAGGTAAACTATATGTTGCCCACTGGACAACTTCAACTAATCTCCGTTCTATCGATTCGCGGCCCTCACACCACACGGAGAGACAAAATGAGCTATCCCGCAGTTGCAGACGAGATCCACGCCCCCCCTGCCAATGCGCAGGAGATCCGGCGCGTCGTGTTCGCCAGTTCGGTCGGCACGATCATCGAGTGGTACGACTTCTTGATCTACGGAACGGCCGCCGCGCTCGTCTTCAACAAGCTGTTTTTTCCGGTCGACGATCCGCTGATGGGCACGCTGGCCGCACTCGGGAGTGCGGCGGTCGGCTTCTTCGCGCGCCCGTTCGGGGGCGCGGTCTTCGGCTACCTTGGCGATCGACTGGGGCGCAAGTCCATGCTGCTGTTGACCCTGGTGATCATGGGTCTCGGAACATTTGCGATCGGTTTGCTGCCAACCTACCAGCAGATCGGCATCTGGGCGCCCGCCTTGCTCATCACACTGCGCATCATCCAGGGCATCGGCCTTGGCGGCGAATGGGGCGGCGCATCGCTGATGGTGCTCGAACATTCTCCGCATCACCGGCGTGGGCTGTACGGAAGCCTCGTTCAAGTGGGCTTCCCGATCGGCCTGATCCTGTCGGCCGCGATTTATGGCGCGGTGTCGCGTCTGCCGGAATCTGACTTCCTGTCGTGGGGCTGGCGTGTGCCGTTCCTCTCCAGCATCGTCCTGGTCGCACTGGGCACGTTCATCCGCGTGCGTGTCTCGGAGTCGCCGGTCTTCCTCGAGATGAAGGCGCGCAAAGAGATCTCCCGCAATCCATTCACCGAAGCGATCCTCAAGAACCCGCGCAACTTTCTGGTGGCCGTCGGCCTGAAGCTGTGCGAGGTGTCGTGGGTCTACATGCTGACGGTGTTCATGGTGGTCTACGCCACCAAGAACCTTGGGCTGCCGAAGGCGCTGATGCTTCAAGCCATCATGGTGGCGGCGGCGATCGAGATCGTGAGCATTCCACTGTTCGGCCATCTGTCTGATCGCATCGGCCGTCGACCTTTCTACTTCGCGGGAACGATCTTCACGATGGCGTTCGCCTTCCCCTTGTTCTGGCTGATGGACCTGCGCGATCCGTTGGTGGTCATCGCGACCACGGCCGTGGCACTGAGCTTCGGCCACGGTTTGATGTTCGGGCCGCAGGCGACGTACTTCCCCGAGCTGTTCGGCGCGCGCGTTCGCTACACGGGGGCATCGTTCGGGTTCCAGGTGTCCGCGGCGATTGGCGGCGGCCTGACACCGATGCTGGCCACGCTGCTGGTGGGCAAGTTTGGCGGCACGACGGGCGTGTCGATCCTGCTCGTCGGGTTGGCCTTGATCACGATGACCGCGGCCTTCTTCGCCAGGGAAACGCGCGACAGCTCGGTCAGAGAACTCTAGTCATCGTTCAGCCATAGGGCAGCTCGGCGGCCTGTGGCGAACCCGCCCCCGGCCGGTCGCCGGTCTCAGTTGTTCCCAGGAGAAATTCCATGTCCACTGCATTCAAGGAGCGCCTTCAAGGCAAGCTCATCCCGACCCCGAACGGATCGATCTACGTCGATCCGGCCAAGCTTGAATGGAAGCCATCGCAGTTCCCGAAGATACAGATGAAGGTGCTCTACCGCAACGACGAGAGCGGCGAGATGACGGTGCTGCTGAAGTGGGAACCGGGTGCTGTGCTTCCGTTTCACAAACATCCCGAGATAGAGCAAAGCTGGGTGCTCGAAGGATCGTTCTCCGATCACGACGGCACCTGCTACGCCGGACAGTTCGTATGGCGCCAGCCGGGGTCCTTGCACGAAACGCGATCGGACACCGGGTGCACGATCCTGGCCATCTACCGCAAGCCCAACGTGTTCTTCGGGACCGCCGGGTTCGAGGCAGACAAGGCGAAGTAGGCGGGCGTTGCCATGACGTACGTCGTCACAGGGGCCTGCATCGGCTGCCGGTATGGAGAATGCGTCGAGGTCTGCCCGCAACGGGCGTTCCACGAGGGCCCGAACTTCGTCGTCATCGACCCGGTGGCGTGCGCCAACTGCTCGCTGTGCGAGATGGTCTGCCCGGTGCAGGCCATCCGCGCCGACATCGATCTCCGCGACAACGAGCGGGAGTATCGCGAGCTTAACGAGCGACTCGCAAGGGTTTGGCCCATCGCTGAGAACACGCAAGCACTCGCTGATGCCGACGCCTTGGCACTCGACACGGAAAAGCGCCATCTCCTGCAGTTGCCCGGATAGAACGTCTCGAGAAAAGGTTGTCCGGACGGTAAACTTGGTGGGTTCCGACCACTTGCCGCTTCCGGTTGCACCGCATGCCCGCTCCAAGACGCTCTGCTCATCGCGACAACGCTTCCGCACAGGACATCAAGGCTGAAGCGCCGGCGGAAGTTCCGGTCCACGTCGAACTCGGCGCACGAGTGCGCGAGCTGCGTTTGCTGCGCGGGCTCACGCTGGCGGATCTCGCCGAGCGCGCCGGTTTCGGCAAGGCCTACCTGTCGCGCATCGAGAACGGCAGAAAAGTCCCTCCGATCGGAACGCTGGCCCGCATCGCGAGCGTTCTGGACGTCGAAGCCGCCAGCCTGCTGTCGAGCCAGCCCGCTCGCGGCGCCTGGCGGGGCGTGAGCATTGTTCGAAAGGACGACAAGCGACCCACCGTGCTCGGCGGCAGCGCGTTCGGATACGACTACCTCGCCCTCACCGATTCGACAGCCCACCGGGCACTGCAACCCTTTCTGTTCTCCTTCCCCGACAAAGCGGACAAGTACGTGTTCTTCGAGCACGAAGGCGAAGAGGTCATGCACGTCCTGACCGGGCGCGTGGAGTGGCAGGTCGGCGTCGACAAGTTCATCCTCGAAGCAGGCGACACCCTGCATTTCGACTCGCGCATACCTCACCGAGGTCACAGCCTTGCGGGGCCGGCAACCGCACTGGTGATCATCTATTCGCCGACGCACTCGAGCGACAGCGTGGCCTGAAGGCACGGAGGCAGCATGGACCGACTCGAAGCGATGGCGATGCTGGTGTCCGCAGTGGAAGAGGGAAGCCTATCGGCGGCTGCGAGAAAGCGTCGAGTTTCTGTCGCCACGCTCACGCGTAACGTCAACGATCTGGAGGCGCTCGTGGGCACGAAGCTTCTGATTCGAACGACACGCAAGCTCTTGCTGACGGATGCAGGCGGCGACTACGTTGCCTCCGCCAGGCAAATTCTTGACCAGGTCGAAGAGCAGCAGCGTCGTGCCGCGGGTGAATTCACGAACCCACGCGGCGCGCTCGTCGTCACGACGCCGGTGCAAGTCGCGCGCTTGCGGGTGCTGCCTGTTATCAATGAATTTCTCACGCAGTTTCCCGACATCCAGATCCAGCTTTTGCAGTCCGACCGCAACATCGACCTCGTTGACTCGCACGCAGATGTCGCTATACGGATTGGTCGACTCCGCAGCAGCAGCCTCGTCGCGACGCGCGTCGGCATGTTGCGAGTCGTCGCAGTGGCCAGCCCGGACTTTCTGAGGAAGCACCGCGCGCCACGTCACCCGGAGGACCTTCGCGAATACCCTCGTGTGGTGTTCAACAGCCCGTTTTTATCGCCGTGGCGTTTTCGTCATCTGGATACGAATGAGATCCACACGATCGAAGACACACCGCGACTGCTCGTGTCGTCCCCGGACGCGGCAGCAGATGCCGCCATCGAGGGAGTGGGCGCGACGCTGCTGCTCGAACACGACGTGGCAGAGGCGGTGCGAGCCGGGAAACTTCAGTTCATCCTGCAGGAGTTTGAGGTGGATCCCATACCGGTGCACCTTGTACACCTGTCCAGGGACATGATGCCGGTGAAGCTTCGCAGATTCATCGACTTCGCCGCGCCAAAACTTCGCGCGGCGCTGGGCGAATTTGGACGCGTCCCGACGTCTTGAAACAAGGCGCCTGCCGCGCTCGATTGGTCTCGATGCGGCGGATGACACAACCTTGAAAGCGCATCGTCGACCTACCGGTCAGGCGCACAGCGGGGACAAAACGCCTCGGCCTTGAGGCGCCGTCATCCACCAAGCGGTCGACGAGCACGCGGGGCAAGGCGCTTTGTATGTAGCCCTCTACTTCTTCAGGAGTTCGGCCACCTTGGCGATGCCCGCCTGCGCACAGACCTCGTCCTTGTCGCCGCCGGGCGAGCCACCCACGCCAAGTCCGGCAATCGTCTCGTCGCCGACCTTGACGGCCACCCCGCCCGGCAGTGCCGTCACGTTGGGCGTGTTGGCCAGCGATTGAGCAAGGAGTGGCGGGTACTTCGCGAGAACGCCGATGAAGCCACTGGTGGTGTCGACATGGAAGATCGGCCCCATGGTCACAACCGTGTAGGCCTTGCGGAAACTGCTGTCCTTGGTGTGGATCACCGCGTGGTCGCCGCGCAAGACGACTTGCGGCGTCCCCGAGACGTCCACGACCGTTGCCGTCACGTCGTAGCCGTTGGCCTTGCAGGTGTCTACCGCCGTTTGGGCGGCGATGATGGCGGCGCTCATGGGAAGCGTCTTGCCACTGATCGAGACCTGTGCCTCAGCCGACACCTGGCAGATCACACCGATGAATGCCGCGAGTGCGGTCAGTGAAGAGCGCATTTCATTGTTCCTGTGAAGTCATCAAAAAACCGGGTCATGCCAGGTGCTTGGCGAAGAACGTGAAGGTACGATCCCACGCCATTCGTGCCCACACCGGGTCGTGGTGGGTCTCCGCGATCCGCCCCTCGCCGACCGCCTGCTCGTTGCCGAACGCGTGGTGCGCGAGGTAGTGGTGGAAATCGGGCTGCACCCCAGCGGCGGCCAGCTTTTCCGCGAGGCCTGCAACCTGAGACGGCGGGAAGAACTGGTCCTGATCGGCCCAGTGGCCCTGCAGCGGAATCTTGATCTTGCTGGCGTCGATGTACTCCAGTGGCGGGCAACCGTACCAAGTGACGGCAGCATTCAGTTCTGGCACATTGGCGGCGGCCAGCAGCGTCAGTGCTCCACCCATGCAGAAGCCAACGCAGCCGACCTTGGAAGCACGCGTCTTCAGGAACTGGACTGCGCCGCGCACATCCTGGCTGGCGGCGGAGCCAAAGTCCAGACCAGTCATCAGATGGTGTGCCTCCTCCTTTTCGACCGTGCTCTTGCCGCGGTAAAGGTCCGGCACCAGCGCCAAGAAGCCGGCGTCGGCGAGGCGGTCGGCAACGCCGCAGATTTGGTCGTTCAGGCCCCACCATTCCTGAATCACTGCTACCCCGGGCGCACCCTGCGGTTGAGCCGGCTCAGCGAGATAGCCCTGCAGTTCGCGGCCGTCAGGACGCTTGAATTGGATCGTCGTTCCCATAGCGTCCTCAAAACTGGGTCAGGCCACCATCGACCACGAGTTCCGTGCCCGTCGTGTAAGACGAGTCGTCGCTGGCAAGAAAAAGCGCGGTCTTTGCGATTTCCGCCGCTTCGCCGAAGCGCTTCAGGCCGACCTTCTGCGTGATGCCGATGGCGATCTCCGACAGCACGTCGTCGGGCAGGCCGATCTTGCTGTAGAAGGGTGTCGCGATCGCGCCCGGGCTGACCGCGTTCACGCGGATGCCGCGCGGTGCCAGTTCTGCGCCCAGGGTGCGGACCAGCGAGCGCGCCGCCGCCTTGGTCGCCGCCAGGATTGACAGTCCGGCATAGCCGATCGTGTTGAGAAACGACGTCGTCACGATGATGCTGCCACCATGAGCCATGATCGGAGCCGCCTTCTGGATCGTGAAGAAGGTGCCCGTGAAATTGAGCGCGAGGTTGTCGGCGACATACCCTTCCGTCACAGCCTCCAGCGGAGCGACAGTGGTCGCGCCAGCATTGGCGAACAATACGTCAATGCGACCGAACTTGGCGCGCGCTTCTTCGACGGCACGCTCGATGTCAGCCACCTTGCGGATGTCGGCGCGGACTAGCAAAGCCTTGCCGCTTAGCTGGGTGCCGGCTGCAGTGAGTCGCTCGGCGTTTGAGCCAACCAGCACGACCTGCGCGCCCTCGGCCTGGAACAACTTCGCGGTTTCGAGGCCGATGCCCGACGTGCCGCCGGTGATGAATGCAACTTTGTCTTTGAGCTTCATTTCAGGTACTTCACATTGGTTGAGACGAATGACGAATGGAGACGTCAAACACGAGATGCGTCACCGACCTTCCCAAACCAGCCGGCCAGTTCAGACCACTGGTTTCGGTCGATCGCTTCGCATGGGATGGATCATGTGTCTCGCCAATCTGAAGCGGAATCAGCTGTATTTGATCAACACCTGCTCGGGGAATGGCTATATGCCAGTTGGCACAGCGCTCAATCGGGGCGTGTGTGTTTTGACCGGCTTCAGCGCAAGGCTTGCCGAATCACTGAAGATCGATTGGCGAAGTTGGCCGCAATAGGCGCCAGATGGACGTCATCCGGATAGCGCGTCGATTCCAGTTTTGAGTGGCGGTTGCGGCAGGTCGACTTTGCGCGTCGCGTGCGACCGGCTTCGGGCAAGCTGGTTTGCCAAGCGACCAACCGCTGTGGGTCGACAGTGATCAGTCGCGTGCAATAGTGCGGAGACGTCCGCTTCGCATCTCATCGCCGTCACTCGTGCGCCGAGCATGAACGTCCGAGATCAGTGGCGGATTCAACTGGTCGACGCAACACACTAGAACCCGCTCAAGCGGAAGGAGTGTTGCAGATGACGTACCGGACCAGGACCTACTACACCGGCAGCCAGAAGGCATTGATGTGGGAACGCTGGAA
>Ga0307509_10005204_pt1 | contig 18226 bp, 20 predicted proteins | sample 10_EM_MG_FD_202245 | JGI IMG/M metagenome (GOLD analysis project Ga0307509, IMG submission 202245) | Populus trichocarpa ectomycorrhiza microbial communities from riparian zone in the Pacific Northwest, United States - 10_EM | ecosystem: Host-associated > Plants > Roots > Unclassified | place...
CAGGACAAGATGAGATAGCCGATTAATCTACTTTTCGTGCCCATTTCCTACCAGGGGTGGACGGCCGCGCAGGGCCTTGTTGGCTGGAAACAACTTCTGCGGGGCGTTCCCAAGTCTGAGCAACTGGTGCGGGGATGGCTTGACGCTTCTCTTCAAGAGGGATGTCTCCAGCGGGGATGTCACGAACGTCCTTGCCGTAGTAAGTCCATATTTGGAGTCCCAAAACAATGTTGAGAACCAGCGCGAGGAAGAAACCCGCCAAAACAAGGGTGTCCTTAACCTCGGTAGCAGTGGTAAACAACCTTGCGAGACAGCCAAGGATCTGTGCCACGACAGCAAAGGTCGATAACTGCCCAGTGGACTGTGCCCGGTAGTTTTGTGCGATCTGGGGGAGCTTGGAGAATAACCCGAGAGGAAGGGTGGTGATTTGCAGGAGCGCGATGGTTTCCTTGGGGAGGTTAACCAATGTGCCAATCAACGCAGCAGAGGCAAGGGCTACAGCGACAACCTTTGGAACGTTGCTGGGAGAAGACACTGATCTCCGTAGCGTGGAGGAGGGGAAGTAGACGATAAGGAGGGTGATGGCAATGTTTTGTAGCCCCAAGAAGGCGTTCTCCCCGTAAGTCGAGAACGGGAACTCGTTGCGGTATGCGTACGCGCATGTCACGAGGTAGCAGAAGGTTTCGAGAGTGTAAGAGCTCAGAGAGATTCCTCGAGCGGAACGGGCGGAGAGGACTGGGGAATGTGTCAGCCTTCGATAGCGGAGCGATGTTACGAACGGGAGCATACTCAGGAGGAGTTGAGGCAACTTCATGATCGAGCCTCCGACGACGATTCCAACGCCGAGGCCCTTGGATAGAGAGTATTTAAGACATTCGATGTCGGAAAAGTTGAGCTCTTCGACGATTGAAGCGTAACATTTCTGCAACCGAAATACGTCAGCAAGGCAACATTGGAACAATATTTGGAGGGTGGACCCGTACGCACTTGACCAACTATAGATACTCCGAGATCTTTGACGAACCAGGGGAGATTTTTTGTAATTGCGGTCATGGCCAACGGGGCTCCGGAGCGAATGGGCGCAATGACGAACTCCGTAGATGGAGGCGTGAGGATGAAAGTTGCAACGTGGATTCATCGTCACGTGCGCACTGGCGATCTCATTCAAGGCGCTTTCTGCTTCTTTTTCAATCGAGAAATGGAGGACGATCTTGTCCTGAACCTTTCCACGGATGATCCTGTCCCAGGCTCTTCTAGAACGGCCCATGCGAAGAAGGGAGGGAAGTGGACAGACAGGTGAGTGACGCCATTCCCTACCATCGGTTACCTGCACACTAATGGTTATTTATTTAGGCTGAAAGCAAAGCGGGTTGCGAAACGGAAGGCTAAACTCCCACCCATCGTACAAGACGATGAACGGGTGCCACCTCCAAAGAAGCGGCCGAGGCTACTGCCCCGGGATGATCACGAACCGGAACAGGAAAGGTCATCCGCACCTTCACGTCCCACCCAAATAATCTCTTCCCTCTTCACCTACAATCCCAAAGTCGACAAACCCGAGGCCACACGTCGTTCCAGGGCTGTTGGGAAGCCTAGCAATGCTCCCCTGGATTCTTCGACCTTCGAAGGTCTGGGACTCGATCCTCTGCTCGTTCAACACTTGGCTACAAAAATGGGGATCGCAAAACCAACGTCGATTCAGCGTGCGGCTTTGCCCGTCCTACTTCCTGAACACGACACTTCGGGTGGTCCCTTACGGGACGTCTTCATTCAATCCCAGACGGGTTCGGGAAAAACCTTCTCCTTCTTACTCCCGATCATCCAGGACCTCCTTCCGTTGAGCTCCTTGTCGTATATCGACAGGTCCATAGGAACCTTGGCCATTATTATCGCACCTACGCGAGAACTTGCATCGCAAATCTCAGAGGTTCTCGACACCCTACTAAAACTTCGTCTACGACCGGCCGATGACACTGGGGAAGACCCAGACGCCCCCCGCCTCACCCGTTGGCTCGTTTCTGGCCTCTTGATCGGCGGCTCGACTAGAACTCACGAGAAAGCCAGACTACGCAAGGGACTTCCCATACTCGTAGCCACCCCTGGTAGGCTCCTCGACCATCTCCAAAAAACGTCGTCGTTCAATATTGGAAAGTGCCGATGGTTGATTCTCGACGAAGCCGACCGGCTCATGGAGTTAGGGTTTGAGGACACGATCAAGGGGATCATTCAAGGTCTCGACAGTCGTCGGAAGTTGGCTATTCAAGCCATGGAGGAAGGGAAAAGTGCGGAAGTCGGTGGTTGGGACTGGGAACGACAACGAAGGACAGTCCTATGTTCGGCGACAATACGAGAAGATGTTCAGAAACTCGCGGGGACCGCTCTAAAGGACCCTATTGTGATCAAAGCTTTGGAATCTAATATTCCACGTATACCCTCGGACCAAGACGATGCCAGAGGCAAATCTGCACCATCATCCAATACCAACCTCACGCCTCCCTCACAACTCTCCCAGAAATACACCATCGTGCCTCTGAAACTCCGGCTCGTCACACTCATCTCCCTTCTCCGATCGGTACTCTCCCAAAGCCATGGCGGGACGACAAAAATCATCGTTTTCCTCAGTTGTACCGACTCTGTCGACTTCCACTGGAATCTCTTAGGCTCTGCATCCATGGGTAGCGATTCGGCAGAGCCGGACGAAAGCTCAAGTTCCGATAGCGAGGAGGGCGAAGAAGAAGATGGAGGGGATCGGAAAATGAAATCCAACGAAGGTCGTATCGCCGTTACCTCGCCCCTCCTCCCATCTACTTCTATCTACCGCCTACACGGTTCGATGCCCCAACCCACACGTCTCGCTTCCATCAAGGGATTTTCCTCCACCAAATCCAAGGACCAGAAGTCCCCAAGTTCTGCCATTATTCTCTGCACCTCGGTCGCCTCTCGGGGCTTGGATCTGCCATCCGTTAGAGCAGTCATCCAATACGATCTTCCCACTGAAGGAGGAGCGACTGAGTACGTCCACCGAGTCGGGAGGACGGCTCGAGCTGGTAAGGGGGGCGAGGCCTGGTCTTTCGTGGCTCCGAGTGAGAAGGACTGGGTGGAATGGGTGGAAGGAAAAATGCGCACTACGGATGACGGTGGAAATGAAGAAGAGAAGGGCAAAATTCAGCTGGAAGACGTTTCGGTCAATACTGTGCTCAAGAAAGGGTTCGGTGGAAAGGGTGCCGAGCACGAGGAACGTGCGACTGAGGTGCAGCTTGCGTTCGAGAGATGGGTTCTGAAGGGAAAGGTTAGTTCGAGCAAGATTGGTTTCCCGCAGCCCTTTGAGACTAAAAATGGATTTGGTAGAACGCTGAGCTGGCCAGGAAAGCTTTCACCTCCCACATGCGAGCATACGCTACCCACCCTTCCGACGAGAAACATATCTTCCACGTCCGTCACCTCCACATAGGTCACCTCGCAAAATCCTTCGCCCTGCGAGAAGCTCCGGGGGCGATCACGAGCCATTCCTCTCGCCCGGTCAAGAGTAAGTCCGTTTCCAGGGGCAAGGACAAGAAATCCAGAACCGCAGTGTCGACGAGGGTGACAAAAGGTGTTAGGGAGAAGGACTGGAACGAGGACCACGATAGAGATGCTGAGTCGAGGATGCAGAAGGCCGTTCGTGCTCAGGGACGACTGTCGAAGAAGAAGGGGGTGTTGATGTCTTTCGGAGGCACGGACGAGTTCCAGGTTACCTCTGGGGACGCATTGGAAAAGTTAACTCAGGGAAAGGTCTAGTACACGACGGCTTTCTCACATCTCGCTCTTTACCGATATCATCGGCTTGGTCCCGTGGATCGCATTGCATCGCAGCCGTACCGGTGGTATATAAATAATGCTGGTGCAAATGGGTCATGGCCGTGTCTAAGGCGCTTTCCTCTCGAAAAATCGTGAGGTGGGGGAAAGGATCGTCCATTCCGTTCCAGAAACGAGAGTCCGACAGAAAGGCAGAGCGGATGCTTGAGAATGTGCGTGGAAGTGAGTTGCAGATCAAAGGGGAATTGCGCGGCGTGTGTGCAAAAGGAAAGAGAGCCAATACACATTTACAGAGTGACAGACAACACACAAATTGGGCAGATGAGCCAAGACACTAGGGGAACCCAGTTCCGTGGGGTGGTTGAGACACCGCTGTGGGGGAAAGGAAAAATTTGGCGGGGAGGCATGAAATGGAACAGACATGTAAACAGTTGAGACAAAAGAAGCAACCCATCTCTCCCATCCGCACCCCGAAGGGAGAAGCAGCACAACGCCCTACCGAGGCCAGACATCTGGGTTGCTCTGTTTCCTTGCGTCCTTCACCCCTCCCTGCACTTGTCCGGACGGATTCACCCCCCCAGGGTAGAATTGCGGTGGCAAAGGTGGTCCACCCCCACCCAAACCGCCTCCCCCGATCCTATTCACCCCTTGGTTCTGTGTCGAAGACCCTTGGTACCCCCCCACGAACTGATCAGGCTGCATCGGAACGTACAGGTTAGAGACATCAGAAGCTGTCTGCGACTGCTGCGATGATTGCGGGTAAGTTGGGTATCTGTTCCCCGTTGTCGTAGTGGTTGAATAGACCTGGGAAGGACTCGATACAGCGTCGGAGGAAGGGCTGAAAACTGTGTTCTGCCCATCGCTTCGGGCAGCGTTTCTGACAGAAGACATGACGACATCCCTTCTGTCTTCATCGACCACAATTGGCTGGTTCGTCGGGGGGATATGATAGGCGTGCGCCAGTCCGGAAGTGGGAGGGGGTTGTCCGCCCCCTACTCCACCATATCGGTTACCACCGCTCGGCCCCGGGTGCCAATTCGAAAGTCCCTGGGAAGTGACAAGTTCCGCTTGCTGATGCAGATATTCCAACTGCGGGTACGGTTGTGCGGCCACAACCTTCCCGGTCTGCCTCCTCTCCCACTCCCTGATCCCATCATCTCGCTTCAAGACCGGCGTCAGCGCATTCCTGCCTCCGATCACATCCTGGGTCATGTGCTGTAACCTGGCGAGGGCTGGAGGGATGTTATCCATCTGACCGGTGTTCGCCCGTGCCCTCGCGCCCGTGTTTGGATAGTAGGACGTCGGTGGGGGAGGTGGCGGGTTGTTATGGGGGACCGGGAATGAGCTGGACCCCAGGTATTGTTGTTGGGTCGAGGTATTAGGACTAAAACAGAAAACCGGTTTTAGGTCAAAAATACTGCCCCAAACGGAGACCGGCGAGGGACGAACTGGCTGTACCCTGTGCCTGTTTTATCTTGGTTGTTAGGGAACGGAGGTTGTCCGTTGCCCGCTGGTTGATTGATATAGGGGTTCCTGTTGACGAAAGTGTTCGCTTGAGCCGTTGCTTGCGCCGTGTACGCCTGGTGTTGAGCCAAGTGTTGGTTGTAGGAAGCAGCGTCCTGGAACGCCCGGGTTCCCTTCGGTTGTGAGGGTACCAAACCACCGTATGGGCGCTTGGGGTCGGTAGGTGTGATCGGGTGCTGAGGGGAGGGTTGGGGAACGGGATGTTGTGCGTGCGGCTGTGGGCGCGGTCAGTGAGGGATGGCAAACAAGCAGTCAACTCGTGTCAACTTACCGACCAAGCCTTCGTGAACTTCTCTCCTGTAATGAACGGATGTTGTCTCGCCTGTTGTGGTGTCCATCGCTCCACAGGATTCAGGTTCAACAACCCTTGGCAAAAATCGATGAACGATGCACGGCTGTTCAATTCTAGAGGCCAAAGGGTATCAGCACCACTCGTCAGACTTCCCCACATACACGCACCTTTCTCCACCTCCGTTCCATGTCTTGTAGACTTGAAGTTCGGCATCGGGGCTTGGTTTATGATATCCGGGAGGGTTGTAGCCTTAAAGTATTGCTTCCCTGGCTGCTCGCTCGCGTTCCTCTCCCTGGAGTACTGTTCAAGGGACTTCAAACGGTACTTCTTGTGGCCAAAGGTGTCGGTATACGAATCAAAGAAGTGACTCGTTTGTTTTCCCATGTCCATCATATAATGAGGAGGCATTCTGTCGCGGCTGATCGGCATAACGAACGGGGTGTTGCAAACAGTAGAACGCACCCGAGCATTTCAACGATCCTGGTTATTTGGTTGTACTCACTCGTTCCCGGGAACAGAGGCAAGCCGAGGAATAATTCCACGGCTATGCAACCCAGTGACCACATATCGATGGAGGCATTGTACGGTATCCCGAGCAACACTTCGGGTGACCGATAAAACCTTGACTGGATGTAGGTGTAGACCGTTTGCCGTTCATGGCACGCGGAACCAAAGTCTATCACCTTGATTTGAGGCGATTGTAGTCTGGGAGAAAATGAGACCCAGGCACGATTAGAAACTCGGTGGATAACTCACGATCTGAGAAGGATATTCTCCGGTTTTAAATCACAGTGTATCAGTCTCGCCTCCTTGAGCACCGTCAATGAATCCAGCAGCTGGGCGGTAAACACCTTCACGAGCTGCGTACTCAAACCTTGGAATTGATTTTGCTTGATCAATTCATAAAGGTTGGAGGACAAAAGCTCGAACACCAAACACAAGTGACTGCGGTGGATGAACGAGTCTCGCAACCGCAGGATGTGGTGTTCGTCGTTCGGGTCGCACTGATTGTTTAGCTACTCGAAGGGATAAAATTGAGTTGATTTCGCGAGTAGATCGTCAGGGCACTCACCAATTCGAGAATTGTGACCTCCATCATACTCTGGTTGAAGTATGCTGGTTTGTTTTTTACCACCTTCACGGCAACGATCTCATGCGTCTTCATATTCTGACATTTCACGACTTGGCCGAACGTTCCTTGACCGAGAATATCTAAGATCAGGTACCTTGTGGTGTGTTTTCTCAGAGGTGCATGGAGTGGGGTTGGATCCGCGATACTCACTTATGACCATCGTCGGTGCCCAGCCAGTCGTTGACGTAGAGAATGTAGTCGTAGTCCTCGTTATCGTATCCATCGTTGTGCGCAGGCTTGCTGGGTTTTGTCAAAACTCGTCGTGGGTTATGTGTTGATTCGTATCTGAACTGTGGGTTGCAGATATGATACGTATCAACTAAGTGGGTCGTCAACTGTCGTATGGGCTACAATTCAAACAAGCTGATCAGTCAACCGAACGCTAAGGCCCGGTAAAGCACCGCAGGCTAAGGAGGTAGATGTCAAGGTACGTACGCTGAGGTAAATTCCATTTCCGTCCATGCGTCTTCCCGTCCGCGGTCGTGTGGTGATAGGCTGCAGCTCAGAAGCGCCCCGGACCCGCCTGAGACCAGTTAATTTCCTCTTTCCAGCGGGTTCTACCATCATCGGTTGTGGTCCTTGAGGGTAATAATGATTGTTACCAGGCCCGTCCTGCGCCCCTCCGACGGGATGATGGGAGTAAGGCATTGGCGAACTGGGAACCGAGGAGGAGTTCTGCCTGACGGATCTTGGTCCCAAATGCGCCGGGCTGTTGACAATGCCGGAGGATAGTGAGGTCTGGTTCGGTGTCGGAGGGTAGGGGGGGTCAGGGTGCTCCGGGTTTGAATGAACGCGATTGTGAGCCTGTGGGAACGAGTTTGGATTATATGACCTCTGCTGCGGGTCGGGGTAATTGTATCCTCCCCCTGTAGTGGTTGGGGAGTACTGCGACTGTTGGGACGAGTAGCTATCCAGAGTTGACTGGGATGACAGAGGCCCGTGACGCAGTGGTGAGCGCCCGGATCGGTTAGAAGTGGCGGGATCGTGTTGGGTTAGAGAACGTTTGGGAGGGTGAGATGGTGAAGTGTTGTAGTAAACTTCGTGGTAGGGAGCCTCTGCGGTGTTTCCGGACTGCTGGGAAGGGTAAGGGACACTGGCGGGGTAGAGGGAACCGTGCTGGGATCCGCCCGCAAATTGCCTCTGGGAATCGACGTTTGCAGCTTCCTCAAGGTCGGGTCGACGCTTAGGATTTGCAGAACTCATAGAGGCACTGCGAGAGATTGTAGGGGAGTACTGAACTGGGGGACCGCCAAACTGATCCTCCTCGACGATCTGATTGATCCTTGGCTGGCGTGTGGTGGTCGGGGACTGATGACTCTGCGGGTTGCGATTGTTCGCCAACGGCGGCGGGGGAGGAGGGTAGTACGGGGAATGGGAGGGGTTGGGATCGAGGCCGGGTTGGGGGTGCCAACGGGGGAGATCACCGTCTTCAGTCATGTATTGCATACCAGGCTCGGGCATTCCAGAGCGAGTTTTTCCAGCGTAGGGCCCCTGTACGAATCGCAGCACGTCGCGGGCGAGTGTATCCTCGGGTAGTCGTTAGTCCGCGACTGGTCGTGGTTGAGGGTGATGAAGGAAGACTAATCGTGGTCACAAACCATGAATGATGGACACGAGACGGTAATGTACAGCCTTTGATATCGAGCAAATATTCTACATGCCCTTCAGTTGTTCGACGACGCCTTTCTCGACTTCCAGCAACACCGCGGGCCCTTGTCCGGAAGAGTACATTTCAGGGGAGACATCAACCGACAGGAAAATTTGTTTTTTGAATCGCTTGGCTGACCGGCCGCACCCCGGAAAAAAATAGGAGAACGTGGTTAGCAATTAGTCGAGGACGCCCTTCCGACCGGGCAGGGGGAGAAAAGGAGCCCACCGAGCCTTTGAGACATAGAAAACGCAGCATCTGAATCTGCGGATCGAAACAGAGCGCTTGCGGTCGCCGTGCTCCCCTCCCATACCTTTATTTCAAACCTCGTTTCAGCCTGACAACGAGTGTTGACGGCGGGGTCAACGCCCGGAACGTACGGGTGGCATGGCACAGGCCCAGTCTCGGGCCAAGTGTCCTTGTAGTGGCGCCAGTTCTGCACCACCCTCAGCTTGTTCGCCTCGGTCGCCCGATGTTGTGCCGACCCAGATCATGTACGAATCAACCAAACAGATGATCTGCATCGCCAGCGGGGGCAAACTCGAATCCGACCCAGTCAGCCTTTTCGAAACAATCTTGATAGCTTCGCCGCTCATCCCAATCGTGAGAGTGCAGGGATTGATGACCGTTTGCGATATTGGTAATGATCGCGATCGGCCACCATGTGTGTTGGGTTATTATAAGCGAGGATGGTTGGGCGCGTGGCACGTTTCTTGGATAAAGATTACAGCAGAAACAGTTGCCGCAAGGAAAGAGCAAGAAACAGGGTACCAGATGCGACAAATAACGGCAGTCAGACCATCTACTGTATATGTTCGTGTGAGTGCTACACGTCTACATCGGGTGACTTGTGGGGAACGCGATCTGTGGGATAAAAACACGGTTGACAACGGGGTGAGGGAGGGGGAGATACTGACGGATGAAGGAGGGATTGGGTATGACAAGGAAAGAACGGCTCGATGACGGGAGAGACGGTGAATAATAAGGGACGTGGTACATAACACTGGGAATCAACGATAATTGTGTTTGGGATGCGCGATGCAGGTGAAGGTGTAATGTGTGTCAGTTTTGCAGTGAACAAATGGGTGCAACAAGAAAAAACGTGTCCGTCCAAGAAACGACAGAAGGGCGGAATAAAACCATAGAGACCCAAGGGTGGATCGGAAGGAAGTACACCGAATTCAGCAGAACAACGTTTTGCACCAGAGGGTGAATCGAGTCCACCAACCCCCTCGCCATGGCCCTGTCCTTTGAGGTCCACCGAGTCTGATCATACCCGTACCGAAGCGAATCTCGAATGGTTCCTCTGTCGGTTCCTCGCCCTCCTCGATGTCCGATTTTCGCTTGGATCTAGGCAGGGCGGGGAACCTTTGTAGGGTCTTAGCGGAAATGAACGAAGGGAACAACCCCAGCAATGAGGCATATTCGGGATTCGTCAGGTCAGGCGCCGTCCAAACGCGGGACTGGGCTTCGATCTCCGGGAATGCGCCCTGTCGCGATGGGCTCAAGTTCAGGAGAACGTCATCAGTTGGAGCAGTGTTGACAGAGACATCGTCGGGCGTCCCTGGTGAATCTCCGATTTGAGATGCCGACGACGTGGTTGCCAAAGATCGAGACAAGGGAGGGGTATCCAAAAATGGGTCACTTGGAGCCCTTGGACGCTTAGCCAGGGTTTTTGTGGCAATTGGTGAAGAGGGCAGCCCAGGATGAGAGAGGAGAGGTTGTGACGGAAGGGGTTGTGATTGTGCTCGCGAGTGCGAAGGCAGGGCCAAGCCCAGCGCCGACACGCTTGATGACCGTGAATTCGGTGACAGGGCATCTTCGAACCCGAGTACCTGGTAAGGCGGTTAGATAACACGAACCAGGGTATACCCGTGGGAGCCCAACCCACCCCTTTGAGAACATTTATAGCCTCCAACATAAACTCCTTGCCACTGTAGAATAGCGACGGGGCCTGTCAGCAGGCTGCGGACGGGAACGTAATTGAAACAGTAGACATACGCGGCTTCTTGGAACACGGCGTCATCAATCTCCCATGTGATTCGACGGGAACCAGCTCCACCCAGGTTCTCAGGGAGGGTTTGTAATCTCATAACTGCCCATAGCGCTTCGAAAAACGGACGGGCACCTGGCATTGCGAGAGCACACCAGTTGCGGAGGAAGGTACCAAAGCGTTCATACCGCTCCTTACGGGCGGCTGGTCCGTTCGGATGTAAGCGAGAGTGTGCCGATAATGAACCGCCGGGGAGTGTCACCGAAAGGTGGGCATGATATTCGGCATTGCGACGCGCCGTGACATGAGCGTGATATCCGGAACGGACTGATGCCTGGAGTCTTGCAAACGGAGGTCGTTGTGAAGGGGGGAGAGTGGCCAAAGTTTTTGCCACCAAACGACCGGCCTCCTCGTCCTGATTATAATACCTAGCGAACGTGGGCGTTAAAAGTACACCTGAGTAAGAGGACGTAGGAAACCTACCAAAGCCTGCACTGTTCAGCGAAGGTCTCGAGGTCGCTTTGGAGAGCCTTTGAAGGGATAGGTGACTGTGAGGGTGGAGGAGATTTTAAACGCTTTCCACCACGCGGACGACTGTTAAACGAAGGGGATGTAGGAGAACGCGTCGGGGACATGGAGAAAGCGGAAAAGGGTGAGGTTGCCAAATCATTTGTCGAACCATCGCGGGGATGGATGGAGATGGGTGGAGGCTTGTGATGGCGAGCGGTTTCCAGAGGATAAGCCATCGTGTGCGACGGGGTAGAAGCTGGTCGCGAGCTCGGACTGTGATCAAGTACGACCGATTGACCTGGTTCGGCGGGGATGAGATTTGTAGGGGTTTGTGAGGAAAGCCGATCTGGTTGCGCGGAGATCAGAGATCTTCCCATCTACAGGCACGTCGGGCCAGTGCCGGACAACGCTTGGGGGTCTCTCCTCGAGAGAAAAGGGAGGAGAAAGGCGCGAGTCCAGCTGAGGGCGCCAGCGACTGAGCCTCCCTGGAGTGACTCAGTGAGGGGGACGGAGGAGGAGGAGGTTGAAGAGGGTTAAGCGTCTCACGTGGCACCGCCGTTCACCGAAAACGGCCCGCCGCCTCCGCTGCCGTGGCTTCAGTCGCCCAGTGTTGTTGGGGCCGTCGGCCGCGTATCTGTGCCTGGTCTTCGTAGCGAACGCGGGTGGAAAGTCGGCGAGGTAATCCCAGGAGAGGGAGTAGATTACAATTCTGGATTGGACTAGACGACATAGTAGTTACAAAAGGGTATAAGACTCAAACACTTGATGTTGATCTCTCTTCCTCTCTTCCACCCCCACCAGCAGCGATCCTAGCGTCCCTCATCCTCTGTCGTCTGGCTCTGACCAGCCCTGGCCGAGCAAGACCGACGTCGAACGCTTCGCTGGTCTTTTCCAATCTCTCTCTTCTACCGCCCTTTCTAATTCGCTTGAGATATGGCTCAGGCGTGGACGCAGGACCAGCGATCAGATTTCGTCCTCCAAAACCCCTCCAATGGCCATGAAGACGTAGAGCTCGCGCGGTGGGAGCTCGCAGAGCTGCTCAAACAATCCGACGGCCGCTCCGAGATCGTGTACACGCCCGCCCACCTCGTCAACTCGTACAACGGCTATGGGGGTAACAACATGGGGGACGCCGTCGGCACACACAACCACCAGGGTCACCAGGACACTTCTATGAATGGATCCATGAACGCTCATATGTCCCAAAACCACCCCATGAACGGCCATGGTCAGCAAAATCCCTACGATGTGTACTCTAACGGCAATGGGATCCCCGGCCGCGGTTACACTACCGATAATCTCGGAATGCAACCCCAGCAGAGCATGTACTCTAGCCCGTCTCTGAACGGCGCCGTGGTCGATCCTTCCTCGTTCCATCACAACTCCACCCAATCCTTTACACTGCCCCAAGATTATTCGTTTTCTTCTATCCCACGCAATACCCATCCTTCGATGCCTGATCTCCGGCGTATCGCTGGAATGAATGCGCAGAATGGATATCGTGGCCCTGATTATCAGGATGGTCTTCGTGGGATGAACGGAGTGGATAGTCCCTCTCTAAATCCCCATGCACAGCCACAACAACCATTCCCGGACTTTTCCCGATACCAACAACAGAACATCTACCCTCCACCTCCCTCTCGCCATAGCTCGAGTTCCTCACAATTCTCCCCCTCTCACAGCGACATGATGCAAGACCTTCAACCGCATCCAGCCTTCCACAACCGAGCGATTGCGAGGTATGACAACATGTCCAATTTCCCCGGTACCAATTCCATCAACGGATCTTCGATGGACTATTCACAAGCGGACTTGCGCGCTTCTTCCGTGGACACCGCCTCAGAGTCTCAAGGCGCCTCGAGCCTCGCTGACCCCAACGACTTCCAGTCCTTCATAAGGTGTGTTGGTTCCCCCTCCGACCGCGGAAGGATTGAATATCTTATTTTTCCTTTTAGGCGCTACTTGGACCAATACGCGCGGACACCAAACCGCCTCGCGTTCGGCGAACGCTCAATCATCGTAATGTCCAGCAAGGTCGCCCAAAAGTCGTACGGAAACGAAAAGAGGTTGGTGTGTTTCATCAGTCAACTCAATTACTATCTTGATTTCTCCTGATTGATGCTGATCTCGTGTTGTTGTTTCGCTCCCTTTATTGAACTGACGCTAACGTCAACGGGACTCAATTCCAGGTTCTTATGTCCCCCGCCCACTGCGGTGATGGTAGGAAACTCGTGGTGGTCCGAGGTCCGCAGAAACGGAGAAGAACCGACCCTTGCTCCTCCACGAGTCGTCGTTTCCATCTCCGGAGAGCCTACCCCCCCTGAAAGTTCTGTGGAATGGGCAGGAGCGTCTGGAAAGCCATTCGACTCGACCGACCCTCCAAACGGAACCACCTTCGTGGGCCGATGCGTTGGAAAACAACTCTTCATTTCTGAAGCTGATGAAAAACGAAAGAAAGTCGAAGCCCTGGTTAAGGTCACGGCCCCATCGGTTGGTGATGAAGAGGGCAAAGTGATCGGCCTCTTTCCCAGCAAGCCCATCAAAGTGATCAGTAAGCCCAGTAAGAAGAGGCAGAGCGCGAAAAACTTAGAATGTACGTGGTCTTCTGGTTCCATCGCAACTTTTTTCGCATCCAATGCTGATCTCCTTTGAACTATGTCCAGTGTGCATCAATCATGGTTCGACTGTATCCCTGTTTCATCGTCTACGATCACAGACTGTGTCGACCAAATACCTCTGTGTCTCGGCGTCGGGCTCTTCGTTCAAAGGATCTGATGGAGCGCCTTTAATGGGTCTCGATGTCCGGTCCAAAGTGTCCACTCCTGCGTTTGTAGCGCGGACATCCAGCTGGGGTGAGGCCATTCTCAGATCTACCATAGTTGCATCGCCCCTGATATATCACGACTAGACCCGTTCATTATGTACATCGTTGATGTCAACAAACCGGTCGGCGGTATCGACGCCCCTCCACCCCCTCCACCTCAGCCAGAATATCCTTCGCCACCGCCTAACGCCATTCAGTTCACAAACAATGGCTCGCAGATTCCAATCTACTACAACCAGACCATCGTCCTCCAGTGTCTTACGTCGGGAGTTGTCAGCCCCATCTTAATCATCCGCAAGGTCGACCACCAAACCACCGTTGTTGGCGGAGGGATCCAAGAGGGTGGAAAGGCTGTACCGGACCACCATTGTGCCCCAGGAGAAGTATGCGGCGACCCCGTCTCTCAGTTGCACAAGATTGCGTTCGAAGTTTATGAGCCGAACAAGCCACCCGCAGAACCAGGGACCCCTGGCACCTCTGGAGCGTTCTTGTCATGCATGGCGGAGAAGGTCAACACTTACCGCCCCGTAGAGGGTAGACAGTGGACCCCTATCTTAACCTTGCCACTGCCGACTCGGGGAAGCGACTCCCCCGCTATGCCTGGATCCCCGGCCACCTCCACGCCGAGCTCTGCTAACACTGTTCACCCGTTCGGAAGTTTGGATATTCCCTTGTCGCCGATGGAGATAGAGAGCACGAACGATGGGGGACGCGTCAAGAAGGGGAAGAGGGCCACGAGCAGTGCAGGCGGAGCTTCCAAGAGTTCCCAAATGAAAGGGCGCGCCAAGCGCCCGCATTCCGCTGGTTCTGGGAGCACTAAGCGTCCTTCCACCGCCGATGGTATCACCGGTCTTGGGGGATCTGGCGCATTGTGGCAAGTTGACATTGGCGAGACAAGTGTCTGGACGATCGTTGGTACCGGTGAGTTGGCTCTGGGAAGCGAATGTCATTCACATGATTGAAACTTGGGCCCTAGAACAAGTGAGGTATAACTTCTACGTCCCCCCCGTCCTGTTCGACCAAAGGGATATCCCCCCCGGGTTGTCATATCCGGTCCCAAATAAGCCCGTGACGCCTTTCCCTGGGGTGGTCAAGTACTTGCTCCCTGATCGTGCGTCCGAGGCGCCAAAGGGACACCACTCTGCTAGAATGCAGCCCAACCCGCACTCGGCCAAGATGCTAACCGTCTACGGAGAAAACTTCTCCAAAGCGGATCCTTTGCATGTCTTCTTCGGCTCTGAGCCGTCTCCTTACGTTGAAGTTCGGTGCAGCGAAGTGATGGGGTGCCTCCCTCCGGAGACGGAGGCCGCAAAGAGGAGGCCGATCATCCTCGTCAGAGACGACGGAGTCGTATTCCCCTCGTCGATCCTATATCCTTGAGTAATCCGGAGCTGCTATCGAAGATGGCCAGGGGTTGAAGTTATTCGTGGTTGAAGTTATTCACATCATATTGAGGTTTGGGTTTTTGTAATTTACGCTTCTTGTGGTCTCCCTTGTGTTTCTTGCCCCCCCCCCCTACACCGAACTTGCGGATATCTCTCCTTAATACGGTTTCTCACCTTCCCCCTTGCTGTTGAGAGTTTAGGGCTTGATCAAAACATCGTCGCTCCCTCATCTCTTTCGATTTACACTCCTGCTTACCCCTTACTTGCCACTCCCATGCTTGTGCTCGCTCCATTTCCTGTCTGGATTACAGTATTTACTTGGAGGCAGTGAATGTATTTTCGCCTGTCTTTATTACTTTTGTATTCTCCTACTCGGTGTTATCGTATATCCCCCCAACAAAATCACAACATCGGCCAAAGTGGTTCTGGGCGGCCAAAGAATCTCAGATCGCAGACGTGGTTTTCCTCGAACTCTTCACTCGACCACAACGATGTCTCCCTCCCAACTCCCCTCTCTGCTGTGGGCCTGGTATATCGAGTACCTATGGGATTACGAACCTGGTTCCTGGGTACACGCCTCAGCTTCCACCTTCCGATTTTTCGCGGCCTTCATCATTGTGCCACTCACCCTGTTGGTCATGTTTGCAAGTCTATCTCTCCCCTCTCCACTCCAATCGGAAAAGCTAATCTCATCTTCCCCGCCCTTTCCCCACCCCCGCGCCTCGTCGCGTTACGTTTGGCCACACGTGTGCGCCGGGATTATCCCTCTGTTCGCTTTGGGTTCATGTAGGACGTGACATCGTACATCATCGCACGAACGCTCGGCGTCATCGACGACACGAAGGCTTCTACGAGCGATCGTGGGTCTCTGCACACTGTAGCTGTGGCCGAAGGGACCGACAAAGAACCTCCAACCATCATCGTCCAGTCGGCATCGGTAGCAGGGAGTTTGCCCGCCAGCCCGAGCGTCCCAGCGGATATCGGCCGACCCTTGGAGAAACGGCAGTTCGGAATCGACGGTTCACGTTCTCAACATCAATCATCTTCTACGAGCTCTCTTTACGAGGGCAACCCAGCTTTAGCTGGAGTCGGCGTCTTCTCCCCCGCAGCCTCCACACCCCCTTCGCCGACGATCGAGAGGAGGAGGTTCGGCTCACTAAGCAAGGGCAGCAGTGGCATAACGCCTTTCAGCCCGCTAGAAGACGCAACCGGGAGTAACGAGAAGGTGATCACCGATGGGGAAGGAGAAGAGGATATTATCAAGTCGAGATTGGGGAGAGAGGGCTCATGGGGATCTATGAGTGCTGGGTTGGATTCATCTTACGCGCTCGTTGACAAGGAGTCAGGGTCTGAGGATTCTGGAGTCCTCTTGAGGAGACGACAAAAGGTATCCACGATGGAGCCCATCGGGTCGTGATTCCTTCATGTTGTAATCCTGTTGTAAAACATTCTTCTTCTCGTCTTGCCGGTTCCGTGTCTGCGCAGCAAGGTGTATGCTGTATAGTCGGTATCATTATTATCTGTGAACACCTGATGACACCCATACGGGCGTCCTCATCCCATGACGGAAGGTTGAATGAAGGGCAAGTGAATACATTGTAGGGTTGGGGGTGTCGTAAACTGTATTAACATAAACAGAACAGTGTACATGGGAACCAATAAGCAGACAACGATACAATGAATCGGGGACAACAAAATCTACCAGCCGAACCTAAGCTGGTCCCTGGTAAACACTGGGGGCTTCCATAGGAGGAGTTCAGAATGAATGCGACGTTTTCGTTTGGCTTTCGACTTCTCGTATCGTTCCAGGACTGAGTCGGAGAGACAGATGACGTGCTGTCCTTTGTAGTGTTTGAACAGTTGTAACGTTGTGCATCTGAAATAGAAACAAGCAACCGAACAACCGAACATGAGAATCGGGCAATCTGCAACTAGGGTCGCGACGTACGTGTTCATAACGTCAGCATGGGTGATTGATGTCTTCTGTGCAATGTCGTCGATGCTCAATTCCTCCGTGGTGTTGACCAGTAACTCGACGATAGCCTCTCCCCAGTAGGCTCGGTAACCCAACAAGCCCAAATCCGAGAGTGGCTTCTCAGGACTTCCCAGCTTGCCTTCCTTCTTGCTGAGTTCGTAGGAGAATTCGATCAGCAGTTTGCCATAACCGTGTCGTTGGTGTTGGGGGAGAGTGAGGATACAGGCGACGTTGTAATTGTCGGCGGATTCCTTCTCTTTCGAGAAATAGCCGATGACATGACATCCATGTGAGTCTCGTTGACACTAGAGCGGAGGTTTTAGCCAGGGTCTGACCGCCATCCACAACCTACCCACCATGACGTAGTACATGAATGGTGTAACATCGTAGTATAGCGTTTTACTGGGGAGCGAGGTCAGCTACACGTAGCTTAATGGAGGTTCGACCTACTGATCCAGGAAACATTTGGAGAGCAGACTGAGGTTCCGGCACCATGCCAGTTGTCGTTTTCCATCGAGCTCGAAGAACGAGATATCTTCGTGTCGGTAAATTTCGTTGCCAGGTGGGTGGAGAAGGGTGCAGCGGGTACGGTGACGGCCGAGCATGAACTGGGATCCGAAGTAAGAGAGGCAGTATTCGCAGATGAACAGGATCGGGAGATGGGCATATTCCTGGGGATAAGGACTGAAGTACCACGCCTCGACCTCGTGCTTGCCCATCTGGATCCTGTTCAGATTCTTGACGCGAGCGATTTCAGAGATCGATTGGGTCATGGATCCTGAAGTCCTGAGCTTCTCGATTTCGACCTCCTTGCTAAAATGGTGAACGGGTGGGGAAGCTTCGATCTCCGTGGGTCCATCGTCGTCAAGAAGCACCACCTCACCATCTGCGTCCGGATCACCCTCGGCATCGACCTCGCCTTCCGCATCTACATCCATCTCTCCCTCCGCATCTTCCTCGTACATGGATTCTTCGTCATCGTCTGCTTTCCGTTTGAGGGGGATGGAGGGGATGGGTGGTAATGGGGTTGACGGGCCAATGGGAGAATAGTTGGGTGTCTGGGGGGCAGGAGTCGGAGTCGGAGAGTAGTCCGCATATTCTGGTGGGACAGGTTTCCCTGCTCGTTGGGTCTTTGGAGGGGGGACGGA
>Ga0307509_10005205_pt1 | contig 18224 bp, 13 predicted proteins | sample 10_EM_MG_FD_202245 | JGI IMG/M metagenome (GOLD analysis project Ga0307509, IMG submission 202245) | Populus trichocarpa ectomycorrhiza microbial communities from riparian zone in the Pacific Northwest, United States - 10_EM | ecosystem: Host-associated > Plants > Roots > Unclassified | place...
ACGGCGTTCATTAGACGAGACGGACGCCGTCCCCGCCGTCCTTACCCACACCGCCCGGGACGGACGGGACTATTGGACGCCAGGGCCCTGGCGTCCGGACGGGACGGTTGGGAACACTGACTAGGACATCCAGAATTTCCGGCTATCAATTAGGGGGAGAAAACACAGTGAGAAGGCTCTCCACCAGCCCCCACTTGAGACACAGACCTTACTAGGAGAGGGAACTCCAACGTCCTAGCAAGATTCTCAATTCTTTCGGTTTTTAAGGTATAGGGTCAAGTTTGGCATGATGGCTATTAGCTCCAGGCACCGAAGGGAATGTAGGGATATTTCAGGGATATTTCCAGTGTTCCCAAGTGTCAAGACCGTTCGTCTTCAAGTGCAGACAGGAAGGACGGCAGTACCTCAAAGGGGGCCCAGGATAGACGGGTATCTTGAGATCCATCCGGACACCTGCTCTGGACTACCGGGTAGGGATTGTAGTCTTCCTCAAAAGAGGGACGCTCTTTAATTTCACCACACACCTTTGCCGGAGTCTTGAGTAAGGTAGGTGTCTACAGGTCTCAACTGACGCCTGGTATCGCTGGCCGCCCCTGTTGTCCAGGGGCTCAATCTGGGTACGGGCTCCGCAGGAGCGTTTCTGGCAACAAGGAAGGGAGTAGTACAGGTAGGAGGGAGTGTATAAATACCTTGATCTCCATATTTAAACTGATAAACACGCTCACCCTGAGTCCAGATTCTGTTTGGATCTTCCTGGCTCTTCTCGTCAAATTTGGCAAGAGCCTGATCACACTTCTTCTTGCACCAGGGTTTTAATTCCATATACTTGCTGAAGGAGTTTATCGATTTGAATTTTTTCTTGGGCTGGGCAGTAAGAGGTTTCGGTATATAGTTGCGGCCTTCTGTAGTTTCAATCGGGGCTGAATCCCTTTTCGCACGTGAGCCTTCTATGTCAAATTCGGTCGTATCGACCGTGAAGGTTGCAGCTTCCTGACCAGATACCCGCTTCAGTGTGCCACCTGTGTTCTTGTATGGAGGCCTAACCAGCTGGTGCCTTGTAGCACGTGGAATGTGAGTGGGAAGAGTGTCCGCAGGATTGATATTGATTGGGGAAGCATCCTCTGATGTGGTATCCATCACGGGAGTTTCAACAGAGCCTGCTGATATGCCCCCTATCCTGCCATCAGCTTGCCCATCAGCCGAACTTGTAACACGTCGTTTCACGGCTCGGGGTGGTTGGGTGCGATGCCCCAGTTGAGGGCTATTTTTTCTCTTGCGACCACGAGACATTGTGACCTAGGGACAAAATTTTGGTCTTGATATCAACGCTCTAATGGCAACTCTCTGACGAGCCTAGGGTAGCGCGATTGACTCGTTAGTAGCACTGGAGAAAAACACTTCCGTGGCGGTAATAACGATTTGGTGAAACGTAGCAGGCAAGAGAATAATGAAAGAAGTGGACCTCAAACCAATTGAGATAGCGGTAGTTGCGACTGAAATTGGCTGTTAAGGTAGATGTAGTTATACCTGTCTAGCTAAAGGAAACATAGGGGGCGGCTTAAGTCTAAAACTTACGTGCCAAGCTACCTACAAAAGCAGAGTTTTTCAGCTCGTCCCACGCTAGACGACTACTAAACTACCCTATTAATTATCCTAGCCCTCACCGGTACTGTGGCCATGGTATGATATAAGGTTAGGGTAGTATTATTTTGTGCACAAGCAAATCTTTGGCTGCCTAGCCTAAATTTAACAACCCGCCAATCCCCATCACAACCAATCACTCGAGTCTGAGTGTCCGGCGTCAGGCGTTACACCAACTCTATTGCCTAACAATCAACTGATCGAACCCTCCATTAGGCGGCGAAAACAACACCCCTCTATTCTTCTCCCCACCCCCCCATCCAGTAACTCCTTGATCTTACCCAGCATGAACCGGTGCACCGGGATCCCAGCGATGCGTACCGCTTCAGTGGATAAGCAGACTGGTAGGCCCTTGTATGCAATATCCAGGATACTCTAGGGTGCAAAGTGCTGGAGGTACTTGTTTATCTCGAATATATTAGTTACTTGTGGGGGGTATGAGGAATGGGGAATGACTTCGTGAGCAATGTTCATAATGTTAGGGGAGCGGCCTTTGGTAGGGGGCTGTGGGCACTTCGTCCCTCGTGGGAAGTTCAGGCAGGTTGAATCCGACTCTGCGCTTGAAGGTTGTTTGTAGGTTGAACTTCGGCCAGCTGATGCAGCCGGCTTGTTTTCCTCAGCCATCCATATGCCCTTCTTGTAGCTGGTGGTTGCCCTGCGCACTGTTAAAGTTTTCAAGAAGGTTCCATACCTACAGTACGAGGATGAGAAGATTCGTCCGATGCTCATTTTACACCAACACTAGCCAACTTGACCACCCTCCCCCATCCCACACCTTTTATGAGAATCTACAAAAATTTGGTTATGTATTAGAAAATCCATAGATAATATACTGAATGTTACAAATCTCTTAAATATTACCAAGGGATAGAGAAAAGGTTGTTTAAGTATCAGGAATTGGTTACCATGTACCTTTTTGTATGGAGCCCCATACAAAAATTTAGGTCACTTTCCTACAGGCTGATACAATCATAAACAATGGGGGCAGGTTTGATTCCTTAGACTTCTACTTTTAGAGAATTGAATAGATTGTGATTTTCTAGCTAGAGGAATGATTTGAAGTATTTTCATGCAAAGAGTGTTGAGAATTGTCGGTTTGAAAATGTCAAATTTGGTCCTAAAACCGGCATCGGACGAATCTTTTTGTCCCCGCACTGTACGACAGGAACTACAACACCGAAAGTTTGGATCAGGAGAAATTTTGTTTAGGGACTGTTGGAGGACATGGGAGTTGAAGCATTGGTGCATATGGGCGAAAGGCTAAGTGCAGCGGAGATTTTTGGGAAGATGCAGGAACTGGCACCAGGGTGTACCAAAAGTTTGAACTAAGTCTTTCCAGGAGATGGAACGAACGAGTGTCACACTACACTCCTGTCCAAAAAATTCTCAGATCCAAAAGTACTCTAGAGGAGCTTAGCGGCAACAGAGGTACCAGTACTTGAGTACTAGTTGGTTTTCATGTATTGAGTAGTTCATATTCGACTTATCCGTAACTTCTCTCAAGGAGGAATGAAGATTGGCAAGGACTGCTCTTCCCACTAGTTGAATATGCTATATTTTTTGGTCTTCCGGACCGGAGAGCATCTTTAACGGAGCCTCGTATACAGTATTGATACTTCTGTTGCGGCTAAGCCCCGCTGGAGTACTTTTGGATCGGCGAGAACTATTTGGACAGGAGGGTATGATGGTAGCGAAACAGGTTAAGGTATCAGAAATGTTCAGGAATAGAGAACGTGGAAAACTCTGTAAGTAGACGAAACACAGGCAAGGGATTAAGGGATGCAACGTTTTGGAAGAAGTTTAAGGGTGTTGTCCGGAAGGAAGGAGGAAGTGATGGAATGGAAGTGGAGGACTTGGACGAAGTTGAAGAAAGGTTTTCTCTGTAGTTAAGTTTGTGTATATATAGGACACCGCTGGCAAGGTTGAAAGAACAAGGGCTCCAAGATACTCACTACTGATCATAGACAAAAAGATTTCCTACGTCGTAGTCGCCGTCGCCGGCGAGGCCCCCTTCCTGAAGGAGGTAGAAGCGCATGGCATCCACGTCCAATTTGGAGAGGGTCGACGGCGTTCCCAGTTCTCCTGCTGATTTTCCGGCTGCTCATAGCCAAGTGTGCGTAGGTAAGGATGAGGCTTGGCAGGGGAAGGTCGAGGGCGAGGAGGAAGGCGGGCCAGTACTGTAGATGGCGTGGAAACAGATTCCCTGGCCTGTCACGTGTGTCTGTTGGCCAAGAGGAGGTTGAGAAGGGGCAAGGTTGGGTATGTGGTGTCCGTGAAGTAATTTGTCAGCGCGTTGAGCTAGACCTAGATTGTCTGTGAGGGGATCTGTGGCCATAGAAGTGTCACGGTGCAGGTGGGAGCTAGGACACCAGATGGATAAATTTTCTGGTCGGCTTTCCACCGCAGCAATGATACCTAGGTAGCAGGTAGTGGGCACGATCTAGCTAGGTTGGCCCGGTAGAACTCTAAGAGTCACAGCGAAAGGGCTGAGTGCCGGAAGTGGTAGTTCGTTTCTACCCCCCATTCCACATTTGTTTGCATCGGGATGAAAATCTGCTGCTTCCTGCCCGATTCTAGGTCACAACTGAAGCTTGCCGTTCCGTGGGTAGGTCTCGTGAGGGAAGGAGTACCATCCTTGATTCTGGTGGGTATAGATATAGCTACCGTCCCCTAGTCTCTGCCAGATCTATCTAGCTGCTTCGGCATTCTGGGGGGAGGAGATGCGAATGAAGAAGTCGTAGAAGGCATTTGCCTCTGCTACTGGGTTCTATTAAGGCTGAGTGTTGTGACGGGGAAAGGGGGTAGAAGGATACCTTGAGTGTGTCAGAAATTGCGTCGTAGAATTGCCCAGGAAGGATCTTGTCTCTTCGGCGGCCTGCTGGATTCTCATTCCATGCTCGTGGATACCCACACTTAAAAGGGCTTTCTGGCCGGGAGGGGATTGCAGGCGTTTCGAAACGTCGGCTTGAACGGTGGTGCATGAAAGAAACCGATATGTGGATCTTGCACATTGCCTTAGCTAGTGGACTACATCAAATCGTGATAACGAGGAGAAAATGTCTGGTGGGAGCGAGATAAAATTTGGCCGTAGTGACAAAATACGGCTTCTCACTTTTGTTTCGCATCAGAAGTAAACTTCCTCATTGTCATGCTCCCCCCACCGCCGGCAGGGGCAGCATTGAGGGTTTGTTTCTGAGGGTCGAATAAGTATAGCTGGGGGGTTCAATTTCTCGTTGAGAGTCGTGGTTGAGCAAATTGGCATAATGAAGGCTGAGGATGGGAAAGATTGGTGGAGGGGGTTTTGAGAGTGTTTTGCAAGATGCCGGTGGTCTATTGATTTTGGTATGATAGGAGGCAGCATGAGGCTCAGCGACACCACTACGCTGAGCAATTTACAGTAATGGAAGGTGAAGTTTTTTGTATATTACTGGGATGAATTCCGGATGAGCAAAAGAACCGAACAAACCAACGGACCAAGAAAATAAGCAAGAGTAATCCAGTCACAGATGTGTAAAAGGGCAGAGTTAGAAAACAAATGTTGCCCTCCCACTTGGAGGACCCCTACGATCACTATTCTCCACAACCTAGGAGGATGTTAATCAAGAGAGCTAACAACCTTTACGACTCCCGTGGAGAGTGCCTCAGGGGCATTGTTCGATAGGAGTTTGAGTTGTTCCTTTCAGGATTTTGTGAGCTAATGTTAGGATCTTTGTTTTGAGGGAGAAGGTCGAGTAGTTCAGGGTAGGGGGAGTGGAGGGGAGGGCCCAAAGAATGACCTGGATTGAGGTAAATTTATGAGTAGCGAAAATTCGGGTAGATCTTGTGGGGCTTGGCATGAATGAGCCTCTCTTCTACCAGCGGGGTGTCAACCCACCAATGCATCCATCGTCATTACACCACCTGCGACCCACCCTGTGCACTTTACCTGAAATGGATCAAATACAAGTGCTTGATAACTCGGTCATGATGGCAGAAGGTATCTTTGAGGAGGTTGTGAAAGCAATCAAGACCAGGCATCCAAACCTCTTCGTCCACCTTCAGCTCGATCAAAGGGGTTTTGAGCACATGCTAAAACGCATTCATGATCGCATGAACCTACTCGAGACCTATTCCTTCCGGTAACATAATTCTTTTACCTTTTTTTTCCTGTTTTCTAACAAACTATCCTGTATAGCATCCATTGGTTTTCTATGGAAAATAGATTGAAGGTTGTCATGCCTACAACCATGCACGAGTGTATTGGAGCCTGGATTTCCAAGACAATCATGGGTGCTTGTAGGCATGGGCTCTTGCCCAGTGCCTGGGATGAGACCATGGATATCATGTCTAGTCCGGGTAGGTTGTTAATTGCTGCCTCCTCTCCAATCAACTTTTGCTAATCGACTTTCTCAGGATATGATAATTTTGTTGGCCAACATCAAGGTTCTTTCAAGCAGCCAGACATGGCTTTTATTCCCCGTGCTGCACCTGATTGGAAAAAAAATGCACTTTTCCCCTCGGTCGTTATGGAGTCCGGCTGCCAAGAATCTCCCGCACGACATTTGGAAGACGCGAGGCTTTGGCTAGAAGGTTCTCAAAATTCCGTTGCCGTTGTTCTGCAGGTCAAGTTTCACAACATAGATGAAAGTGGTCGTATCAGTCTTGTCTTGTCGGTCTCGCGTACTTACACAAATGCCCTGGGACCTGCCATTTTCCTCACCAATTATGCAAGTTTCTCTAACCTACTCAATACCCAGTCTCTCCTTTTCAAATCTAATCAGCTCATCCTGAATCTAGAAGGTCTTTCCAATCCCTCAGCTCCCCGAACAATATCCTACCATTTTACTCGAAGAATTCTACATCGGACAGTGCCCTCAATCAATAAATGCGCAAACGAGAATTCAACTGGACCTGGCAATTCTCCGTGAGGTGGCTGACGTCTACATCAGAGCCGAAGGCTTTCTACCAGCCTAGTAGTATTAAACTTGTCGTCTTTGGTTCCACCCTGCATGTTATTTCAACTCACCCCTATTAATGTTTCCAGAATGTCCCTGAGTTTGTAGACAGATCAAATAAATTTACAACATGACAAATTCTCAAGTGTAGTTTGGAATAGAATAACAACTCCAGCTAATTTTTATTATATTATGTCACTTGGTGAAACCTACTATTGTTTGCCTGAGTATGAGGCAAGCGATCAAAATCACAGGTAGAAGAATGTATTACATTGACAATAGCCATATTCATGACCTCTCAACCTCTAATTCAGTAAAGTAATCCAAACCAAATTATCAATATGTAATGAAATTCCCTAGATTCTATACTCGACCTCTTTCAAACTCAATATCAAACCTAGTTAAGGAACTATCAATAGAGTAATAGTTAGTATATTCTTCTTAACAAAGGTTTCTATTAGAAAGTACAAGGCTTGACTTAATTGCAAACTTTATTTTTACAATAGGGTATACCAAAGCTGCTAGTTACTCTTTAAAGATATGAGAGCACTTAAGGAGACATTTAAATAAATATTGAACCATAATCTGAATTTTTGAATTTCTTTCTCCTTCCGGATGCATTAAATGGAGTGAGCAAAGTTAACCAGTTTTAGAAGTCCATACTATTATAGCAGTGATATTTGTGACGAGATACAGATACAGGAATAAATTAAGGCCCTGTTTAGTATGCAAGAAAAATGACATTTTTCTCACTTTTATACCATCTTCCCATCATTTTTGTTTAAAAAAAATGGAGATGTGTTCGGCACACAAGGGAAATAGCACTTTTTTTAAAGTTAGTACCTTTTTTGTTATGGGATTTTTTTGTAAGATTGATTAATAGGTAGGGTAATATAGAGAGAGAAAAAGTATCTGATGACTAATAGAACTTTATATAAGAGCAAGAATAATTAAAAATAAAATTTTCTACGTGTACTCTCAGTAGTATAAGAGAAATGTACAAGGTATTCTTTTCAAACATGTTTCTTATATATATTTTGAGAAATATCACTTAAGAATAAATTATAGTTAGTGGGAAATTTTGAAAAAACTGTCATATTGGCAAAAAAGGGCATGAATACTAAGGTTTACCTTATGTAGACAGATTTTTTAGGATATTTTTTGTTCAAATATAGAAAGCCTAAAAAATGAAGCCAGGAGTGCTGAACACAATTATTTCTGAAAAAATAGCATTTTCTTAAAACAGCATTGAAGCTATTTGCAAGAAAAATAACATTTTTTTTAATAGTTGTTTGCCAAACAGGGCCTAAATACTTTTAAATAATATTTAACAATAGGTGGGCAAAGATGACAATACCTAAAACAGCCATGCCCGAATGGTGAGACCTCAGAAATAATAACCAACCCAAAACAAAATAATACAGTAAGCTGTATATAGAAAAAACTATTGAAAATACCATCTCAGAGACCCCAATTAAAAAAGTCTATTTAGAAAATTATAAATGCAAGTATGCAATATAGAAATTATAGTTAAACATGTAGTTGGTAAGAAACTGTAGTTGATGAAAAATAATAGCTCTGACATCTAGCATCAATAAAGCAGAATTCAATTTGTAAACCAGAATTTCACTTCCTGATTAGAACTATATACTATTTGGAAGAGTATAGTGTGTATTAAATGTTGATACAAATAATATGGATTAGAAGTAAAAGAACAGGGTAATACCAGATACTGATTTTAGCACTTTATTTCTATGATTATTGTTAGAAATATAAGATAAATGCGGATTTTAAACCTTTAATTATTGTATTTTCGCCTTCCCTGTATTTAGCTTACAGGAAATTTTACGCTTACAAAAGCCATTATTGGTTGTTCTCTTAATTCCCTACTATAATATTTCTGTTGTCAGATTTCTTTCTTTATTGAATACAAATCAAGTCTTATCAATTATCTAGTTTGTTCTATGTCAAAGTAAAGAATATTAACAGATTCAGAAAGATCTAAACAGGAGAATTCAAGAGAATATGATGGAGAATACAAGAGCAGGAATTAGAACAAGAAGGTCTTGTAAGTTACAGTTGGAATAATATATATAATATATTATATAATATAAAAAGGTTTTATTAAGTTGTAATTATTGTAACTCAAGTAGCATCCCGGAGTACAGATGTTGAGATTATGGATCACTAAGTATACCAGAGACTTATATTACAAAGCAGAATTTCATCTGATAATTAGGTGTTTATTATATAATAAACTAATAATAGAGGATCAGGAGTAGATAGAATATGGCTCTAAAATATATATAGCATAATCCTATTGTCTCGTATACTGTCATTCTGTTTGATCTTTAATAGCACAAATTTTTAAAATTTTTCCTCTACTGAAGTGAGCTGATATTAGGTAATAAATAATGTATATATAGAATATTTGTTTTATCATGTGGAAAAATATGATTTTTGTATATATCTTGGCATGTAGGTTTTCTGTTTAAGATATTGTTGCTGGTCTCTTCAGCCCATTCCCAATACAACAACCATTATCTCAACTACCTTATAGTACCTGATATTCTTCACTTTTCTATTATCCACCAGTCACGACAAAACACGAAAATGAAAGAATTTCATATTGATAACTATTTGCTTTTGGCTTAATATGACAATGTTAAACATACTTTACTATTTATATCAACAATTAGTGGTTTGACTTTATCACTGGTGCTTCTGCTCTGGAACTCCAACTGATTCAAACAAGAACAGACTTGTTTGTTTGTTGATATTGGGAAACCATTAGTGATTATTAAGTATAGTGTAGTTTGATTTACATTGTTAATCAAACTGTCATCAAGTTGTACAAATACAGACTTTATTCTTTTAATCTACTACTAGAGGTTTCTGGTTATCACTAGTGCTTCTGCTCTGGAATTCCAACTGATTCAAACAAGAATTGACTTGTTTGTTTCTTGATAGCTGGAAACTATTAGTAGTTGGTAAGAGGAGTACTGTTGTAACGGGGGCACCCTGTAGAGAGGTGAACTCTAAGGTTGCGACAGCACCAAACACTCAAAGTAGAAGATAAAGATGAGGTAAAATAATTCAGAAGAATCAATGGTAAAACTTAATATTGTTAAGCTCGAAGCTTCACTCAATTTAGTTCTCTCGAGGAAAAGTTGGTTGTCAAAGTAGAATGCCAAACGCTTAAACTTAAGTAGATATCAGATTTAAGCCTTTGACATTCACCACTACTTCCGACCTTTGTGCGAGCACCCTGTCCTGCTCAGGGTCTCTCCGATGTCTACCCTCCATTAGGATTTTGTCCTGTCGGAGGTGGCGGACCAACTCGGGTACACTTAACTCCGTCAATAGGATATGAGTTTCTGCAATGCATCTCCAATACAACCGCAGGTGAAAAACTCTTCCTATCGAAGTCATAACAGTGGCTAACTGTTATGACAACAACCGGAATCAATACCTAGGTGGTGGACTCACTGGCCCAGTGGCAGTTTCGTCTATACAAGCTATGCAGTCAATCATGTAATCTACGCAACTATTTAATGTGATAAATTGACATGCAAGCTCCCCCGGTGAGATGTAGCCGATGGTTGGCTAAGTGGGCGCTACCCATAGCCAACCTCTCGGGACATACTCTACCGTGATAAGACTCATACCTCTAGAGTCCAATAACAACCCATAGTAATGCTACAAATCAAGGGGAGAAGGTCCGGGCTGGTTACTGAGGTATTTGTCTCGAAAGTACCCTGGCCTTCTGAGACTACCTGAGTACCACGAGGAAGACTACCCTACAACCCGGAGGCTAGAATAGACTCCTAGATGCCCGAGACACCATATATGGGCGACATCTATTTTGGCGGTTACCCATACTCCCATTATATATCCTGCGAACGACATTCAGTCGGACGGACGGCGACGACTTATACAGTGTTACGGCAGCTGCTCCAATGACCTCTTTTAACTAGCCAATGAGCAACTACACAGTTGTCTGCCTATGACGCACCGTCCCAACGCTGGGGCCAGAGGGGGGTGTTAGCTAAACCCGCCCAAGTTCAATAGTATGTTCGGGCCTCCTGGCGCAGATGCGCGTGCGCCCAAGAACATGTAAGAGCCTATAGAATGTGAGGCAATCGACCTCTAAGTTCTAGGATCACTTTGCTGGTGAAGGTAGGGTAACTTGGGTTCCTCAGTAGGGTAACTGGGACCCATGGGCATAATGACCAAATTCCCAAGGTAGGGTAACTCTGTCCTCTTATGCCTTTAACCTCTCAGGAAGTCCTCCAGTCGACCACAGAAGTTGTCTTGGAGCTCCGTGTAACATTGCCATAATTCTCTTGACCTTATGCGAATGTCCTCCCGAAAGGTTACCCTGCCTAGTAGAGTACCTCAAGGCTACTCAACTATTCCCTAGGCCTTATCCTAGGTTTACCAGCCATTTGTATATTATATATACGAGACCATACCACCTCTGGATACCACTTGGTATCCCATTTGGGCTAAGGTGATAGTGGTTGTAGCTACCTATCATAGGGTCGTTCCAACTGTTTTATTCGCAATGTTGTAGAATCTGACATAAAGGAGGATGAAGATTGGCTTTACTTGTATAATTAACTACTAGTGGTTTCTGGGTATCACTGGTGCTTCTGCTCTGGAACTCCAACTGATTCAAACAAGAATAGACTTGTTTGTTTCTTGATAACAGGAAATCATTAGTAGTTGGTGAAATAAGTCATACTTTGTTTTCAAAGTTGAAGAATCTGAAATCAGGGAGTATGAACATTGGCTTTACTTGCATAATTAACTACAGGTGGTTTCTGGTTATCACTAGTGCTTCTGCTCTCGAACCCCAACTGATTCAAACAAGAATCAACCTGTTTGTTTCTTAATAATAACATGAAATCATGAGTAGTTGATAAACTAAGTACTGCTTGGTTCTTCAAGTTGAAGAATTTGACATCAGAGAGTATGAATATTGGCTTTGCTTTGATAATCAACCACTTCAGGTTTCTGGTTATCACAGGTGCTACTGCTCTGGAACTTCAACTGATTCAAACAAGAATAGACTTATTTGTTTCCTGATAGCTGGAAACAATTAGTACTTGGTAAGAGGAGTACAGTTTTATTTTCAAAGTTGAAGAATCTGACATAAAAAAGGATAAATATTGGCTTTACTTTCATAATTAACTACTAGAGGTTTCTGGTTATCACTGGTGCTTCTGCTTGGGAACTCCAACTGATTCAAACAAGAATATATTTGTTTGTTTGTTGATAGCTGGCAATCATTTGTAGTTGGTAAGAGGAGTACTGTTTTGTTTTCAAACTTAGAGAATCTGACATCAGGGTGTATCAAGATTGGCTTTACTATTTTATTTAATTACTAGTGGTTTCTGGTTATTACTGGTACTTCTGCTTTGAAACTCCACCTGAAACAAACAAGAATGGAATGGTTTGTTTCTTCATATTGGAAAACCATTAGTTATTTGTAAGATAAGTACAGTTTGGTTTGCATTGTTAGTCAAACTGTCATCAAGTTGTACAAATACAGACTTTATTCTTTCAATCTTGTACTAGTGGTTTCTACTTATTCTATGTACTTCGGCTCTGAAACTCCAACTAATTCAAACAAGAATGGACTTATTTGTTTCTTGATAGCAGAAAACCATAAGTAGTTGGTAAGATAAGCACAGCTTTGTTTTCAAAGTTGGAGAATTTGGCATCAGGGAGTATGATAATCAGCTTAACTTTCATAATTAACTGCTAGATGTTTCTTGCTATTACTGCTACTTCTACCCTGGAACTCCAACTGATTCAAATAAGAATACACTTATTTGTTTCTTGATAGTTTGAAACCATTAGTTGAAGGTAAGATAAGTACTGTTTGTTCTTTGTTATTAGAAAAAGAGGTATCAGACAATATGAAGCTCGACTTTACTTTTTAATTAAGTACTTGTAGTTTGTCGTTATCCCTGATACTTCTGCTCTAAAACTCCAACTAATACGAACAAGAATAGACCTGTTTTTTTCTTAATAGTTTGAAATTATTACTAGTTGGTAAGATAAGTAGTGTTTTTTCTTCCATATTAGAGATACTGGTATCAGGCAATATACCGATAGGCTTTACGCTTTAGAACAACAATAAGTGGTTGTTAGTTAATACTGATACTTCTGCTCTAGGACTTGAACTGATTCAAACAAGAGGAGACTTCTTTGTTTCTTGAATATGTGAAACGATTCGGAGTTGGTAAGATATGTACAGTAGTGTGACAAAAGTCTTGGCACCCTTGTCAAATTTTATTATTCACTTTGCTTGTACCAGTCAAAATATCCTTGGCCCAAAGCAGAAATGTGATGACGAGAAATATAACTTTATGATTTTTCTTCTGTATTATTATTTTAGTCTGAGGGAGGGGATACAAAGTGGTTTGTTTGGAGGTATTCTTTAGTGACTACTTAGTTGAAGGTGCTTTTTTTTTATTTTTAAATCATATATTCATTGTTTCTACGGTACAAGAAATGACATGCATCTTGAACGATATGGCCAAAACAAAACAGAAAATCAAACTAACAATCAACAAACGAAACAAACATAACCATTTCCACCAAGGCAACCAATAAGTGTCGGAAAGCAGCCGTAGCAAAATCAAGGAAAGTATAAACCGCTGACTAGTCTCGAGGGCCAGGAACGGGCAGGGTGGTAGATTGAAAAAGGATTTAGAGGGGGATGGTAGAGGGAGAGAGCAAGTGGGGGCATCACAGGAGGGAAACCAGTGGCGGTGGTACGAATGAACTCAGGGAGCGCAATGAGCAGCTGCTGGTCGGACCAGACTGGGGGCTCCGGAGCCAAGTCTGAGACCCCTTGGAGAAGGCGGGATCTCTGACAGACAGAGGAGGGGCAGGACAGGATGGCATGTTCGAAGGTTTGCGGGGCCTCAGAGCACAACGGGCAGGACGTGTCGGCATCAGGATTGTCCCATGAGGGGTAGGTCGCGAGATAACATTTCCCTGAACGCATCTGGTGTATTCTGCCCGCAAAAAACTTGCCCAAAGCCATGAAGGGATGGGGGCGTGTTGAGGGCGGATAGGGATAATACGGGGGGGATGGGGTGGTGGACCAGTGTAACGGGGGCACCATAGAGAGAGGTGAACTCTAAGGTTGCGACCGCACCAAACTCAAAGTAGAAGATAAAGATAGAGTAAATAATTCACGAAGAATAGGAACGGTTAAACTTAATATCGTTAAGCAGAAAGCTTCACTCAATAAGTTCTCTCGAGGAAAGTTGGTTATCAAAGTAGAATGCCAAACGCTTAAACTTAAGTAGATATCAGATTAAATCCTTTGACATTCACCACTACTCCGACCTTGTACGGGCACCCTGTCCTGCTCCGGGTTTGTCCAAGGTCTACCCTCCATCAGGAATTATCCTGCTGGAAGTATCGGACCAACTCGGGTACACTTAACTCCGTCAATGGGATGTGAGTTTCTTCAATGCATCTCCAATACAACCGCAGGTGGAAAAACTCTTCCTAATGAAGTCATACCAGTAGCGGACTGTTATAACAACAACCGGAGTCAATACCTAGGTGGCGGACTCACTGGCCCAGTGGTAGTTTCGTCTATACAAGCTATGCAGTCCATCATTTAATCTACGCGAATATCCAATGTGATAAATTGACATGCAAGCTCCCCCGGTGAGATGTAGCCGATGGTTGGCTAAGTGGGCGCTACCCATAGCTATCCTCTCGTGACATACTCTACCGAGATAGAACTCATACCCCTAGAGTCCAATAACAACCCATATTAAAGCTACAAATCAAGGGGAGAAGGTCCGGGCTGGTTACTGAGGTATTTGTCTCGAAAGCACCCTGGCCTTGTGAGACTACCTGAGTACCACTAGGAAGACTCCCCTACAACGCGTAGGCTAGAATGGACTCCTAGATGCCCGGGAGACCATATATGGGCGACCTGCATTTTGGCAGTTACCCATACTCCCCTTAGATATCCTGGGAACGACATTCGGTCGGATGGACGGCGACGACTTATACTGTGTTACGGCAGCTGCTCCAATGACCTCTGTTTACTAGCAATCGGGCAACTGTGGAGCCGTCTGCCTAAGACGCGCCGTCCCAACACTGGGGCCAGAGGGGGGTGTTAGCAAAACCCGCCCAAGTACAATAATATGTTCGGGCCACTGTTACACTGGCGTGGGGCCTCCCCGCGCAGATGCGTGTGCGCCCAAGAACATCTAAGAGCCCCTAAAATGTGTGGCAATCGACCGCTAAGTAGTAGGATGACTTTGCCGGTGAAGGTATGGTAACTTGGACTCCCCAGTAGGGTAACTGCGGTCCATAGGCATAAAGGTCAATTTCCCAAGGTAGGGTAACTTTGCCCTCTTATGCCTTTAACCGCTCAGGGAGCCCTCCAGTCGACCACAGAAGTTGTCTCAGAGATCCGTGTAACATTCCCATAATTCTCTTGACCTTATACGAATGTTCTCCCCAAAGGTTACCCTGACTAATAGAGTACCCAAGGCTACTCAACTATTCCCTAGGCTTTATCCTAGTTTTACCAGCTATGTATATACTATGTATACGAGACCATACCACCTCTGGTTACCACTTGGTATACCATTTGGTCTAAGGTGATAGTGATTGTAGCTACCTATCCTAGGGTCGTTACACTACTCCCCTCTTCTCTTGGTCTGTCCTCAGCCCGTTAAAGTCTTCTCTGAGTCCCACGGTTTGGATTGTCTATAACCCTATGGTCTTTAGGTTTAGACGGATACCTCTCATGGAACTGTTGCAATGCTTGCATTGCGGTATCTTCTAACATCTCAAAGGGTTCCCCAGGATTCTCTTCCGGATCGTACCCTTCCCAAGCAACCATGTACTGCACAAACCGGTGGGGAAATGTCTTCTTTGGATTCCCATACCACCGACTGTCAACAATCTCTGAGACGACATAACTAGGCTCGTTGTCCACAATATCCAGCGCTGGTATTTCCTTTTGAGGTCTCCCGTTGTGATCCTCTCGGTAAGGCTCCACCAACCCAACATAAAATACAGGATTGATTTCCCATCTGTCCGGCAGTTCTATCTCATAGGCCCCAGAACCCATTTTGCGTAGGACAACAAATGGTCCCAGCATCTTGTTGTCTAGTTTTTCCATAGGCCTCTTTGGGCGGAGATTCTTGCGGTCAAACATTACTCTGTCGGCTTTATTAGCCCTGCCATGGAGGACATCCTCCAACGTGACATATTCCGGAGCGGGCAGTCTTTTCTGATCATGCCATTTCCGTTGTCTTTCCTGTACCCGTTGTATTGTCTCACGAATTTCTTGCCTGGTGCCTTCCCAATCCTTAACCATAAGGTCACTATTGATAGCTGGAATCCCATAGTTGTTAGGGTATGATAGTTAGTTTGGGGTACGACCGGTTTAGGGTCCTGACTACCACTTGGGGGTTTTTCCCATTGTGTGGGTTTTTCCTGTTTTGTGTGTTTGTGCGCTCTCATCTGGATTTAGTCTGACCTACCAGTAGAGAGCTTCCTGTATCGTATCATCGAACATCCACATCGTTATCATCACATACAGGAACCACCACCTACGTGCTTTTATCCGTGCTTCGCGCCGTTACCTACGCTACCCCAGTCATCATTGGGTTGGGAGCGAGCTGCCATCAGAGTGTCGCTATCACGTTATGAGCCCAGCCTAACAAGTCCGGAAAGAGCTTGGAAAATCTTTTCTGCCTGTTGAGGAGAAAGGTTTTCACAGGTGACGATCAAACAAATCCATCCATCCATCCATCCCTCCATCTACCCAACGAAGCAGTGTATTGCTGGCGAGTCTATCACACGTACCTAGTCAACTGAGGCTGTTTTCGCGGAATACAAGATGACCGAACAAGAAGGTTCAGTATCTCTGATGGGATCAGGCTTTCCGAAGCTTGATGGAACGAATTATCACATGTGGTCCATGCGAATGACAGATGTCCTCCAACGGGAGGGACTTTGGGATTGGACAATCGGTGATGAAGAGATTGTGAAGCGGCCTGACTCCACCATTCTCGTTCTGCCTAGAGAGTACCAGACTGCCTTGGACCGATACCAAGCGCAGAGGAGCAGGATTCAGAAGGCTGTTGGAACTCTTCGCCTGGGTATGACAGACGCCATCGCTCTTTCCTACTACAATGAAGTATGGATAACACCAGGGAAGATTTGGAAAGACGTCCAGAGCAACTACGAGACTGTAGTTGGCTACGACGCAAATCACTTACAGAAAGAGCTGTACGAATGTAACCTCGAGGAGTGCCGTACTGTACTCGAGTACATTAATAAGATCTGCAAGCTACGGGATAAGCTTGTTATTAGCGGAAATACACCTACGTATGCGCAGATGATTTTCCATCTATTCGAGGGCCTTCCCAAGACGCCTGAATGGAAGACATGGATCATGGTCACCTAGAGTATTCTGTCTTCACAAATGACAATCATAGGCTAAACAGAACTCAAGGCAAAGCTTACTGCCTACGAAGTTGAACTACGACGCGAGCGGGATATCGAGCCTGCCCAAGCACTCTATTCAAAGTCTACGAAGACTGGTCGATTCCAGAAGCCGTCCAACTATTCGAGAAAAGGTGTCGCCCCCGGTGCTAGAAACAAACCTATAAAAGGAAAGTTCGCCGGGTCTTGCCACCACTGCGGAAAACCCAGGCATGAGATTTGCGAGTGTGGAGCGAAGGCAAACGAAGACAGGGGGTTGGGAATCTCCATCAAACGCAGCGTGAACCAGACCGGAAGAGCTGGTGTCATGGAGGAGCCGCTCTGGCTGGTGACAGACGCCAAAGCAGAGAGCGTGCATGAGGAGAAATGAGTGGAAAAGGCTATGATGGGGAAGCATGTCGTTCCAGAGATAGATTGGGTGATAGACTCCGGTTGCACCAATCATATGACCAAGCATGCTGGTGTATTCCTGGAGGGAACCTACAAGCGCCTGCCATCTGATGAACGACAAATACGTACTGCTACAGCGGAGTTGGTCTCTGCCGCTGGAATTGGTACAGTTCGCATTAGGATATGGTCACCTAGTCAGGGATCGCAGACCATACTCCTTCAAGAAGTCTTACATATTCCCAGCGCCGGTTCGACAAATTTAATCTCGGTCAGCCAGCTTACAGTGAAGGTGATCAATATATCGTTTAAGAGCGACATTCCAGAGGTCTTCCGTGATGGGATTCTCATAGCCATTGCAAAGAAGTTCGACAGACTCTATACGATTCTCACAGATGCAAGCGTCACGGATGAAGGGCTTCTTATTTTGTTGAAGGATCTGACATTGACGACGTTATGGCACTAGCGTTTAGGCCACCTCCACCACCAAGCTCTACTCAAGATGGGGAGTAACGAGCTTGTCTCTGGGTTGCCTGCTCTACAAGCAAACTCAATAACCGGTCGATGCGATACTTGTTTAAAAGGAAAGATGATCCGAACGCTATTCAAGCCAGCAGGACAGCGTACGTCCGCTCCACTTGAGCTGATCCACTCGGGCCTGTGTGGTCCGATGCAACAGAAGTCATTCGGAGTTTGTCGGTTTTTTTTTTTTTCTTTTTTTTTTTTTTTTTATAATAAATTGCGTTTTTTTTA
>Ga0307509_10005206_pt1 | contig 18223 bp, 16 predicted proteins | sample 10_EM_MG_FD_202245 | JGI IMG/M metagenome (GOLD analysis project Ga0307509, IMG submission 202245) | Populus trichocarpa ectomycorrhiza microbial communities from riparian zone in the Pacific Northwest, United States - 10_EM | ecosystem: Host-associated > Plants > Roots > Unclassified | place...
TCATGGTCGCAACCAGGCTTTCGACGCCATCGGCCACCGCGAAGGCACGCGCCTCACAGACCGTAAGCGTTCGGCCGGGCTTGACGACATGCGCGCGAAAGACGAAGCGCTCCCCCTTCGCCGGCGCCAGCAGATTGGTCTTGAACTCCACGGTGAGAATATCGGATCCCGGCGGCATCAGCGTGAAGGCGGCGATGCCGCAGGCGTTATCGAGCCCGGCCGTGATGATTCCGGCATGAAGAAAACCGTTCTGCTGGGTGAATTGCGCCGAATAGGCCATTGCGAGATCGACCTCGCCCGGTTCCAGCCGCGCAATCGAAATGCCAAGCGTCCGCATCGCGGGCTGTCGTTCGAAAGTCGCGGTCGCGACGGCACGATAGTCGGGATTCCTTGGCTCGAACCGCGGCATGGGGCGCCTTCAGGCCATCTCTCGCTCGGCGGCGGCAAGGTGATCGAGCGCCGCGCAGCGGATCGTGTCCGGAATTGGCATCGCCTTGCGGGCGTGGCGGTCCATGTGAACGCCGGTGATCTCGCAGATTGCAGCAATCTCGCCGGTCTCGGCATTGCGCATCTCGTGCACGAAGCGGATCGATTTCTCGCCGATCTCGCGCAATGCGCTCGTTATCGAGACGATGTCGCCGGCCAGCAATTCGCGCTTGTAGGTGATGTTCTGCTGCACGGCGGCCATGCCGCGGCCGGACTCGCGCAGATAGCTCGGCGTCAGCCCGAAGCGCGCGAACAGATTCCAATTGGCCTCGTCGAACTTGCCGACATACCACATGATGTTCATGTGGCCGACATGGTCGCATTGCCACGGATAGACCGTGCCGCGATAGGTCGCCTCCGCCGCCATGGATCGCTCCTGCCCTCGAAGATTTCCGATGTCCAATGTGATACGGTAGCGTATCAGGCCGCAATGCAATAGCAATACGCCACCGTATCAAAATTCGGTGAGGATGCCTCCGGTGGACGACGACCCCAAAGAGAAAGGCAAGATTGACAAGGCCCATGCCTGGATCGAGGCCGGCTTCGCGGAGCTTGGACGGGCCGGCGTCGAGGGCGTCCGGGTCGAGGTGCTGGCCAAAAATCTCGGCGTGACCAAGGGCGGCTTCTACCGGCGTTTCCCCGACCGTGCGGCGCTGCTGCAGGAGATGCTGCAGACCTGGAGCGTGGGGAGAATCGCTGCGATCGAACAGCAGGCAAGCCTGGACGGAGCGACCGCGCGCGACCGGCTGAGATCGCTGATCCGGCTTTACTCGGAGCGGATGAACACCGAGGGCATGGCGATCGAACTGGCGATCCGGCAATGGGCACGATCCGACGAGGCCGCAGCCCAGGCAGTCGCCAGCGTCGATGCGGCGCGGCTGAAGAACGTCGGCCAGCTTTATCGCGCAACCGGCCTTGTTGGCGAAGAAGCCGACGCCCAGGCCTTCCTGTTTTACTGCTTCGTCTTCGGCCAGAGTCTTCTGTTTCTCGACCGCGGGCCGCGCAAGCGCGCGCAACTGATCGCGCGGTCGGCGGAGAAACTGCTCGAGGAGCGAACCTGACGTCGAAAGCGTCAGACGTCGTCTCAAACCCAGGCATGGCCGGAGCAGCGTCCGGCCACGCCTTGCAACTCACGTCATGTGTCTTGGGAAGTGTCTTGGGATGTGTCTTGCGTCATATCTTCATTCACGCGATCAGCCCTTGAGCCGCTTATTGCACTCGCTGTAATAGCCGCCGCCCTTTTGGATCCACTTCATGCCGCCATTGGCGTTGCTCGCCTTGTTGGCATTGTATTGATCGACACAGGTGTGCATGCGCCCCTTGCCGGCGCTCTCCTTGGCATATTTCGGATCGACCGCGTTCGGGAACACGGCATTGCCGACAGGCGCCGCCGGCGCCGGCGCGGCCATGGGCGCGGCTTCCTTCTTCGGCTTGGCTTCGGCCTCTTTTGGCGCTGCGGGAGCCGCCGGCGCCGCGGCCGCCGGGGTAGCGGTCGCATCCGCACCGCACTGCGCCTTGCGGAAATCGTTCCACTTCTGCCCGTTCAGGGTGCCCGCGGTCTTCGCGGCCTGATATTTCGCACTGCATTCCTGCGTCGTCAGCGCCTGTGCCGGCGCGGTGGCCGCGAACGCCGCAAAACTCGATACCGCAACTGCGCACAATAACTTTGCTTTAAAGGTCATCCTTGGTCTCCCTGGGAGAAGCATATTCACGTCGTCATCCTAGCCCAGTGTCGGGAGGCGAAAAAGTCGCGATCGACCCCCGGCGCCAAAATATAGTCTCGAACCCAGGCAGAACCGGCCGCGCCCATTCATTTGCGGTTCAGCCTCGCGGAGCGAGGTTGCGACCATTCCAATCCGATAGGGGTTTTCACGATGACCATAGCTTCCCGCGCCGCCGTTGCCGCTCTCGCTTCCCTCCTGCTCGCAGGCACCGCGTTCGCGCAGACCGCGCCGGCCGCCAAGACCGATACCAAGACCAAGACCGAGACGATGGCGCCGGCCGACAAGAAGGAGGCCAAGCCGCGCACGGCGGAATCCATGGAATGCTCCAAGGAAGCCGACGCCAAGGGCCTGCACGGCAAGGAGCGCAAGAAATTCCGCTCCGAATGCAAGAAGGAAGCGGCCGACAAGATGAAGAAGTAAGATTGCCTGCAACTCCCTCCTGCAACCGGGATGAACCCCGGTTGCAGCTTGCAGATGCCGGCGGCGCCGACCAGCATCGGCAGCGGGAGACTCAAATTCGCATTGCCGCAATCCCTCAGCGCATTTGTCCAGGCTTGCCGGATTTGCCATAAGGCGGCGTGACGCAAATCCCGCTCCCCTCCCTGTTTGGTCTGCCAAGCCGCGCCAAGATCCTGGCGGTGCTCGAGACGCTTGCGATCGGCGCGGCCGGCGGCGTGCTGTTCGTCGGGCTGCATCTTCCGGGCGGATTGATTTCCGGCGCGATGCTTGCCGTCGGCGCCGCCGCGATGGCGGGACGGCCGCTGACACTGCCGCCGATCCTGACCCAAACCGTGCTCGTGGTGCTCGGGATCTCGCTCGGTTCGGTGGTGTCGCGGCAACTGGTGCAGCAGGTCAGCGCCTATCCGCTGACCATCGCCCTGCTCGCGCTCGCGACCTTCTGCGCGACCTTCGGCTCCAGCGTCTACCTGCAGCGCGTCCATGGCTGGGACAGGACCTCGGCCTTTCTCGCCGGCAGCCCCGGGGCGCTGTCGCAGATCACGATCCTCGCGGTCGAAAAGGGCGCCGACCTGCCCGCCATTGCCGTGGTGCAGACCCTGCGTGTGATAGCTCTCACCGCGGCCCTGCCGCTGCTGCTGGCGCTGAGCGGTATCGCGCCTTCCGCAGCGCCGTCGTTTGCGACCGCCACCGCCTCGCCGCTCGAACTCGCCGAACTGCTCGCGGCTGCCCTGGCCATGGCGCTGCTGCTGCGGGTTGCGAAGTTTCCGGCGAGCTGGATGTTCGGCGCGATGCTCGCCTCCGGCCTGCTGCACGGCGCTGGCCTGATCGAGGGCGGCCTGCCGAACTGGGTGCGCAACGTGGCGCTGGTCGGCATCGGCGCCCTGTTGGGCAGCCGTTTCGCGCGGATGAGGATGAAAACGCTGCTCGGGCACCTCAACGCGGCGCTGGGCTCGTTCGCCATTGCGATCGGCATTTCCGCGATCTTTGTCGGGATCACGATGCTGTTGACCCATGTGCGGTTCGCCGACGTGCTGGTCGCCTTCGCGCCTGGCGCCATGGACGCCATGCTGGCGCTGGCCCTGACGCTGCATATCGACCCGATCTTCGTCGGCGCGCATCACCTGTCGCGCTTCATCTTCGTCACCATCGCGACACCCGGGATCGTCCATCTGTTCGGACGGACGCAGGACGATGTCGACGACTAGTCTTTTGCGGTCCTGACCAGACCCCAGCCCGCGATCGCGGCCATCAACAGCGAGATCAGCACATTGTAGCCGGCGAGCGAGAGCCCGAGAAAGCGCCACTGCACCTCGTCGCAGCGCACCACCTTGACCGTATCCAGCCGCTCCAGAAGATTGCCGGCGCTGCCGAGATTGCCGACCGGGCCAGTACATTCGGTCGGCCCCTTCCAGAACCCCCATTCGACGCCGGAGTGATAGGTGCCGAGCACGGCATTGGCGAGCACCGCGATGGCCAGGACCGCAAGCCCCGCGACCAGCACGCTGCGCGGCGCGCCCCGCACTGCGACCAGCGCAAGCAGACCGGCGAACGGCACTGCAAAGTAGTAGGCATAGCGCTGTTCGAGACAGAGCTGACAGGGCAGGATCTGAAGCACCAGCTGGAAGAACCAGGCGCCCGCCAGGGTCGCGGCGGCGATGCCGGCAACCGCGAGCGCGGCCGTCAGCGCCGGACTTGCGGCGCGTTTCGCCCGCGATGACGGCAATGCTGTGGTCTCTGTCGTCACATTCGCCTCCTTGGGGCATGGTCTTGGCACGCGTCTTTGGAAGCGTCGTATCCTCCGGGTGGAAAAGTGTCGAGATCGGGTGCGATCACATTGTGGCGCGGGTTGACCGCGCGTCGGCTCTCGCTATAGTCCGCCCGCTTCGCTGGTCCCGGCTCATCTCGCCGGTCGCCCGCGAATGCCCCTGTGGCGGAACTGGTAGACGCGCTCGACTCAAAATCGAGTTCCGCAAGGAGTGCTGGTTCGATTCCGGCCAGGGGCACCAAGGGTTTTCGCCGGAATATCGGCATCAATGAGCCAGGCGGTGATCAAAATGCCGGAGATCGATAGACGCGCCTGACTTTTCGTCAGGACGGAAGCGTCAGGCCGAGCATTTTTCGCTCCGTTTCATGGATTTTGGCGTTTTCCGTTGGCCCAAAGGGTTCGCACGTCTCTTACACATTTCGCACGTCTCTTACACATAATGGCTTCGCCGAAGTGCCCGCGCACCAATTAAGTGGAGTGTCACCGTAATGCCGTAATGCCGGCGGCCAGCAAGAACAAGGGCGTCGCAATTCTTATCGCGTGGTGACGGAAGATCGTTGCCATGGCTCACCTCCTGAACGATTTGTGATCTTCAGTGTTGTTTGCGCGCCATGAACGCCTCTCCTTCTTTTGCTGCTTTCTCGTCAATTCCAATAAAACTGCGGATGACGCCAGCAACTCGCGGAAATTCTTCTGCCTTTACGAGCGCGGCCTGCCGTACCCCCTTATGAAACCCCTTAACCCCTTGGACCGGTCGCCGATCGCGTCTCAACGTCGGCTGTGCCAACGCGAAGAAAAGCGGGGTCACGCGCAATGCGATCAGCCGCCGCATGGGCCGCATCGTCACGCGGGGACGCAAGCCCAAGGGCGACAGGCGGCATACCGAAACAAAGGGAATACGGGTGTGTCACCGTAATGCAAAGCTTGCACCACGGAGCTGTTTAGCAACCGTTCTTTACGCACGTGGAGTCAGCGCGGATGAAATTATCGCAAGCGCCATCTACATCGCCTCTCAGCTGAGCGATCGCCGTTTGCCTCGCCGAGTTGCAAGCTTTCTCTGTACAACCTTGACCGGTAAACTGACGGGTCTTGGTCCGATCTGCTAGCGGGCACTTGCTATCCTGGGGCGCCACGACCCTCGCTGTGGCCGTCACGGTTTGCGCGCGTGCCGCGCCAGGAGCGAAAACTGCAGAGGTGGCGAACAGCAGAGCGAGCAATAGAGAAGCACGCATAGTCATCTCCTTGTGGTTCTGATTTCGGAACAGTTGCGTAGTGTCGTGGATTGACCCGGGCACGCCGTTACCCGGACAAAGCGGAAGATTGCGCGTGTATTCTTCTTAGACCTCTTGAAAAGTAGCGGTCTGAAGTCCAGGCTGCCCCTGCGTAAGGCATTTTACTGAAATTTGAGGCCGATCGCCGTCTCTCAAGGTATAACGTTGGCCGACTTGCGGTCCGGTCAAAGGAAGGCAATTTGGGACCTCGTAGTGCTGCCCCACTTTCGCGTAAGGGCCCCCACTGGCAACCACTTCGCGCGCTACAAAGTCATATACGTCCGTCATTTTATCCACCCTTGTTGCGTGAAGCATTCAGTTCGGAAGGCTTACACTTGGGCCGCCAACGACTTGGATGCGAGCGGCCCCGCAGACATCGTTGGTTTCCCTTTTGGTCGCCGCCCGTACCTAGCCAAAAGTATCGCTATGGCCGTGGACGGGCATCAGGGCAGCGCCCCGTTTTTCGGATGGGGGAATTCCCTATGGCGCCCGCGCCCAAAGTTCTGCCGCGCTTTACGCTGTCAGCCCGCCCCGTGAGACCGCACCGCGGGCGTTCAGGGATTGATCTTCCCCCAAAAAAGTGGACAGGGTTAAGCTGGTTTGAGCTCCATCTCGATCGGGCTGATATAGCCGATCGCCGAATGGCGCCGAGTCTTGTTGTAGAAGCCCTCGATGTAGGCAAAGATATCGCGCTTCTGCGCGTGTTGCATTTTGCCGGTGATGGACGCTCGGTTTTGAGCGTGTGGAAGAAGCTTTCCATCGGTGCATTGTCGTAGCAGTCGGCCTTGCGGATCATCGAAGCGGTGATCCCATCGGCGGCGAGGGCTGCGCGATAGTCGTGCGGCGCCTATTGAACGCCGCGGTCGGAATGATGGGTCAGGCCGGCGCCTGGCCGCTGCGCAGAGATTCGAATCCCGCACGCCGCCACAAGACCCCTCTGGATCGACGCCCCTTATGACATCATTACTTCCAAACTGCGATCCACGGTGGAGGTTACAACGGCCTGGCGCAGCACCCGGTGAAGTAGTACTTTGCGGCTCGATAAGATGACTGCGGGTAATCTATCGCCGTGCCTGCATGTTGATTTCCGGGCGCTACATAAACAGCAGCGCCTAGCAATCGCTTCAACGCACACGGCTTGGCCGGGTGCACTTCCTGGGAAGCAGGTGGATCACTATCAGCGTCACAGGCCGACCCGCCTCAGCCTCACGACCAAAATCCGCGCCCGTATCTATGCGCAGCAAAACACAGCGCAATGTCTCAGCTCATTTCACGGACCAAGAGCCATCCACATTGTAAACTGCAGATATAATGTTAGCATTTTTGAAATCGCAGGCCGCTGTAGGAATATCGCCAGGAGATGGCGCCGGCTTTCCTTGCGACACAGACCCAACCGATACATAATAAATGGGGTCTGGCTGGAAATCGACGTTGACGGCGGGTGGCGCCTTTATATACCACGATAAGAAATCTTCTCCGAGCACGTTCGTTTCGGCTGATCCGACTTTAAAATAATATAGATCAGTCGGCACATAACTCGGGATCCAGACGCGAAAATTTCCAAGAGGAATATCATTGTTATTGATCGGCAGAGAAAGAGCTAACGGATTTATGCTCATTTTCGTATAATTCTTTGCTTCGGTATCGTGATCTGTCACTTGTACAAGCTGCTTCACGGTGGTCGTCGACGTTACGACCAGGCTCGGAGTTCGTTTCGGATATATTATCGGATCGGGCCCCTCGACCGCCGCATGAATTTCTCGTTCGATTTCAATATTCCACTGCGCCCCCGGCCCAACGTTATTCGTACCCAAACTGCACGAAACTACCGGGGAGTTCGTCGCGCTACACTTGGGAGCTTTTTGGTAGAAAAAAAACTTTTGGGAATTAGTGCTGGAATTATTCACCAATAACTTAGGCATCGCTTTCCCTTCCTGGTGAACGCCGATTACACCCAGAAAATCCGGACGCTCAACCGTCAGCGAAAGTCGTGGGGACGCAAAAAGTCCGCCCCCACGAAAAAGACCCGTCTGGCTCGACGCCGCTTAACTCATATTGACGTCCCAGCCGCCATCGTCCTTGTAGGTTACAACGGCCTGGGCGTAGCCCCCGGTGAAGTCGCACAGAGCCGCCTTTACAGACGACACCGAAAAATTCATGACTGTTCCCGCCTGGTAAGTACCAGTTTGGACGTAGTATTTTAGAATTGGCTGGGCGTCGACATTCGTTTGTGGACTTGCAACGACAAAGTTCGACAATACAATGTTATTATTGACCATTATAGCGGACCCCGCATTAAAAGGACTTAGGTTAGGCTTGTATGTTGCGGTGATTATGCGGAAGGCCCCCTCTTGGACACCTTCGGCGTTCACTGGTTGCTGAAGGCCCAGTGATTTTGTATCTTGATCCCAGGTCATCGTCGCGCAATCTAAGTGCTGGGGTTTGTTGCCCTTTGCTGCCAGATCGATCGCCTGGACGGCAGATTCGAATCCGGAGACCTCACCAACCGGCGGCGTGGAAGTGTTTGCCTCCTGAACCCCTGCGTAGAACTGGAGATTCGCCGCCATAGTTATGGTCGAGCCTTGATTTGATGGAGGCAAACTGCGGGCATAAATGCTATTTGAATAGACTTTGGGTCCGCCGATGTACACCGCAGGCTGTTGAAAGAAAAAGAAACTGTTTGGATTATCTTGTCCGTTTTTTACGATAATTTTCAGCAAGGTTGCCATTTTTCTCGCCTTTCTATTGGGTTGGGTTCGCTGGTATGCCCGATGATCGGCAGGCACGGCCGCTTCCCTTTGGTCGCTGCCTCGAGGAGGGTGTCTCAAACGCCGCGGCCCGGCATCAGGGCCGCACCCGGTTTTGGGATAGGGGAAATCCCCATGCGGCCGGGCGCTTCGGCGGGCTGGACCGACGCCGTGGGGCGCCCACCGAGGCGAGGATGCGCGTCAGCTCCCGGGCGCCCCGTACCGGCGGCCGCGGAGCACGCTGCGGATCGCCGTGAGCAGCGTCTCGGTCAGCTCCCGCTTGGCGACATAGCCATCCGCGCCGGCGGCGAACGCGCGCTCGACATGCAGGGGCGCCTCGTGCATGGTCAGTACGAGAATGCGTGGACGGGGATGACGGGAACGGATTTCTCTCACCAGCTCCAGACCGTCGTCATCGCCGAGCGAGAGATCGACGACGACCAGGTCGGGTCTGGCAGCCGCGACCGCGGCGATGCCATCCTGTACCGTGGCCGCTTCTCCACAGACAATGAGGCCGGGCTCGGCGTTGATCAGGGCCGTCAGTCCGCGCCGCACCAACGGATGATCGTCGACGATGAAGATCCGCCGCTTGGAGCGCAAAGGTCGTGGAGTCCGCTTTCGAGTCATGGCCGAGGGCGCCCGAGCGGCTCTCCAGATGTCCGCCAAGTGAGCTCTCGCCCGAAATGAGCTTGAAGTCATCAGGCGGCGGAGGAATCCTTAATTAAGGGTAAACCCTTAGGGTAAACTCTTAAGGTAAACTGTAAGCATCCGCTCAAGGCCGCGGGATATCTCTCCGCAGTCGCGGCCTGCCGCCGCCGTGTTCACGCGGCGCGGTCGATGCGTGCGAGGCGCCAGTTCCAAGGCAGCAGCGCGGCGAGATCGGTGATCTTGTGATTAGCGATGCGACCCAGCACGTCGGCGAGCCAGGCCTGCGGATCGACGTCGTTAAGCTTGGCCGTTTGAATTAGCGTGAACATGATCGCGGCGCGTTCGCCCACCGCGGTCGGAGCCAGCGAACAGCCATGCCTTGCGCCCGAGAGCTATGCCGCGCAACGCGCGCTCCGCTGCATTGTTGCCGATACAGATGCGGCCATCTTCCAAAAAGCAGGTAAACGCCGCAATGCGCGTGAGCATGTAGTTCATGGCTTTGGCAACGTCGTTATGCGGCGAGAGCTTAGTTCGCTCCTGCTTCATCCACTCGATGAGTTCGCTGACCAGCGAGCGGGAGAAGTGGTCAGCCGATTCGGCCGGTTTCGACCCATTGGGTGGCACGCTGGGCCAGTTCGGCGGCCGACATGATGCCCAGCTTGTTCTTGATGTGCTCGAGGTGAGACTCGATCGTCTTGACGCTCCGGTTCAAGGTCCCGGCGATCTGACGCGTGGTCCGGCCCTGACCGATCTGCCGAAACACCTGCAATTCGCGGTCGCTGAGCGTGTGCATGGGCGAGGAGGTTTCGAGTGTGCGGCCGCCGACGTATCGCTGGGCCAGCCGGCGCTGCAGCGCCTCGCTCATGTAGATCTCGCCGGCGAGCGCGCAGCGGATCGCGCCGAGGACCGTTTTGTCGAGCTCATGTTTGGCGACATAGCCCAGCGCCCCGGCGCAGAGCGCGCGTTCGGCATACACCGCCTCGTCGTGCATCGAGAGCACGAGCGAAGGAACCTTCGGATAGCGCGTCTTGATCTCCTTGAGGAGGTCCAGGCCGTCCTCGTCGCCGAGCGCAAGATCGACGATCGCCAAATCAGGCGGACTTTCCCGGATGGCATTGAGGGCGGCCGCGCGCGTGCCGACGGCGCCGCAGACCGCGAGGCCCGGCTCGGACTCGATCAGGGCGGTCAACCCGCGACGCAGGATGGGGTGATCGTCGACGACGAGAAGCATCCTCCTGGCGGGCGCGGCCGATTCAGAGCAGGGCATTGCCGTGACCTTCGCGGGGGTCTGGCGTCTGGGGCAGCGGAAAGGCGCAGACAACCGCCGTGCCGCCCTCGGGGCGCCGCGTCAGGGCGAGCGAGCCGCCGATGGCGCGCGCCCGATAGTCCATCGTATTGAGCCCGATGCCGCCCTGATTGCGGTAATCATCGGCGAGGCCAACGCCATTGTCGCGGATGCTCAGCACTCCTGAGCCGTCGATGCATTCCAGGCAAATATCGATCTGCTTCGCCCGGCCGTGTGCAAGTGCGTTGCGCACGGCTTCCTGCGCGATCCGGAGGAGGTGCGTTTGCGTTTCGTCGCCCAGGTCGAGACAGCGCCATTTAGGGGTGAAGGTGCAGGATGCGCGACGTGTTTGGCGGATATTGCGGGCCAGGGATTCAAGCTCGCCGGCGACACCGGCGCCGTTGCGGCCGATCAATCCAAGTCCATGGGCGAAGTCGCGGGTCTCGCCGATCGTCTCGTTCAGGAGCCGTACGATCTCGTCGGCCGCAGCGGCCGGGCCGGGTTGCCCGTCCTCCGCCAGGCTTCGGGAGAGCGCCGACGTCAACGCCGCGACGCCGGCGAGAGACTGGCACAGCCCGTCGTGCAGTTCGCGCGCAATGTGTTGCTGTTCGCGATCGGCGATCTGAAGGATCTCGCGCTCCAGCACTTCCTGTCGGGAGACCTCCTGAATTGAGGCCTCACTCTGCTCTAGCAGCATCGACGGCCACCGATCGAACAATTCCCAAATATGCCTTTGAAGTTAATAGGAAGCAGATTCCATGTCGATGTCGAAGACTCGATCATGACGCTCCCGCATTCACTACAACCGACCCTCACTCGCCCGCGCTGAGGTCGCCGCGCCTCCGACATTCGTTGAAAAACTAAAAGCTTTCATTGCGCTCAGGCGCAAGAACAAATCAAGGTTGCGTCATAGATTGAGACGCCGTGTCAATGAACTGATCTCCAGTGTCAATTTCACTAGGAGTGCGCGTGGAGAGTCCCTCCAGCCGCGGACTCCGGATGACACTGGCGTGACAAAGACGCACGAGAATGTGATCACTCGGTCCGCGCCACAACCTATAATTGCGCTTTATCGATTGCCGCGCCAAAATGCATCCGGCGGTTGAGCGCAGGGTTTCCGATGGCCAAGCACAGCGCTAACGGTTCGCAAGCCGCCGTCCTCGCGGTGCCGCCCGTGACGGACAGAGGCGATGGCGGCGCGTCGCCCAAGCTGCGAGGGTTTGACAGCAATCGGCAGGGCCATTTCGGCCCGCGGTTCTGGCAGGGGTTTCGCGGCACCGTGGCGCACCTCTACACGTTGTCGCTGCCGGACCCGTCGGAGGAAGCACGCTTCACCCTCTCCAACCGCATCTATACCACACCCCAGGGGATGCTGATGCACTGTCGGGGCACGGCGTTCATCATGACGCGGGGGCCCGCAGAGATCGCGCACGGCGCCGATCAGTTGCTCGTCCTTCTCCAGACCGAAGGCTCGGTGGAGACCGACTACACCGGGTGGCGCGCGTGTCGTCAGGCGGGCGATGTCGAGATCATCGATTATGCGCGGCCGCTCCACAGCGTGGCAACCGACTACGGGAATCTGATGATTGCGCTTGCGCGCCAGAGCGTGCCCGCGGCACTGCTGGCGCTCGAGCCGCACGGCCTTATCTTTCCGCGCGGGAGCGGTGCCGCGCGTCTGATCGGCGCAGCGATGCAGGAATTTTATGCGCAGGCCGACCACCTGACGGTGAGCGAAGCCGAGGCGGCGATCGAGGGTATCGTGGCGCTGACGTCCGCCTACGCGCGCATAAGGCTGGCGGGCGATGAATTGGATCACGTGAAGTCGAGGAGAAAGACTGCGCTGGATTACATCGACGTGCATTTTAGGAACGCGCACCTCGGGCCCGACCAGATCGCGGATGCGGTCCACCTCTCGCGCGCGTCGCTCTACCGGCTCTTGGCGGCTGAAGGCGGCATTCGCGCCGTGTTGTTGAAGCGTCGGCTCGACGCGGCCCTGCGGCTGATGCTGGAAGACAACAAGGACGAGCGCTCGCTGAAGGAAATCGTCAAGTGCTGCGGCTTCGGCGGTACGAGCCAGTTCAGCCGGGCGTTCCGCGCGCGCTTCGGCGTGTCGCCGCGGCAGTACCGCGCACTGATCCGTCAGCAGGACCTCGATTGGCACGAAGCGCGGCTCGTGGCCGACGACTTCGACCGGGATTCCTTGTTGTGGCGGCAACAGCGGTGGAACGGATCGAGGCTACCCGGTGTGCAGGATTGAGCGCCGCGTCAGCAAGGAGCGCATCGCGCAGGCTGTCCGGGAGGCAGTGTCCGATCAAGCCGGAGAACGTCGCTCGCATGCGGAAGCAAGCGATGGCCGTAGCTGCGGTTGGCACGGAACGGAATGGCTTCCTCGATCTTGCGCGGAGGTCCAGATCATCCGGCGGCGTAAGCACCTCAACCCACGAGAGGGCCGCGCAAGCGGCCCTCTTTTTTGGTTACGACACCGCACGCACGTCCACGCTGCGAGAACGCGAGCAATGAAAGCGCAATTGGGATTGCGTTTGAGCTTCCGGCAGGAAGCGTCTAAATTTGCCGAACCAAGCCGTCCGCCGTTTTGGGAAGGGTCGCAGAACCGCTCAGCGGCCTTCCTCAATCCTCAAAGGCGCTGGAAGGCATGCGAAATATCCCCAAAACTTACACAGCCTCTTACACATACACACAAATAAGCACAAAAATACTATACGGATCAGCTGTATATTTCAGACTTAGTCTGACTCAAAATCGAGTTCCGCAAGGAGTGCTGGTTCGATTCCGGCCAGGGGCACCATCCTTCTCAAGGGCACCATCCTTCTCAAGGGCACCATCCTTCTCAAGAGATGCGATTTCTTGAGGACTTGCGCCCGATCCAAGGGAATGCGCGCTTACCTGGCTGGGTAACAAGGGGGAGCAACAATGCCGTTTCGGAGGTGCGTCCAATGCAGCGCAGCCACTCTCGGTTCGCTTATTTTTGTCGAGCGCTTTCCCGAATACGCTCAAGAGGTCTCTAGAGCGTGATGACTTATCTTCGGATCGTCATCCTGCTCTATCTTCTTGTTTCAGTATGACCCTCTCGGAAAACCGGTATCCGCTTTTCCGGGTCATGCTCCAGGAGCCGCTACGGACGGCGTCTCGCGGCAGAAGCGACCCGAAGAACCGAGCGCGTCGGCTCACGGATGCGGAGTTCCTGTCCCATCCTCAGGCAACTGCCGTGTGGCCGGATTCGCGATTAAGCAGCGCGGGGATACCGGCGGCGGGGACGGCATCACTGAACAGGTGGCCTTGTCCTTCCGTGCAGCCATTGGCCACCAGGTAGGCCAGCTGGCCTGCGTCTTCGACGCCCTCGGCCGTGGTCGTCAAGCCAAATCCCTTTGCTAGGCCAAGGATAGCACGAACGATCACCCGACTGTCGGTGCTGTCGTTGAGACGCGACACGAAGCTGCGGTCTATCTTGATCTTGTCGAGGCGAAACGAAAGCAGCTGGCTAAGAGTGGCATAACCTGTTCCGAAATCATCGAGCGCGATGCGGATGCCGGCTTGACGAAGTTCATCAATCACCGTCTTCGCAACCCCGGTCTTTTCCACGAACGCGCTCTCGGTAATTTCAATCTCCAGGCGGCGCGGGCTGAACCCGCTTTCCCCAAGGATCGATAGAATGCGCCGTCCGAGCGCGGGATCACGCAATTGAATGGGCGAAATATTGAAGGCAAGAGTAAGCGTCTCCGGCCACGCATTGGCATCGAAACAGGCGCGGCGAAAAAGCTGATCTCCAAGAGAGATGATGAGGCCGGTTTCTTCTGCAATCGGAATAAACACGTCGGGCGGAATATCCCCCAAAGTCCTGTTTTTCCAGCGCGCCAGGGCCTCGAACCCGATGATGCGATTGCCTTTGAGCGAAACCAACGGCTGGTAGTGCGGCTCGATGATATCGGCCGTGATAGCGCTGCGAAGCTCTCGCTCGATCTGGATACGCCGCTCGACATGCATGTCCATCTCTGGCTCGAAAAAACGAACACACGACCTGCCATCGCCTTGTGCGCGATAAAGTGCACGATCTGCGCGCCTGACCAATTCGTGAAGATTGACGCCGTCAATCGGAGCGATGGCGATGCCAATTCCAACACCAAGCTCGGCTGACCCCGTCTCGATCGCGAAAGTCTCGGCGGCGGACGCCACAATACGGCGCGCCAGATTGGCGGGATCGTCGAGGGAGGTAATGTCTGGCAGGACAATCCCGAACTCATCGCCTCCAATCCTCGCCAGGACGTCTTCCTTGCGCAAGGTGCCGGCGACCCTGTTGGCAAATTCGGATAGCGCCTTGTCCCCCGCTACGTGGCCATGCGTATCCTTGATCCTCTTGAAGCCATCGAGGCCAAGCATCAGAACGGCCACCTGGTGCGCGTCGCTGGCGAGGCCAAGGCATGCATCAAGTTTTTCATCAAACAGGCGACGGTTAGGCAGGCCGGTCAAAGGATCGTGTCGCGCCAGATCGCGGGCTTCTGCTTCTGCAATGGTTCGTGCTTTGGTTTCGGAGACGAGATCTCGATAGCGGCGAATGCAAAAGATTGTCAGCGCAACGCTCAGGACGAACGCGACGAATATGATGTCGTCGAGTGCGGAATCCGCATAGTCCAGTCCCAGCTGAAACAAACGAGGGCCAAGCTCATAGACATGCACCAAGATCGAAGCAAGAACGACGCCCCCAAAGAGAGCAATGAAATCCCTGGTGGCAGAACTACGCCAATCGAACCAATCGGCGCGGAATACGCGCGATCGTGGAGTTGACAAATTCATCACAGTCGAACCTTCGCTGACGCCTGTTGTTCCAGTGAGGCTCTTAGAGGTAGCATAAACGTTAACTAAGCACCAGATGTTGTGCGCCGGATGTAGGAACCTGAGTTTCGCGTCGCAAGCCGCGACGGTAGACGCGCCGCCGGATCGCGATAGTCGTTCCCGGCAAAAGTGGTTTGCGTTCGACCCGGCCAGCTCGCACATCGTTAACGCGGCCGAAGCCAGGATGTACGCCCTCAAGATGCCGCTTCAAGACTTTGATGGCTCTGGGGCGCGAGAGGGGCAAGAGCGAACGGATTGCAGTGCATCCGCAGCCGTCCCAAACGGCGTCTCCCGGTCATCACGATCAGCAGGTGTACATGTGATGTCATACCTCCATCGGTACGCAGCAACCACAAGGCCGCTCTCCCGCCGGCGACAACTTGTCAGCCTCCCGGGCAGGTTGCATGGCCTAGAACTAAAGGGCTTGGCGTGTTACGATTGATGCCGTGAATCTTTCTCGACTGGCTGTGCGACTCCCGAAAATCGTCCCGGTTTAACCCCGCTCTCGCGGCCGGCGAGCCACCGACGGTCCATGAAACGACCGCAGGTATCATCATAGGAAACGGCATATGGATATGAGCACCAATCTTGCGGCACATGAGCCGCCCATCTCGCTCCGGCTGGTCACGCAGGCTTATACGAGCCTTCTCCTCATCGCCTTCGCCCTGATGCCCGCCCAGTTCATCCTCTATCTGTATTTCCAGCAGGATCCCACGCTAAAATTCGAAAATCACCTGTTCCACGAATTCGCGATTGCCGTCGCCACCCTCGAAGGGCTGTTCGTCACCTATGTGACGTGGCGTTGCTACCGGTCTTCAGGCGAGCCTCTGTTACGTTGGTTGACGCTGGGATTTCTCGGCTTCGTGCTGATCTATTCACTGCACGGCGCCTTCACCGGGATGGCACACCACAATATATGGCTGTTTCTGCTCTATGGACCGGCCTCGCGCCTCGCGATGTCGGTTCTGCTCTTCGTTGGGCTGCTCAGCTACAACCAGCCGTCGGACGAGGTCGAGAAGCGTTCGAATGCGCAGGCATGGCTGACGTGGATTGGCCTGTTCCTGGCGGTGGATATAGCTGTCGCCTTGATCGCCTACTCCCCCTATGCGGGCCACCCGGCGGTACGTATGTCCATGGAGGGCGGCGCACTGGTGTTCAGCACGCTGAACGTCGCAGTCATGCTATTGCGCCGGATTCACTCGCCGCTCATGATTGTTTTCGGCATTTCGGTCGCGTGGTTTGCGCTATCGTCGCTCGCGTTCCTTCTGGCGGGGCCGTGGAATCATTTGTGGTGGCTCGCCCATGCCATCTTTGCTGGCGGGTTCTTCCTGCTCAGCTATGGTGTTGTCCAGGCTTTCCGAACGACGCGATCATTCTCGACCATCTATAGCCAGGAAGAGATGACGGCCCGCTTGGCCGCGGCGATGGCCGACACGCAAAGGGCGCTACAGCAAGTGCAACTGAGCAACCAAAGGTTGGAACGCCTTGCCGCCACCGACCCGCTGACCGGTGCCGGAAATCGGCGCCACTTCATCGAGCATATCGGCGCCGAGATCGCGCGCGCCAAACGAAGCGGTGCACCGCTGTCCCTGCTGTCGCTCGACCTCGACCATTTCAAGGATATCAATGACTCGCGTGGTCACAGTGTCGGCGATGAGGTCCTCCGCGAATTCGTGCGAAAGTGTCTGGAGGCGATCCGCCCTTACGACTCTGTCGCGCGCGTGGGCGGTGAAGAATTCATGGTGTTGATGCCGGGAGCGACGCTCGACACGGCTTGCACGGTAGCCGAGCGTCTTCGATCGGCCATCGAAGGCAGTGCATTCCAGGTCGGCTCCCATCCGTCGATCGGCGTCACCATCAGTGTTGGGGTGTCGGAGTTCGGGCGCGATGGAGATACGCTTGACGCATTCCTGAGCGTCGCCGATCAGCGGCTTTATCGTGCAAAACATGAAGGTCGCAATCGTGTGATTGTCGCGTAGGCCATCGTTCGTTCGAGCGCTTCGATGGTCCTGCGCCGCATCATGAGCCGCATCATGATATGAACCTTCGTGATCTTGTTCCGGACGCCCGCGTCCACCGCACCCCGCCCCACGTTTCGTGACGATTGGCCGTAACGCCCTCTGCATCGAGGCGGGATGGCGAGAGAGCTCCTATATTTTTCTGAAGAACAGCAGCAAAATATCTTCTGCCAGAGGGCTGGACAGGAATTCTCCGAGCGCGCCGGTCGGGCAAATGCCGACTTTGGTTGCCTTCGCGGCGATGCAGCATTTCAGCAGCCCTCTGAGTGAAGTGGGCATTGAGCCATGCTGACAGATTAACCTTACGAGTACACGTCTGAGATGAAGTTTGGGTCTTAAGCTACCACCGGCCTTGGATCACGCGCCCCGGCGGCCGGCATCGGCGACCATTTCGTTGAACGGCGCGGGCGTAGAAGTCGGCGGGAAGCTTATTAATTACAGCGGGCGGCCCATTAATTAAAATTGAATAATTTTTAATTGCTCGTGAATTAACTTCTGGTTGAATCCGGATTAAATTTGGTGTTTAATTTGTTTTAAAGCTCATTCGTTCGGCACGTTTTCAGGTCTTAGATTGAGGAATGTCACTCATGATCAGCAAATCCGGCGATCGCCTCCAACCCACCAGCCCTGCACGCCGTCATTTTATGGCGATCACTGCCGCCGGTGCGGGAAGACTATCCACGATCGCAGCTTCATCGGCTTTGCTCGCAACAGTCTTCAAGGTGAAAAATGCTGATGCGCTCGGCATTTTTCCCCGAGGCGCTCCCGGTACCAATCCCAATTGTTTCGGGCGAGGAACGCTTATTCGCACGGCCCACGGCGAAGTGCCCGTTGAAGACTTGGCCAACGGTGCTTTCGTCATGACGACCAACGGTGCGATGCCGATCAAATGGGTCGGTCGACAAACCATTAGAAGGAATGCGTCGGCGTCGTGGCATCCGCGCGTTGCGCCGATCCGGGTGTCACGCTTCG
>Ga0307509_10005207_pt1 | contig 18222 bp, 15 predicted proteins | sample 10_EM_MG_FD_202245 | JGI IMG/M metagenome (GOLD analysis project Ga0307509, IMG submission 202245) | Populus trichocarpa ectomycorrhiza microbial communities from riparian zone in the Pacific Northwest, United States - 10_EM | ecosystem: Host-associated > Plants > Roots > Unclassified | place...
GCCGTGTTTTTCATGGTTGGACATTCCCCCAACCCAAACACGAAAAATGCAGCCAATCCTGGCCGCATTTTTCGCGTTTGGGTTCTTCTCTGTTCCCTCTGCCATTGCAAGCACGAGAAACACGGCCGAAATGGCCGCGTTTTTCGTATTTTGCCTGTGCCCCTTACCTCCTCCTACCCAAACATGAAAAACGTGGCCGAATTGCTCACGTTTTTCGTGTTTGGGTGGCAGTGGCATCTCCCAGCCTCCCCAATCTGAACATAACACGCTGAACGTCACTGTAATACTTAGAATTATTTGATTGAATTGATTTAAAAAAATTGTTGCCGGAGCGAAGCGAGGCCACGCCTTGTTTAGCTTTCAGCAGGTCCGAGCGACGGAACGTCATAAACACAATTATGTAAGACAATCATGATGCTGGCACCAACATTGGTTAACTTAGAAAGACCTAGGCCTACTCCGGCAATGGATGGAACCGAGATTATACAAGACAGCTTCACTAGTTCTCAGCTACTGTGTGGCGAAGTAGAGACTGTAAGGTCCGAATTGAAGCACACCAAAGCTACTATCACAAAATCCATTTCTGAAACCGTAGTGGCCGTGGATGACTTGGAGGAAAAACACCATACATTCGAAAGTCAAGTCAACGGAAATATTTCCTTGATACACTCCAAACTCGATAAACTTTCGCGTGCCCAGGTCCAACAGGTCTGCACATTTGTCTTCTTGAACATATTTACTTATCTTCCTGTAGGATCGAAGGATTGAACAATGGGTATGCCCTTTTGCAATCACACTCAATGTGACTGACTCTTTCAACAAGGATGAACAAATTGCGGGAATACTGTCAACTCGTACAGTGGTTCGATGTTCTCAATCCGAAGATAATGAAAAACAACTTCGCGTTAAGAAAGAAATAGCTGCAGAATGCAGCAATCTCTTTGACCACCTGCAGGACGAGTTTGGACACATACAAATTTCATTCGACAAGCACCAGCGAAGGACAGAACAGACCTTCCAGTCCATCCGATCGAAACAGAAGGAATGCAGTATCTCACATGCTGAATTGGCCTGCAGAATAGATCAAATCGAAGACGAAAGGAATATATTGAGCGGGGATCTTTTCTTGATAAAGAGTGATGTCAATGGTGAATTTGCTAACTCCAGTGGAACTTTTTACTTACCATCCGCTGGTAGCTCTTTTTGAGACTGCTCAAATTTTTCCTGAACATGACGCTGCTCACCGTCAGCTGGATGCCTGCCACTCAGTCCCGCTTTCTGATGAATTACGGAGAGCTGAGGCCATATCTGGCGCAATCTGTCGCTTATCCCCCACCTATCTTCGGGAGATGTGGCTGACATTTCTCACAAGGTGTCCAACAGTCAGTGTTTGTATCCCAGTGGTCCAGCTCTCGGCTCGAAAAGTTATGCTAGGACTTCTCTTGATACTCATTGTAATCGTTTTTCCTTTCCTTTCCATTCTTGTTTCCTCACCTCTCAGGAGGGGAGGGTCAGAATTGTATATGACACCCAGAAGAATACGTCGAATACAAAAAAATGTCCTCTATCACAATGATTTATAGCCAATACTTTCACGATTTCATGCTAGTGTGCGTCCATGAACTTGCCATCATTCTGCCAGTGGGTGACAAATTGGAAACCCAAGGCGCGCAGCGACCGATACTGCTCTTCGTCTGGAAATTTTCAAAGTGAAACATTGGAAGGTGTTTCCCACAGTCTTTCGAATCCCTTCACGTCCAATGAAGCGGACAGCGTCCACGAGAGCTGGTCCCTCGGGTAAGTGACGTAGACACCATTCATGGCCAATTTTCTGTACCTGTCCGTGTCGCGATTCTTGAAATTATCTCAGGCGGTATGGTGAGCAGCATTACAGGATGATCGTGAGGTTGGTAAAGCAAACACACCGTACTCTCCTTTCTTCTCACAAGTGCAGGATCCAGAGTTTCGTTTTTATCGCTGATCGGGCAAGTCAAAAGATTAATCAAACCACTATGTCAAATCACCAAAGAATAAATGCATTAATGTTTGGAAATACCTCAAGGAGAGAGATGAGTGCATGAGAGTCTCCATAGTGTTAAAGGCGCCACTGCGCCGGTGGCCCGGTGCACTTCATTCTTTCCAGTGTCCACTTCACGGATCCACTTTCGCCCTGACCTAGGAGTCATAGTGATCTCCGGTCCAAGGACCAGAAAGCTGGTCTGCGTAAACCAGCGCACATGCATGCACGACAGATATGCTTGCGCGTCGCGGCTTGGATATACTGGACGTGAACCTCAGGGCCCGTGCTCAAATTGACAGTACTTAGATCCAAGATAGTAGACTGTCATTGGTTTAAAGCTCTCGAACATTTCGATGAGCTTGACGGTCCAAGCCTAATGTCCGAGTATTTTGTGGCAGTCTGAATGACAGCCCGCAGGTTTTGGCCACGCGACTGAAATATTTCATTAAAAAGGAGGTCAAAGCTAAATACTGTGCAGATATACAGCCCCTAACACCAGTGGGTACTAGAATTGTGAACAATGGCAAGCTTCATGTCCGCGATATCTTCATAGCGTTCAAGAGCCGAGATTAAAATTCACTTTATGAGGAAGGAAAAATTGCAAGCTTGACGTACTAGTATGCGTCGTGATGCTGCATAAATGGCACAGCGACCTAGGGAGCATGAAGGAGGCTGAGCCCGAGCTTGTAGATGGCCTTGCTGGTTTGTTATCTTTGAGAGCATCAAGTAGTGAATCATATTCTGAGACATCAAAACGTCGACGTACCCACGATATGCCAAAGAAAACATGACTCTTACCTTGTTTCCCTTCAGCCATGTGTTTCCTGCCCTGTTGCATAGGCTGTGCGAGCCCGTGACAAATATCATTTCACCCGGAATGCGGTTCATGCACCAGAGTCGAGGATAAAACCACAAAGGAGATGATTCCAGATACCTGCATGGCTACAGGGAAGCCGGTGGTAGCATCTGGAGGAAGTATACATCGACGTTCTTTTTTTCGGGTCGGGTGCCTGGTGGTTAATTTCAACGGTGTGTAACTGGGTGAAAATCGCTAAAAATGCGTTATCTGACCTTGGTCCTGTTGCCGACTGGTGACGTCCAGCTTCACTTCCGCGAATGATGCAGCATGTCCTTCGATAGACGACTAACGGCTCGTTCCCTGCTATAAGCTGCATCAACCCCTGAGGCATTCAATACTCCAACGGCGTTGAGCACTTACCGGTAGACTGCAAGGTCTTCTGCTTCGATAGAAGGTGCAGAGGACGGCGCAGCTTGGAGGAGCTTGAGAGCAGAGTTTGCGAAGCCCTTTCTCGCCAGAACTTGCCGAGTCCCAATTTCACGAAGAAAAACATTCTGCAGCATGGTAGAGGTGCCGAAGAGGAGTTGTCTGGGTCCTTGAATGAGTCCATAGATTTACTACTGCATTAATGAATATTAACGCACTCGTTCGGTCCTGCCCTCGACCCCAAACCCCCCTCCGTCCTCCACCAACCAAACACGAGAAACGCGACCTCCGTGTCATGTTTCTTGTGTCGGCGCCCTCGTTGTCTGAGTGTCGACGGATATGTAAGGTTTAAGTGCTGACTTGCTCGGCAACGAGTAGTACCAGTAGATCAGATTCAAGAATTCAAGTACTTACGCGCTTTTGCTTACAAGAAATTCCTACCTCTCGAAGGACACGCTCGACGCATCTGGTACGTTACTCTTCGCAAAGGCCCCAATGAAGTGGCGGGATATTTTGACGAAGCGGCACCTTTCATTGACCTATATGTGGTAGACGTTACCGATGTGTCAGCATTCCCTGTCTTAGTGATTGTAATAACGCCGGTAGGGCCGCTCTTCGCGGCGAAGCCTGCTACGTTATTAGTAACGATGGTCCGTTTGACATCAAAATTACTTTGTATTTTGTAGCCTATTGTTACAGAACGCTTTATGTAAATCGGGCAAGATGAACCTTCTGCTGAGAACGATGGCGCAAAATGTGCCGAGGAAAAAACATGATCACCCGGTGTGACGTTTGGCTCTGTTACGATACCAGTGGTGGGCATGGGCTTGCTTTTGAAACGCAAAAGGCGGGACATGAATAGTTTTATTGTACGACATCTAAGCCACCTAAGATAGGTGGCACCTGTTTTAATCAATCTACGCCAAGGAGTTCCACAGGATGTAAAGAATCATCGACGACGCACGGCATTGTACAAACAAAAGAGTCCGACGACGACTAAGACTGCCCAGAAATGGAAACAGAAAGCACAACTCGCTCGGTTGTGGGAATAATAATAATAAATTTTAAAAAATAATTAAAATGTCGGAATTTTCCGAGATCCATCACCGTTACAATGCGTGACTGTCTCGATCAGTTACACGCCCTGGCTCTTGCGGAAAGTATGAAAACAATCCCTTCCCCATTCCTTCGTGGTATGACGCCTCTTTCTTTGTGAGACAGAACCCCCGCTGAGATTGACGACACCATTGTATATAACCTGCCCGAGAGGGGAGGCGGCACTCTGTGTCTTGCTCTCCCCTGACTAACTTTTCTCTGCTAACCGGAACGAACCATAACGATGACTGTACGTCCCTTCTTCTCCTCTCCTACTATTTGCTTGCTCACACAGCATTCGCAGATCAAAGTCGGAATTAACGGGTTAGCTTTTGCTTTCTTTACATCCTGGTCTCCAGCTCACGACCAACCCAACCCAACCCCTTCTCGAGTGCAGATTCGGTAAGTCCCCCCGAATCCAGAAAGCAAGAGAAAGCTAATCACGACAAGTCTAGGTCGGACTGGCCGCACCTTCTTGCGCAACGCGTGTGAGACTGCGCGTAACGAGTTGGAGATCGTTTGCATCAATGAGTAGGGGTCCTTTGCTTTATTTCATACAGAAGGGTCCTAATCAATCATTTCAGTGCCTATCTCCCGGCAGAACAGATGGTTTGTCTATTTCTCTGCTCTCTCCCTTCCAAAACCTACACCCTGACACCCAGGCCTACTTCCTCAAATTCGACTCCGTCCACGGCAAAATCAAAGGATCCGTCAGCTCTAAGGAAAACACTCTCATCGTCGAAGAAAAACAAATTCACGTGTCCAACGAAACAGACCTTTCTAAGATCAAATGGAAAGACTTCAATGTCGACTTCGTCATTGAGGCTACTGGCATTTTCACTTCGAAGAAAGATGCGAAGCTCATTTGAAAGCTGGCGTTATTATTACGGCCCCTTCCAAGGATTGTCCGACGTTTGTTTATGGTGCTAACTTGAATAAGTTCAAGGAGGAGGAACAGATTGTGAGGCTTGATTTATTTTGATTATCCTCTTGGCTAAACTTACGTCGGCCCAAAAAAAAGATATCCAACCCTTCCGAAACAACCCACTGCGCCGCCGTCCTCCTGTCCCTCCTTCACTCAAAGTACAAAGTCATTGAAGGATCCTTGACTGCAGTGCACGCTGCCACCTCCCAGCAGCGTACCGTCGACTCACTCTCCTCCTACGATGACTGGCGGGTCGCTCCATCGCCAACAACATCATCCTAGCTTCTACTGGAGCCTCTCAGGCTCTAGGCCACCTCCTTCCCGAGCTGGAAGGAAAGGTCGCGTACAGAGTTTCGACCGCCGATGTTTCGGTCCTCGATTTGGTGGCCAGGGTCGAACAGCCGGCTCAGGGTGGGTACGATGAGGTTTTGAAGATGCTTCCTGAGGCTTCCGAAGGGGACTCTACGAGGACTCGAGGCGACCTTCGTTATTTGATACAGGTTACTGACGAGCCTGCTGTCAGCAGCTGGTATGGTAATTAGTGGGGATATTCCAGACGGTTGGTTTTGTTTGTTGCGAAGGAGAAGGAAAGGAAGTGGATTTTCTTGGTTTGGGATGTCCCTGGACTCTTTTCTTGAAAAAGCTCGTCTTGTGTCTGCTGACTTTGACTCTGTAGTTACCGACGATTGATTTGTACGATATTATGTCATTGATAGGTCGATGTACGGTTTGCTTGTGAAGTTCACAATGGAATTGGACTTTGTCCATATTACTTGATTATCTTGAGGTTTTTATCGAAAGGAGGGAATAATGCTAAATTATGTAACTTGAATGAGAGCAGGGACTCCTTGCACCACTCGAATGGCCTTACTGCAAACCCGGGTCTTGGCGCTCATGTTAAGCACTGATTTCCAAGAGCATATGAATATAAAGCAGCGAGTTACAGCTGTACATAGTTTACTGGTTATGGGAATGCACTTACATTTCAAGCTTTCAGCTTCGAGCAAGGTCATAACAAGGTCATGAAGTACAAAGACTCCTTACCTTGGGAATAGCGGAGCATTCCAGTAGCTTATTCTCCTGAAGTACGATCAGCTGTGTTGTAAAGGCCAAAGTTGATTGAACTAACACTTTCCAGGTCATAGACCTTTTTTTCGAGTAAAATTTCATGCGACAAACTCTTTCATTGACAGGATATAGCAGCTATGCAGAAAGAGAAATATTGAAGTCCTAGCCGTACTAGTGAAACTTTATTTTTTCGATCCGGAAACTACCAGCAAATGCTTTCGCATCTCTTCCAACCGGTGGACCACTGCCAGAATTGATGTCCTAATGGCAGTGACAGGCGCTAAAACCCTCCTTCCGTGGATTCTAAGGCCTTTAAGCAATGCCAGCTGCCTATTGAAATCCTCCAGTTCCCGTTTATTGCCACCGACTACCGTCCATAGCTTGGCAAGTACATTGGTTTTCGCGAAGGAGATCAGCGAATCTTCAAGTAGTACTTGCTCCTGAAAATGTTCAAGGTGCTCCTTCAGCTCATCCAACACTTCGTAGATTGGGTGTGCGTTAATAAGTACGCGGTCCACATGCTTCCAAAGAACATGAGAGGCTGTTTTAATTTCTTCATCACTATTGCCGGTCCTACTCGAAGCTTTTGAGGCATAATGTGTCATTGCGATGATGCTGCCATGCAAAGTTCAGTAAAATTAAAGGACCCTGTACGTCAAACGGACTAACCTGTCATCTAATCCTCTCACTTTTGACGCAAACCTCTGCAAATCTCGTCCAGCCTTCTTCAGGTCTTCAGCCAACTCAACTAGCAGCGCAGCAACTGTAGTCTTGGAATTGAGATTGCTGATTCTCACTAGGGTTAATATATCCTTTGTCGAAGCCTTTGCTTGGATGATCTCTAGGACCAATGCGTGTTCGTCCAGGGTGTCTTCGTCCAGTATACTTGTGAAAATCATGGCATCCGTCTTAGCCGATTTGGGACGGTCATCCTGATCCACTTTCTGGCCAACTATTGCTTCATATGACCCCGTATTGGAACAAGAAGGAAATACACCAGAAATGCCGCGGGGAAGGATGCAGCACACAGAAAAAGAAGGGGCAAAGCTACGCCCCAAGCCAGTGTGAATGAAGAAGAGAGCGCAAATAAGAGTGAGCGAAAGTAGGTACCGAGGTATGACGGGTGTGTTTAGTCTGTCGACCAAGGAAGTGGGCCGCAGACCCAGATGCTTCTTGGAAGCTGGCGGGTGGGGTTGTGGGAATTGACGTTTAGGAATTTTTGGTTGTGTTTCGAACTTTTTTGTCTTCTGCTGTTTCATGGTTTCTCCGATCGAAGTGGGCAGGTGCCAATGTGTCATCACACTTACTATAAGTATCTCAGGCCAGTCACCAGATATGGAAGGCACTGTTCAAATCCTACACGCATATAATTACTAGCGATGCGGTCATTCTCAAAGTTTGTCGACATGTTATACTTATGCATAAACTCCAGAGGCACATGCTCAAAATCTGAATATGATCCCAAACCATTATGTAAACGATTTAAACGAGGGGATTAGACCGGGTGTCTACTCCCAAAAAGCTGAGTGCTTTTTATGTAAGTGAAGGAAAACCGAAAAAGCTAGGTCAAAATGTAACTAAGATACGCAGTACCTATATTGGTTGGTTTTGTGCCTGGTATGTTCCGAAAATGTAATTTCACCACAAAGGCCGAATCTGGCTCTGGAAATGAATGCACTACGCCACTACATGTTCGTCAAAAACAGTGATGATCTTCTAGCTTACAAAGTCCCTTTCCTTCACAAAAGAACAGAAGACTCAGGGGTTACGGTGTCGACGTCGACATTGAACAGCATGTTATTGCGACGCTGTACCAATCATAATGCCAAGCAAGGCCCTTTCGACGTAGTCGAACTCTAGTACTATATGGGGTACGGTAATTACACGTTCTTTGAATTTTCGCAGGGGGAAAATGCAGCCGCTGCAAAGTTCCCGATCATTCTCGCACGCCAAAAAATTACGGCGGTGGGCATTGCCGCTCGGCGGCCTACCTGCCATTATAGTACCAGCACAATGTAAAGCGACCTCTTTTCCCTGACTTTTCGTCGAAAATTCAATACCCGAAAAAAGGTAGCAGGCTCTGCTGCTCAGAGCGGCCCTCCTGGCGTTATTCATTATAAGCTGCGACAACAGATCGATATTCTGCAATGTATTTTGACTCTCAGGCTTCACATAATTCACGGGAACGCTGTCAAGAAAACGGACCTTGAATGTTATGTAAAGCCTGATTGGTCAACTGTCTGCTGTCAAAAAAACTCTTGATAAACTCAGAGATTTCGCTTCCAATTTGTATCATGGGTTCCTTCCTCTCATCGTTCTCAAGCATAAACCTGGCGGATGATTTGGAGCTGCAGCCCTTATCCAAGAAACGGACTCCTATCACCCGGTATTCCGGACGAAGTCACCCACTCAGCCCTATTGGGCACTCCAATCTCTTGACTCCGAGCTTTAGGCGCCGGCTTTGCACCAGCACTAATACTCAAACCCAAGTTCAGGTCATGGAGTCACCAACCGGTGCCAATTACAGTGCCGATGATCCCGGGACCAGTGCAACCACCCCAACGGACTCGGCAAGTGATGAGGTAGGATTGCTGTGGTATGTTGGGATTGACATCATGACTAGAGTATTGTATAGTTTAGCATGATATACCGGCCCTTCAATTTGAAGCTGGATGAGCTCACCACCTTCAACATTGAAGAACGTGACCACACGATTGCCCAGCTGCGGAAGGAGCTGAAAGAACTCGATACGCAGCTCAGAGTTGCTAAAAAGGTAACCATATATTCTTATCACTGTCACATGATTGAACATCGCTTTCAGGAAATCAAAACATTGAAGGAGCACCTTTGGAAACTAGCCGGGGACAGAAGAACTAGAAGAGGGTAACAGTGTGGAAAGTGTGGGTTCTGAGGAGATTCTGGTTAGCCACTAGCCCGTAATGTTAATTCGATTGTGCATTTCCCCCAGCATTACTTTTCCGGTCCGGTTACCGTTCCAGTCTGACCGATTTGTCATTTGTCATCAATGTATGCCTTAGTCATACCTTTAGCTCGCGATCCACAGTTTACGGTACTTATGTCTGACTTTTTAGAAATATTCACCTTTAATTCCAACATTTCTGTCAGTCACTTTCCCCACGTCACCGAAAGGGTGAAATCCAGCTGTCCGCAAGAACGTCCGCAAAACTTGAAGCCATGCTGAGGAAAGGTAACGCGTCATATGTTTACCTCCGTGCCAGTGTTCCCGACAAAGTTGTCAAATCGTGCTCTGTCAAATCGTGCTCTGGGCTGGCTATACACCCGACTGTGTCGATGCCATCTACAAATTCGACTCCTCGACTCAACCTCGTTCATGTTCCTAGGTCGCTGTGCCATTTTGGGCTCTTTGCGATCGTCCAAGAATTGCCAATGAGTGCGACAAGGCTGGTTTGTCCGTCGTAGAATACGGCAAGACCGCGCTTCTGTGTCCCAATTTTCCTTGACATCTTTATCTCTGGGTGTTTTATTAATGTGTTTTGCATTTCCGGCTCTGTCGGAGGGACGGGTACACCAAGATCTATTCTCTGCCTGAAGAATTGTGGCACTTCCCGTGGAATACTTACAGGTGAGTGTTCAGTTTTTAGCGGTGGATTGAGTCTAGAGATCCTTGACATTTCCCGAGCTGTAACCGCACTTCACGAATTACTTAGGTGCCTTCTTTTTACTCTGCCATATTTTCGGTTACAGTTCCATATTCCTACGTCTGAGTCCGGAGTTCGGCGGACGGACGCCGCGCACAACGCCTATTTCCTTTACCTTGTAAGCTGTCGTTCCTTTGATGCAGCGTGATCACCCGGGCCAGAGGTATGCCCACCCTTTCATTTTTAGCTGATTCCCCCCACCGCCACCGCCCACCACAACAATGGAAGTAGCGTTTGGGCGGCTACTACGACCGACGTAGACTTCATAAAGTCGGAGGGCCTCAAACGCACCGTTACCAATCCCATTCATAGAAAAGAGATTGTCGCGTCCGGGACCGCATCTTACTTGCTTTCAGGTAAATTTGGCATTCTTTACGGAAAATTCAAGGTTCTAAACAGCCAATAAAAGAATATCGGAAAGCTATTTCGCGCGTTGCACTGGGGACTTCTTCGAGGTCCTCACCACCCAAACTCGCATGCGCGACGGTCTGGAGCAACCCGCATCTATCCCGCTCACACTTGCTTCTTTGAACCTCATCACGCAAACTACGAATTCCTTCACTTACATCGCATTTTCCTTATACGACGAAACAGGAGCCACCACCGGGAAACTAACGACCGTTCGGCTGCTGTACGAAATCATCCCAATCCAAAATCGCATCAAGGTGGAAGTATCAGCGAAAAATCCTACTCAAGTTGACTATGACGACCATACACTGGGGGTACCACTCCCAGAAGCATCACAAAGTCTCAACCGGGGGATCAGCGTTGAGTTCAAGAATGTCTCCTTCAAGTATCCCGGCTGTGACGAGTTCGCAATACAGAACGTTAGCTTTAAAATCGAGAATGGCCAGCTTTGTGTATGTGGTTCTTGTGCTGTTGTTGTTGGATTAAATTGAGCTCGGACAGGTTATTGTAGGCAATAACGGCTCTGGCAAGAGCACAACTCTCAAGCTGATTGCAAGGTTGTACGATCCAACAGATCGATGATATCGACATCAAGACAATCCGTCTGGCTGACCTACGACGCGCTATATCCGTTCTTTTCCAAGACTACGCGATCTTTCCCCTTTCAGTACGTAGATTCAACTGAGAGACCTTTTCTTGTCTTACCTTTGCACAGATACGCAGCAATATCTGTCTAGGTGCCCGCCACATGCGTCGGATCTGTCTAAAATTCGACAAGCTGCTGAACTAGGTGGAGCATCCACCTTCGTCGAGGGCTTATCTGAAAAATACGATACCTATCTCGATCGGCCCGTACAAGACTATTACTCTTCTCTCCCTGAGGGGGCAACAAATCTGTTTGGCCTGCCGGTTGACTACTGACATATACGGAAGGCCATGTACAGTACCCTCCATGAAACAGATAGTTCTGGTGGCAACAGAGGGCTAAGCGGTGGTCAACTGCAAAGAATAGCGCTGTAAGTTGTGGTGTTTTTTTCCCCCTCTGGTGTCCTTGTAAACTTCTATAGATCAAGACCTTTCATGCGCTCTGTAGTCTCTGATGACAGCGTTGGTCTGCTTCTGTTTGACGAGCCATCAGCGATCGCCTACGGAAATTGAGAGGGAGCAAAACGATGATATTTTCTTTCCATCGGTTTGGAAATCTGACGAGGCACGCTGATCTAATTTTGTAGGCGTCTCCTTTTTTTCGCTGTGACGTGAACTAAATGGTATGCCTAGGTACATGATTCCGTGGTTGTGGAGGAAGGTACCCATGGCCAGCTACTTCGCAAGGAGGGCGGGTGTATGCACGAATATGGGGTGTTTGCATCCCTTCACCACCCCCGTCGTTCGAAACGAGAGACCGGGGGCTGTTTGCACACTACCACCACCCCGTCGCCCGAAACGAGAGGCTGAGGGTCTTTGCGACTTTAAATGCAGTGGATGCCAAGCCCTGGCATCGTTTCCATCTCTCACCGTGCGGGAATAAACTTCCCATTGCACCACCTGCCGCAAGAGTTAAGTGGCACTGTTACCAGCAGTGAGGAGTTCCCAAGCCGATCAGAACAAGTTCGCCTCTCAGCAAGCTGAGGTTTATATGCGCTATCTAGGTCGCGACTCCCGCGCAAGTGGCTTTCGGTACGAAGAAGAGCAGCAGCTTGGCACTACAAGCCAAGCTCGGCAACCTCACTCGCGAGCATATCTCGATGGCAAAAGCACGGCATTTCAGTTTACAAAGATGGTGTGTCTGGCTTTTTTGAAATGTCCACTTTTAATTCCAACATTTCTGCCAGTCACGTTCCCCACCGCTCCCATACCGTCGTCACCGAGAAGGGTGAAATCAAGCTGTCCGTGAGAACGTCTGCAAAACTTGAAGCCTATGTTGAGGAAATGGCAGCGGCGATAATGTTTCCAGTACCGTCAATATCCAGAACAGCACGACGTTCTCAACTGTAGATCGCTATGAAACCTTTACCCGAGATCAGAGAAGAATTGTATCAAGGATGGCGTTATCAAGACACCCCGCTCAGTCCCTGAACCCCGATCTCCTCTTATTGGTGGTACCCGTAGCCGCCGTTCCTCTTCCCAATTCCTTCGTCCTCACTGGTTTCACTCCTGTGGCATCAATCACCTCCAACAAAACCCCTCAAGCGCAAGGATGGAGCAGCTTGGGAATACAGCGACCTCACCGGAGCCTACCTCGGTATCCTACCGAAATTGCCACCGCCGGTACATCTTTTAAGGACAAAAATGCACTGCTAACTGGGGCTGGCAAGGGCTCTATAGTCGAGATTGCCAAAGGCCTCCTAGCTGCTGGAGGGGCCCGCGCTGTGATCACGATATCCAGTTACAACCGCAAGACCGTCGGGTACTACCAACCAATTTATCATGAAGTTGACAGCTGGGGATCATCTCTTACCGCTATTCCCTTCAACCAGGCATCGAAACAGAATGTGGAAGTGCTCGTTGAATACATTTATACTACGCTCGGAATGGATTTGGACTACATTCTGCCTTTCGCCGGCATTCCTGAGAACGGTCGCGAAATCGATGGCTTAGATGATAGATCGGAACGTCCCGGTGTTCGCACGTTTTCTGCGGAAGAAATGGCCTTCGAATATACTTGGCCTTACGCAAGTGAAGGGAGAGGCCGAGTACAGTATCTCCAGCTCAGAGGTTCGCAATTGAAGTTAGGGCCAAAGACAGGTCGAAGGAGAGGTCAGACGCGTAACTCACGCCGTCGTGAAGCCTGACGACGGGCAAATCAAATCACTGTCTTCGCCCTCGCAGAAGCCTCTTTCCTACTGGACGGCCTTTTTGAAGACGGTCCCGTCCTGAATTCTATCTGGTGAAGGGGAGAATGGCCATGCTTCTGCTTTGGCAACCAGCCTCAATGAAACCAAGGTGGCCTCTTGGCCAGTTTCTGGTATCAGTTTCGCGGGTCTCGAATCTTTCGACGAAGGTTTGGATTCAGTGGGGACCTATTTTTTTATCCCCATGCGCGCACAACGCATCGTACGCAGCATCTTCGTGAAGAGGCAGTGTTCAGCATAGCGTTAGTTTCATCATACGGCCGAGTTCTCAGCAATGGTGCCAGCGACCCGTTCGATTACGGTTTGCGAATCCTGCAAATGACAGTTGAGGATGCCTTCGCCTTCATCCTCGCCAGCGTGTTGAGAGTGATGCTTCTAGTTTTTATGGGGATTTGCCCCCGCCTCTCGCAGCCGTCGCATCACATCACAAACCCCGCCTATTAGCTTCTATAATCGCAGCTTCGGTCACCATCGCCGAAACGAGTTTTCGGCTAGTTCAAGCTCTCCGAAGTACAGCGCTAACAGTGGAGTCTCTGCATGGGCTTGTCACCGCAGGGACACCTCGATGGATTCGGTTTCTAGTCACTTGGAGACAAGATGCTCGTCCAGACCCGCCTAAGAAACTTGACATTTCCGGCAAAAACCGGTCTTCACAGTTCAATGACACGGTCTTCGGCGAGGATAACTCCCATCCTATCGGGATGCTCTGCTACCCCCTAATCAGTTCCGGCCGCTTTCGGTTCTCAGCGTGCATAGTCCAATGGAAGGTGATACAGCAATTTCAGTGAGCTATGATTCTTGACAGCTCATATCCGGCGTCGTTTCAATCAGCTCACCTCTCCTTGTATACGTATAGAAAAACAGAAACACTCTTCGCCTCAACTGACCTCGTCCTAAGAGCAGAACCTGCTTACTATCTTACCGGCCACCTGTTAGGCCGGGAGTGTATTTCATGGGTTAAAAGATGGATGGAGCGCAGTCGAGTGATTAATTCTTCTTTCGCTTGCCAAATATTTAGTGTAAAACCAATTTTTGAATTTTTTGATTGGGCGTTTGGACCATGGTGTGACATACTTTGATGTGACAGCCCGTGCATTCTCTTTATCACAGCCAATATCTCGCTAAATACTTTACATGATACATGGGGAAACAAACGCAGCAGAAGCAGGAAAACCGGGAAAGACTTGCAGCATGTAAGTAATGCTCCTTTAAACCCTGCCAGATCACCAATTTGTATCGTATGACAGGGGAATCTTTCCTGCATGCACAGGCTATGGTAGCTCTGATGGAACGGCTGACCCCAGAAAACTTACCCGAGGTGCTTACCCCCCTCTTAGATGGGGCTTCTGAGATTTGGGGCATGGTCATTGATGTAAGGAGACGGGATTTTATTCTGCACATATAATATATTTATACTGTGTAAGCCCGCAGCATTTCTGTCATATCTTCATCGCTCTCCAAGCGTTCAGAAAAAACAAGAACCGCTGTATTCATTGATGAAACAGCTGGTAAAATTCATACAGGAGCCATCTATGCATTGGGAGAAGCGTCATATTGTGCGTTTCATAATTTGAATCAGCTAGTATACTACCACTCACTGCTAGTCTAGGTGAAGCACCTAGGACTTTTTTATAAGCCGTACTACCTACAGGATATTCTCGATAAGCCAAGTGATGGTCGTCTTTTCAATGTCCGGCTAATCGAACGCACCCGGACCACAGATCATGGTGTGAAACGCTACCGAGTTCTTGACGAAGCTGCAAACCCAAATGCATTTGTAGTGAATGAAGACACTGGATTTTATGTTGTTGGTGTGGATGAGTCTGTAATTTTCTACTCATATACGGGTCCAGAGAAGTGTATGCTTCATAATACTGTGTGGGCTTTATCTTATATTTTGAATAGGTGATATCGAGATTGAACTTGTGGTATTCCGTGGGGTTGCCTGTACAGCACCTTTTTCCCCCCAGCTTTTTGAATGGTTAGGCGATGTTATTCTTCAGGCCTGTGGTGAACGCCGGAATGTCCGAGTGAGATATTTCCATCCAATCCCTTCTCTATTTTGTATAAATGATGTGCATAGCCTAAACATGCAGGCAAAATCGTCCAATTAGGGCTTAATATGGGCCCACGTCACGCCCGTGTTCTTGGCTGGGCCAAGAGTTATACAAAAGCCCTTGATCAGCCAACTATGACCAGCCACGATGAAGATGCTGTCGGCGCAGTCTCAATCATATGGAGTCTGGTGCAGTCAGTTATGCCGCGCGATATTTTGGACTGTGTGGATGATAACTTGGGGGATCTGGGGCTTCCACGCTTGGCAACACGCAATATTCAAGAAGGTAAGTTTCAGAGCCTAATACTATTACCCCAAAATTTATGTTTTTCAGGCCATGGATTCCACATCAGACTTGGCGACCAGGTCTATCAGTTTCCTACTGCTGAACGTGCACCCCCAGAAGCCTATTTTTCCCACAAATACGAAGCGTATATCTTCATTTCACTTTTTTCCCCTCTATTTACCTAATTTGACCGCTAGATGGACCCACACCGACCAAGCATACTGCAAATATGCTTTTGCATTTTGTGCAGACCGCACCTTATCTAAACCGGGACCTTCAAATGGTGGCGCTAATTTTGTTGATGTCGGTTTAAAGGTCGTCGTACAGCAGGAGACAGGAACTATCCTGGCTTTTAAGCCTGAACAGCTTCATGGAACAACGCTGAGTCATGGAGGTGCTAACTCGATTGCAGCAGTTACATTTTCCCGCCGCGTTAGTGATGCATGGGCAGATGCACTGGCTAGAGGGCAGCCTCTTACATCGCCCGAGCACGTCGAAGGAGAAATCCTGAAATGAAATTTCCTGGCAGGCTACTTGGCTTTACCTACCGTAGCCCAATTCTTTCTGCCTGCTGTACTCTTTTTTCCTCTGAGAAATCCATCCGCCTACCAGATAGGTGAAATATATCCTGCTTGTCATCGTGGTAGATATACACCTGGTGCCCCACGCACAGCTGGAGCAGACCTAACACTGTGACTGAGGCGAAAGCCGGCCTGCCAATGGTGAATCAGAGGCCCCTCAGGCCAGAACCTCCAGTATAAGGCACCACATCTATGTACTTCCAGGTATGCACTACAAGAGGGGGTCCTTCAGGGAGGTGGACCAGAGCAAATCTGCCTGCCGAAATTGTGCTGGATTCAGACAGCTTTCGCCACTGCAAGGTCCAAGCTCATAGGTAGCGTGGTCAGGCTTATTTTGCACAAATCTGCAGTCTTGCTGAAATCTGGGGGAAAAAAGAGAGCGAGTGTAAAATGTAGTATAACTCAGCTGAACTCATCTAAACTGCCACAGTAAGGCAGGCCAGGCAGCACACTATTTTAAGATAGGTGTTTTCCATCGGGTTCGAACCAGGTCCGCAGAGAGGCATTCCTCAGACGTTATTTCACAGTCCTTAGATCACAGCCATTAGACTACAGGGCTTTACATTCCATAGTATAATAATTCATATAAATCAGGGCTACATCAGCAATTCTTGTTTTTTGCCGCTACCTTGCTGTACTATCTGTGTTCACTTTTGTAGCATCAGGTAGCACCAAACTGCATTGTAGTGTTACATGTTTTACTCAAGCTAGTTTATTGTGTCATGTACTTTGCCTGAGTTAGTTTGTAGTGTCATGTACTTTACCCTGATCTTTCCATAGTGTTCATCACCTCTCCTTGCCAATTGCATAGGGTTACTAGGTAGGGAATAGGATATTATATAGAACATATAATATTATGTAGAACTATATACAAATGTAGATATATCACTAGTCTTCAAAACTTAAGACAGCACGGGCGGCTAATAAATTTGAGCTGGCTTGTATGAATGAGAATCTACCAGTCTAGGATAATGAGCAAAATCTGACAACTTCTATCTTTGTCACAGGAAGCGGAGAAACGCAACGCCGTGTGTCGAATTTAAAGGAAGACAAGACAGAAACCCGAATAAGACACGTTGGGAGGCGATTGGAAGTATGGTGAGGATGTGAGTAAGGATTTCGACAAGAAACTGGGAATACTCGGGTGTTGATGGTGTGTGGGTACTAGAAAGCAGACACATGACAAGGAGCAGTATCAGTGGAAGACTTTGGGACTCCTTCAACTTGGCTGGCTACTAGTACAACGACTGATCAAATATTGCAAGTATTGACGGACAGCAAAGATACACTATTAGTTGCACGCTCCTCCCCAAAATGTGATATAGTTGGTGACGAAACTAATCTCCGACAAGATGAGGTCCATCAGTGCCTACGGCTCTAGCAGCAGCTTCTGTTGAAAGAAGGATATTAGGAAGCCTCAAGTAGAGTATCAAATTAGAGGATCTATCGCCAGTCAGTCAGTGAGAGAATGTAGACGACACACACTGGGGTTCGTCTGCCATGTTTCCCTTATGGTTTGTTCTTGCAAGAGAGAAAATTTCGTCTATATCATCATCTCATCGTAAGTTTGGAATTACTAAGTCACTGAGAGAAACAGACCTTCATCACCAGCCAACATGCATGACGCCCAGATAGACAAACCCTGCCAATAAGCACTAAACACTGCAACACTGTCAGGCTCACTACGTCCTTCATGAATGTTTCATCCGTGTTCTCTTTGCCTCTCTTAGGCCACGACGATGGTTGAAGTTGAGTAATGCTGAGCTGAGATTTGGATGTCTGCGTCCGTGAGACCAGCTGTCAAGTGAGATTATGTGGTTCTCCGAGTCATAGATAAGCAATGCAAAGGTCATGAATAAGAAAGCTGCCATGGATAGCATAAGATCAGTAAACTGAACGAGGGATAACGAGAAAAACCTGACAATTCCCATGTGGATTGCATGCGTCATCCCTCAGTAGAACTTGTAACCGAGCACCTTGTACATAAAAGCAAACTACGCCAGCGCAGCCGCTTTCTCGAATCAGG
>Ga0307509_10005208_pt1 | contig 18219 bp, 17 predicted proteins | sample 10_EM_MG_FD_202245 | JGI IMG/M metagenome (GOLD analysis project Ga0307509, IMG submission 202245) | Populus trichocarpa ectomycorrhiza microbial communities from riparian zone in the Pacific Northwest, United States - 10_EM | ecosystem: Host-associated > Plants > Roots > Unclassified | place...
GAAGGCGCACGTCCGCCTGAAGGGCCTGGATGGGGCCGTGCTTTCTATGAGCCGTCACCGTTTGATATCACTCCCGGTCCTGCACGACGCCCAGTTGTCCATGTTGGACAGGAGGCGGCTGCAGCGATGGGCATCACGCCTGGCATGGGCAGACGACGTGCAGAAACGATGCCAGGCGGGATGATACCGGTCATCGATCCACCTGCACCACCTGCATCTACCCCATCTCCTACAAACCCCCCACGGCCTGCACCCTCTCCACCAAGTGCCCCTGCACCGTCACCGGTCCTCATTCCCGACCATGGCCAAATCTTCCTCAGTCATGATGATGATGGCAGCCCTTCAATGTCCATATCAGCTCCCGGTGCCTCTGGTGCCCACGTTGACCTGTCGACGATCGCGGGTCCATCCCGAGTCGTAAGAAATGACGATGGCGCGGTGTTCGGGTTTGCGACCGGAGAAGAGATTGCTATGGACTTAGACTAGGGCGAGAGGATAGCCGTGTGGGGGAGGAAGAGGGTGACCCATTCCCCGTTGTCACAGTTATGGCTGTATATATCTACCATTCACTGGGCCATCCGTTTCCTCCCCCCGTCTTTTTTTCTGTCCACCTGATTCTCGCGAACCCTCATTCTTGGCAGCTTCATCCTGTCCCTCCTTTTTCCATCTTGCGTCATTACTGCCATTCACGTTATATATGTATCTCTGTACCCGCGTACCATCTCGTCTTGCCCGTTCCTCTCTCTCTTTACCTCGGTCTGTCGTGCATCAATCCTTTTTTTTTCCTTCTTTTTTACTCCCTCCCCATCGCGATTTCCAACTAGCGCTTGCATGCTGCAGTCCCTTCACTCGTTGCGTTTTTCTGTTTCTTACACTCACAATTCTTTACTTCTCTGCATCGGTATATCAATGTTTGTTTTCAGTGCACACATGCTTAAAATAAATAGTCGAGTTTTACAACGTTGGACCGTCGCTACACCTCCGCGGTCTTGAATCGACGTTGTGTCACGCGATTCGACTACGGCACCTAACCCTAACTTGTTCTAATCCACCTCCTCATGAGTTCAACAACGCTGTACCAGAGCGCCATAACTCAAGATGATAAGAGCCAAAAGCGCGTGCCCCCCACATTGACATCGGCACCCACAACTACCGCTGTGCGTAAAGGGACCCTTATGCACAACAATATCCTATTCAATACCCCTCCCCTTTTTATTGCCGTTTCAGCAGCCCGTCGCCGCCCACGCCCACGTGAAATACACGACCGCGCACCCGTTCACACCCGAATTCGTCCAAAGTCATCTCACTGCTTCCGACAAAAAGAGCAGTAAATCGCGTGCCCAGGCGCTGTACGATGAACGCGTGCGCCGACGACAGATCGGACTTGCTGAGCGGAGGAGCCAGGTGTCGCGCGAGAAGGGGAAGGAGGTGCGGCGGAAGGCGGGGCTAGGGGGGAAAGGGGATGCTGCGAGGGTGAGGGCGAAGATGGGTCGGAGGGAGGCAGCTGAGAAGGGCGTGTGGCGTCTGCGGGCGGACGAAGCGAGGTATGGAGCCCTTGGTCTCTCTCCTCTCAATCTCCTCCTTTCATTTCATTTCCCGTTTTTATTTTATTTTAGGTGGGACGCGTTCGTCCCGTTGCATCGGTTGTGGCTCGGGTACATGTCTGAGCTCCTTGGACTTGGAGTCGCGCCGCCACCGCCGGAGGAGGGGGGAGGGCCTGCTTCTGCCCCGGCGTTGCCTCAGCCCGCGGGGACGATACAAGCCAAACTCGTCAAGGCGGACTTTCACGGCTCGATCATGACAGGTCAGTCATTTAGCTTGTTAATGTTCTTTCTTGCGGGCGAGATTCAGAGTGAGATCCGATTGGTTTTTAACTTGTGTGTGTGGATGATGGCAACGGCGACGATGGCGATGATGACATAGTGCGTAGGAGTAAGAATGCCGCGCTCGTCGGTGTGTCGGGTATCGTGGTGCAAGAGACGGAGAATACGTTCAAAGTCGTGACTCGGAAGAACAAACCAAAAGGTGCGTGTGCGTGTATGTATGTATGCGTGCTGAACTGCTGACCTTACCAATCGACCCTCTTCCATTCTGGTGCAGTGTTACCAAAGCAGGGATCCGTCTTCGCGTTCGCCGTCCCTCTGTATAGTACAGAACCTGCCGCCGCCGGCGGGGGTAAATGCGAGGCCGACGCACAACGCACGGAAACCGTGCTGGATGGCCCTCACATTGAAATTGAGCTGTATGGTAACCAGTTCTGTTTTCGGGCCGCGGATCGAGCGGGGCGGAAGTTCAAGCACAAGGAGACCATCGAGCTCTGATGTGCGATGGGCCCGAGCAAGGCTATCCTTTTCTTTTTGCCTGTTTGGGGTGCGGGCTTTTTTGTGTCACTGTATCCGTGCCCACACAAGCTTATTTGACTTGTGCCATTTCTGATTGCATGTGATGGCGTGTTGACGGGGGGCTGTGTACGTACTGTTTTGAATAAGCCATCTTTGCAATGAATGGGGATCATTTGATCGGTTGAAGCGCGAAGCGTTGAATTGTGGCCGGAATCGCGTGCAATTTGCCTTTTCGTTCTCGTAACGGGTGCGGGTCGGATAGATGGCCGCGAACGTTTCAAGCGTTTCCTTTTGACCGAGATACGAATACGGTGTACCGCAATGATTCCTTGTTCCCGTTTTTGTCTATTGTGAGGAAATCGGAATACACGACGCCACCATCGGACAATGGACGGCGCAGGTGACCGTTCAGGAATACGGTACTATACCATAATTGTACGGCGACACTACGCCAAGGAGGGAAAGAGTGAGATAATCATCATCAGATGTCGGGGGGTTGGGGCACGCGTGGAGTGGCGCCGTGGTTCTTACCATTCATTCATTCGAGTTCGTGATGGAGTGGGCGCAGTCGTGAATTGGGAGCTACGCATGCCAATGATGTGCACACGGAATCAAATTTGTTGATCGTGGGCGCAAAAAGGTTCCGCGTTGGGTGCTAGCGGGCTCGTGGCCCGTGGGTGTCATCTCAAACCATTTACGAACAAGAGAGACTGTAAACGAGTTGTGTGACGTGCGTGCATACAGCACAGCCAATTATCGGTACCCATCCATCATCCTATCATCATCACCCGTACCCCTCATCTCTGGAAAGGATGGGCTCGTGAAACGCGCAATGTAGCTAGATTTGGAGAGACGGAAAATGGGGGGAGGCAGAGGATATAAATACAACTGGGCTGTGGAAGGTGGAGAAGCAGCTTAAGCGCCGTCAGACGGGAAGCTTAGACTTATGAAAAGTGCGATCAAAGCGAACGAATGGACGGAATTGGTGATACTCCATGAAATCCACCGCTCGTGGCGCCAATAACAAGTCGGTTCCGAGGAGATTGGTCCCCCGCTCCAGGGAGAGCAGAGGCGGGGTTAAGAAACCTTTTAACGGACGTGGACCACGGACAGGTTAGAGATGGTTAGACAGAATCTCAATCTCGATAATAATTCGATCGAGGAAGCGAAAGTGTTGAATATTTGAATTCGAGGCTGTTTGTCGCCCAGTTTGGGTCTCGGGTCTGGGAAAAGTCTTGCTCTAGGCGGATAAGTCCGTCTCGTCCTTCGTCCACATGGTATCCCCGGCGGCCATCGACCTGGATGGAATCATATGTGGGTTGAAGAACGGCGGTGGGAAGCGAGGTGAGATGATTCGAATACGATAGTTGGTCGTTATGATATAGAGAAGTATACGGAATTTGACGTTATTTGATCGAAATCGGTTTAGCTCGGAAGTTTGGCAGTGCCCCGTTCCACATCCTCGAGTGCTCACCTTGACCTTCCATGCTTATATTCTCATAAATCCCCTCTCCTCTTTCCCTCCTCCTTCCCCTTTCATCCCTCCCATCCTCATCATGGGTATCAATATCCACGATCCCCTCGTCCAGATCAAAGGTAATCTCTCTTCTCCCATACAACTAAATCCCATATCTCATCCTCCCTTCCAGTCACAGAATCTGTCTGCGGCTTTGTGGCCATATGCATGACCTTGCTCCGTCTCTACCTCCGCAGGTCTCGCTACTGGTGGGACGACGCGTGGGCCTTCTTCTCCCTTCTCTGGTGATCACTCCCTGCACATCTAATCTGAAAGCTCCAAACCGCTCACGTTGGCCATTTGCCTTTCTCCAGTCTGATCGTCCAGTTCGCCTCCGTGTTCATGCACGTAGAACACCCGACGGACCTCTCCAGGCTCAATCGCATCGCATCGTACTACCTCATGGCCATGACCTTTTACGCGGTCATATGGACCGCCCGGCTCTCCATCCTCTTTTCTATCATCCGCATCGACCCTGATCCCGTCTGGCGTGCCCGCTTGAGGTGGTTGGCCGCCGCCTTCATCGCGGCTCTCTGTTTCTTCTATGCCCAGCTCCTCTGGACGTGCGAGACTATGACCAACGGCTGGAAGAACAAGGTCAGCCCTCAGTGTCCTCTTCCCAAGCAGGTCGCTATCTGTCAGCTCGTCTGTAAGTGTATACACACATATATCTACTTTCCCACCACTCACCGAAGCTTCCTCGCCCTAATAGCGGATATCCTCGCCGATCTTTCCCTCATTCTGTTGCCCATTCGGCTTATCCGAGGTATCAGGGACAGGGGTCTTCGCTGGCGTCTCTTCTTCATCTTTTCCACCTCAAGTACGTTGCTCTTCTTCCTCTCTCACACTTGTGTTCACCTCCATTCCTGCAGTTGTGACCACTGTCGTATCTCTCGTCCACGCTGCGTACATCATCACCAGGGGGGGCATTCCCGTCGTCATCTCTGCGCTCGTCGAAGACTGCATGTCGCTTACTGTCGCCAACTTACCCGTCGTCGCCACTGCCTCTCTCCGCCGTCTCACCGGCGTCAGCACGCGCGATGCAAATCCTGACTATGATGGCCAGCGCTGGTCCTCATTCAAGTTCCGCACCCGAACCCTGCAACCTGGTGCCACCACGCAATTGACCACCGGCTTTGGCGCCATCAGCAGGGGCGCAGGCGGCCGCATTCCCACAGTCACGGACGTCTCGGGCACTATCAGCTTCGATCAGACCAAGAGTACGATACCCGTCGTCTCGGAAGATGTCTTCGCTGCCACACCGACCAAGGTGGGACTGGACGGGGACGCCGAGAAAGGCCAGTCATTCGACCCGCAGGTGCGCCGGGGAGATGGAGCAGGCGTGGTGCGTATCGACACGCTCCCGTACCCCCTCGAACCTCCACCTCCCAAGTCATAGTGCTTCCAATGCGAAAAAAGAATGGCGTCCACCCCCTATACCTAATTCTTATCCTATTTCCCCCAATCCCGCCTCTACACACAAGCAACAAGAATGACACATTACCGACCGCTGCACGACTTTTGACACAAACTATCAAATCTATCATCACCCCTGCCATCCTAAGTATACGCTACTCGTACCATTGTTTTTTTTCGCTACTACCACTTAGCACTGCCCTGTCTCTTGCTCTTGACCTCTGTCCCTCACCTTGTGCACCTATTTGCTGTCTCCATCTCTGCCCCAGGTATTCCTGATCCTGCTGTTGATCTTTTATATTTATTGTATAAGGTCCGTCATACCCCCCTCCCCCCTTCCTCCCCCTTTCCGGCTCTTCCTTGATTAACCTGCGCTGGGTGCCGGCGATTGCAAGGAGGTGTTTCAGGGTCCTGCGATTTTCTTCTCCGGTGTCACACTTCCCCCGGCGCAGCCGCTCACCAGTCGCCACTATATCCCCACATGACAGTTTTTTTCTTACCCTTGGCTCGGTTTGACTTTGAGATCTAGAGGTTACCTGCTACTTCTCTCCTCTGATATGCCCGCGCCCCCTTACACGCCTTTTGTGGTCAAAATCGCTTTGCTGTAGTAATAGTAGCGAAATTTTAAAGTTGGATAAACAGAGAAACCAAGGGCTACGGCGTGTGCATGTGATGTGGCAAAGCCCACATAGACATGGGTGGACTTTTTGTCAGCGTGGGACACAAGAAACGACGGTTCGGGCCCAGGTCGGTCTCTAATGATAACCAAACGGGCAACATTCGGCGCCTCCGAACTGCGGCGAACGAGGCAGCCGCCGAGCTGGGCTCAGCCAGGGTTTGCGTGTCCTCGCGTCAAAGTCCCAAAGTCCCAATCCGGCTGAATTGACAGGGCACGCCCGAGGGTCGCGCACGGGACAAACCGATTTCGTTCTGCGCGCCGTTCCGTAGCGGAGGACCGATTCGGGACTCGTCGTGAGGCCCCGTGAAAGTTTGTGTCCAAGGTCCGTCGAGAGGCGCTCCTCGATTGTGAAATCACCCCTCGCTCGTTGAACGGGGGTGTGCCAGGTCAGTTGGTGCAACGTATCCAGTTACAGGGTTGGCCCGTTCACGGTTTTGTTTACATTTATGACGGCGGAGCGCTTGTGCTTATACTTTCTGGGAACCTTTCTGCGTGGCAACCCGAGTGCCACATCACTATAGTAGTACTGTAGAAGATTCAGAGAACGTGTCTGCGGGTGAATACGTCAGGTTGTGCGTCGCAAAGTTACACCAGTCATGTGGTCTTTCACTGAGACCGAAATCCACTGGCAATTGCCGCAGCATTTCCTTTTACATTCTGCAAGTGTCCTACAGTATGATATCAGCACTGTATGCTCAACACAAGACTGGAAAATCAGCATGCCGGCTATGTGTGCTTGCGGTCTGCCTAGTCTCGTGGCAATTGAAATCGGATTGTGCCCTAGTCTACTGTACCAGAACGACCCGTCGCGGGAAGACCCAAAAACAATACAATATTCTGTACCAGCGTGGCACCACGCTACAGTCTGCAGTATGAATTCACGTACCCCGGTCGTAGCACTTATACCAACTCGGGAGAGTGGGTGCCACTGGGTGGTGGCGACCGTGTGGTGAATTCGCCCTCCAGGTGGGTCTAGATTGCTGTGCACATGGGAAAGACTGTTGGTGGCTTCGCACAAGTGCCAGTGGTGTTCGCAATTTGAGTATGAAGTACGGCACTTGCGCCGCCACCCTGTACATGAGACGTTCGGTGAGAGTTCAAGTTACACAGCTTGCGCCCGATTACAATAAATATACACTTCCTCTCAAACTCACGACCAACGATTGAAAAAGGGATTGGTCGATCGATTTCCCCCTTCGAGACACAAAAACAAAAGAAGTGTGGTTTTGGAACTCGGGCCGACGGGCTCAGTCACGGTGCTCACTGCGGGTGGACGACCACAACTGGCACGTAGGCCATGCTCATGTGAGATGTACACGACTGTAAGGTGATGTGATTGGTGCACACTTCTCCCCGTGAGAGGTTCAGCCAGTGCAGAGAGCACTAGTACAGGCAGGTCATGTCATTGTTGTGTAGATCATTGCAGAGTGTCAGAAAAGTACATTACCTCGATCACATGTGGATTGAATTCTCAGAGGATATTCTAGTAAGTGGGGCTTGGGTGCTGTGTAAAGAAAACTCGAAAGTGAACGTACTTGAATCTTCAATCGGCAGTAAATTCTTAGGGGGGACACTGTGAACCGGAAAGAGGATAAACGAAACAACTTGCTTTACCTTCGTGCTGTAAAAGTCTGGGCAGCCGGCATTCCAATTTTTACCAGGTCCGGATGACTGAGGGAGAATTCAACAACCCCCAAATCCTTGGATGAGTTCTCCCCATCAAATACGTCTATGGAGGAGCGGAGCAGGTTGTTTAAACCACCCATCGTGTGGTTCGATTAGAATGTCCTGGAGCAGACAAGAGCTGACTTATGGACCTCCAATTTCCTTACCGTGACCAGTCTGTAAGAACAAGTTCAAGAGAGGGTTCAGTCAGTGGGCCCATTGACATTCCGCTTCCTCGGTTATTGTGTCCGGCAATGGCCTACAAAGATAGACATATAAACATGAACTTTGATTCAAGCTAAAGTTAAATTTTGCCCTACCTTGAAGTCAAGAGCATTGACAGTTTCTAGGTGCTCGGACACTGACATGACATCGTAAATCATTGGATAGTACCACAGTCATGATAGTACCTTGGGGCAATGCTCTCTTCGTCGGGTCCTAGTGATTACTGGGAATCCCTTGAGCACAGTGATCGTGTTCAATAAAATTTGTAGGAAACGCTGGTGCAAATGCATGTACAACTTACTTTCACATGGGGCCCAACATCCTAGACCCACCATCCTGCATTGCACCTTTGTCTGTAGGCTCGGGGTCGTCTGCTGTAACGGGGAGTGAGGATATGCCTCGACATCCTTACATACCCAAGGGGGACCGGGGATCAAGAACAAGGACTGTCACAGTGGTTCGGCTTCCTTCAAACTTGCGTTTTGGTCTGACCTGACTGACCACATAATCAAGCAACCCCCCTTGACATCGATCTTCCTCGATCAGTTTTGAACGTGCTGTTATACCATCATACGCCCCTTGCATTACACGTCTTCTTCTTTGCAGTGGTGTTCCTTCCTGCCTTCTGCACCGCAGCCACCACTACCGTCAACTCTTGTCATCATTACCACCCGCGCGCCGTTAGTCGAGCTCATCCGTCGCGCTCATTCCTCCCAGTCGTCGACATGGCTTGAATCAAGGCACTCAGAATAGAAACAACCTTTTGGAGACGGTTGCCCATGCCAAGTTTGAGGAGCGGATCTGAGTCTCTTCCATCTGAAACCCGTCGAACAGGTCATCCAGGACACACTGGCAGGTCCGAACAATGAGGAAGTTAAAGTGATGCATATACTTCGTTAGTGACACATGATGTGGCTTCCAGTTTTTACGACGCATCTGTCAAAACACCATCATGTTCTTTTTTTTTTTTCTGATCCGAGTGACTATTATTGCTCGTTGGTGATGCAAGTGGCAGCGGCGGCGCCAGTCTCGAATATGCCAAACACTTGTGGCGTTGTTATCCGTGAGTTGTTGGCAGTGGGTGCCACGACGGAATTGGATAAAAAAGGAATATCACAGACCAATGGCCTGAAGAACTATGAATGGGTATTGTTGACCCCGTTCCGTTCAAGTTCAAAGCGCGCACAAAAAGCGGACCGGTGGAAGACCGGCCCGGGGTTCGAAGGATGATATGGGTTCCGCGGACAGACTGTACAGTGCCGTGCAAGCGACACGCTTATCTGAACGACGTGGTGGACAGCGCGCGTGTGCCTACGTGTGGGTCTCGATGGTGCTCAAAGCAGACTGCTCAAGATCTAGCTTCCTGGTTCTCGCCCTCTCCGTGGAGCACGGACACCAAGACGCACGGTATCAGTACGCCTATGCCAAGCTGTCACCACATGATGGAACGTACAACTTCGCAGGTGTTTTTAACCAAGTGGGGAGAACAACGCGCAGGAGGCCTCGGCACTATCGAGCGCCTAACGCGACAGGGAGAAGGGAATATCGCAGAAGCTTGACCCACACAGGAGATAAAGGTGAGAGCGGTCCGTGTGCTCAGGCACACCCCCGCATGGAAATCAGTTACGGTGTCATGATCAGGTGACAATGATGACGACACTGCCTTGGATCTCTGACATGCATGGGCGAGCGAGGAACAACCGTGCGAGCGCTCAAAGGGCTGCAGCTGGCTGGCTCGAAGCAGTCTTTGGAGAAGCGGATCAGACGATGCATGATTAAATGGGGGACAAGCCAAATGAAAGGGTTTCGACTTTCGTTTAAGGGGTTGGGCCAACCTGCATCGCGAGGACCCACACATCCACAGTAAACAAGAAATCGACACCGGGATTTGTGGAGTTTGTTGACTCAGACAATGCGATTCGGTACCCGATCGAGGTAGTGAAACATGAAATAAGCAAACGCAAAGCGAGATTGGAGTGGGAAGAAAAACGCAGTGACAATCCATGTTTTAACCCCGTAACATGTCGTGTTATAATAATGATCTAACCTAGATGGAAATAAACAACATAAAACCCGTCTCATATTCTCGTCATAGAAGTGGTATCACGCAGCCTGCCGAGCATGGTGTGAGCTGTGCATCCAATTGGACAATGAGGGAATGCAAGCCGCGTACCGGAAAAAGATCGACATGACTAAACCAAAAGGTATACTCTGGGTATCAACTTGTCCTCTAATCGAGGGCGTCAAGGCCACCATCACTCCGTCTTTTGAGTTCGCTATTTTTACACGGACCCGAATGGAGCACGTTGTGATTGGGGATGCCGCCACCTGTGGGGATTTGCAGTACACGGGTCTCACTATTGCCCGGGTAGTTCGTCGAGTGACCAAATGTACTCCTTGCCGCTGTGTCCGCCGCAAAGATGAGGCCATTCGCCCCGCCAGTGACGAAAGCCTCGGCGGTCGAGTTGGGGAGCGTAATGTGCGCCAGCCCCGAGAGGAACGCAACCCACCTATTTCCGGCGATGATAACCATCTCAGCGCAAGTAAAGAAGGGGAAAGAAAGGGAGTGGGGCGTACTGCTCGGTTGGCGCGTTGTGGAGGCCCGCGTTGAAACCGGGTGGTATGACGGAGTAACTCATGTTGGCGACGGCGCCCAGCTGCAGGATGCTCGCACCTGCCGTACCCGTCTGTGAGGAGGTGGTGAAGCCGGGCAGGATTTGCCAGCACTGGAGGACGGACGCGCCGTTCTCACCCCAGAGCGCGGTCACGTTGAGGAACGTTGGGGGCACGAAGGGATGAGAGGGATAAGAGGAAGCTGCGACGGCCATTTGTGCACGGGGCTCTGTTGGCGATGGATTGGGCTACAGGGGCTGTAGGGGTCGAACTGTCTGGCGGGGGTGTGAGGGATCATGGATACGGTGGGGGTGATTAAATAGATGGGTGGATCCTGAGAGACTCCTGGAAGTGGAAGAGAGCGTGAGTAATGGACAACCTCCGTCGGTCGGTCGTGGTGCCTTTCAATATGTCTCGTCTTGTCTCATCTCTATCTCAATGCCGTATGTCACGCCCTCTTTTTCCGCGGCGTCTCTTTTCTTTTGATTTCCAGGTATTTCGATACTACTCACCGTTTGGCCGAGGAGAAATACCCGATAGCGATCACTCGGAGTCTTCGTGATGCCGTAGCTAAGTCGACGAAGGTGCTGGAATTTACTGAGAAAGTGGCGGTACTGTATGATAGCTTTGGCCTGCTGTGCAAGTGCGCTAATGGTGGACTGTAACCCTTCCTCATGTCACGGGCCATAAGGTGGCGGCAGGCAGCGGCAGCGTTCATCACCAGGGGCATCACATCTGCCTCCGGATATTTCAGGCACATTGCGCAGAGAAATGTTCCCATATGGTAGCCCCCTGTTCTTGGCAAAACAAGTTGCGCAAGGGGACTGCCTACAGCAGCAATAAAAATGCCATCTTCTTCACGCTTTTGGTTTGGGGCTTTCACAGTTTCACGCGCTCCCCGCCGGGCCCAATGTCCAGGCCCAGTAGTAATGCTGTAACCTTTACGAGGCTAACCTGGGGTGGCCTCTTTGGCCAATATATATTTCCGTGAGAAATCCATGACCCTGGGCTTACCGTATTCCTTCCGCTCAATCTCAACTCCAAATCGCAGGACAAATTCATTTTCAGACCCTCTTAGACTGTCCAGTCCTGCTTGCAGGTGAAACAGACACAGTGCGTGCGACATTGTATTCACTGCAGGTTCATTGGCCATTCCTCATACTCATAGGCGTTGCTGAACACCAACTGTGTTCCTCGCATGCGCTTGCGCATGTGTCATGCTCATGACGGCACAAGTTGATAGGCACGCAAAGGGCATCGTTAAAACATTTAGCTATAGGCGTCATCTAACCTAGTTCCGGATGACAGCAAGCAAGTTACGTACCCACGCTGCCGCATCACATTGCGACGCATTTGTCACTGACATACAGTACGCTACTGTAGGACGTCGCCCTCTTTTTACTTATCGAACAAAACAAATTGGAGAAAAAGGGTTGGGCGCTGCCTTTTGTCATCCGGCTCAAACCCCCCCGTCAGCAGTATACTGTCATCGGACAGTACTGCACATATAGATGTACTGTGCCACGACGTCGGAATTGAACAGGCTCGCTTTCGTACGGATCACGGTGGGGACCGAAAGCATCCCGCTCCTGATTCGAGCTATCACGCCATATCACCTTTTGCGTTACCTCCCCGCGGAGGACACCAAATGACCCGTGGGATACAGTGTAACCGTACTGGTATAGTACTGGACCTTCAGGAACTCATGCGAAAAGGGATGGTCGTGACCCCTTCCCCTCGCGCTGTCCGTCTCAGGGGTCTATCTGTCCCTGGAGAGGAGACGTGTTCATAGGGAGAGTTCGTGATGCCGGGGTTGTGACTTGCGAATTTCATCTCTCACCAGGTGCAGTACGGTGTACCATTGTTCCTACCACGTAACTTACAGTTCGAGTGCCGTGCGCACCACCTTGTTGAATCACATCGTATGATCGACCAAGTGAAGACCTTTTTCCCCTTGCACTTTTTGTTGTCCATTTTTGTGCGCCTTGGGGTACAGAACCCCATGTAGCACTTTCCCCTTCTACTGTGAGTTTTGTCCGTCATCACGTGACTTGCTTGTGATCTACAGTAGTCGGACTCAGAGCGCCTACTACGACATTGACTTGTCCTCGTAGGCATACAGTATGTATATGAACGTTTCTGAGCTACATATTTGGAGTCAGCGACAAGTGAGGCTATTTATGAACCCTGGGTCAGTTCGGTGTGGTGCAACGGCTAGCATACCTCGCTTTCATTGATGTTGCGATCCGAGGAGGTCGGGGTTCGATTCCCCGCACCGAAGTGAATGAATTGTTGCTTTTTGCTGGGGACTTGCTTCATACATCCCAAGTCTTTCTTTCCATCAGAGCACACAAAGAATATAGGAGATCCACTACCATGTGCCTTATTTATTATTCTTCCTTGGAAACATTACAGTAACTTGCGACTGTCGACTGATATACAGGTTATAGATGCGTGGGCATGCGAAACTAGAGAGTTGGCTGTGTGCGACGTGATAGGACAGTATAAAAATATAAGGAGGAAATAGACAGCATAAAGATAGCAGAGATAGACAGCAGAAAACACCGGGGATAAGATCCTTTCCATCATAGCCATCATTGTGATAGTGAAAGGGTAAATAAAGCGAGAATGTGCACCATGGACAATCCAAGATGTTGTCAGCCCATGTCCTCGATGGGTGGCGGCGGGCCAGCTTCAATGCTGCGGCTCTCGTGGCCGTGATCCAGACGACTGAGCCACTCCACAGTGCCCTCGTCGTCTCTCCCAGTTGTCCGTCGCGCGGTGACTAGCCCACCATCGGCCCTCTGCACGTATTCGATCCCTAGGCGCGGCGACGGCGGGACGAAGTGCCGTCGGCTCCCCCCACGGCCACTGCGTCGCTCATCGTCACCCCCAGCGCGAACGTCGCGCTCCGCCCCGCCTTCCCCCTCTGTGGGACCCTGCACCCTATCCTCTGATACAAGCAGAGGCCGCACGGGCATGCCGATTGGCGGTGAGTTGCCGGTGAGCGAAGGTTTGCCAAAGGTCGGTTTTGTGAAGCCGGTTGGGACACAAGCGGCGAAACGTGAGAAGCCCGTTGCTGTTGTGGAGTCCTGGCGCTGGCGCTGGGGCGTTGTACCGCCAACGCCACCCAAGGCGGAAACCGGCGGCTGCGGCGAGGGCGTCGCGGGAGCAGGGGACTCGCTCAGTGTGCGCATCGGAGGGAGGCGCGGGGCTTGGGCGTGTGCGTGTGCGAAGGCTGGCTGCTGTGGGGGTGCCATTTGACGTGACGCATCTGGCTGGGGTAGAGTCGAGGTGGACTGGAGCTCTTGGTGGCGAAAGGCGGACGAAGGTGAGTGTTGAGGCATGTGCGGGGTGGAGATAGACTGGTGTGTGTTTGACCCTGTACCCTGATAGGATGAAAGTTGATGATGGTATGCGGAGCGCGATGGAGCGAGCGATAGGTGTGGTAAGGTCACCTGGGCCTGCCGATTGGCCGATGCAGCCTGCTGCTGGAGCGTGTTAAGTGGCATAGGGAGCTGCACCGCGCCTGGCTGCATACTCGGCGTCAGACCGCCACGGTGTGGGATATTGTCGTGGTGCGACGTAGTCATCGGCCCTGCGACAGCATGTGAACCGAGGCCATCCTTGGACAGGGCGCGTAGCATTGGGTCGATGTTGGTGTCTTGACCAAGGGTATCGTGTGAAGACAGAAGTGGCTGCGTAGCGTTCTGATGAAGCGACATGGAGGTGTGATCGATGGACGCCAAGGGGTATAGTTGCTCCGGACGCTGTCGTTGGTGGGGCGAGATTCCAGAGGGTTGCGCGTGCTGCGATGAAAAGCTCCGTAGCAGGGAGTGATGAGGTTCTTCCACGGGGGCGACTGTCGTAAACTTTGTCTGCATAAGGGGTGCCTGATACATGTCTTCCCTAGGGTCTTCGACGATTTGCTGCTGTGGTTGCAAGTGCGATGGCATAGGATATGGCGCCGGACGCGGCGCGTCGCCTTGACCGGGGAGTCGTGCGGACGCACGATACGCCTCGGCAGCAGCCTGTGCGGCGAGCTGCCCCTTGGTCGGCTTCTTGTTTCGTTTGCGCACGCGTTTGTTGCCCTCACCTTGTGTGAGATCGATCATCCAGTAACTGCCCTTTCCTGGCTCGGTGATAGGCCGTTGCACTTTTAGGAAGCACTTTCGGAGGGACAGGTTGTGCCGAATGGAGTTCTACGGTACACAATCCTTGTCAATTCCTATCCAAACAAAAGTGAATTAAGATCCGGATTATACGCACCTTCCAAGAGAGTTCATCGGTCCGCTGTCGGAACCACTCAAATCGATCTTCGAGCGCTTGGTAGATCTCTTGTAAGGTGAGGCGGCGCCGCGGACTGCCGTATATCGCGAGCTTGATAAGTGTCGGCAATGGATAATTAGGCTTCTCTCCTGGCAGAGGATCCGCGAGCGCGTCGAGTCCCACAGGAGCACCTGGTGGGCAACCAAGCAAAGCCCGCAAGTGCACAGTCTCATCCGCAAGTTCGCTATCGCTTAACATACCAAGGCTTCCTGCGTCGGGTGCGGGCTGGGTAGAAGGAGCAGGCATCGGAGAGACGGGTGGAGCGGGGTCCTGATCCCACTCATCCGTAGATTCAATACTTGAGCTCCGTGCCTGTGCGAAACCATGGATCTGATGCGCGAGTTGAGCCTCTGGTGGGTGGTACCCTCCACGAGTGGGTGACCTCAGCGTTTCATTCTCATCGCAAACTTGAAGGAGATCTGGTCGATTGGGGTCACTGTCGCCACCTGGGTAGCGTCTAGGACTCGAGTTAGAAGCTCGTTGTGTTATTGTGTGGGGTTGGGAGGTCGCGCTATCAGAATCTGGACTCTGGGCGGATGGCGGCGAACGATGGCGGGGTGAAAGTTTTGGCAGAGAATGCAGAGGGGCTCGTTTCAGCGACAACCCTGGTGGTTCGACGTCGAGGCGGCGTGGACGGGAACGATATCGCTCCCGCTCCTCCACACCGTCTTCGTCGTCCTCGTCGTCTTCGGGTCGAGCACGTCGATGGACCATCTGGGAGAGAGTAGTGGTAGTGCTGATTCCCATGCCAGGGTTGCGGTCGGAGTTGACGCGGTATGCCTAGGAATGACGCGTGACAAAGAGAGACATGGTCAACGTTTTTGGCCGGGATGGGGAGGGGGAAGTAAGAAAGTGCCCGGGCGCGGCAAAAGGCAGTCATCGACGTACGGGATGCGCTGCGATTTGTCTGGCACGCGGTGCGACGTGCATGCCCGACGTGTGGCCGAGGTGTGTTGCATGCGGATCGGACGGATGGTGAGATCGGGGGTCGGACAAGGCATGATGAGGAATAAAGGGAGACCCTGCCTCATCCTCGTCGCTCGTGCCTGCACGACGATCCGCGTCCGAACGCTTGCTATTTGGGACGCGGTACATCACCTCTCTGCGGTCTATGTGGCGCGAGGGACCGTCAGCCGGTGTGGTAGGTGGCGCCGCCGCAGAGGTGTAGGCTTGGCGCTGGGCGGAGGGGACGCCGGGATCCCATGGGTCGTTGGGACTGCCAGCATCTGTGGTAGAGATGTGGAATTGGTCAGCGTTACGTTGTTGTGCACTGGAGGCGGCAGTTGGAGGAAGGGGATGGAGGGGAGTAAAGGCGGAGGAGAAGCGCATGTGAAGGGCCCGGACAGTGCCAATGAGCGGGACAGGCGAGAGAAAAGTGGACCCACAACCGATTGGCAATGGGTTTGGCTGTCCGACTTGAAATTGGTGGGAAATCCGTGGACCCACAGGCCCAAACAGCTTACCCGACTGCAAGCGCCCCCCCTCGAGGTCGGTGATCGCACGGAGGTCCATAGACTATGAGTGCCCTGTTGTAAGTTTCCAAGATGCGGTGACGAGGGCGGGGGGCGGGTAACAATAGTGGTATAATAATACCACCACCAACCACTCGTGACGGGGTAGTCGCTTCTCGGACATACTCACATCGAGCAACCGGTTTGGACGTGGCAAGCTGATCTGTCAATCAAGAACCTTCGATGGGCGTCTTGATAATCTCGCTGCTCCTTAAAAGCCGTGAGGTGGCGTGGCGTGGTTGTGGTGGGCGTAGTGGACAAGAGGGAATAACATGTACAGGAACGGGGTGAAACCTTGTTCTCAACGTATTGTCTTGTCTCGAATCGATTCCTTCATTCAACTCCGCTCCCATAAAACAAAACATACAGCAACTATCATACGACGACACGTAAATCTCAGTAGTATTCCTCCAACAGATATGGCCTATGCTCCCAGAAGCCGTTTTCTATGATATCGCAATGTACCAACGCGATGCGACTCGACTCTTGTTTCCTTGTTTTGCGTTTCCCATTCCGCCTTGGTCTTGGTGATCCTACATCACTCTCGGGACCGACGACGGTGTGGTTCTGCGACACGTGGAATCTCAAATATCTAGAAATGGGCGCGAGAACAATCGTACCATTGATAAGGACTCCAACGGGTTTGCTCTCGGCACATGAACGAGTGCGAGTTCACCCGGGTTTTCGATCTCGTCACCACCTGAGAGCTGATTCGTAGGATGTGTTAACGGGCCGACGAAGACTAAAATGGATGGCTGAAACGTTACCTGTTCTCTGACCACCACGGTGCCTTTGCGGAACCGTGACGGAAGTGCGTTGTAATTGATACCGAATCGCGAAAAGAGCATCTCGTGTTTCTGACTGGACACGGTGCCCTGAATCGAGGTTTAAATAGGTAAGAACGGGTAAAGAAGCGGACGGGGTGGGAGCGTACGTGGAGGGCCTCGTGGGCCTGTTTTGGTGATTGACCCTCTTTGTGAATGAGGGTCCAAAAAATGGTATTGTACAGGTTGTTTATGTGCGCTGATAAGCGATCAACAGCCGGCCGCAGTTGCAGGAAAGGTGAAACGAACTATCGGTTTGACGCCACGAGAAGTAGTCACGAACTTCCCTTATCCCCGGATAGAGCACGATGCGTGCATCAAACGAAGGGGGGTAAGAAAGGGGAGTGTCGGGAAAGTAAGTGTGCCAATGCATAACGTATGCGGAAGTGAATTGGGAGCACAAAATAGACGTGATTTTTGATCGCCGTCTGTTGTACAGGACCGCGGATTTGCGAAGCAAAAAACTAATTGGGGATCGACGGTTGAGCGCTGAGCACGGACTGGAGTTGGGTTGTTGAATTGGGATACCTGAACTCATCAGACTGCCCAAAACCGAGGACGATGTCCGGATACTCTCTCATGAGACAAACGGCAGCATGATCCATGAGTTCGAGGCCGCGGGTGTCGTTGGGCTTGGCGAACCGATGAACATCGGTGAATCTGTCGGGGTACTAGGATGAGCACTGGGTGGAGTGTACGGGAGTGTTGGAGAGAGTGGGCACTTGTGAAAGGCGTGGCCATCGATGCGTAAGAGGATGAAAGTTCCGGGGAGGAGTTGGTCAGGAAGTTCAAAATCACGGACATAGGCGAATTTAGAGAGGGCCATAACTATGACTAGTACTAATATAATCCAGTACCGTCAGAGTTAATGACGATGATGGGTGTACTGTAATTGTATTGCAAGACCAGGTGATGCGAATGATATTATCGTGGGAACCTTTGACGACGTTCTCGACTCGACTCGATCTTCGGAACTCTCCCACGCCTGCACAACTCCTCACTCACTTACTTCCACACACACCACCGCACCGCTTTTACTCTCTCACTCTCTCATTAGAACACCAAATCAAAACATGACTGATTCCATCTCCCAAGATTC
>Ga0307509_10005209_pt1 | contig 18219 bp, 14 predicted proteins | sample 10_EM_MG_FD_202245 | JGI IMG/M metagenome (GOLD analysis project Ga0307509, IMG submission 202245) | Populus trichocarpa ectomycorrhiza microbial communities from riparian zone in the Pacific Northwest, United States - 10_EM | ecosystem: Host-associated > Plants > Roots > Unclassified | place...
CCTCGCCATGAACACACCTTCGAGAAAACATGCGCTGGTGACCGGCGCCAGCGGCGGCCTCGGCCGCGCGATCGCGCAGCGCCTGGCGCGCGACGGCCTGCATGTGATCGTGCACGCGAACCACCGGCTCGACGCGGCGCAGGCGCTGGTCGACGAGATCGTCGCGGCCGGCGGCAGCGCGCAGGCTGTCGCGTTCGACCTCACCGACCGCACCGCGACCCACGCCGCCTGCTCGCGCCTGCTCGAGGGCGGCCCGATCCAGGTGCTCGTCAACAACGCCGGCACGCACGACGATGCCGCGTTCCCGGCGCTGCGCGCAGAGCAGTGGCAGCACGTCATCGATGTCTCGCTGAACGGCTTCTTCAACGTGACGCAGCCGCTGACGATGCCGATGATCCGCACCCGCTGGGGCCGCGTCATCAACATCTCGTCGGTCGCCGCGCTGACCGGCAACCGCGGCCAGGTCAACTATGCCGCCGCCAAGGGCGCACTCAACAGCGCGACCAAATCGCTCGCGCTCGAACTCGCGAGCCGCGGCATCACGGTCAACGCGGTCGCGCCGGGCATCATCGAATCGGGCATGGCCGAGGGCACGTTCGACAAGGCGACGATCGAGCGCATCGTGCCGATGAAGCGCAGCGGCCGCGCCGACGAGGTCGCAGCGCTGGTCGCGTTTCTCGCGTCCGACGATGCGGGCTACATCAGCGGCCAGATCATCTCGATTAACGGCGGGATGATCTGAGCGGCGCTCACGATCCGCATTCACCGAGGAGCTCGCTCATGTCGCTTCCTGCCACCCCGGCCGCCGGCCAGTTCGACGGCGGCTGCGTCTTCATCGACGGCACCTACGCACCCTTGTCCGAGGCGAAGATCTCGATGTTCGACTGGGGTTTCACGCGCTCCGACGTGACCTACGACGTGGTCAGCGCGTGGCACGGCGCGTTCTTCCGCCTCGACACGCACATGGACCGCTTCTTCGCGAGCCTGCAGAAGATGCGCCTGGCGATCCCGTACACGCGCGCCGAGCTGCGCGAGATCCTGCACGGCGTGGTGCGCGCCGGCGGCCTGCAGGATGCCTACGTCGCGATGCTCTGCACCCGCGGCGTGCCGCCGCGCGGCGCACGCGACCCGCGCCTGGCGCAGAACCGCTTCTACGCCTATGCCCTGCCCTTCGTGATGATCGCGCCGCGCGACAAGCAGCTCGCCGGCATCGACCTGCACATCAGCGATCGGCAGCGCATCGCCAGCGCGTCGGTCGACCCGACGGTCAAGAACTACCACTGGATCGACCTGGTGCAATCGATGTTCGACGCCTACGACCGCGGCCGCGACACCAGCTGCGTCGTCGACGCGCAGGGCCACGTCACCGAAGGCCCGGGCTTCAACGTGTTCATCGTGAAGGACGGCGTGGTGCACACCGCCGACCGCGGCGTACTCGAAGGCGTGTCGCGCCGCACCGCGATCGAGCTGTGCGAGCGGCTCGCCATCGCGCTGCGCGTGGCCCCCGTGCCAGTCGCCGCAGTACGCGGCGCCGACGAAGTGTTCCTCACGTCCACCGGCGGCGGCATCCTGCCGATCGCGAAGATCGACGGCGTGCCGCTGCCGCAGTTCCCCGGCCCGGTCACGACGCGGCTGTACGACGCGTACTGGGCGTTGCATGACGAGCCGGCTTATCGGGATGAGGTGGACTACGGCGCGTGATCTGGGGTCAGGAGCGCTTCATCAGCTTCTCGAGCTCGACGACCGGCGCCTTGAGATGCGGGCTGACACCGGGCTGCTTGACGATGGCAGCGGTGGCGAGCACCGACGCCTCGCGGGCTTGTTGCTTGCGACCCGCCTGCAATGCGCACAAGCCCATGCGCGCATGCCAGTAGGCGACGTTGGGGCTGGCCTCGTATCGATCGGTCGCGAGGCGAGGCAGCCAATGCGCGAACAGGTCCAGGCCTGCGTCGGTTTGTCCGGTGGCGCACAAGGCAGCGGCACGCGCCAGCCAGGCCACTTCGTCGTCATGGATGCCGTCCTTGGGTTTCAGGTGGTCGGTCATCTCGACGACTGCCTTGGCATCGCCGCGTTCGAGCGGAATGAGCATCCTCACCTCGTCCGGCGTCACGTGCGCGTCCCTGTCCTTCGCCAGCCCTGAAGCGACGCCGGGCATGGCATCAAACTCCGCGAGCGTCGCCTCGGCTTCGGCGTAGCGGCGAGCGTGCATCAACGCAGCCGCCAGCGGGTAGTAGCTGTACTGAAGCTCGTCGGCCTTCTGCCAGTGTTTGCCGATTGCGATCATCTCCCTGGCCTGCGGTTCGGCTTCGGCCACCTGGTCGCTGCGCGACGCCGCGAGGACGATCGAATTCAGCCCCCACCAGTCGGACGCCGGCCCCTGCACCTGCCACTCCGGTGACCGAACGGCGCGCGCAACGAGTGGGTAGCCGCGCTCGATGTCGCCCCAGTCGACGTAGAGCAGACCGAGCCGATACTCGACTTGCGCAAAGTACCAACCGGGCAACGGTGGGTTGTGCGCGCGCAGAGCGGCCAGATCGCGTTCGATCGTCTTGAAAGCGTCTGCGAACGGAATTGCATCGCGGCTGAATAGCATTCCGGTGTACCTGACCTCCGAGAGCGCGGCATTCACATCGTTGGCCCCGCCCCTCGCCCGCATGGCGGTCAGAGCGGCGCTGAGATACGACTTGCCGGCATCGACTTGGTTCGCCCGGATCAACTCCTTGGCCGCTGTCAGTCGGATGCTCACGGCCTGTCTGGACATCGGGCCCTCGGCCGCGAGGGCAAGGGCAATGGATTCGTCGAACAAGGGTCGCGCCTTGCCTGGCGAACTCCCCAGCAACTCGGCGCGCACGCTCAATGCAGCGGCACGGACCATCGCCGGCACCCGCGTGCTCGCCATCACGGCGTCGGCAGCGTCGAGTTCCGCTCGGGCCGCTTCCAAATCATTGCGACCCAACATCGCTGCAAGCGCTATTCCGGCGTGGCCGCGTACTTGCATACCGGCATCGCCCTCTGCCAAGGCGATCGCGCGACGCATGCGTACCTCGGCGTCGGCATAACGGCCGGCCTCGTTGAGAATGTCGGCCAGGTTCAGCGTCGCCTTCGCGGTCAGCAATCGATCGGCGCTGGCAGAGTTCAACGTCTCGACCTGGCGCGTTCCATAGGCGATGGCGGGCTCGAAATTCGCGATGTTGAAGAACATCTGGCTGACGACGCCGTACAGCTCCGCCTGCAGCAGCGACTGGCCCGCAAACTTGCGATCGATCATCCGCGCGCCACGCTCGAGCAGCGCCTGCGCCGGCATCTGCGCCAATGAGCCATCCGGCCCACCCTGCGTATCGAAGATGTCGACAACGAACTCCTTGACGAGGCGCGCACGGTCCGCCTCATCGTTCGCGCGCCGTGCCTGCACCATGGCCACCGCCGCGCCACCGAGCACCGCCAGCAGTACGGCACCGACCGCGGCGAACCCGACGCGATGCCGCCGCAACGCCTTGCTCACACGGTAGCCCACGCTGTCCGGTCGCGCGATCACACGTTCGCCGTTGAGATGCCGCTCGATGTCTTCTGCGAACGCGTCGGCTGTTGGGTAGCGTTGGTTCGCTTCGCGCCTCAGTGCCTTCGCCAGGATCGCATCGATCTCGCCGCGCAGTGCCGTGGCCGTGGCCCTGTCCCGCGCGCGGCTGCTTGCCAATGGCGGCTCGTCGTTGAGGATGGCCTCTTCGATCGCCGCCAGACTCTTGCTCTGCGGCGCATATGGACAGCGCCCGATGAGCAGCTCGTACAGCAGCACCCCGAGCGAGTACACATCCGAGGCCACGGTGATGGTCTCGCCCCTGATCTGCTCCGGCGACGCGTAGTGAGGCGTCAGCACGCGACCTTGCTCCTGCGTCAGTTGATCGCCCCCCGGTGCGGCCTCGTGCAGCAGCTTGGCGATGCCGAAGTCCAGCAGGTGTGCTCGGCCGTCAGCGGTGACGAGGACGTTGGAGGGCTTCAGGTCACGGTGGACCACCAGCCGGCCGTGCGCGTAGGCCACGGCTCTCGCAATCTGCACGAACAAGCGCAGCCGATCTTGAATCGACAGTCCCTGCGCTTCGCACCACGCGTCGAGCGGTTGGCCATCGATGTATTCGAGCGCAAGGTACGGGCGGCCCAGCGCATCGAGCCCGGCGTCGTAGAGTCGGGCAATGTTCGGATGCGCCAGCAGCGCACCGATGTCTCGCTCGCGCGCCATGCGCTCGGCCAGGCCGGCGCCCCAGGCCAGCCTCGGTAGCTTCAGCGCGACGTGGCGCTTTAGCGTGCCATCCGCTCGCTCGGCGAGCCACACAGCCCCCATGCCGCCGCGGCCGATCTCGCGGATCAGGCGATAGGGGCCGATCAGTTCATCGGCACGCGCGACGGTCTCATCGGCAGGACCGCCGGCGAGCTTCGGGCCTCCGGCCATGAAGCCGGGGTTGCTGTTGGCCCCATGCGCGGTCAGCATCTCGCGCAGCTTCGGGCGCAGGTGCGCGTGTTCCTCGGACAGCGCAAGCAGCCACGCCTCGGCCTGCGCCGGCTCCAGGTCCATCGCTTCGTCGAGCAATCGGCTCAGCGTGATCAGGTCGGTTGCTGTCAATGGCATGGCGTGCCCGCGTGGTGGCTTCCCGAGTACGGACGCATTCCGGCAAGCACACCGGACATCGCCTTCACTCTTTCAGCGAACTCATCAGCAGCAACCGTGCCTTGTCCCAGTCGCGCCGCACGGTGCGCTCGGTCAGCCCGAGCGCCTCGGCGATCTCGATCTCGGTGTAGCCGCCGAAGTAGCGCATCTCGACGACTTTGGCCAGCCTCGGCTCGGCCGCTTCGAGCGCGAGCAGCGCTTCGTGCACATGCAGTATCTCGGCTTCGCCCGAGGGCAGCGAGTCGCCGACCTGCGTGTCCAGCGTCACCTGGGCCAAGTCACCGCCGCGCCGCAGCGCCTGGCGTTCGCGCACAGAGTCGATCACGACCGAGCGCATGACCTTGGACGCATAGGCGAAGAACGCACGCCGGTCTTCGAGGCGCAACTGCCCGGAGTTCACGAAGCGCAGGTAGGACTCGTGCACCAGCGCGGTGGTCTCGAGAAAGGTGTTGCGCCCACCGTCGCGAAGCCGCGAGCGCGCGAGTTTGCGCAGCTCGTCGTAGGCGGCGGAGAACAGCGCGTCGCGCGCCGATGCGTCGCCGCTGCCGACCTGCTGGATCAATTGCGTCAGATTGCTCATCGCGCCATTGGCGCACAGCCCCGGCGAAATGAGAAGTCCCGCGCTACGCCGAATTGGGGATGTACGCAGGGCGCGCCGATTTGTTGTCGGGCGATGTCCGGTCCGGCGCCGCGGCTGCGTCCGATCAAGGGAAGGCAGGTGCGGAAATGACCCCGCTACCCCGAGCCCCGCAACGCACCTGATGGAGCACACCATGACCCAAGACCTTCGTTCCTCGATCCGGTCCTTTCACTTGGCCACGGCTCGTCCCGTGCACACGCCCTTGGTCGCCCGCGTGTGGATGGCCTTTCTGTCGCTCGTCATGAGCAGCACGCTCATTGGCGGCATGCTGGAGCTCTTCGAGATGCACGCGGAGGACGCGGTGATCGCGCGGGCCGCAGTGACAGTCCATCCGGTGGCCGCCGCGATCGCGCTTAGCGCATCGCGCCCGGCAGCGCGTGGCTGAGCGGGTCGACCCCGGGCGCAGCGGACGCCTCCTCCGAAGGATCGAACCATGAGCCTGCAGCACCGCAGTGACGTTCGTACTAATCGCGCATCTGATGTTGCTGCCGATCAATGCGGCGCGGCTCGGCTCTCTGCTCGCAAAGCGCTATCAATCGCCGATCGATCGGGGCACGCAAACGCTGCCTTGAAGCAAGACCGGCACCTCGCTTGCGTCCATCCCAAGAGGAGGCGCTCCCTGGATGGGCCAGCCCGGCGCGGCTCCTCTCACGTTTTTATCGGTACCACTCGGTCAACGCGTCATTTCAACGAAGGAGAACTTGATGAAACTGAAGACTGCAATCGCCTGCCTCTTGGGTCTGGCCACCGCTCATTTCAATTGCTCGGCCACCGAGCCCCAAGGGGATCCCGTCACATTGGTCCAAGGAGGCATCGCCGGCATGGCCGCCGGACAGTCGTATGCCTCGGCGTTTGACATCGGTCTCTTCTACGACATTGGGACTGACCCGCTGACGAGTGCCGTCATCACATTGAATTTCGAAGGGTCCGATCTCCGAGATTCCACTGCTTTGAGCACCAGCAAGGCGATCACCCGGACAACTCCAGAGATAGCAGACTACACGACTCACTACGCGGACCCGCTGGACAGCGTGTCAGTCTTGTTTGGCCACTTCAAGGGTCAAAGCGCGACGATCGACGACGGGGCCAACGCGTACGAAGGACCGTCTGTCGTTGTCTCGACCAAGCCGGTGTACGGGACGCGCCGGGAGTGCCACGGCCTATTCGGTGTGGTGTGCGGTGACTTTTCGTTCCTTGCTGGCGACGATCGCTACCTGGACCAGACATCGGGCTACAAGGGGACATTCTCCTTTTCGAGCATGCTCGATGCCACGACGTTGGCCGGGCTTTCAAGCACAGGCTATCTGCGCTACGGGTTCACCGTGCTGGCCGGTGGCGCCAGTCTCAAATCGGCAAGCCTGACATTTGTGGCTGCGCCGGTGCCGGAGCCGGCCACCATCAGCTTGACAGCTAGCGGATTGGGACTTCTCGCCGCCGCCATGTACCGCCGGCGGCGGTATGAAGGCAGGTGATGTGAGCCTTGCGAGACGCGCGACAGGGACATTCGCAACGAGTGCTTCTCCCCGAACGCCGCATCGTGCAGCGGCCCTGGGTTGCCCAATCTCCACGTCCCTCACCACGTACTGCGTCTGTCTTGAACTGAGGCCCCTTCCCTCCACCGGCGTTACCCGGCTTCGGCAGTACTACGGGCGTCTCCGCCACCCCATGACGCCCGGCCTGTCCGTCACCGGCCACCAGTTGGTCGTCCCCGACCACACCAGGGGGGTTCCCGTGTTGCGTGCGCATTCCTTGTGTACGTGCTGTCGCCACTACCCCGGTGCAGCCACTGGCGGTACTACATCGCTCATCCGTCCAGTGATCTCAGCCTTCCCCGAAAGGGTTGTCGGGTCGGCCTGCGCATCTCCTTTTCGAGGCTTGCTCAGCCTTCACTCGCGTTACGGCCCACTCACTCGCGCTGCCACCATTTCGTGGCACGCTTACCCGAAGGCTTCAGACATTTCGTCACCTCCATGCCTGCTCCGTTGCTTCCGGCTAGAGCGGTTCCCGGGTGGGCCTCGCACCCACTGGAAAGCGTCGCCTTTTCACGGCGCACGCCCAATGCGGTCGACCGACAATTCCGATCCGGCTGCTCGCAGGCGGAGGGTCGCTGAGCATGCAACTCACTGAACTCCCGCTTGCATTTCAGTGCCCAGCGAGGAGCCGGCTCAGATCTTCGGCGGGACGCTTGAAGTACGAACCAACACCTGGCTGGTCGACGATTGCCAAGCTTGCAAGTGTTGACAGCTCGGAGGCTCGTTTGCGCTGACCGCCGGCCAACGCGCAACGGCCAGCGACGGCGCGAATTCGGGCTAGTTCCGGGCCATGCTGATAGCTGTTCTGAACTTGCCACTCGATAGATTGATCCAGCAGCGCCAGACCTTCCGCATGACGCCCCAGCGCGCAAAGAACTTCACCGTGCAGCATCGTGTTATCCAGCAACAGCGCCGGAACCTGCGGGTAAAAGTCGCGAGGTATCGACTCGAGTGCAGCCTGTGCATCGCCATGCTCCAGAGCGATGCGAGTCCAAGGTCGCTGGAGAAATGGGAGAGACGATACCGTCATGGACGTCGAGGTATTCGGCGCCTCAAACCCAGGAGCGGACCTGAGCACGGCTTGAGCCTCGGCGTAGCGGCCAATGATGGCCAGGTTCGTGGCCGCGAACGCAAATGAGATTGCGGCCCCCGGGCGCTTGTGTACATCGCCAACCAATTGTCTCGCCTCGATGCACTCGCGGAAGTACACGTCTGCGCGGTCGTGATTGCCCGCGTACATCTCAGCAATTCCCTGGTATATCGCGATCTGAAACAATTCCTTCGGGCCCTCCGCATGAGCACGCAGGATCGCAGCACTGCTGGACATCAGAGGCGCGGCCATCTTGATGTTTCCCCACAGGGCATACGCGCTGCCCAAGTTGAAATCGACCCTGGCCTTGATCAGCGCAGGAACGAGAGGACCTCCTGCGGCAATGGTCGACCGGTCACGCTCGATGATGCCCCGAGCCTCTTCAAACGGCATTCGTCCCATCATGAACATCTCTCGGCTGAGGGACGACTCTTCGAGCGCTGCGCGAATGTCGCCCGCCCCTCCGCTTTCTCGCAGCGCACTCAATGCGGCTTCCCGATAGACGCGCGCCTCTGTGTACCTATCGCTTCCGAGAAGCTGGTTGGCGACGTTGAGCCGAATGTCGATGGCCGTTCTCGACAGCGGGCCCTCAGCCAACAAAGCCTGTTCGAGGGCCGCGAGACGGAGGGCCAGTGCTTCGTCGAAACGATTGGAGTAGTCCAAAATGCTCGCACGCAGATCTTTCGCGCGTGAACCTGCCATCTGCGATGCGGTGTCACCGCCCAATCCGCGTTCGGCGCGCTCGACCGATTGCAGCGCCGCTTCACGATGTCCCTGCGCCCACTGGATCTGAGCCAATGAAACGAGTGCCCGTGAACGCAACGGGTCGTAGGGGGCACTGAGGACAACGGCGCGTTGAGCACGAACAATGGCGTCGCTGAATCGACCCTGCGCATACAGGGCGTCGACCAGCAAGAGTGTCGCCTGGGCCTCCTCCTGCCCACCGACATTCGCTGCGCCGAGCGCCTCCAGTTGCCTAGTTGCGTAGTCAGCTGCCTGATCGTTGGCTCCCATGTCGGCGAAAATTCCACCGACCACGCCGAAGAGTTCGGCCTGCAACTCGGGTTGTCCAGGGAATTTGGCTTGAATCAGCGTCGCCCCGCGCTGCAGCAGCAGTTCCGCTGGCAACTGGCGAAGCTCCGCGTTGCCTGGACGCCCGCGTTCGTTGACCCTGAACACCTCGACCACAAACTCCTTGACGACGCGAGCTCGTTCGGCCGCGTCCTTGGCGCGTTTGGTTTGAACGGTCGCCGTGGCGGCGCCGGCGAGGATGGCAAACAGCACAGCCGCCGCCGCGCAGAATACCAATCGGTGACGCCGCAGCGTCTTGCCGAACCGGTACGCAAGGGTGTCCGGTCGCGCCTGCACAGCGTCGCCCCTGAGATACCGATCAACGTCTTCAGCAAGCGCATCCGCGGTGGCATAACGCTGGCTTGGCTCACGCTTGAGGGCCTTCGCCAAGATGGCATCGATCTCGCCGCGCAGCTCCTTGGCGACTTGCTTGTCCGGCACGCGGCTGCTCGCCAGCGGCGGCTCGTCCTTCAGGATTGCCTCCTCTATTGCCACCAGGCCTTTGCGTCCCGGCGCGTAGGGGTAGCGCCAACTCAGCAACTCATACAACAGCACCCCCAGCGAATAGACATCCGAGGCGACCGTGATCGTCTCGCCTCTGATCTGCTCCGGCGATGCGTAGTGCGGCGTCAGCACCCGCCCCTGTTCCTGCGTGAGCTTATCGTCACCAGAGCCAGCTTCATGGAGCAGCTTGGCGATCCCAAAGTCCAGCAGGTGCGCCTGCCCGTCAGCGGTGACGAGCACGTTGGAGGGCTTCAGGTCGCGGTGCACCACCAAGCGCCCGTGGGCATAGGCCACGGCCTTGGCCACTTGCACGAACAGCCTGAGCCGATCGCGGACCGACAACGCCTGCGCCTCACACCATGCGTCCAGCGGCTGACCATCGATGTACTCCAAGGCCAGGAACGGCCTGCCCTTGGCATCCACGCCAGCGTCGTACAGCCGCGCGATGTTCGGATGTTCGAGCAGCGCACCGATGTCGCGCTCGCGCGCCATGCGGTCGGCCAGACCCGCGCCCCAGGCCAGCCTCGGCAGCTTCAACGCGACATGGCGCTTCAGCGTGCCATCGGCCCGCTCGGCGAGCCACACCGCGCCCATGCCGCCGCGGCCGATCTCGCGGATCAGGCGATAGGGGCCGATCAGTTCATCGGCACGCGCGACGGTCTCATCGGCAGGGTCGCCGGCCAGCTTGGGGCCGTCGACCATGAAGCCGGGGTTGCTGTTCGCAAGATGCGCGGTCAGCATCTCGCGCAGCTTCGGGCGCAGGTGCGCGTGCTCCTCGGGCAGTGCGGACAGCCACGCCTCGGCCCGTGCCGGCGCCAGGTCCATCGCCTCATCGAGCAGGCGGCTCAGGGTGATCAGATCGGTTGCTGTCAGCGGCATGGGGAATGTGCGTGATGGCTTCCCAAGTACGGACGCGCTTCAGGTCCGCAACCGGACACGTGGCTCAGTCCTTCAGCGAACTCATCAGCAGCAACCGTGCCTTGTCCCAGTCGCGCCGCACAGTGCGCTCGGTCAGCCCCAGCGCCTCGGCGATCTCGATCTCTGAATACCCGCCGAAGTAGCGCATCTCGACCACCTTGGCCAGCCGCGGCTCGGCCGCTTCGAGCGCGAGCAGCGCTTCGTGCACATGCAGGATCTCGGCCTCGCCCGAGGGCAGCGAGTCGCCGACCTGCGTGTCCAGCGTCACCCGGGCCAAGTCACCGCCGCGCCGCAGCGCCTGGCGTTCGCGCACAGAGTCGATCACGACCGAGCGCATGACCTTGGATGCATAGGCGAAGAACGCACGCCGGTCTTCGAGGCGCAACTGCCCGGAGTTCACGAAGCGCAGGTAGGACTCGTGCACGAGCGCGGTGGTTTCGAGAAAGGTGTTGCGCCCACCGTCGCGCAGCCGCGAGCGCGCGAGCTTGCGCAGCTCGTCGTAGGCGGCGGAGAACAGCGCGTCGCGCGCCGATGCGTCGCCGCTGCCGACCTGCTGGATCAATTGCGTCAGATTGCTCATCGCGCCATTGGCGCACGGCCCCAGCGAAATGGGAAGGCCCAGTCGCTGTCCCGCGCTACCTCGAACTGGGGATGCGCATCTCGCGCACCGACTTTGTGGTTCGGCGATGTCCGGTCCGGCGCCGCGGCTGCGTCCGATCAGGAGAGGGCAGGTGCGGAATCGACCGACACCCTGAGCCCCACGATCGATCTGCCTGAGGATGGAGCACACCATGTCCACGACCACCCGTTGCACGAACCAACCCACCCCGCCGAACTACGCGCAACCCTCGCTCGCTGCGAAGGCCGCGGTCGCCTTCGTCGCCGTGCTCGTCAGCAGCACGCTGCTGGGCGGCATGCTGGGCTTGTTCGAGATGCACAGCGAAGACGCGGCCTTCACCCGGGCATCGATCAAGGCCCAGCCATCGACCGGTGGACTCGCTGCGCGAGACATCCGTTCAATTCCGCTCGGCTGACCCGTCGATGCTTGTTAAGAAACGACCGGCAGCCCACTGACCGGCCCATAACGCTCAAGGAGGGAACTCATGGCATTCAAAAAAACGAACCGGATCATCGGCGCATGGCGATGCGTGTTGCTCGCGATCGCTATGTGCGCATCGGGGTGTGGCGGCGGTGGTGACGACGCGGGCAGCGACCCCGCCGCACCGGTCGTCGTCGCATCGCCGCCGGCCGCATCGGCCTCCAGCCCTGTCGGGCCGACGCAGACCGAGACGGTGGTGATCACCGGTGCCGATGGCGCATCGGTGAGCGTGCCGCCGGGCGCTGCCCAATCGGTGCCCGTCCTGATCCAGATCACGCAGAGCGGCACCGGCGCACCGGCCCTGCCCACGACGACCACCACGGCCGGCGCCATCTACGAGATCACGCCGCACGGCGCCGCCTTCAGCGTGCCCGTCGAAGTCGCGATTCCGTTCGATCCGACGCGGGTCACAGCCGATGGCCGGCCCATTCTTCTGAAGGCCGAACCCGGTGGCGCGTGGACGGCGATCACCGATGTGCGCGTCGACGGCGGTCTGCTGCGCGCGACGATTGCCGACTTCTCGTACTTCACCGTGGCCAACTGCGAGTCGTATGCGGCCTCGACCTGCGACAGCGGGTCGAGCGCGACGATACAAATCGCGGCACCGACGGTGTCGAGCGCCGCAGGCTCCATGCTGCTGCCGCCACCCGCCGGTGCAAGCGCGTCGACCATCGGCGTGCTCAACGGCTTCGCTCATCTTCAGTTGGCGGTGCAGTTCAGTGTCGATGCCGAGTGCATGGCCGGGTATGTGCGGGACTTCACCGTGCAGCTCCTGATTCCGGCCCCGGTGGGCTCCCTCGCCGAAAACAAGACCAGCATCTACGCGACCCAGGTCTACACGCCGGAGAATCGGAACTTCGTCATCCATCGAACCCGCTTCTTTCACGGTGTGCTGCTGGCTGACGCGACAGTCATGTTCGACTTTCCAAGCGGCGCTGTCGCAGCGCAAGGTGGTGAAGTCTTCCATGCGCGGGTCGACTGCAACGCCATTGCCCATAAAAACTACCAGTTCGATGCCGGCCCGGTTCGATTGCTCTCGAACCTGCCCCCTATGCCTGCCGCCGGCACGACGATCCCGCAATATCTTGTCAATGCCGAGGACGCGAATCCCCTGAAGATCGTTCAGGCGCCGCAAGACCTGAGCGTCGCGCTCGGCCAGACGGCGTCATTCTTCGTCACGGCGATCGACCTCGGCACAGTCTCGTACCAATGGGAGCGCAGCGACGACGGCGGCCTCACCTGGCTGGTGATGGCCGGCGAGCGCGGGGCTCACTACGCCCTCGTGAATGCCCGCGAGACCGACAGCGGCGCAAAGTTCCGGGCCGTCGTGTTCCGTGCCGACTTCTTTGGCGGCACCACGGCGATCAGCGACGGTGGCACCTTGACCGTCACCCGCGCCGACGCCGCTGCAACCACCTCGCCGTGGCAGGCCGACGGCCTGATCGCCGCCGGCGGCAGCGCGAGCTTTGCGATCAAGAGCGACGGCACGCTGTGGAGCTGGGGCGCCAACAACGGCGGCGTGCTCGGCCGCGCGGCGAGCGCCGGCACGCCGCAGCCCGTTGACACGCTGAGCCACGTTCGCGCGGTCACCAGCGGTGCCTGGTACGCAGCGGCCGTGCTCGACAACGGCGACGTCTATGCCTGGGGCTGGGGTGGCAATGTCGGCGCGGCCATCGGCTCGGCGAACCCGGACAACCTGCTTCCGGTGAAGGTGCCAGGCTTGTCGAACATCCGCACCGTGTCGACGAAGTACCAGCACACGCTCGCGCTCGACACCAGCGGCAAGGTGTTCGGCTTTGGCCCTGAAGCCTCCGGCGCGCTCGGACCGACGATCGGCAACGACGGCGTGCGCGCGATCGACGGCCTGGCCAATGTGCGGCAGATCGCGGCAGGCGATGCACACTCGCTGGCGCTGCTTGCCGATGGCACGGTCTGGGCCTGGGGCTCCAACTCGCTCGGGCAGTTGGGCGTGGCTGCCGAGACCGCGACCCGCGCCGCACCGGCCCAGGTGGCTGGGCTGGATCACGTGGTCGCCATCGCGGCGAGCAGTTTCGGATCGTTCGCGTTGCGCCAGGACGGCACGGTCTTCTCGTGGGGCCAGAGCTTCGTGCTCGGGCGATCGGGCTCCTCGTTCGAGGCCATCGCGATCCCCGGCTTCAGTGGCATCAAGGCCATTTCGGCGGGCAACTACAACGTGTTCGCGGTCGACACCACGGGTGGTGCTTTCGGCTGGGGCGACAACACGGCAGGGCGCGTCGGGGTGGGCATCTTGGCGACAACGATTGCCACGCCGGTCGGTCTCGTCGCCGCGTCGAACCTTGCAGTCGGTGTCATTGGCGAGTCGACCCTCGGGTCACTCGCGCTGGTTGCCGGCGGCGAAGGCATGGGCCTCGCACTGGGAACCAATGGCCACGTCTATGCGTGGGGCAGCAATGCGTCGGGCCAGCTCGACGGCGCAGCGCACGCCGACTCCGCGACCGTGTTCGACATGGGGTTGATTCGATGAGGACGGGTACGGAATCAGCTCGACTTTGGGCGCTTCGCTACGGCGCCTTGGTCTTGATCGCGTCTTCAACGATCGGAGCGCTCGCCGCTGCTCCGCGCGAAACGGTCGGCGCGCTGTCGGTCCAGATGCCCTCAGGCTGGACGCGCCACGTCCACACCGGCGCAGTCCACTACAGCGCCAGCTTTCCCGAACCGGGGCGCACTTGCATCATTGTGCTGTTCGACAGCCGACCCGGGAGCGGCGATGCGCGCGCTGACCTGATGGTGCAGCTGGGGTCGGCTGCGTCCGGCATCGATGCGAAGGCTGTGCAGACGCGCAGCTTCCGTGACGGGTGGGTGGTGGCGGCGGTGTCCAGCGCCGAGCCGAAGAAGGCATCGGGCGAGCGCGAGAGCGCGACCACGCTCACCTTCACGCGCGAGAAGCGAACACAGAGCGTGGCGGCCGTGGGCAACGACGAGCGCTGCCAGGCCGCACTGAAAACATTTCTCGACGAGATCCAGCTCGCCAGCGAACAGCCGCCCGTGTCAGCCCCCTCGGTGCCAGTCGGCAGCGGCGCGCTAACGGGCTTGTGGCACGGCATGTCGACCGTCAACGTGGTCGCCTTGCATTCCAACGGCGTGCGCGACACCGTTGCCATCGAGCCGCGCGTCGGCGCAACCTACGTGCTGTTCATGCCCGACGGCAGCTACACCACCGAGATTCCCGACCAGGGCATCGATGCGGATGCGCTGCGGCGAGTGAGTGTCTACCGCCGCGGCACGTACCAGTTCGACGGTCGCCGCGTCACCCTGCGCAGCCTGGCGCCAGGTGCCGCGCCGCGCATCGCCACGCTGGGCGACGGCGTGTTGCGCATGGAAGAAGTCGAGCTACAGAAGCGGCCCTTCGTCGATGGCCAGCGGCTCAGTGGCCGTTTTGCGGTCGATGGCGCCGGCACACGGCCGGCCAGCATCAATTTCACAGCCGATGGCCGCTTTGAGGACAACGGTGCGCTGGTCGCAGTGCGCAACCGGCGCAGAGGTGGGGGTGCCATCGTCATCGAACCGGGCGGTGCCGGCCGCTACGAGGTAGCCAACTGCACGATGACATTTCGCTTCGACGACGGCCGCGTTACGCGCCTCACGCTCTATGCCGCCGAAGCGAACGAGCTGATCCTGGCCACCGTGCCTTTGATGCGCCTGCGCTGAGGACCGCAGCAACGCCTTCCGCTGGAGTCAGACCATGCACACCGACCTCGAATCCTCCGTTCGCACACAGCTCGATCGCGCACCGCTGGGCACGCGCCTGACCATGGTCTTCGGCGCCATGTTGGTGACCGCATTGGCCGGGCTTCGATCATGAACCTGTCGGACGCGATGGGCTGGCTGGCCGCAGCGCTGATGCTGCTGACCTTCTCGTGCGCCGGCCCGCGCAGTCTGCGCGCGTTCGCGCTGGCCGCCAATGTGGCGTTCATCGGCTATGGCCTGGTCGGCCACTTGCCGCCGGTCGTAACCCTGCATGCGATGCTGCTGCCGATCAACGCGTTCAGACTCGCCGGGTCGATTCGGGCAGCGATCCGGCGCGACCGCGCGGCCGCCTCCGCACGCGTGGGGGTGTGCGCGGCGCCTCGGGCGGCATACAGTCCGCCGGCCAAGTCCTGAAGGGAGCGCCATGGCGATCATCGACCAGCAGACCGAATCCACTGCCGTGCGGCGCATCGCCGACCTGCCCGGCCCGCGCGGCCTGCCGGTGCTGGGCAACATGCTCAGCATCGACCGCGAGCAGATCCACCTGCAGGCCGAGCAGTGGGCACGCGAATACGGCGAGGCATACCGGTTCCGCATCGCGTCGCGCGAGTTCGTCGTGATGTCCAACCCCGAGGCGGTGGCCGCGATCCTTCGTGACCGGCCCGATGGCTTCCAGCGCACGCAGCGCATCAGCGACACCGCGCGCGCCATGGGCTTTGGCGGCCTGTTCTCGTCCAACGGCGAGGCCTGGAAGCGCCAGCGGCCGATGGTGCTGGCTGGCCTGGACCCGACGCACATCAAGGCCTTCTTCCCGACGCTGGCCAAGGTCACCGACCGCTTCGCGCGGCGCTGGCAGCGCGCCGCGGCCGCGGGCACGGCCATCGATCTGCAGTCGGACCTGATGCGCTACACGGTCGACGTGACCGCGGGGCTGGCCTTCGGTACCGACATGAACACGATCGAGTCGGACGAAGAGGTGATCCAGTCGCACCTGGACAAGATCCTGCCGGCTTTGTTCAAGCGCGTGATGGCGCCGTTCCCGTACTGGGACTACCTGAAGCTGCCCGCCGACCGCGCGCTCGACCGGCATCTGGACGCGCTGCGCGTCGCGGTCGACGGCTTCATCACCGGTGCACGGCAGCGGCTCGCCGAGCAGCCCGTGTTGCGCGACAAGCCGACCAACCTGATCGAGGCGATGGTCGCGGCGCGTGACCGCGAGGGCAGCGCCGTCACCGACCAAGACGTGTCGGGCAATGTGCTGACGATGCTGCTCGCCGGCGAAGACACCACCGCCAACACGCTGGCCTGGATGATCTGGCTGCTGCACCACCACCCGGAGGCCGCGCAGCGCGTCGCCGATGAAGTGCGCAGCGTGCTCGGCGACGCGCGCATGCCGATGCGCTACGAAGACCTGGGCCGGCTCGACTTCGTCGAGGCTTGCGCGCACGAGGCGATGCGCCTGAAGCCGGTGGCGCCGCTGAACATCCAGCAGGCGGTGCGCGACACGGTCGTGGCTGGCATCGCGATCCCGGCCGGCACCTTGGTGATGTGCCTGATGCGCCCGGCCGCCGTCGACGAGCTCCACTTCGCCGATGCCGCGTCGTTCCGGCCCGAACGCTGGTTGACGGGCGTGTCGGCCAGCTCGGCCAAGCGCGTGGCCATGCCCTTCGGCGCCGGCCCGCGCATCTGCCCGGGCCGCTATCTCGCGCTGGCCGAGATGAAGATGCTGATCGCGATGGTGTTCGCGTCGTTCCGGATCGAATCGGTCACGACGCTGGACGGCGGCGATGCGCAGGAGCGCCTGTCGCTGACGATGTCGCCGGTGGGTTTGCGGCTGCGCTTGCAGCAACGCTGAAGGCTGCGCTCAGCGCTGGAACGGCGGCCGCCGCGTCGTTCGTCGCCACAGCAGCAGCGGTAGCCGCAGCGCGAACTCGAGCATCAGGCGCAGGTGCATCCAGGTGAGCAGCACGTTGTCGCGGCCATAGCGGAAGTGCGAGACGCCGCCCTCCTCGGCCGTGAGGTACTTGACCGGCGCGGCAATGTTGATCGGCTTGATGCCGCGCCACGCGAGGCGCACGACGGCCTCGGTGTCGAAGTCGAAGCGCCGCATCCATGGTTGACGGCGCATCACCGCGATCAGGTCGTTGATCGGGTAGACGCGAAAGCCGTAGAGCGAATCGTCGATGCCGGCACCGAGTGTCTCGAGGTTGGTCCACCAGTTCGACACGCGCCGGCCGCGCACCCGCAGCAGCGGCGCCGAGGCATCGAACACCGGCCGGCCGAGCACCATCGCTTCGGGGCGCGCCATCGAGGCCTGCATGAACGCAGGGATCAGCTCGGCCGGGTGCTGGCCGTCGGAGTCCATCGTCAGCGCATGCGTGAAGCCGGCCGCACGCGCAGCGTTCAGGCCGTGCAGCACGGCCGCGCCCTTGCCGCCGTTGGCCGGCAGCGCGATCAGCTGCAGGCCGGGGTCGGCGGCGACCATCTCGCGCAGCACGGCGGGGGTGCCGTCGGTGCTGCCATCGGTGACGACCCAGACCGGGTTCCACTGCGCACGCGCGGCACGCACCGTGTCGAACACTGTCGGGCCGGTGTTGTAGCTGGGGATCAGCAGCAGGTGCGTGGTCGAGGCGTTCACGCTGGCGAGAGCTCCGTTGCGAAGTAGGTCTCGAGCCGCTTCAGCAGGCCCATGTGATCGGCCTCGGGCGCGAAGCGTGCCCCGAGCCGCGCGCTGAACACGATAGGGAACTGCGGCGTGCGCCAGATCGGCCAACCCTTGCCGAGATACGGCGAGGTCGTCTCGATGAAGACGGTCTGGATCGGCACCTGCGCCATCTGCGCGATCAGCGTGACGCCGGGGCGAAACGGGTTGATCGGTGCTTGCAGCGTGCGCGTGCCCTCGGGGAACAGCACGAGCTGGCCGCCGGCCTTCAGGTTCTCGACCGCGCTGCGGATCATGCCGCGCGGCGGCTCGTT
>Ga0307509_10005210_pt1 | contig 18218 bp, 15 predicted proteins | sample 10_EM_MG_FD_202245 | JGI IMG/M metagenome (GOLD analysis project Ga0307509, IMG submission 202245) | Populus trichocarpa ectomycorrhiza microbial communities from riparian zone in the Pacific Northwest, United States - 10_EM | ecosystem: Host-associated > Plants > Roots > Unclassified | place...
GACTTGGGACTCTTTTATGAGTACTATTTTACAGGCGCTCCGTCTACTCTCTCAACCCAAACCCATTTTTGTTGGCCCCCACAGGCCATGTTCCCATGATATCTTTTTTCTCGTATTTTCATGGTCATGATACCTTTTTATTTCTCATAGTGGTGTTGTGTTTCTGTTCGGTGTTTTCACCTTCTTACCTAAACACCAACTCAATCCTTGGCATATTGTGTACGAAAACCTCCCCCCTGTTACTTGTACCTCCGTATAGGCATGCACCATTATCGAATAAAGTTACTGTAGTGCGTAGGGCTGGTAGCCTGAAATTACTATCATAGCATTATGTGTGGGTGGCCTTTTTAAAAGTGGATTGACAACGCGTCGCCGGCAGTGGCTAATTAGCAGATTAGCGATCCCCTTTCCGATCTTCGCAAGATTTTGTATTGCAAGGTGGTCTATTTTCGCTTTTTCTATTAGTATATCCTACACCTGCTTTAGCTGGTACTGTACCGTGCACAATTGGGCTTGAATTAAGGTAAACTTTCAATTATCCGAGCTTCTTAGGGCTGTGAACCAAGAAATTGAAGTGTGAGTCTGCAAGAGAGATAGTGGGAGACATCTAGAACTGGAGGCTATATTATTTATCCGAATCGTGCTTCCAGGAGATTGTGTAACATGGGAATGTTTGGTTTAGAGTTGGGGATAGGGGGTAGAGTACTGGCCTTGTGTTGCCTACGGTACATAATATCATAGCTTTGTCGGAAGGTATCATAGCATGGTCGCTTAATTCCTGAAAACACTGGTGCATGCAGCAAAGCCCCCATTTTTCCCTAATAGGCATTTCAAGGAACAGTTGCTTCTAGCTCCATCCCCCGGTGCTGTTCCGTGGGCTGAAAAGCAGTGGTCGCTAGGGTCTTTGCTGCACGAAATTCCCTGGTTAGTACCATACATGTACCCCTGGTATTGGGAAAAGGGCAAATATCTTTGACAGGGTTTCTAACCACCACGTGAGAGGTGAAAGCCCGGCATCTCCACAATACCTGTGCGCTTTCTGAGTATCTGCTGTGTGCTATCTATCGATGAGATAGTTTTATAAGTTGTAGACACCTTAGTAACTAACTTTCAGGAATGTTGGGCATTTTCTTGTGATACTTTTAAGCTTTAAATTAAGCTAGCGGAGATGGTTTCACAGCAACTGTTGGTCGGGGACCTCACGTTTAAGCGAATACCGTTTTGAAGCTGCTGTTGAGGGGATACTAGAGTGAACATCCACGGGCGATATTAATTGTCGGGCATAATCATAGGTTAATGATGAAGGGTTGTCGTACAATAGCTGCTTACCATTTCTCTCTTCCTATTTCGAAGCCTCGTGCTAATTCTCCGGACTTAAGTTGTTAAAGGTTTAGTCCTAACTAGATGAAGAGGGCAAATATTTGCCGGATTTTGGGGAATTACAGCTTCCACAGGAATTATGCTAGCTATGCTTGCAGGGCCGACGGTGCCTGCCCCGTACTTGCAGACTCTTTTTCTAAGCTTGGATGTGAATTTTATCAATCCTCCGGTAGTATGGCTAACCATAAGTTCGGATTCCTCGGGGGAAGGGCAGTAAGGACTGCGTCAGCCGACTGCTGGATGGACAACCAGACTTGCACGGGCGCCCTATCTGCCTATGATGGCTAATTCACTCTTTTTTCTGATAGGAAAGTAAGATCTCTAGCAATTGTCAGATTGTCATGGAATTTATCCTCGTGGCCACCCTGAAGTCCTAATTTAAGAGGGTACAGAAGCACATGATAGTGGTGTCTAGTTAGGAATTGTGGGCATTAATGGGTATTCGTACTCATACAGGCTAATCGAGGTTGATAATTTGATAACGAAATTCTCACATGCTGAGAGTTCATTGGCTCATAGCGTAGAGTGGGGTTGAGCGCACTGAGGAGTCTCACAATATCCATGTTTCGGCTGGCTGAAGGAATGTGATAGTTGCACTACCAATATCAAATTCTACCTGCTTGCAACTCAGATTTCAGGTATAAAATCAGCCCTATTCGCTCTGGACCCCTCTTTCTTATCACCATCACTAGGACCTCTGATAGTGCGTCAATCCCCTCGAAACCCACTTCTCGGATTCGTTTCGGTCTTCAAAACCATAATTATTCAAAATGCAGACTAAAATCCTCATCGCTCCGTGTTTGGCGACCCTCTTGTCTCTAGGTACCATAGCTATTCCAACTGAGGTTGAGCCCCGAGGAAGTAAGGATATCCGTGGTGTGGGTAGTCTTGTGGGTAGTCTTGGGGATGCCCTTAGCGGTGTTGTGAGCTTGATCCCAGTCGTGGGAGGCCTGATCCCCTCCCCCAATGGAGCTGCCATTACCCCCGGCATTGGCGATACTCTCGGTAGTTCCCCTAGTGTGAAAGTTAGAGACGTCGTGAGTAGCAAAAACCCTCCATCAATTGGGGGCGGCGGACGGTGACTAACTTCAACAATAGGAGAATCTTGAAAAGAGGACCCCTGGGTGTATTTTCGTGACTTCAGACCCGTAAGCAATGCTTTGCTCGAAATTCCCCTTTCCCTTTAAAGCTAATCGGACCACTCTAGTGATTTCACTGGCCAATCTACAAGCACCTGTCTTCCCACCAGTGGCGCTTGCTTTAACTTGACCCCTTTCTGGAGATGGCGCATTAGCTCTTTCCGTCCCGATGAAGGTATTAGCTCCATATCCTAAAATCCCTCTGAAGGACAAGACTGATATCCCCTCTCACAAGGTACTACCTGCCAAGTTTTCACTCAGACGGGCTGTTCAGGTACGGCATCAGTTCCTTTTAAACACCCCGGGTATGGGAAACTCGGAGTTTTTAACGACAACGCGGGATCTCTCGTCTGCTGGTGGTAGTGGGTGGATGCAATTTTTTTCCTAACTGAGAAGGCATATGCTAGTATTTGTGCACATGTTGGCAGTATACCTTCGATGTTCGTCTTACCATGGACCCTGTTTGGTTCGTCTGGTTAGGGGTGAGGGGGTTTCTATATTCTAAGTAGCTGTGTTACATTGCTCTTAAAATTGATAGTTTTGGTACCAGAGTTAAATTGTTCGGTTGTGGTATTGAATGGTTGTCACAAGTTTCTCTGGAAATAAGGTGCTGTTTGGCACTGCGACGCTTGACTGGTGGACCCACTTAAACTGCGGTTCCGGTGGGGTTTCCGCTGAAACTATAGTTTGAGGGAGTTGATGTGTTTGGCTGCGATTTGATCCAAAGCAGCTGTTTCCGAAGTTTAGAAGCTACAGTTTGGGAACAATGTCTCATTAGGGTTAATATTGAGTTAGTAAATTCTATTTTTAATGCAATTGTTGCTCACTGTTATCATATATATGATTAATTCGCTTTCTTGGAAATTAGGCTCATCCACTCATTACTACTTTTTTCTTTTTCGCTTATACCACTCGAACTGTGGTCCGAGAAGCCATTCAATCCTTACTGTGCCAAACGAGCCGCTGAGTGCCTTGCCATTTCTTTCGCAATTTTCCTAGGGAGGGACGCGTAAGTAGTTAGTTTCAAGGGCTCAACAGACTAACAACACCGGCGAGCCACTTTGCTCCTGCAGGGACTGATGCGTGTCCTATAACAGTATTTTCTTTTTTCCGGGGAAGGCTTTCCTTTTTCCAATACTCATTTCATTTCAAAGGCTTAGGCTTTGTGGGGGAGTAATAATAAGGGTATGTGGCCGAAGGGGAGTCGTGCGGCGAAAATTGGGGCTGAAAATATTGTCATAGTCTTCCATTGTCCACAAACAATCGTTTCCTCACATGTGTTTCTTTCTTGTATCATTCGTTTGTATTGGGTTGCATCCCTCACGATGTTGAGACAGCTTTGGTTTTGTTCTTGATTATTCGGCGGCTATTTCGTATGGGCTAGGCACTTTTTTGCTCATCAAGTTTGGGGGGGGGGCAAATCTGTGTGGAACCTATGATGTGTTATGGTTTGATGGGGGGACGGGGGCTTCTTCTCATGAAGTGTGGGGCCTCCATGCCTGGGTTGGCGGTGGTGCCCTTTGCATAGTAATGAATGATTATTGAAGTGCATTAGAGCTTATTTCAACATTTGTGAGCTTATATTCCACGAGTGATTCTGTGTGATGCGTCGCTGTTAAACTAAATGCTGGGTTAGAAGAACCCATTGCCAATTGGGCAAAGCGCACGGAGTATCGCTCGAGGGTGCTAGCGGTGTCTCCGGGGTGGCGGGAAAAAGGTATCCCTACCAGCTTGCTTCTCCGGAGGTCATATCCCCCCCCCTCCCCCGATAGGTCCTAGAACTCGCGGCGCGTGTACCACCATCCAGCTCCCCCAACCATGAAACCCCTAAGCTCGCTACAGCTCGCGTTCCTTGTTGCCCCACCCACTCCACCTCCACCCGAGCGCCCACTGTCATCCCCGGATATATCGGTGGCAAAGATTCCTGGAGACAAGGGCAGCGACATCCCCAACCAATGCATCAGACAGTGGAACCACGCTATGTGTGAGGAGGAGAGAATGGGGTATCATACCAGGATTGTGTTTTGTTGCCAGGTGTTTTGGGTCTGGGCTTTTGTCCTCACTCTTGTTATCATAATGATGGGGTAGCTACCATACTATTTTAATGCATTTGCTTGGATTTGGAGGATTAGTGGTATGAGTGATTTTATTATATCATACTACGATGCAAAGCACTTAGGGGCTGTTTGGTAAAACGACTGTTGAGTGGGTTTGCCACTCAACCGTCGCTGTGACAAACATCTCCTTAAAGGAAGAAATGGGATGAATGGCTCCCGTACAAAATTGCTTCAGGTTGTCACAAACCATAGTTTGTGGTTCACATTTGCCCAACAGTCCTGTAGTGACAAGCAATGGTTTGGGCACCGCAACATCTCATGCCAAACAGCCTCTAGGTTGGCTCCCCAAGTTCTCACCCTTGGGAAGAAAGAAGTCACTGGTTCTTAGGGCTAGATCTTAGCTATCATGCAGCGGTTTGATCTTTGCGAAATACTGACTTTGTGGATAAGGATCTGATTTCGGGCCTAGGTTATTTTAAGGAGAATGTTTTAAGCGATTTGCACTGTATCCTTGTCTTGTGAGATCATAGCGCCAGATGATGAATAGCCTCCATGACTGAGGTCAATCCAAAGATATCGTTTGTTTGGGTATGTTCCTAAATTAGGTGTGATGTCTTCCTTCCTGATTGCATTCTTGCAATCTTAACTTTATTCACCTTTATTTGCCTATCTCTAAGCTTCCTATTCTATATATATTTTTTCCTAGACCCTTCAGGCCTTTTTTAATCAAGCACATTTTGATCTCCTCAGCTATTTTATAGTAGTATTTTGTTTTTTGCTTTGCTACTTCTTGGCTCTGTTGATAATAGGAGTACCTAGTCAGATGGTAAGATTCCCACTTCTGGAGATTTCAATGCTGTAATCTGAACTATGATACTTTGCATTTTTTAATATTTTAGGCCCTCCTAAGCATGTCCGAGGGGTAGAGTTTTTCCAACTTTTATGACATTCCATTTTTGTTGCAAATAGAATATTTCAACATTTAGCCTTTTTGATTATAGCTTTCCGAACCCTCCTACTAGATTTTTTCTTTCCGTCGCAATCATCACAATTGCAGCCACTATCTAGATATCAATCTTTTTATACTAATTAGCCAAAGGGATTTGAATTTTAGCAAACACAATGTCCAATTTTTCAAAGCCGAACAAATACATTGAAATACTTTACTAACTAATATGAGAGAGAAAATGAAAAAACCCATGAATACAGAGAAATCTGAAAATCAAACACAATCCTAGAATTCACTCCCACCCATCACACATCCTGCATAAATCCACTGTCGGAGGCATTGGGGGAGATGCCGCTGCTCTTGTCGTTTGAGCTCGTTGCCACAGATATATCCCTAGTTGACAATGAGCGCGCGCTGAGTGGATTAGGGGTGGTAGGTGGGATAACAAAGAACGCGAGCTGTAGCGAGCTTCGAGATCTCGAGCTCCCGGGAGCTAGATAGTACTATGTGCTGGGGGGTTCCCGGGCCTCCCGGGGGCGAGCTATGACTTCCGGGCGAGGACGCGACCGGCTAAACCTTTTCCCACCACCCCCAAGACAGCGACTATGCCTTCGAGCCATACTCCGAACGCTTTACCCAATTGGCAATGGCTTGTTCCAACCCGGCATTTTCAGGAAAAATATAATATTTTTAATATAGTGGCCTGCTGTCGGATCTTCTCCGTGGATAGCGTTCTCTTGTGGCTGTTTGGCAAAAGATTTTTTATCACGGTCACAAAGCTGGGAAAACGAAACACAAAACAATGAACGAAAGAAAGATCAAACAGCCTCCGTGGTTGAGGAAAATCCCGGTTCTCATCTCTCGCTTCTACTGATGCCCGCAGAAACCCCATTTATACAACAAATTTGAAAACAAAAGTCAAAATGGTTGACCGTGAAACAAGTATATACCGTAAAAACCTGAATAATTGAACCGTGTGCTATGAAGTCCAGAATTTCCTTCTCTAGAACGGGGGGAAAAAACACAGCAGGAACACAGCCCCTTTCCCCCTTCCGAGACAGAAAAAAAACAAAAATTTCTTGACCTTACTGAGAGAGGAAAGTCCAACGACATAGCACACTGTCGTCTATCCCTCTCACTACAGGCGTTCTTTGGGTGGGAAATAGGAACTTCCGAAGCAAAGTAAATCCTCTTCTCTTATCACGATTTCACACCCAAGAAAAAGCGAGATCAGAATCAATGAAAACAGTGATGAAAATTAGATAGGAAGGGGGTTGTCGATGGTTGCGTCCTCTCACTCCGTTTTTCCCTTCTTAAACCCCCCTCGTGCTATGGAACTAAGCTAAAGAAATGCCGGTACCAAACATTCACGATGTTTCCCGTGCTCCCGGGTAGTTTCTGCCATGTCCGTTCACGTGACTGACAACACGGTTCAATTATTCAAGTTTCTACGGTACCTTGAAGGACGCTGACTCATCCGGGGGAGGCGGTAGTGCTCGCTACATACTGTATCATTGTCGGTACCCTATAAAGTACCGGTATTCTAATCGAACTTGATAGCCCTGTATGCTATACTATAATGGCGAATGCTTGTGGAATGAGCAAGTGAAATGGGGCGAAAAAAACAACAATCAGGACACAGGACAAAGCGCGGAAAAATGTTTGAAGTAACATTAAAAACAACTGAGGCTCTGTTCGGCACTGTCGGAGGTGTTGAGAGGCTTGTGGAATTGCGTGCAAGACTTCGGATGCACACATGATGCGGTGTCGCACCGAGGAGGGATGCAGGTCCTCGCCACCATAGTTCTCGGCACCTTATTAGAAAGTAAACTACTAGTGGTGTGTGTGACCTCAAAAGGGAATCGTCCACTCTTCACCTTTGGTAGTACTCGAGTAGCTGAAGGGAATTTTATATTGTGACGTATCATACCGTAGAAACTTGAATAATTGAACCTTGTGCTATGTCGTTGGAGGTCAAGAAATCTTTGTTTTTTCTGTCTCGGAAGGGGGAAAGGGGCTGTGTTTTTGCTGTGTTTTTTGCACCCGTTCCAGAGGAGGAAATTCTGGACTTCATAGCACACGGTTCAATAGGGGGATTTGGCTGGTTCGGCGCATTGTTCGCTAGGGCAAGAAAACTCTGCAAAGAGTTTAGTGAGAGTACAAGTACCCGAAGACTTTTCGGTCACCCCTAGGCGGGTATTTACCCGCCCAGAAGCTTTCCTGTGTTTAAATGCTTCGCAAAAAGCTATGGATGGTCCTGTGATGGATATCTGAAGTGGAATATAAAGCCAAATACATAGGCTATTTATTAAAGTATAATTGGCAAAAAAAGATGTAGTTTTAACACTGGTAGAAGGGAAAAAGAGAGGATCAAATGTTTTGTTAGGAGACTAATTGAGAATAGTGTGATTTTAAAATTTCACACATGATAACCGGGCGATTGTGGCCCAAATGATGTAAATGGACAATTGTTCTTACAGTATCCTAGAGGGTCGCGAGATTCTCGAGTTGTTAGAGTCGTAGCATAAAAACGGGTACAAGGGACAGGCATAAAAAAGTGGTACACTGCAGGGGTGGGGTGGGTTGATTTTGGACAAAATTCAGGTACACTGCAACCGAACCACACTCAGACAGAAAATATGTTGAGATGGTAAAGTACATCTTAAACCCTATCCTTTACCATAGAGTTACCAACCCCAAGGGGTAAGTATTTTGAACCAACACTCCTGTGTGCAAGAAAATAAATGGGTAAGGATGACAGAGCAGAGTAGCCTCTACACATAGATCCAAAAAGAAAATTGATTCCTCCAATAAGCCACTGGGCTTTAAAGCCCACTTATCATAAGGCCAGCATTAAACATGGTCCCAGTTTAGAGGTTCAGGTGCCCTCTGAGCAGACACCTCTTAGGGTTTAATTTGATAGTAAATGTGTTAGAGTAGAGGTCATCTTCATCACTCATATATAATTTCCTTTATCAGTTGCATAGCATGGGAAGAAACATGGATTCACTTAAAGTTTCCCTTCTCAAGTGTACCACCGCTTCTGAGACATTAGTTATGCACCGTACCCCTTTTTTATGCCTGTCCCTTGTACATGCCTCCACTTAAATCAAGGCTTAGCCCAAAATAGAAACTTCGATCCCAAGAGCAAACAAGAAAAGTATCAAAGAAAATTTAAAAGCAGGGTTGACCATGGGAAAAATCCATGCCAAGTGGCCGAGAGCGCCGCCACTCTCCCAACTCGAGAATCTCGCGACCCTCTGGGATACTGTACTTGTATTCTCATCGCGTATTCGGAATCCGGTTGCTACAAAAGTGCCGGCCAGTATGTCAGTATTATGAGAAATATCAAATGTATGATGGGGTTAATATAAAGAGGAGAAAGCAGCCGATGATAACAGGTTAGCCGATCGGACTAGAGGACAAAACACTCCCGTTTTATGTTTTTAGTGGTGATAACTGCGGTGCGGGTGACCACAATTGTGACGATAATATGAGAGGAGCGAGTTGTGATTTCTAAAAGGTTACTTTGGGCATAATATAAAGCTGGGGTGAAAGAGTCTCAAAAACCTGCAGAGTTTTTATTACAACTATCGTGAGCTGATACCCGGGTAAAAGCTGTGAGGAAAAACTGTAGGAGCACATGGTAGGGGCCCTGTCAAATGTAGGGAACTGAGCAGAAGCTTGACCTAGACGAGACTAAATAATATAAGTCCCTGGCATGAAGAACCCGAACATAGGGGGGATCCTGGAGTCTGAATTTTGTATGTGACTTAGATAAGCACGAGTGATTCACCATACGAAATTCAGGCTCTAGGATCACCCCTGTGTTCGGGTTCTTCATGCCGGGGACGTGTACTCGGTATTAAGGGTTAGTCGGGCGCGGTGCCACGAAATGTCTGGGTTTATTTCCTATTCTGGAAGTGCGCCCGACTTTTGCTGCCCTTACAAAAAAAGCCACAAAACGCGTTTGTATGGGGAAAACCCCTAGTTACCATACCGGTATATGGGGTGCGCCCGACTTTTGCCTACACCCGAGTACATGTAATAGTGGCTCCTCCTAGCCATATTTGGACATAGCACTAAGCTATAAATGTTTATTAATACCAGATTCCGAATAGGCGATGAAATTACAAGTAAATCTTTCATAGACTAGCGCACTATCCCTTAGTCTGTCGAGACATGCGCCCAAGATATCGGGTTAAGAAAAGAGCGAGATCTGCAAAGTAACCTTCCTTAACTGGAAATAAATTAACAAGATCTGGAAAGCATCCTTCCCTGACCGGAAGTAACTTTCTTGGCTTTTAAACTAAGACCTCTAGCGCCGATTTCTTGGGCGCAGTGACGGACTAAGGGATTCCACTCTTGTTACAACAACGTCCCTCTTGCCTAACCAGCTAAATCCCCTTTGCCTACCTGAAGTCTGCTCGGCGACCTTCCACTTCTCTTACCTAGCGCCTCCTTTGCCGAACCAGCTAAACCCCCCTAAGTTAATTATTCAAGATTTTACGGTAGTCTATTTTTGACCCTTTCTATTATGATCGTATGAGTTGCATATGTCTTAGCTTGAACCCTGCAAAATCGGGCTTGAGTTACTATAAATTTTTCAATTATGCGGGCTTCTCGGGGTTGTGCACTAAACAAGAGAAACATAGGTCTAGAATAGAGATGGTCAAAGACATCCAGGACTTTGGGCTGCTGTCGGGATATGATATATTGCTTATCCGAACCATCCTCCGGGAAGTTGTGTAGCGCGGGACAATTAGGTTTAGGGTTAGAGGAAGAGCAGCGGCACCGGCACTGCCCGGGTGCCTGCATAGCTTCTCATCTGAAGGCAGCTTCATGACTTGATTCCCGAAAACTCTTGCGATATGATATGGTGCACCCAGTGAGCCTATCGTATCAACTTCCCCCTTCCCCTCTGATAGGAACTTCTAGGAACAGTTTGCTTCCAACTTCAGCTCTCGTGCCGTGTCATAGGTCTGAAAGGGGTACTCCCTAGGGTCTTCGCTACACAAAATTCCGCAGTTAGCACACCGTACCCATTGTAATAGGAAAAGAGTAACTATCCTCAGCAGTAACTCTATCTGCCGAGTGAGAGGTGAAAGCACATCGTGCCAACAACACCCATGTGCTTCCTGAGTACCTGCCGGGTGCAGTCTATGAGAGTGTTTTATAAGTTGTACTGTAAACATCTTAAGGCCTGTTTACCTATAGCCGTCTGACATCTCGAGGCGGTGGCAACCTTTGAAGGGAGCTTGACGGTTGGAGGTGTGTCGAGGTGTGTGGTCAAGTAGATGGCGCTTACCTAAAGTAGCATGCCGCCTAGAGTCTGGTGGGATCTGCAAACACACCTGCGAGGCAACGTCACTTTTTGCCCGTCTAGCTACAAGAATTTAGGACGGTAGAAAATTAGGCGCACACTTTTGCACCATCAATCGGATGATGATGCCTATTGTAGCGCCACCATCTAGTTTTATCACCCAAATTTTAGAAATAAGTGGTTAGGTAAAAGGGCCCTAAATAACCAGCTGCAGAGAACGTCGGGTTTTGTCTTACCAACTGTTTGTCAGGGACCTCAAGTCTTGGAGATTGCCGTTTTGAAGGTCCTGTTGAGAGAATCCTATTCTCCTCAGTGTTAATAGTGCCGAATTTCTCTACATCGCACTAAAATACAAACAAAAAACCTAGCCGCACAATTTTCTAGAAATGTCAGCCGAGTGATATCAAAAGCATTTCGGGTCAAGTAGTGGTGCAGATTTTTTTCCCATAAACAGGAGCACAAAACCCGATATTGGGGTGATGTTGCCGGCAGCTGTGAGGCAATGCACCTGTTGATACTCACCGACCAATATCCGGAGTCATGCGATAGCGCTACACCTCCTTGAGGTTGAGTCTGCCAATCGAAGAGATATGCTAATTTCACAGCTCGCTAGTCTTTGCCAAGGATACCTCCGCCAGCCGATATTTTGCCGGAGTTCTCACCAAATATTCGCCTCACAGAGGTATTCTTGGCAAAGACGAGCGAGTGGTGTCTTCTTAGAACGATGAAGGGAAATTCAACATCATCAACACCGCAGGGGAGAGCGAAAATACACATGGTATACTAATTGCGGGGCATAATCTAGGTCAATCAAGTTGGGATGTCGTAAAACGGTTGTTTATGATCTCTCCCCCTTCCTATTTCGGCGCCTTTGGCCAATTCTCTGGTCTTAAGTTACTAAAGGTTCAATTCCAACTAATTGGGGTAATGCCAGATTTTGCCGTATCTGGAGAGTTACAGTTTTCCTGTAGGGGCGGCTACACCAGCTCCCCCCACAAAACCAATTGTGCCTGATGTGTACCGGCAGACTTCCTTTCTAAGCCCAGAAATGAATTTTATCATATCTCTGTCACTGTAGCTCCATAAGAAAATTTGGATTCCTTGGGGGAAGGGTTGTGAAGACGGCACTAGTCTTGGCCGGACAAACAAACAGTTTTGCGCTGAAGCCCTATCTGTCTTGGGGGACTAATTCACCAAATTTCTCTTCTTTTTTTCTAATACGAAAAAGTAAGATCTTCAGAAATTGCCGGAATATCGTAGTCTTTATCCTCGTAGGGACCCTGAGTTCTAATTTAAGAGCCTACGGAAGTTCATGATGCACAAAAGTAGTGAGACCCAGCTGGGGGTCGTAGGTTATCTGCCCCATTTCGGGCTTCAATGAAGATTAGTATGCGTAAGGACTGATTGGGGTTGGTTTTTGGACAGAGGTTTCCTCACATGCTGAGAGTTCATTGGCTAATAGCATAGAGCAGTACTAAGGTTACCGAGGGGCTTCAGGATATTGAGGTTCCGGCCCCTAACTGAAGGGGAGTTGTAGTTGCACATGCAATATCAAATTCTGCCTCCCTCCTAGCATAGATTTCATGTATAAAACCGGCCCTTTCTCTCCCCCATCTCGCTTCCTCACTATCGCTAACTCCTCTTACAATCCATCAACAGCTTCGACACCCACTTCTCGACTTCACTTCTATCTTCAACCCCTCTTTCCTTCAAAATGCAGGCTAAGATCTTCCTCTCTTCGCTTTTGGCGAGTCTCCCCGCTGTTGGTGTCATTGCTACTCCCACTGGGATTGAGGCCCGAAGTGCGGAACCTCAAGTTGATTTGAGCACCATTGCCACTGAACTCGCGAATGTCGTCACAGATATAGGGAGCGCGATTGGCGCGATTGGCATCCCCATCGAAGCTCCCACCATTCCGATCGCTGGTGAGGTTCTCACTGCTCTTGGGGGTGTGGGAGCTAGGGACCTCGTGCGTAGCGAACTGTCTTTCGTTAATTAGGCCTGGCGCACGATGACTAACTTCCAAAATAGGAGAGTCATGAAAAGAGAACCCCTGGGTGCTTTTTGGTGACTAAAGATAGGTAAGCAATGCTTTGCTCAGGATTCTCCTTTCCCTTGAAAGCTAATCAGCTGCTCCAGTAACTTTGCTGGTACGGCTGCATACACCTGCCCTCCCCACAAAGGTACCTGCTACAACTTCACCACTTTCTGGAGAAGGAACATTAGCTCTTTCCGCCCCGACCAAGGTATTAGCCCCTTATCCAAGAATCCCTCTCCTGGACCCCACTAATATCCTCTCTCACAAGGTACTACCTGCCAAATTTTCACTCAGCCGGGCTGTTCAGGTACGGCGTCGGTGGCTTTTAAACACCCCGGGTTTGGGAAACTCGGAGTTTTTAATGACAACACGGGATCTTTCGCCTGTTGGTGGTAGTGGATTAACGCAATTTTCATGACTGTATGAGAAGACATATGCCGGCATTGCGCGCATGTTGGCAGTATATCTTTGACGTTAGTGTTATCATGGAATCTTTTTGGTTCCTCCTGTTGGAGGCGAGGGGTTGCTGTATGCTAAGTAGTTGTTTTACATTGTTCCTGAAATTGATATGGTTTGGCCACCAGCATCATATGTCTCGCCTGTGGTATCGAATGAGCGTGACAAACCCTGCTGAAAGGAAACTGAGTGCTTTGAAATCCTTTGCTCCATTTCCCCAGGGAGAGGCGCATGGGTGGCCGGTTCCGGAGGGCTAGCGTATTAGGAACGTTTATGAGGGATCACTTTTTTGCTCCTGCTGGAAGCGAGGTGTGTGCCCTCCAACGATATCTCTTTATTTTTTTGAGCTCCTCCTTCATCAGTTACCATTCCAGTTTCAGGGTTAGGCTTTGTGGAGAGCACGGACAAGGGTATGTGACCTAAGAGGAGTCGTCTTGCGAAATTTGAGGGCTCATATTCCACGAGTGATTCAATGTGATGGGATGTTGCTAGGGCTGCCAGAGAGATTTTATTCTTTGGCTTACTAATCGTGATTATGTTGCCACCACTCCCGCGGAAACAATTTTAGGGCTTGTTGCATGCGCTCCGGAGTTTTTTTTGTACTATGTGGTTGAAACAGCAATAGAGGATAGTAGCTCTAGAGAAGCCACATTCCAGACACCGGGGAGTTTTCTATCACTTAGATCTAGTCTACCTGTAGCGTCTTGTGCGGCATTAGCGACTACAGCGCCATGTGACGAGTGTCCCACATGGCTGACGTTAACTCGGAAGTATCGTGCTCCGACAAAATGGGGATGGGATCAAGTGAGGTGTTCTTGGGTTTAAATATGAAATCAGAAGAGGTCTTCATCCCCATGATGGAGCGGGTCTGTCGGCTTCAGACTATGTTCATAGTGAGGAATGGATCTATTGGGTATTTCCCGGTGCGGATAATGGGTGGTGTAGGATATGAATGAGTGGATTCGTTTGGAACTGGGTAGGAGAGGAAAGGAAGGTGTGGTGATAAACCTCGCTTTCACGCTCCTCACTAGCCTAACCATAAATACAGGAGTACAGTCGGGTAGGGGTGAAAAAATGAGGAAAAGAATAGCAAGATCCTAACGGGTAGTGAGTATATAGCCAATATAAGGGCCGCAAAAGCGGATGGGCGCATGCGATTCCCCTGCAAAAATAGTATATCTGCACCAAGATCTTACGCGGGAGAGAAGTTACCAAAATACAAACTATTGATGGGAACACTGAAAAGAGCAAGAGCATCGTCTCCTATCTACAAATATCCACTCAATTCCCATCTCTTCAGACATGGTGTGCAGTTGAGCTTTTAAATTCCACAAGACACTATTTTCCCATTAAAATGGATGGTCCTGGCTAAATTTTGAAGAAAGATTTTTTTTCCTATTGCTACTAAGTTACCCCTCGGGGAAGTTAAATCCATTTGAGGTTACAATAGAAGCCAAGTCTGCATCTTTTCTGAACACCCTATGAAGTTATCATCTTTTTGATTCATGTACCTGTATCGGCGTGGGCGTGCGAAATCAGGCATTGCTAGTGTAAAATCGCTTGTGCCCACTCACTTTTTCGGCTCCGCTTCTATAAATTGAGACTAGTGAGTTCTAGCACACACAAAAAACAGCTTTGAGTGGATAAGTTACTGAACATATGATCCTACCAACAAGATACCCCAAGCCAAAAATTAAAAACAAGCCTCAGTACCGCAGTACATATTGGCCCTATTGAGATTACCGGAGACCCCCAGGTATCCTTTGGAACTTCTAATATTCATATTTTACAGGAGATCAGAAGCCGACGGCGCTGGTTTGTGACCCTAATTTCTACAGCCCGGTGTTTACTTCTACAAAGTTATTCACTAAAGTTAATCAACACAGATCCCCACTAAAACGATCCCGATCCCTCTTTCCATAGATATCCATATAGATCTCTTTACCCCAACCTATATTCCCCATTCCCCCACGTGCCCCTGTGATTATGAGATAAACTATCATGCCGCGGTTGACCGTGGAAATAATGAGAGTGCTACTAACTGCTTGAGAGAATAACGTAGATTGTGACAGATTTACCTAGAAGGTTCCCCATATATGCCTCTCCTTAGTTGACTATAAAAGCATTATCTGTCAACAGAAGGCGAAGAGTTATAATTAAAGTAATAGTAGGCGACCACCTGGGCAAGTGCCCCGGCCGTTCGTGCTGTACACCAGTGCTACTTTAGACTTCCCCAAACTTCCGGCATAAGTAAGCGGATTACTTAGCGATGCACTCGAGTCTGGGGTTCACTTCAGTGATCGCCAGCATCCCGGCAAACCTGCAGGCACCTACTCGGGTGAGGGGGAAAATATTGGGACAAGCAGGGGGATAGCAGAATTACTCTAGTTAGTAGTTTTCTTACCTTTTTGGTTCTTTGATTACTCCTTTCAAGGTATATGCTCAGGCCTCTACTACCCCTGCTTGTCCCAATACTTCACCCCTACCCCGAGTACCTAACTCCGTTCCGGGCGTTCCGGGTATCTGCGCCAAGATCTTGGGCAAGAGCGACAGTCTCTTGAGAAATAGTGCCGTCTAAGTGGGTGACATCAGGTCCCTGTAGTCCTCTACCGATCCGTAACTCCCGGACAGCACCCACAGGACACTTCCGTCACCTGCAGTTCCTGCCCACTACATGCAGGGCAAGCCCGTGACCTGCGCTCCCCGCCTGTCGCCTGGGAGGGCCCGGCAGATTCCGCAACCCGAGATACCTGCAGTCCCCTCCAGCCCATGCCGGGTGCTCACTCAGGTACGGCCGTCAGCCCAGCCCGAATCCGAAGACGGGCTGACAAGATGCTTTGATTCACCGATTTACTACAGCAGCCGAATTGAGATTGGTCATTTTGTGGCAATTACCAACATTTCGACCCGGAATCTATCGACAATAAGAGACACTTCGTTGGGCGAGAGGTAGTGAGGAGTCTGTGGATGCTGCGTTAAGTTAATGCGATACCAACCTTAGTTTCGCTGACAGAATCTGTTCCAGACACCTCAGGCTTTGACTGCAAAGAGGGGACATGAAGTGGTCGTAGGACTATTGCTAAGTCAGAGAAGCACTAGTGGACTCTACCGATAAATACCGCCGGACACAGCTCCGCTCGGCGGCCCCAACGGGCATGTGCCAAAACACGGCCATACCTCGCTAATTGGCCCCCCTCGCATATATAATATTTTGTTTTGGGGGTGGAGTGGGTGTATTACATATTCCAGACAAATCTGGGATATTTGTCTAATATTATAGAGGAGATTCCGGTCGGTTTTGGTCCCCTACCGGAGAATTGAAATTCTTACTGTGAGTCATTATTGTTGTCTTCTTCAACATCACACATACCGCCGCACTTGGTTGTAAGGAGCGCCAAGTATTCAGCATCTTTCGTTCTTTGTGGCTAGGTTTTGAGAGAAATCCCGCCTGGCGAGATCCGTTTGTATCGGAGTGGGAGCTAGCTTAAACTCCTAGAGTGCTCATTGGGGATGATGAATTTCCCCTATAAGGAGTTCCATTATCCCCAGATGCGGCCCCATACCGACTCAGTGGATTGAGGGACCCATTTTTTGGTAGCAACCAAGGTGAGAGTGAAGCTAGTACTGGATACGAAAGATATCAATTCTACCGGGAATTCAAGAGCGCATACAGCGTTGGCAGTGACGCACTGAGACCGCACCAGTGGAACGATATGGCGGACTGAAATTCGTGGTTTGTTAGCACCTGGTGGGGCTTTGGCTCCGGGCGCTTAGCTAAAGGGCGGAGAAGAGAGCAAGCCATGACTGGCGTTTTAATGTGTGGGAACTTAGAGCCCCACAGGTTAAGGGGAAACCTGGGGGACTTGGGGTTAATATGTCGTTCCTGTGAGGTTGGCGGTCTGATAGTGCTTACGCATATATAGAGCAATTGTACTGTACAGCAACGCCCACCTAAGACTTCGAACATTGGGATCTGCCCTTGTAAGTATTTGGGTGACCTTAATGTTTTGCTCATTCTGGCGTTTCACACATAATAATTATAGAATTTCCTGCCTTACTTGTATTCCACCCACAATTCTACAGTAAGCATGACCCCTCCCCAGTCATGCACCCCTCTTCTCTTAGAATGTAATTCACCATAGAGTTCTTGATCGAACAAGGTTAAATTACTTCTTCAACTAGTCCTGCAATCCCACTATTTAGTGCTAGGCTACTTAGCACAACCATTGCCCTTCTTCTATTTCCCCCAAAAGCGACCTCATACATTATCTAAACATTTGCTACATACGGAGACTCGCTTAATACTCTGGATGCATGACGGAGAAGAGTAGTATCGAGGAAAAAGAAAATAGTGCAACCCAAGTCACAGAAATAGAGGGAAAGAGAGGAGAATAAGCAAACAGGATGGAGGAAGTAAGTAAGGAGAAAGAGGGGTAGAGTGAAGAATCTGAGGGGGGAGCCAGATGATTAAAATATAGAGAACTATTCATATTAAAGATGCAACGTTCCTGGGCTGGGTGGTTCAAGGCTAGGAGGGCCCATTGGAAATGGAATATCTAGGAAGCCCTTGGAACTGCGTATGGTATTATCTAACTTCATAGTCATCAAGATCTATGAGGCTGATCATACATGATAATAATAGGACAAGATCATGGCACCTTATATTATCAAGATCCTGGGTTAAAGAGAGTCATACGATGTCACTCGCTACTACTTCTCAGTTCTACTGTTGTCCAGAATGTATCGTGTTTGCTGGTATGCGGAATGATTTGTATTGGAGGAATGGTTACTGGCCTATGGAATGGTGGAATGTACAGCATGGTTGGGAGAAGGAATGACACTATGCGCTTGAGAATGAGAACTGGTATGAATGGTG
>Ga0307509_10005211_pt1 | contig 18217 bp, 13 predicted proteins | sample 10_EM_MG_FD_202245 | JGI IMG/M metagenome (GOLD analysis project Ga0307509, IMG submission 202245) | Populus trichocarpa ectomycorrhiza microbial communities from riparian zone in the Pacific Northwest, United States - 10_EM | ecosystem: Host-associated > Plants > Roots > Unclassified | place...
GACGACAAATTGTATTGTTTCCTTGGTTACGCGGATATGCGACTCATACTGGGGTATGAGTCGGGCGGCAAAGGCTGTGCTAGGATTTCCTTCTATATAAGGGGGGGCTCCGCCCCCTATTTCCTTCGGGGCGGTGAGCAGGACTCTCCTCCCCCCCCGAAACCCTTCACACTCGTTCAGCACAACTGCCTCGGGAGCTGGGATGTGTTTCTTTCCTTATTCGGGTCCTTTACGCAGCTGGCCCTCACCCCCTCCATTGTTGCCCTACAGGACCCTCCTGTCTACAGGGGCAAACTTCCTAGCTTTAATTTGTTTACTGTTTTTTCTCCGCCCTCCGACGGTGGGTGCAAACCCCGCGTCGCCTTTTACGTATTTAATTCTTTTTTGGCTACGGTCTCTCTCTTGCCGCGCTTTTTCGGAAGGGGTGATGTTATGGCTCTGGACCTCTTCACCCCTGACGGCTTTTTTAATCCCTCCACGACTGGCTTTACTATCATTAACTCATACAGCACGAAGGGTCGTCTCAATAATACCCGCTCCGTTCCTCCGGAAATTATTTTTCCCCATTCCCCTCTCCCCACGCTGACGCTGGGGGATCTCAACATCCATCACCCCACGGCTGACCCCCTAAGAATTTTTAAGGAGGATGAGATAGCTACCTCGTCCCCCTATTTCGACAGGGCCACGGAGTTGGGGTTTTCTCTCCTTAACGTCCCGGGTGTTTTTACTCGTTTTTCCATGTCCCTCATTGGGCGCCCCGGCGTCATAGATCTCGCCTTCGCGTGCCCCCTCCTCGCCCCCTACTTCACGGAATGGACAGACCCCCTCCCCTCAACGGGCTCAGACCATATCCCGATCCTCCTCCGTTTCGAAGCCCCACTTTTTCGGGCTCCCCCCCCTACCCCAAACTGGGCCCTGACAGATTGGCCTACGCTGGAGTCCTCACTCAAAGCAACACGCATCTCGCCTGTACCCCCCATAGCGACCACCCTCTCAATGGACATATGGTTCCGGACCAACCTGGACAGGATCACGGCCGAGCTGGCCCTCCACACCCCGGTCAAACGGGTGACATTCCGGTCGAAACCTTGGTGGACCGACCTCCTCTCTCAACTTAGGAAAGCCTACAATTCTGCACTCCGATCATCCAAGGTAGACAGGTTCAACGCCGCACTCCTTGCTTCGGCAAGAGCGGCTAGGACAGCCTACTTTAAAGCAATCAAAAAGGCCAAGAGGGACCACTGGTCCGCCTTTCTGGCCACAGCGACCCCGCAGACGGTATGGACGGCGAAAAAGTTCGCTGTGGGCCGCCCCCCCCCTCGTTTCCCAGAGCTCCCGGGTGCCGCAACCCCGCCGGAACTGAACAAAGCCCTCCTCGACCATTTCTTCCCTGGCGATCCAGTCGACACGCCCAACTCCATCCTGCTCCCGTTCACAGACTGCCCGGCACTGGCGGCGGAAGAGATCAGCAGGGCCCTGGCCCGCTCTTCACCATCCTCCGCTCCTGGACCCGACATGACCCCCAACTCGGTTTGGAAAAGGATACATCGGGTAGCCCCGCACCTGATTCAAGACCTCCTTGCCCCACTAGTGGCCCATGGCTTCCACCCCTCAACCCTCAAAAAGGCCGATGGTATTGTACTCAACAAACCAGGGAAGCCCTCCTACGATTCACCCTCCTCCTTCCGAGTTATCGTGCTACTTCAGACTTTCTCTAAGATCCTGGAAAGGGTCATGAACTCAAGACTCTCCTGCGTGGCCCGCGTTGTCGGCCTCCTTGACCCCCACCAGTGCGGCTCGTTAGCTGGCCTATCGGCCTCCGACGCCGTCACCACACTCACCCACGAGGTTAGGACCCTCCAGATGGCCGGAAATAAAGTTTCAACGCTGTTCCTGGATATCAAAGGAGGCTTCGACAACGTGAACTCTTCTACTCTGTGCAGCATGCTTAGGGCTAAGGCTGTCAACCCTTACCTCGTCTCCTGGACCAGGTCCTTCCTCACTGGTAGGACGTGCCGCCTCCGTTACCAAGGATCCCCTAAGGTGTTTGCCCCAGTGGCTGTGGGCACCCCGCAAGGCTCCCCCGTCTCCCCGCTGTTGTTCGTGATCTATGTGTCCAGACTCCACTGCGAAATTCCGCAGGGCCTCACCCTCTCCTATGTCGATGACTTCGGTCTGACGGCTTCCTCTACGTCCTATCGGCGTAACATCCAGACCCTTCAAAGGTATTATGCGGTGCTGAAAGCCAGGGGTGCCCGGTTGGGCGTCGGCTTCTCGGTCCCGAAAACTGAACTAATCCACTGGAGGACGAACAGAGACAGAGGTCCTGTGTCCCACTCCCCTATACACCTGGACGGCTCTGTCTTCCACCCCAAGGATGAGGTCCGATGGCTTGGGTACTGGTTCACGCCCTCGATCTCGACTACCACGCACTTCACCAAGAGACTGTCAAAAGCCCAAGCTGCTTTTGTGGCCGTTCGGAGACTCTCCCCCCCCGGGATGGGCCTTCCCCCGTTCCTATGCCATAGGTTGGCATCATCGCTGCTTTTCCCGATCCTAAGTTATGGCGCGGACGTATTCAGCCCGACTTGTCACATGACGAGAAAGATGTCGGCCTTCTGGCACAAAGTCCAGAGGTGGTCGACGAACTGCTTCACGTGCACCCCTACCGGCATTCTGGCCATCGAGGCCTGCCTTCCCCCCCTTGATCTCCTTCTCGCGTATAAACGCCGCCTGGCCTGCCTCAGGATAATGTGTTCCCCGCCGGAAATAAACCCGGCAGCGGCCAGGCTCCCAGCCTCCCTCCAGACCCCATCGCTAAACCGCCATGCCCCCGACCATAGAGTCCTCTCCCGCAGGAATGCGGGCAGCCGGCTACCGCTTCCTTGGCTCCAGCCTAGACCCCCTTCGAAAAACAGGGCCCACCTCCCCTTGGACGCCCTCCCTCACTCGATGCTCTTCCTCCTTGGCCCTGACGGCCACGCCCCCCTTCCGGTCACCTCCCAGCACCTGCTAGGCGAGGCATACCCTACTCCCCCCCCGGGCCGCACATACCCGCAGCTTAAACTTCTCTGTCGGAAACTCCTCATGGAGGAATGGGAGCTGGCTGCGCCGGACCCAGCGAGATATGCGTACCGCCCCTCACTCAAACCCCACCCTTTCATGGGCCTCCCCAAATTCGATGCGGGCCGCCTTCACCAGATGAGGTCTGGGAAGAGCTACCTCCGCGCTCACCCATCCTGGGACGATGACGGTCCCGCCACCTGCCCCAGATGCTCCGAGGCCCCCGAGACCTTCGAACATGCCATCCTCCACTGTCCAGCGAAGGAACCTGCCAGAACCCGCCACCTTCAGGGGGTCTCTGAGCTTGGTCCCGACGCCCCCGTCTGGTCCTCGGCAGCCCTCCTGGGCGCTCTCACCCGCTTCATCAGGTCCACGGCCACCGCTTTCCCACCGGGCATGTTCTCTCGCCCGTCTTCCTCCACTGGCTCAGTTTCCTCCCGCTCATCTAATGTAGTTTCCTTTGGGTACTTTATGTCGTCTCAGGAGGGCTAGGTTTGCTTTACTTTATTTATTTATTTTTTATATATATGCTGTCCGCTGGTATAGGAAGGGTTTTCCTTGATTTACTTGGTTTAATTTCGCGCCCGTATGTGGGCCTGGGACCGGTACGGACCCCAGTTGAAGAGATTTGTTCCGGATATTTCCTTTGTTAGTTCGTGTTGGCTTTTGGGTTTTGTTTTCGCCATAGCTAGCGCTCCATGCGATTTCTTGTACCTTAACAACGAATATATGACTTAAAAAAAAAAAAAAAGCCCCTTATTTCCTTGATTCTTTACGCTACCTGGTATTTCTTTCACGACTCTTGTACTTCAGAATATAACGTCTTCTATTCTGATATCCAAGTCCCACGCCAAGAACGCACGAACCCTGACCCTGATCTATCGTTACACGATCAGCCTTGACCTGAGATTGTCATCTCCGAACCCTCACGCTAAACGAGTGTTATCGTTTAGGACCTTCCTGTCGTTGTGTGCCTTGGACTAACGTCCAGTGCCAAGACCCCGTTACAGCCAGAGGTGAGGGCTGACACACGATGTGACAGGTCCCGAATCGATGTCGGGAGGTGAGCCCACGCTTGGGGGGGCTCCGATCGTGGGGCGTGGGGAGGCTGGTGAGTTGGGAGGAAACATCGTGGAGCTCCTCCCTGATGGCCTCGTTTTGCTGGGAGATGGTTGCCAGCTTTTGGGACACTCCCCTCAGCTCATGGGAAATAGTGACTAGTCCCCTGACGAGCTGGAACAGGAGAGTGACGGTGGTGGATTCAGCAGGGATGGTGTTGGCCAGCGTTTCGGCCTTGAAGTCTGGGAGGTCTCTGGGGTTGAGGCGGAGGGCACTCCAGGCGGGGGCCAGTTGTTCCGCCATGAAGGCTACGGGGTAGTCGGTCAAGGGTGTACTTGATCTCGACGGGGCAGGGGAGTTGAGGGTCGACATCCTGCCAAAGGCAGTGTTGCCCGGGGGAATCTGGTGGGGATCTGCCCTGAAGATAGGCGGACGAGGGGAAGTGGGCGGGGGGTTTGATCCGGACGCAAAGCGGGGTAAAGTTGAGATTTGTATGTGAAATGTAGGGGAAGGGAGGAAGTTTGCGAGAAGCGTGGCCTATCTCTCAGGTCCTTTTTTTTTCTTTTATTTTTTAAATTATGTATTCATTGTTAAGGTACAAGAACTCGTATGCATCGTGAGATATGGTGTAAAGAAAACCTTAATTGCACGAACTGCCCGGTTCACCTCTTCATGGGAAAAATCAAATACCGCGAATCCATAGGAAAAATCCCCCTCGCCTAGCACCTAAGACAATAATACCTCAGACACGTAAGGAAACAATTCATAGAGATGTACAGGCGAGAGACCCAAACCCTTCCGTAGGCGCCCGTAATGACAAAAGAAAGGATTGGCTCGGTAAGGCCTGACAGGGCCCGAGGGGGAGGATGTGTGATCGCCGTTACCAGAGAAAACCACAGGACTTGTGGGCCGACATATGTAACCATAAACGTACCGTCGCGCCGGTAATTACATGGATCCAAGGCATTGAACACTAGCCACGGAGGTTGTTCAATACCACGACTAGGCGTAACCGCGGAGTGGACGAACCATCACGGAGGATGAGAAGGCTGTAAGGTGCCAGCTGCTGTAGCAGTAAGGGTGCAAGCGGACAGAACCGGGAGGAGGGAGAAGTAAGGATCATGAATGGGCTAGCCCCAACCGACAAACAGGCTATAGCATGGGGTTTTGGGATCACAATAAACAGAGGCAGGACCGAGATGTTACTAACCGAGGCTTACCCCATCAGAGGTACAAGCCCAGCGAGCCGAGGGCTACAACGACCGAGAGTCCGGACACCGTAACGCCGACCGTAAAAGAAGGGGGAAGCTTTGTGACGGTGCGAACGCTAAGCGAGATGTAAAACGAGTGCGGGGTAAGGGGGAGAACCGAACTTCATCAGCGCGTCAACGATGAACGAGAACGAGAACACCAAGGAAGGGAGGCCGACAGGCCTCAAAAGATGAGGGAAGGTGGCTTAATGTCAACTACTAGGCAGTAGCCATCGTGGGAGAAGAGAGGTGGGTGGGGAAATGTGACGATGATTTCTCGTGGTGTTGAGATTTCAAGCGCCAGAGGTGGAGAGGAGATGGTTCGTGCCTGCCTATCTCTCAGGCCTTTTTTTTGCTTCTTTTTTTTGTTTCTTTTTTTTGTAATCATGTATTCATTGTTTTCAGGCACAAAAAACTGCATGCAGTGCTAGCTATGTCAAAAACAAAACCTATAAAGAATCCAACCGCCGGCTTCACCTCTTAATGGGAAAAATGAAATACCCTGAGTCCATAGGAAAAGTCCCCCTTGCCTAGCACCTAAGATAATATACCCCAGACACGTAAGGAAACAATACATAGAAAGGTAGAGGTAGAGAGACCCAAACCCTTCAGCAGGCTCCCCAAAACAAAAGAAACCGCCTGTTCGAAGACCAGAAACTCTGGCCTGAGGGGGGTGGATAGGTGATCGTCGACATAAGAAAACTCACAACTTGAGGGCCCGCCGAACCATGTTGTACACTCAGGCAGGTCATTACATCGATCCAAGGCATTGGACAAAGCCACGGAGGCAGTGCTAGACCACGACTAGGCGTAACCGAGGAAGGGCTAACCGATCGGAGGGAGGTGGTGGAGGAGTAGCAGTACGGTGCCAGCCGCTGAGTAGCAGTAGTGTACCAGCTGGAGGTGAGCAGTAGGGTGCCAGCCGGGGAGAATTTGAAACAGTAAGGGGCCAGCGTATGGGGCAGTACGGTGCCAGTGGAGAGAACCGGGAGCGGGGTACAGGAAGGATCGCGAGTGGGCTAGCCACAACCGACCGACGGGCCATAGCAAGGGCTTTTGGGACGACAGCGAAACTGAGCGAGACCGTGAAGTTACTAACCGAAGCTTTCCCCATCATAGGTACAAGGCCAGCGGAACCGAGGTCCTACTTCGACCGAGAGTCCGACACTGTAACGCCGACCGTGAGCGCAGTGAGAAGCTTTCCGACTGCGCAAAATACTAAGCGAGGTACAAAGCAAGTGCGGGGTAAGGGTGAGAACCGAACCTCATGAGCGGGAGTCAACGACAAACAGGAACGAGAACCCCAAGGAGGGGAGGCTGAGGCCACAGAAGAGGAGGGAAGATGGCTTAACTTCAACTCCTAGGCAGTAGCCATCATGGGAGAAGAGAGGTGGGTAGGGGAAAGTGACGCTGATTTCCCATTGTGTTGAGATTTCAATCGCCAGAGGTGGAGGAGAGATGGTTCGTGGCCTATCTCTCAGGCCTTTTTTCTTTTCTTTTTTTTCTTTTTGTAATCATGCGTTATTTGTTTCTAGGTACAAAAAGCCTTATGCAGCGCTAGCTATGAAGAGAAAAAAACCTATAAATGCAAGCCCACGGCCCGCTTCACCTCTTCATGGGAAAAATCAAACACCCCGAGTCCATAGGAAAAGTCTCCCCCGCCTAGCACCTAAGATAATATACCCCAGACACGTAAGGAAACAATACATTGAAACGTACATAGGCTTCGTTACGGGGCCCCGTTTCCGAGGAGCGGGGACAAAGTAACCTAGGTTATTCTGGTTAACTGGCCGAAAGGATCATCCAACTCGGACCAGAACTGACAGAGATAGAGCTCTTTGAAGTTAGACAACTTCAAAGAACCCTATCTCACTCAGTTTTGGTCCGATTTGGACGATTCTTTCTTTAATCTGCAGTTAATAACCTGCTCTTGGCGCCCCGTTTGTCAGAAACGGGGCCCCGTAACGAACGCTAAACGTACAGGTAGAGAGACCCAAACCCTTCAGCAGGCTCCCCAAAACAAAAGAAACGACGGCTGTTCAAAGGCCCTTTCGGGGCCCGAGGCAGCGGATAGATGATCGCCGACACGGGAAAACCGGGATACCGTGGGCCCACTAGAACCACTCGCGCGGTCGTGCAGGTCATTACAGCGATGAAAGGCATTGGTCAATAGCCACGGAGACAGTGCTATACCACCACTAGGCGTAACCGAGGAAGGGTCGAACAAGCGGAGGGGGAGGAGCGCGAGCGGAGCCACTGAGCAGAGGGGATGCCAGCCAGGAAGGTGAGCAGTAGGGTGCCAGCCAGCGGAGGATTTTTAGCAGTAAGGTGCCAGCTTAAGGGGCAGTACGGTGCCAGCGGACGGAACCGGGAGCGGGACAGAGAAAGCATCGCGAACGGGCTAGCCACAACCGACTAACGGGCCATGGCAAGCGCTTTTGGGACCACCGCGAAACAGAGCGGGACCGTGATGTTAGCAACCGAAGCTTTCCCCATCAGAGGTACAAGCCTAGCAGAACCGTGGCCTTACTTGGACCGAGAGTCCGGACGCCACATCGCCGACCGTGAATGAAGCGAGACGTTTTCCGTCCGTGCAAAATGCTAAGCGAGGTGCAAAGCAAGTGCGGGGTAAGGGGGAGAACCGAACATCATGAGCCGGTGTCAACGATAAACGGGAACAAGAACTCTAAGGAGGGGAGGCGTGAGTGCCTCAGGAGAGGAGGGAAGATGGCTTAACGTCAACCGCTAGGCAGTAGCCATGATGGGGGAAGAGAGGTGGGTGGGGGATAGTGACGATGATTTCCCGTGGTGTTGAGAGTTCAATCGCCGGAGGTGGAGGAGAGATGGTTCGTGGCCTATCTCTCATGCCTCTTTTTTTTTTTTCTTTTTTTTTTTTGTAATCATGCGTTATTTGTTTTAGGTACAAAAAGCCTTATGCAGCGCTAGCTATGAAGAGAACAAAACCTATAAGCCCAATAACAACCGCCCGCTTCACCTCATCATAGGAAAAATCAAACCCCCCGAGACCACAGAGGAAACTTCCCCCGCCTAGCACCTAAGACTCGCACCTCAGACACGTAGGGAAACAACGCATAGAAACGTACAGGAGAGAGACCCAAACCCTTCAGCAGGCCCCCTGGTAACACGTAGAAAAGAATCAAAGAAATAACGAGATGTAACTACTATTGCCAATATGCCTAGCCAAAAGGTCCCACGGCTAGTCGCCGGAAGGGGCAGGCCGGTTCACGGTCGGGACTGACCGGAGGTTGGCGACGCGTCGGCGTTTAGGAGAGAGCAAGGAGGCAGTGCAATACCATGATCAACCATAGCCTAAGCGAGATTTGCGACCGTAGAGTAAATCGCACGGAGGAGAGAGAAGGTAGGCGAGCGGAGCCACCGGGCAGAGGGGGTGCCAGCGAACCACGATGAGCAGTAGGGTGCCAGCCGGTGAGTAGCAGTAGGGTGCCAGCCAAAGGAGAGCAGTAGGGTGCCAGCCGGGGGAGGAGTTGTAGCAGTAAGGTGCCAGCTTATGGGGCAGTACGGTGCCAGCGGATGGAACCGGGAGGGGGGTAGAGGAAGGATGGCGAGCGGGCTAGCCACAACCGACTAATGGGCCATAGCAAGGGCTTTTGGGACGACAGCGAAACCGAGCGAGACCGCGATGTTACTAACCGAAGCTTTCCCCATGAGAGGTACAAGCCCAGCAGAACCGAAGCCTTACTTCGACCGAGAGTCCGGACGCCATATCTCCGACCGTGAACGAAGCGAGAAGCTTTCCAACCGCGCAAAATGCTAAGCCAGGTGCAAACCAAGTGCGGGGTAAGGGGGAGAACCTAACTTCATGAGCGGGTGTGAACGACGAACAGGAACAAGAACCCCAAGGAGGGGAGGCATGCGTGCCCCAGAAGAGGAGGGAAGATGGCTTAACGTCAACCCCTAGGCAGAAGCCATGATGGGGGAAGAGAGGTGGGTGGGGGAAAGTGACGCTGATTTCCCGTGGTGTTGAGATTGCAATCGCCGGAGGTGGAGGAGAGATGGTTCGTGGCCTATCTCTCAGGCCCTAAGGTCTACCTTATATAGATATCTTCACAACCCTAGCCCTGGTGACTTATCCCCTTGTGTTTCATCTCTTCTATGACTCATAAGTGAGTCATAGTTCAAGAAACATGAGATGGCTCATATGGGTCACTACACAACATACAGTTAATCAATCAAATCTCATAAAACATCATGTGCTCAAATGAGTCTCATGCGTGAAACTCATAACTCATAATGTCAGTCATGTGTGAACGTCATTACATCAGCTGACTCACAATCATGAGTTATCCAAATCATCAACTAATCAGAACACAAAGATGACTCACTATCACCCACTCAGGTGAGATACTACCAATCAACGACCTTCATAGCATGAAAAAATAATATACCTATGTCTAATAACTATTACTCAGGTAATATCTGCCTTGCTTACTCACCATTTGTGATATGGTGATACACTCAGACTCAATAGCAGTTGAGGAACTCTCTCTGTGAAGCTGAAAATGATTTCAGGGTAAAACAGTATTCACACTTTCTCCTGATAACTTTAATTGCTAACGAGAATATTTCTTAATTGGAGAAGCGGAAGTCGCATGAAAAATTCTATAAATAGTAGTTGGTCTCCTACCTAGTGTTTGAAGAATGATGTAGTAACGGAGAAAGGACCTTAACACTATAACAAGTTAGCGCGTTATATTTGATTCTTAACCTGAATATTTAACTAATCTTCATTGCTTTAACATTACGAAATAATTAGTGGAACAAGTAGATGTACTATAGTTACTGATGCATCTTTCTTCAGGATTTGTTTGGTTTCAAGATACCAGCCGTGGGGCTCTAGCCTTGTTATACAGGAGGCATCGCTTTAATGCGATTTGGTTATATGATTGGATTGGGGATACAAGATTGTGCCTCTTCCTGATTATTTTTGAGAAGTATTTTTTGATAATTCTTTGTTTGAAGTTTTGTTTCAAGGTTTTGTTTCAAGGTCATTTGATACCTTGAAGAATGTTTTAGGTATTGTTTGAGAGTAGCAATTTGATAGAACAGTTGTTTTAAGATACAAGGTGTGCTTGTAGATGTATGGCATTGGAAAATCCAGCTTGTGTATTGAAGGCTGGATCATTCGAACCTAGAAAGGGCAAACTTTGACAGACTGAGTTTTCAATATAGTTGGTTGGATAGTTATCTCTTATGTTCGCAACGATAGTGAGAAGCTGCCAATGTAGCGGAGGCACGCGGTAGGAAGATGGATCCTAGGAGTGCGACTGCACCCAAGACTCAAAGTAGAAGTAAGGATCAAATTAAAGATAAAGATTTTTCAAACTAGAATTGAGCGGCAAAACTTAATATCTTTAAGCCAGAAAGCTTCACTCAATAAGTGCTCTCGAGGATTATTGATTATCAGAATAGAGTATCTGTCGCGTTGGTTAAGTAGAATAATATAAAGCCAAAGGACACCAGTCAACGATTCTGACCCTTCGCGAGTACCCTTCTCAGCTCCGCGCGGTCCAACTCAGCTGTCTACAGTGAATGAACACTCGGAGGCAGTCGAACCCTTCGGATATTAATTATCTCCACAAATAGCAAGTATTCCCAGTGATGTCTCTCCAACTACATCGGCCTGCCCGATAACCTTTTCCTATCGGCAGCATGGGAGTGGCCGACCGACATGCCCACCATAGAGATAATATCCATTGAGACTCACTGGTCCACCTGTGGTTTCGTCTATACAAGCTACCCAGTCAATCGGCAAATCTACTGGGCTATACCAAGCTTCTAAACCTGACTGCATGCTCCCATGATAAGAAATCTCCAGCTGCTTGACTACATGGGCGCTACTCACAGCCAACCATGCGGGAACCTTTTAGATCGCGACAAGACTCACTCCTCTACTGTCCACTAATAACCCATCGTAGTGCTAGAGTTCATGGGGTAGCCTGCGACTGGGTTTGGGGTAATTGTCCTGGAAGCCTTGCCGCTTCCCCAGTCAGCCACAAGCTCTCTACAGTTGACCATACTACTACCCGGAGGTCAAAGTATGCCCGTAGGTGGTTCCCAGGTGTTATCCAGGTGGCGCCCCAGGACGTGGTCACCCTCATACCCCTTATATATCCAGTGAACAGCTTCTGGTCGGTGTGATGGCCACAACGCATATGGTGTTGTGGGAGCGTTCCTATGGATCGCACTTGAGTAGGAAGCACACAACTACACAGCCTAACGGTCCCGTCGTGCTGTACCAACGCTGGGGCCGCAGGGGGGTGTTAGGAATATCCTCTGAAGGTCACAGGAGGTTTGGACCACTCCTGCTCAGTCAGTAGCCTGTTTCGTACCATACGAGACGGCCCTGTCAACATCTACGAGCCGTACTACTTGCGCATTGCCAAAGTATCCGGATGATGAGAAATTGGGCATGGCGCGAAAAGCGGACAAAGCGCCAAGCAATGTATTTAACTCTGTATCTGAATGTTTGTTTTGATTTTCCACACACTCGCTGGTTGGCATTCCCATGAGAATATGACATGTGCTATAGTAAAAAGAGGTAAGTAAACGCGAACTCTAAGGTGAAGTTAACAATTTAACCATGATAATAGGAAAGGAGGTCACACCACGCAAAAGAGTGGTGATAATAGCAATGCAGAGCCTGCCAAAGCCGATAAGCTATGAAAAAATCAAAGAGCTTACTGGTATCTCAACCTCAACTGCGAATGATATTGGGCGCCGTGCAGTCGAAAATGCTCTGAAGGCGCAACATGAAGCTGGGCAGAGGGTGGAGGAGCCAAATAGGGGTTCTGCAATTAGTCAAAGCGAAGTGTCTGGATCCGAATCCCTGGTCTGGAAGGCCGGAGGTCTTAACAGAAGAGGATAAGGACCACTTAGTTGAGACTGTGAAGCAAAGCTTGGCCAGCCGCCGGATGTGTAACATGGGTACATGTTCCGGTAACAGTACACTGGAGTGCGCAGTGCAGGATCTTCTATGTTTAGTTGATTTATATTTGGTTTATTTGATTTGATTTCAGCTCCGCCACTGTCTCTGAGTCAGATAGGCTATGCCATGGTATTGCTATGTTTAGTTTGCTTTGTTGGAAGTTTTATATTTAGGATTCCGGGTATGGAATGGTCATGTAACACTGGCGAAGGCTGAGCACTGTTTGTTTGTTTCATTCTTGGGCCTTGCAGGATTACAGGATTCCGGGATGTGCACAGGGACTGGTAATGATCGTAATTGCCGAAAGGCTATGGCTCTTGGGTTTTGTATTTAAACCAGTCTCCGGGCTAGCAGGAGACAGCAGACTTCGACAGACCTTCCGTCTATGAATACACTTGCGTGAACGGCAATCCCTGAGGCCCTGAGCCAGATTTGTCGTTCAACTATTATTCTTCTGGCTACCGGTCCCTTGCAGCCTCCCTTAGCACCAGGGCTAGCAGGTCTATGGCCGGTTCTATTGTATTTCCGTTAGACACGAATAAACCTGTTGCATTCTTTTGCCTACAGCAAGTGAAAACCCTTCGTTATCAGGATTGGGAACAGCCTGGTAGGATTGATCACCCTTCCAGTATCTTGATAACTAGTGAGAAGTAGGAGCGGCAGGGAAAGGAACTCCCAGCTCAGGTGCTACATTCACAAAAGCAGAATGCCGGGGCAGAAGGGTTACCAGGTCCGGTAGGGCCTACAATTGTCCTTCAGCAGAACCCACAGACGATACTCCAGAACCAACCATACAGGAACCAACCACTGGGCCCATGCCAGGCTCAAGAGATACACCAGCAAGAATCACTCAGCTCCTTCCAGCAAACCTAGACAGAAATTCAGACCAAGACGACGACCTCACAGCTGAGGAACGGATTCAAAGAGAAGCCCGGGCGCTTGAGGAAAGAGCAATAGCAAGAGCAGGAGCACCGCAAACTATGGAAACTGAACGCCTACCAGAACGCCCTACTACACGCAAGTGGCGAGCACCCAGCATTCTAGGAGTCTTTGGAAGTCAGACACCAACTCAAGCGCCCACCTCAGAGCATAGAGAGCAACAACTACCTGGTACATTTATCCCAGACAGACCTGAAAGACCCTCAAGATCCAGAAGGGCCAGAGAGCCCCCTGAACGACCAGATCCACCACCCCGAGCCCCAGACCCACCTAGAGGCACCATGGCAGACCCAGGGCCGGCCAGGTTGCCCCCTCCCAAGCTCCCCAAACCACCTATGTGTAGCGGGGACGTAGAAGACATCAATCCAGACAAACTCAAGGGATGGCTTAGAACAGATAATAAGCATCTAGCAAGATCAGGACTGAACGAGGACTCCCCTGGAGTGGCGGACTACTATGGCTCCTAAACAGATGGCAAAGCCAACCACGCATATCAGACGCTGGACAAAGAAGTGGAGGACCAAACTCATGCGCAGTTAACACAATGCCTTCAGCAGCTATTTGAAGCCTCTATGAACACTGAGGACACCTATCACAAGTGGCAGACTGTCCGCCAGACAGCAGGAGGAGAGCCAGCGCGCATAGCGAAGATAGCGGGGGGGCTGGCGGACCGCACAGGATCCCTTCCAAATAAATCCATGTCATATTATGCACAGAAACAGCGATTTCTCGATGCTATGGACTCTAGACCACGCCGCAATGTTGAGCACCAGCTCAGACAAGAAGCGACCTGGGACCAGATGGTGGCTGTAGATGAACGCTATGACACTACCATGTATGGAACTGGCGGCTACAAAGGCAGGGATAGAAGCCAGGCTTCTAGCAGCAAAACCCATACACCAAAGAAAGAGAGTAGGTACCACAAGCCCTCTACCACATTAAAGCCCCAGGAGCACAGGCAAAGGAAAGGCCTCGGCCAAGAAGAGGACATATACCAAGGCCAACAGGCCAAGTAAGGCAGAGATGGACCGCCGCAAAACAGAAGGAGCCTGTTTCTACTGTGGCGAAAGCGGACACATGTGAAATGAATGCCCCAAGAAACAAGTTAAGACCAAGCATGTGCACCTCTCTGAGGAAAGGCCAGACAGCAGGGAAGGCGAATATGAGTCTGATACAGACAGCACAGAGGAGCTAGATGGCAGCGGCACGGTCAGGACATAGAGGACTAGAGTAGGCACGGCAAAGGATAGGCCATTCCAGGCACTCGAATTCACTATCAACATCAATGGCAAGCCCAGCAGAGCCCTTGCAGATACAGGTACCATTCACGGTACCCTGATATGCAACAAATTCGTTACAACACACAACATCCCCTACACAGCTAGGAAGAATCCTGTCACTCTGAAGATGGCAGTTAAAGTATCGCGATCAACTAGCAACTTCTCTGTTGAGGTTATGATTCAGCTAGGCAAGATAAGGGTGGACAAAGTGCCTATGCTAGTCACGCCAGTATCAGACTATGATATCCTTATCAGTATGGACGATCTCATAACGCTACGAGAGGTTATCAATTGCCAAAAGAACAGGATTTACTTCCCCAAGTACAAGGTCAGAGTTACCTGTGACGGAAAGTCTAGAGAGTCTAGATCAGCCATGACGAAGCCACAGGAAGGACCATACTTCCTGGCGATGTTCCCCAAGGTATTTGGCAAAGAAGTACCGCAGGGACTGCCCGCAGTATTAATGATAATGCACAGGAGAAGCCTCATAGACCAGACGAAGCTTTTAAAGACACCCACCCTCAAAGCGCCACAAGCCTTGATCCCCAAATACAAGGCATGGATCAGCAAGCAGATCAAGACCGGTATCCACCATAGGACTAGTGTGCCCGGAGGAGCCCGCATGTTTGTGAAAGCTAAATGCGATGGCAAAATCCGACTCCTGGGAGACCCCCGCTTCAGGAACGATAACACGCAGGCCGATCACACACAGATCTCAGGACAAAATCTTATATTAAATACGGTAGCCAGAGGACGATTCCGCACCAAGATAGATCTCAGTGACGCCAACTGCAAGACCAGAGTGCATCCTGATGATGTGAAGTACAACACTATCAAGACACCCTTCGGAGGCTTTACCAGCGAGGTCATGATACGAGGAGACATGAATGCTCCCGGAACCTTTGTGAGGACTATGAAGGACCTATTCCATCACGAATTAGGCAAGAACATATCGGTCTACATTGAAGATATTTTTGTCTTCAGTGACACCTTTGAAGAGCATGTTAAGGACGTTGCGAACGCCTGCAGTAAGCTGCAGAATGACGGCGATTATGCTAACCCAAAGAAGAGTGTTTTCTTTGCCACAAAGTGCGATATCCTAGGCCAGATGATAGACGATGATGGCATCCACCCTGCACCAGAGGAAATGCGGACCATAATGAACTGGACAAGACCAGACAGCCAGAAAGAACCGCAGCGATTCAATGGAATGGTTAATTATATCTCGCAGTTCATTCTCCACATCGCCACCATCACAGCCCCGCTCAGAGAGCTGAGTGGAAACGCTGAATGGCTATGGACAGATCGGCAGGAAGCAGCATTCGAAGCGGACAAGAGAGCTGCGGATAAGCACAAAGTCCTAAGACCGATCGACTAGAATAAACCAGATATGACATGGCTTTTTACCCGTGCATCCCCTACAGGTACCGGCGCATGGATCGTCCAAGGACCAACCAGAGATACAGCCAGACCTGCAGCGTTCTACAGCAGGAATCTGACGCCATCACAAAGCAACTACCCCACATACCAACTAGAAACGCTCGCAATCATGGAGGCTATGGAAGCATTCGCTCCACATTTGCTACACAGGCAATTTACAGTTGTTACGGACCATGAGAGTCTGACCAAACTCATGACACAAAAGAATCTCAATGAAACACTGCAGAGATGGTTAATGCACATTAGTCACTTTGATTTTAAAATACAATACCAACCAGGAGCGAAGGATTTCCTAGCAGACTACCTATCGAGAATCCATGAGGGAACCCCAGGACCGTTAGATGTAAGCCTCAAGGACCCCACTATCGCTTATGACAGCCTTAAGCTACCTGACCCTACCCAACCCCTACAGATGAATACAAGCTACGCCTCTTATACCGATTGTAGTATAGAATCAGACGACGCCATGTACCACTCAGGCGAATCCCAAACCTCTCCCACTCTTCCCAGTAGTGACTCTATCAGTCCCTGCCGCCCTGAATACCTCATGGACGAGATTACCAGCAATGCAGTAACTCGGTCCCTGAAAGGTAAGTCCTCTGCTTCCTCGCCAGCTACATCCAGCACAGCCAGCAACGATAGCAGAATATCGATTGCAAACTCATGGGGTGATAATAGAACTCTCCCAATCTCTAGTGAAATGGAACGACCACAGTCAGAAATGAGCTGGATGTCATGCACTGACCATAGGTGTGAAATACATAAGAATTAAAAAGAAGGTGCAGGCTACTGGCCAAAGGACCCTAAGGTCCAGAAGCAGAGTAAGAAGACAAAGAGAAAAGAGCAGGATAGGACTTCAACATCGAATACAGCCCTTAAGGCAGGCCAGGCCTCGCTCCTCGATATCCCATACCTCTCAGAAAGCCTCCCGCCTTTTCGTATGAATGATACCATTCTAGCAACACCACCAATGGCCTCATCGGCCTTTAGTCCTCTTTACAGCCAAGTAGGCTATTACTCCGATGAGGCAACCAATGCAAACCAATTCCTAAGCACCCTACACTCCGGCCTGATTGGCATCTGTTGGAAATTATACGGCTTATCACATGCATATATTCTCATGTGCACTAGATGAGAAACGCTACTACTATCTTCTGATACGCACCTTTGCTCAAGGGCTGTTCCACCATCATTAGCTTCAGACGATATCCGACATTCATCCTGCATACTCGACGAAACAGGATCAAACTCGAATCACACCACACTGAAACAGGAACACTCACGATAACCGAACATCAGCTTTACCCTCTGTTTCACGCTCAACCTATGGCTGGCCACTTTGTCGATACCCGCGGAAAATTCTGATCAAACCTGGGATCCGGTTCGGGAAAGAGGATATCGCAACTACTCAGTGGAAGGGACCGCGAAGCAGGATTGTGCACCCGCTGGTAGCATGTTACAGAGGAAGGATAGGATATAACGAAGCTTGTTTTTCCCTTGATTTGTTCATCATCAGTTCATCATCCTTCGCTTCTCTCTTTTTGTCTGTCTTATCTTATTCTTCACTTCCGTTTGATCATTTTCCCATTGTCTACTCCTTTTATAAGTCTTGCATCTAAATCGTATTCTTTTATATCTGCTATATACAAGCAACTTGCATCAATCCGTATCTGAACTCGGAATCCGCTGTGCCTGAACCTGGTTGTTCAAAAGTATCCTCACCCCGCGAGTTAGAGAAGCCCTTAAGACCGACGCCCTCTATACCAGGGTCAAGAAAACCAATAATAAATTGCACTATTCCATCCAGGATGGCCTTCTACTTGCCCAGAACACCAATGTGTACGAAAACCTTAATATACCGGTAGGACCTCTTGAGAAGGGTGTATTCCTACGGGATTTCATCCTCAAGACGGTCCATGAAGGCCTCGGACATTTCTCAGCTTACAAATTCTACTCCTATTTGGGTTGTTTCTTCTGGTGGCCACAGATGCGCCAGGACTTTGTCCTCTACTGTCCGTCATGCGATAAGTGCCAGATTAACAACAAGTCCACCACCCTACCCTATGGATGATCCCTTACCCTGCCTTACCCCGCCTAGTGTTCGTTACGGGGCGGGGCGGGGCGGGTTTTCACTTTGTGACCCCGCCGTTACTCCGGCCCGGGGTCAACTCTTTGCCGTTCCTCCCCGCCCCGTATGACACGGGGCCCTGGCCGGGCTG
>Ga0307509_10005212_pt1 | contig 18216 bp, 13 predicted proteins | sample 10_EM_MG_FD_202245 | JGI IMG/M metagenome (GOLD analysis project Ga0307509, IMG submission 202245) | Populus trichocarpa ectomycorrhiza microbial communities from riparian zone in the Pacific Northwest, United States - 10_EM | ecosystem: Host-associated > Plants > Roots > Unclassified | place...
TCAAACTACCCATATTGAAATTGACGACTTGGCCTTCCTAGAGGCAAAATCTATATTCTGTAACATGTGGGATCAATCAAAGATATCAACCTACCTTCTCTAGCAAACAGAGTAATTTTACCATTTTTTATAAAATTTCCATAAAATCAATTGTTTACCATATAATAAAATGATATTTTCCTAACTCTTTATATAATAGCTTTTGCTCTTTTGTGGTTGGCAGAAAGTAATTTCTACTGAATGTAAAAAGTGTCCCATTACTAGTCAGTGTCCCATTACTAGGTCAAATACGTTAGTTGATAAAGATAAAAAATATTATATAAGGCTAAACTTGGTAGATTGTATTTTTGTTAGTTTCAAAAGGTACTAGTCTGTAGAGTTGAAATAATTTGAAAATTTTAAAATATTTCATAAAAGTGTGCTTTACAATATATATTTTCTTATTAATTTTAATTGAATCTATCTATTTGTTTATTTGTGGACATTAGGTATGGTATTATAAAGGTGGTTGAATTGCCAAGGGGTGCGAAGACTTTCCGGACAGGGCTGTACCAGCTTGGGTGCCGGAACTTTTGGAACGCGGGCGTACAGGAATCTTAAAAAAGAGTCGGAGAAATGAATAAATAAGAGCTCGTGTCCTCACCACGATATATACAAAATCGAAGTTAGCTAACTAACCCTAACATCGACTTCTTCGGTTGCGATGGTATGATATTAGAAAAAGTGATAGGATATCATACTTGGTCAATTTGGGTTAGGGTTGCGCTTCGACCCAGGAGAGCAAAGATTGGAGCGCGATAGTCTTGGAGACCCGCTGGCGATGGCTTGGTAGCATTGGAGGGTCTCGCGGGAAAAGATCAACCAGCAACTCAAAAATTTAGGCCGAGCTTCTTTAAGCTTATTATCTATCTATTCATACCAAATTACTTATCACGCACGGTACTCAACTTCAAATCACTACCAAGAAGTAAACGCAAGATCAACACCAACTTAAGGAACAACAAAACAACAGGAATGATGACTGAGAACGCCACTATAGAACCACATCTAACAAGAACTCCAAGGGAAGAAACAAGCGAGGAAGAGATAAGAGAAAAAGCAGATGAAAATGTAAGGATGAGAAGAAACTAGAAGAGCGACCTGATCAAACCCTCTTTACGGCTGAATCGACGGAGGCCTTGCCTACGCCAATTCTGCAAGTCTGGTTTAAGAAAATGAAAGATAAAAAAGCGCAGGAACTTAGCAGCAAAGGCAACTCGAATGTCATGGCGCGAGGTTCGATTATGCGATTTCTTATGGTGAGTGAGCAAAGCTAGAAGGGAAAGGCAAAAGTTGATGACTCGATGCCGTTTAAGCAGACTTTGCAGGGCTGAGAGGGTGATGTTAGAGTGAGGTTCGGATTTCCATAAAGGGTATGGGAACTTTAGGGGCCATAGGGAGGAGGTTTGAGGGAGTGGGGATGGTTCTGTTTCGTTATGGGTTTCCGGAATGGGTGTGCGGAGGGCTTTCCGTTCTAAAAACAGATTTACAACGTCCTGATGTCCGTTCTCGGTCGCCCAGGAGAGGGGCGTGCGGCCATATTCGGTGTCTGCCTTGTCGGGATTGACATCCCTTCGTTCCAAAAGCATGTCCACTATCCCCTCATACCCACCTTGGGCCGCCAACGAGAGTGGCGTCTGGCCAGATTTGGTGTCTGCCTGGTCGGGATCGATATCCTTGTATTCCAAAAGAATCTTCACGATCCCTTGATACCCCCCTTTGACCGCTGACAAAAGTGGTGTGCGGCCATATTCGGTGTCTGCTTTGTTGGGATTGACACCCCTTTGTTCCAAAAGCATATTTACTATGCCCTCATACCCACCCTTAACCGCCAGCAACAGTGGCGTCTGGCCATATTTGATGTCTGCCTGGTCAGCATTAACCTCCTTTCTTCCCAAAAGCGTCTTCGCTACGATTTCGTACCCGCCTTCGGCTGCCCACGCGAGTGGCGTCCGGCCATATTCGGTGTCTGCTTGGTCAGGATTGACGCCATCTCGTTCTAAAAGCATCTTCACTATCCCTTCATACCCCGACTTGGCCGCCAAGGCGAGTGGCGTTCGGCCATGCTCGGTGTCTGCACAATCGGGATTGATGTCTTTTCGCTCTAAAAGCATCTTCACTACCCCTTCACGCCCCTCGTCGGCCGCCCACCAGAGTGGCGTCCGGCCATATTTGGTATCCACTTGGTTGGGATCGACGTCATTTCCTTCCAAAAGGACCTTTACTACACTTTCATAGCCCCTTTTGGCCGCCAACAAGAGTGGCGTCTGGCCGTATTCGGTGTCCGCACGGTTGGGATTGACGTCCTTTCGCTGCAGAAGCATCTTCACCACCCCGGCACGCCACCCTTGGGCTGCCCACCAAAGTGGTGTTTTGCCATATTGGGTGTCTGCCTGGTCGGGATTGACGTCCTTTCGCTCTAAAAGCATTTTTACTACCCCCTCATTCCCGCACTGTGCCGCCATCAAGAGCGGCGTCCGGCCATATGTGTCAGCCCGGTCGGGATTGACGTCCTTTCGTTCTAAAAGCATCTTCACTACCCTTTCATGCCCACCGTTGGCCGCACACCCGAGTGGCGTCACGCCATATTGGTTGTCCGCCCGGTCCGGATTTACGTCCTTTTGTCCCAAAAGTATCTTCACTACCTCTTCATACCCCTCCCCCGCCGCCAACAAGAGTGGCGTCCGGCCATATTCGGTGTCTACTTGGTCAGGATTGACGCCATCTCGTTCCAAAAGCATCTTGACTATCCCTACATACCCCCCTTTGACCGCCCATGATAGTGGCGTCCGGCCGTATTTGGTGTCCGCCTTATCAGGATCGACGTCATTTCGTTCCAAAAGCACCTTTACTATCCCCTCATGCCCACCCTTAGCCGCCAACAAGAGTGGTGTCTGATCATCTTTAGTGTCTGCCTTGTTGGGATTGATGTCCTCTTGTTCCAAAAGCATCTTGACTATCCCTTCATACCCCCCTTTGGCCGCTGACACGAGTGGTGTGCGGCCATATTCAGTGTCTACCTTGTTGGGATTGACATCCCTTCGTTCCAAAAGAATATTTACTATCCCCTCATACCCGTCCTTAGCCGCCAACCAGAGTGGGGTCTGGCCATATTTTGTGTCTGCCCGGTCGGGATTGACCTCCTTTCGTTCTAAAAGCATCTTCACTACCCTTTCATGTCCCCATTTGACCGCCAACGAGAGTGGCGTCCGGCCATATTCGGTGTCTTCATGGTCGGGATTGACGCCTTTTCGTTCCAAAAGCATCTTCACTACCCCTACATACCCCCCTTCTGCAGCAAACGAGAGTGGCGTCCGGCCATATTCGGTGTCTGCGTGGTCAGGATTAACGTCATTTCGTTCTAAGAGCATCTTCACTATCCCTTCATACCCCGATTTGGCTGCTAAAGCCAGTGGTGTTCGGCCATTTTGGGTGTCTGCGCGGTCGGGATTGACGTCTTTTCGCTCCAAAAGCACCCTCACTACCCCTTCACGCCCCTCGTCGGCCGCCCACCAGAGTGGCGTACCACCATAGCTGATGTCTGCTTGGTCGGGATTGACCTCCTTTCGATCCATAAGCATCTTCACTACCCCCTCATGCCCGCGCTTAGCCGCCCATGAGAGTGGCGTCCGCCCACAGCCGGTGTCTACCTGGTCGGGGTTTACGTCGTTTTGTTCCAAAAGCATGTTTACTACCCGCTGATGGCCCCCTTGAGCTGCCCACGAGAGTGGCGTCTGTCCATATCTTGTGTCTACCTTGTCAGGATTGACGTCCTTTCGTCCCAAAAGCATCTTCACTACGCCCTCATGGCCTCCTGCAGCAGCCCAAGAGAGTGGCCCCCGGCCATACTCGTCCGCTTTGTCCGGATTGACATCCTTTCTTTCCAAAAACATCTTCACTACCCTCTCATGCCCCCATTTGGCCGCTAGCGAGAGTGGCGTCTGGACATATTTGGTGTCTGCCTCGTCGGGACTGACCTCCTTCGAGTCCAAAAGCCTCTTTACTATTCCCTCATGGCCCCCGTGAGCTGCCCATGCGAGTGGCGTGCGGCTATGCTCGGTGTCTGCCTGGTTGAGATTGACATCCTTTCGTTCCAAAAAAATCTTCACTACCCCCTCATGCCCGCCCTTAGCCGCCCACGACAGTGGCGCCCGCCCATAGCTAGTGTCTGCCTGGTCGGGATGGATATCTTCCCGTTCTAAAAGCCTTTTTACTACATCCCCCTGCCCTCTCTGGGCTGCTCGGATGAGAGCCGTACACCCGGCGTGGTCTGCTGCATTAACGTCGGGTTTCTGCATCTCTAACACCGGGGCAACCATCTCCACGATTCCGAGAAATGCTACTCCGTGGAGTCCTGTGAATCCCGTAGGTCCGCAGAATTGCCTGAGAAAGTTTCGGCCCCAGCTTGTGTATTGATCACTATTCGATAGGAGTAGTTCAGCAGATATATGCTCATCAAATCTATCGAGAAGCCGAAGTGCAAGTAATTCGACATTTTTCTTCATCCCCCGCCTTGCGTGCTCCCCCCAGTAAACCGAAGCATATTCTAGAAAGGGCATCTCCGAGGGGGCAGAGCCCAAACTTGGCGAGATATCCCTGACGGATCCAAAATTGAGGTATGTTAAGCAAACCTCGGCAATTTTCGAACAGGGGCTAGGGAAGAGGGTGGCATCACTAGAGAGATGTTCCTTCAGAGTGAAGTGCACTAGTCGAACTGTGGACGAGGACTCCTCGACCGTGAGGAGACCCAGGCAAAATGATAGGAGTGTCTGCAACGCAGGAATATTTTCCGGATCGAGGTCCGCAGATCCAATCTCCACTCCCAGGGCATCACAGAGTTCATTAGCTAGTAATGGCCTTTTTGAATACGACACCCACATAAGCGCCTGCAGCCCGAGTCCCGCCCTGTTTCCCTTCAACTGCTTGAGCCGTTTTAGAGTTGCCGTGTATGCATCGCTCAGTCCGTTGCCTCGCTCCATCTCTGCTAGCTTCTTTATTCGCTGACTAATTGTCACCTCCAACAGAATAGCCTCAATGTTTAGTGAGACAAGGAGGAATCTACACAACCATCAGTAAGTATAAATCCTAGATAGAGGGGGGAAACACCAACATACATATCAGCCATCTTTTCAAGAATAATCCTCAGAATCTCCCCCCGTAAATGGTTGTTCATCGCCTTTGGTGTGTCATCTTTGTCTAGCCTCATCACCACATAATTCCTAATATCCTCCTCCTTAGGGCTAATGGGTATGGTAACCGCCTTGATGAAATATCTTTGAATTGCTTCCCTGACGTGGGGCCTCCCAGTCAGGAATATCCTCGTCCTAGGGGACTCCCGCACAATATCTTTTAACGACCCAAGTAGCTCAGGAAGATCATTCGGCAGGCATTCGTCAAGCGCATCGATGCAGATGTAAACCTGGGGTAAGGAGGCAATCGCAATCCTCAACATTCGCATCAGATCCGCAAGTGTCGGCCTTCTCCCTTCCTCAAATGCTTTCCGTATATCCTCTGGGATCTTCCTGTCTACCAGCCGCTTCAAAATCGCTCCCATCATGTTGACGATCGTCTGCTCTTGCCCAACATTGTAATCACAGTATAGCCATGCAACCGCCAGGCCTCCCTGCCTCGACTGATCACATAGCCTGTCGATAACAAGGGAACTAGTATTTCCGCCCATTAGTCACTTTCGCCTCTTAAAAGAATCCTGCCACAGACCTCAGATATGTCTTGCCCACTCCCGGGTCCCCGGAGCAAAACAACACTGCCTGATCGGCTCCGCCCTCACCCGATCTCCACTCTTGAAACTCGCTTGTTTCCAAAAGCCAGTCGCCGACACCTTCAAATCGGTTGGTGCGCACGCTATGGTGTCTGTTATCTGGTAGTAGTGGTGAGAGCCAATGCATTATCTTTGCATCGTCGTCCGAATTGTAAATGGTCTTGTAGCTCCATATTGTGTTGCCGCAGTTGACATTGTTGTCACCGAATGTAATAGTTTGTGCGTAGGTCGCGTTGGCCATGACGCTCTCTCAGAAATGTTGGTTGGGTACAGAAATGGTATTACACGGCGATACTCTTAGGTAGGGTAAATGGGGGAGTTTAATATACAAAACCTTTCTGTGTCAAGCCCCGGGGGGTGGCTTCTTTTGTAGCAACTACCCACCATTCGTTTCCTTGCCAAGGAAATACCATACCAATGCACTAGACTTGGCGAATTACCGCAGCCTGACTTCGCCTTGCAGACTTCTGTAAAACAAGGCGTTATGCTTTACCCGAGGGGTGTGCCAGAATATTACTCGGGTACACGGTAGTTCAAGAAGCAACCACACAACCAAAACCTTCTACATTTAAAACCATCCACCAATTGCCTATTGTTGACAAGTGCGAATCAGAATAAGATAATAAACATGCCCGACCTGCCCACCCCATTTAATAAACTGCCATTCGAGTAGGTAGGAATTAATTTCAAGTGACAGGTTTTCATATTCTCACATCCGTGAACTCCGCCTCACAGCCAGGGCGGTATTTTGCATATATGGTAGTCCCCTCCTTGTTTGAAGGCAATGCATACACGACCACAGAGCCTATCCGATGTTATTGGTCACGGGAGGCTCCCCTTCGTTATGTTTCACATGCAACCAATCGAATTTAATTATCATAGCGCGATCTTTTTCATCATAATTCGCAATAACGTGATTAAATACAAGGATTTCAATACCCCACACTCATTTAAGGCAAAACTCCCTACATTCCTACATCTTTTTCTCCAACCATTTGCTCATCATATTGTTGTTCTTTCAGAGTGCTGAGTCTGCCACTTGAGTACATTATTGAAACGCTTTGAGTCCCCCTGCACATTGGAAGCAAGAGCAGCCTTGTGACCACAACACAGGGGCTGGCGCGATTCTACAGTCGCCGCCTCGGGGAACTCCCTTCAGCCTGTCGAGGAGCGCACAAGAAACCAGAGTTAAAGGGCAAAGTAATAGGGCTGTATCGAGAAAAGAAACAGATTCCATTACAGTCTTAATTTTCATCTACACACCCTGGATGTTACCTTGCTTACAACCGTCCGTAGCCGCAATATACTCGTATAATACCGTAACATGACTATCGTATCCTGAATTCTGATGTTCCATGAAGCTTAGCCGAAGGTAGAACATATTCGTACCCTCTGTCCGACCCCTACGCAAAATAAGTTATGGTGTGTTACCTGCAGAAGTACTCGGGTGGGGCAGGGTGTTGACTTTCTGGACCCGGGGCTAAAGAAAGACACAACAATATGGCTGTCGGCTACGATAGCATTCAATAATTTTCATGCCAAGGAAATACCAGCCTAGGGGAGGTTTTGAGGAGGAGTGCTTAACAAGCCAGATATTGGCTAGAATGATGCTGGTATGATACTTTGGCTTTGGTTGTTTGCTAGTTGGTTTGTGCGAGCTCCAGTCCTGAGCCACCTCGCCAGGGCGCTGCCTCCCATTTGCTCACCAAAATTCGCAGAACGGTAGGTAAACTCATGTTTGAGCTTAACTCATATTTACGCTTATTAGCAAAAGATTCAAACAAAAAAAAAACCCCTACAATCGTAGATACATTTAGTAGGTCTGGTTTAAACCCACCCCCGGCCTCTTTCTAATGCGGGCGAGTAATTCGACGGTGCATACTAAAATAATATCCTCTGTGGGAAAGAAAATGCTCCATAATATCTACACATCCAATATTACATGATACCCAATGCTATATCTAAGAAAATATCGATAAGCCCTATAATCATGTTTGAGCGCACACAAGCGACATGCCGGGTGATCGTAGAGAATAGGAAGTCCTATCATTAAACATCGTGCAATCAGCCACATCAACATCTCACTCCACTCCTTAATCTCCAATACGGTAGCAGCTACCTTTATAATCTCGAGAGATGCGACTCGATGTGCCGGAAGCCAAGAGAGGCTGCTCGGCATACTCACATTATTGTTCCATAGTTCCAATAGTTTTCGGGGATGCGCTTGCTGAATCCGCAGGGAGGAGGGCGGAAGAGCCGGAGGAGGGAGCGGGAGTGTCGGATGCCCGGAGTCTGGGAGCCTTGGCTTTTCAATTGTTGGCACGGGAGCGTGCAAAAGGGAGAGACATAGGCGGACAAGAATTACAACATCCATATCAGCACCTTCAGTCCGAGCACGGACCGATTTCGCCTCAGCACTCTCGGTCGGAAAAGGATTGACGTGTGGACATGTCCCTGTTGCTTTCCTTCCTCCCCGAGAAGATTTGACCCCCCCGGAATAGCGTCGGTGAAGAGCGGAACCGGGGAGGATCTACACATATCCTTTTATGAGTATACTCGTGTACTAGTATATCACTCTATCAGTGGCATCAGCTTCACTCAAAAAGCCCACTAACCTCAAATACGTCTTATCCACCGATCGATTCTAAGAGCAGAACAAGACACCCTAATCAGTTCAACTCCGGCCGTCTTCCATCCCACTGTCTTCCACCGCGAAATTTGTTTTTTCCAAAAGCCAATCTCCGACACCGTCAGCTCTGCTGGTGCGCAAGCGCTAATGCCCGTTTTTCGGTTGAGGTGAAGTGTGTCAATGCATAAGCTGTGCATTCCCGCCGGATCCATGAATGGTCGTCTTCAAATTCCCTATTTTGTTACCGCAGTTGGGGTTGTTGTCACCGGACGATTGACTGTGTATGTGTAGCTAGGGCTATGTTCTGTCGAAAATGCTGAGAGCAGAAATGGTTCATCTCTAGGGTTAGTGGGAGAGTCAACAAAACTCTGTGTCGGCAATGCTGAGAAAAAGCGGGGTGATGTGGCTTCTGGTGTGGCAACCACCCTCTAAGCATTTCCATGCCAAGAAAATGCAATCGGTTGCGGCTCTTATGAATTCCCGGGAGCGGACTCCGCATCAGAAATTATTATAAAACACCACACTTTGTGGTGCACACATGAGACCCCGCAGTGCATGGTACTCGAGTATAAAAATATTATGAAACCTGCCGCATTTAAGCAACAGAACAAGATTGGGTAGTGGAGTGTGCTCTTATTTGCCAAATTCCCCTGCTGTAGATAATACCCAATGAAGGCAAACTAGAATAAAGAAATAACCGAAGAAATGCGAATGGGTTAACGTAGTTTATTCCACGCTATAGCGAGCTCCAAGCATAGCGAGCAATCTGCAAGTTTAGGCTATGTGATTACCAGAACCTCAGTCCGGATTTAAACAGTGGCTAGTATTTGGGTGGATGGCTCGCTATGTGGGACTCTCGCTGTGGCGTAGAATTCGGTAATAAACGCGAGAACAAGAAAGATATAACCCGAGAGCTAATATCCCTTACGATATAACTTGCCTTTGCTCCTAAAACTACTCGTACAGCCACTCTATTATACAGTAACTTAATTACCCGGCAACCGGGCGCCTGAAAACCCTAACCCACACCCCAACAGTCTGTCTCCCGGTGGTAATAACTTTTATTCTAGATAGACGAGTTGAGATTCTTATTTAAGCTCGCTGCCTAAATGTCTAAGAGGGCTCAAACCGTGTGAGTTGGGAAAGTGTTCCGTCGTATCTATGTTATTAGCCGTAAGTTATCGGAGGCATAAGCTTCATTCACCGGCTAAAGAATATGATAGGATAACTTCGCGTCTCGGGAAAGAATCCGGTAAGCGCGTTGGTGCTGTGAGGTAAGCAGGGTTTAACTTAGTTCTTACGGTAAAGAAAGCCTCCCCCTGCCAACTGCGTCATGGAGGTTCCCTACTCGAGTGCATATCCCCTCCCAAAATAAGGAGATGTGGCTACTCGAGTACAAAGTACGCGAAAGAACACCGGCTTTGATATGAAGTGGAGCACGCGAGTGTAAGATATGAAGATCACCCCCCCGAAATGTCTCATCTTCTTATCGCAGTTTTGTAGATTGGGGTGGAGAGCTCGGTGATGTTCATTATTTTTTTTTGATTCACACTAGTTAACAATGAGCAAGCTGTGGATGAGTTTCAAATCAGGAAGGTTTTAGTCCATTCGTTGCCGCTGGGACCGCTGGGCAGAATGCTTGCATAGCCCAGTACAGCATAATAGTATCATACCAAATATAACCGTGGCTTACTCTTGTGGTGATCTATAAGGCAAATAGTAATACATGAAAACCTCGAATGAACCGGTATTTCCTTGGCATTGAAAGGCTGGGAGTGTGGTTGCCACAAGAGGAGTAAGATCACCCCACTTTTTTTTCCAGCTTGACGCAAAGAAAGGGTTGTAACCCCCCCCATTAACCTTTATATCCCTATCGCTGCGTCCTACCATTCTCGCACTCAACCAAGATTTTCGACAGGACATTATGACTACATATACACAATCGATCAAATTCGGCGACAACAATGCCAACTGCGGCAACATAATTGGGAGCTATAACACTGCCACCACCACCATAGTCTATAACTCGGACGAGGATGCAAAGGTCATGCGCTGGTTCTCTCCGCTAGAGCCGGATCACAGACACCACAGCTTGCGCACCAACAGATTTGAAGGTGTCGGGGATTGGTTTTTGGAGACAAGAGAGTTTCGGGAGTGGAGGGGGGGTGAGGGTGGAGCCGATGAGGCTGTCTTGTTTTGCACAGGAGATCCGGGGGTGGGCAAGACACATTTGAGGTCAGTGGCTAGATTCTTTTAAGCGAATGTCACTAACGGCCGAAAATTCTAGTTCCCTGGTGATAGATAGGCTGTGTGATCAGGCAAGGGAGGAAGACATAGCGATTGCATGGTTGTACTGCGATTACAACGTTCAGCAAGAGCAGACTGTCGTCAACATAATGGGGGCGATATTGAAGCGCCTGGTAGGCAGGGAGATCCCGGAGGGTATACGGAAGGCATTTCGGGAAGGGAGAAGGCCGCTACTTGGGGATCTGATGCGAATGTTGCGGATAGCGGTTGCCAAGTTACCCCAAGTTTTCATCTGCATCGACGGGCTGGACGAATGCCTTCCGGGGGATCTTCCCAAGCTGCTTGAGTCGCTAAGAGAAATTGTTCGGGAATCCCCTACGACAAAGATATTCCTCACAGGGAGGCCCCATGTCGGGGAAGCCATTCATAGATATTTTACCAAGGTGGCTACCATATCCATCAGCCCTAACGAGGGTGATATCAGGAATTATGTAGAGATGAAGTTAGACAGCGATGAGATGCCAGAGGCGATGAACCATCCTTTACGGGCGGAGATTGTGAGAATTATCGTGGACAAGATGTCTCATATGTACGTTGGGTTTCCCCTCTATCAACGAAGTATACCTACTAAAGAAGGCGTAGATTCCTCATTGCTTCGCTAACCGTTGAGGCTGTGCTGGGGGAGGTGACAGTTGGTCAGAGAAAAAAGAAAGTTGAAGAGATGGCACGAGGCAAGGGACTGAGCGACGCTTACACGGCAACCCTAACCCGGCTGAGGGCGCAGAAGGGAAATAAGTCAATGCTTGCGCTAAGGGCGCTTATGTGGGTGTCGCATTCGGAAAGACCATTGCTGGCTGCGGAGCTCTGCCACGCCCTAGGAGTGGAGATAGGATCTACAGATCTCGATCCGGAAAACGTTCCTGCTATACGGACACTTCTATCATCTTGTCTGGGTCTTCTCATTGTTGAGGCGTCCTCGTCCACAGTCCGACTAGTGCACTTCACTCTGCAGGAACATCTCTCAAATGATCCTACCCTTTTCCATGGTCCCCACTCTACTATTGCGGAGGTTTGCTTGACATATCTCAATTTTAGATCAGTTCGTGATCTTTCGCCTACCCTTCCCTCTGCGCCCTCAACTATGCCCTTCCTAGAATATCCTTCTTTTCACTGGGGGCAGCACACAAGAAGGGGAATGACGGAAAATGTCAAAACACTAGCGCTTCAGCTTCTCGATAAATTTGATGAGCATATAGCAGCTCAACTCCTATTATTGTGGTATGAGCGATATAGTTTCTTTGGTCGAATATTTCGCAGGGAGGGGAGACCTGTGGGATTCACTGGACTCCACGGGGTAGCCTATCTCGGGGTAGTGGAGCTAGTTGCCGCGCTATTGGTGATGAAGTGGGATGTTAATGCAAGCGATTGCACGGGGAGTACGCCTCTGACATGGGCAGCTTACAAGGGGTACGAGGAGGTTGTGGAGCTCCTTTTGAAACGAGAAGATGTTAATCCTAATCATGCGCCGACTAAATATGGCCGGACACCACTCTTGTTGGCGGCTCGGAGCGGGCACGATGGGGTAGTAAAGTTACTTTTGCAACGAGAGGATGTCAATCCTGACCAGACAGACACCGAATATGGCCGGACACCACTCTCGTTCGCGGCTGAGGGAGGGCATGAGGGGGTAGTAAAGATACTTTTGGAACGAAAGGACGTCAATCCTAACCAGCCAGACACCGAATCTGGCCTGACCCCACTCTCGTGGGCGGCAGGGAGCGGGCGTGAGGGGGTAGTAAGGGTGCTTTTGGAACGAAACGACGTCAATCCCAACCAGGCAGACACCAAATATGGCCAGACGCCACTCTTATTGGCGGCTGGGAGAGGGTATGAGGGGGTGGTAAAAGTGCTTTTGGAACGAAAAGACGTCAATCCAGACCAGGCAGAGACAGGATATGGCCGGACGCCACTCTGGTGGGCGGTTCAGGGCGGGTTTGAAGGGATAGTGAAGGCGTTTCTTGAGCGGAACGATGTCCGCACAGATACTCCAGATCACCAGAACCAAGTTCCTCTGCCTGCAGTACCCCCCAAAGCAGGCGATGAACTTATAGACATCCTCCAAGAACCCGGCCATCTCAATCTCCTTGCTGCGGGTTGCATTAGCCAGGAATCCTTCCTTCCACCTGCTGAACCCCGGGACGAGTGTATAGCGGAGATTCAATTCAGCTCTCATCACCATTATGCTGACATCCCTCATTCCAACAACCAACCTCCACCCCTGCCGGCAGACTCTGTTGAGCTCGAGCAAGTTCCTGAGCTCAAAGACTCTATCGCAACGTCCCCAGATGGCCTCCGGGCAACCGAACCGTCAGTACTCCCCCGATCCGCTTCCCTGTGGCCCCTGAAGTTCCTACTCAGTCTACGGAAATCCGGTACCCAACCTAACAATGCCCGCTCAACCCTGACAATTGTGCTTAACAGGTATTGGGTCATCGGCTCTTGCCTCTACCTTGTAGCCTTGCTCGCTGACCTTCAGAACTCGCATAACCCAACGCCGCACAAAGAGGTTGGAGTTGCCTTTGCTAAGTTACGGTACTTTTTTGTTTCTTCCCTTCTTAAGCTGGGCTTGCGGAACCGGCGGAGGCAAGGCCTCCGGCGATTCAAGCGTAAATGGACTTTGGTCGGGGCACTTTTCTAGTTTCTCCTCACTCTAAGCCATTTATCCGCTTTTTTCTTCCCTTGTTTCTTTTCCACCTTTTTCTTGCCTTAGAGTTCTTGTTAGCCTTTGGTCCCATAGCGGCGCTCCCGCTTACCATTCCGGCTGTGTTGTTCGTTAAGTTGGTCCTTAATTACTTTTTTTTTTATATGCAATGAGTTATATAGTTCAGTATTATTTATGATAGGCAATTTGGTGAGAATAGATAGATAATAAGCTTGAAGAAGCCGGAACCAAATTCCTGAGGTGCTGGTTCATCTGCGCCTAGAACCTCCTCGCGAACCTCCTAATCCATCGTCAGCTGGTTTGCTAGACTCTCCTTCCTCAATTCTTGCCCCGCTAAGTACGAGTACAGTACAAATAGAGGCACAGCCCTAACCCTAATTAGCCGAGCATGCTAGCTTGATCTCTCTTTTTTTAAAAAAATACGATATCATACCAGCGCCACCGAAGAGGCCACTACGGTACTGGTATTAGGCTTGGGGCAGTTGAGCTAGGTTTTGTTTATCGAGTTTAAGAACTTTCGTCAGTTCTAATTTTCTTTGCTTTTTTTAAAAAAACTATGGATGCAATCCGAAAAATAAGAGGTTAAGCACCCTGAGCCTCACCTCATCATACCATGATAAGAGCAGGAATTCCGGAGTATGTATGATATGCATAGAATGATTGTGATTTATATCCCCGTGCAGTCTTCATAGGCTATGTTCCTGCAGTTCCAGGGCTTGCGGTGGGGTTGAGCCCTACCGACATACTCTAGTGGCGTTGAAGATTGAGACAGAGTTAGGGGTCAGATATTCTCGATAACTGGATAATTTTGCTGACAAGATAATGTGGGGCCTACTCGGATGTTTGGTTACAGCCACTGAGGGTAAACATTGTTCACTCGCTAATGCGCTTAATATTGCTACAGATGCGAAGCTATCCTGTCGATAACATTTTCGTGTCATGTGATTTAAGAAGACGGCCCCGTGCACGAAGCCTATTGTATTATGCATCGGATAGCTGCTAATAATATCAATGCGAGGGAGCACGTCTCTAACTCCCACCGTTTGAATCCAATTCGACATTTACGCAGTGAGCTTGAAAAGGAATCTTATCCCTCGCTGGAATGGAAGCTATATACTGCCGAAAGGGGGGTTGTTCGGGGGTGGATTCCGTTTCCAGGATGACCGGTTCCCGAGAAATTGAGACTTAAAGAAAGTTATAAGAGACATTAGCTCCCGGGGTACCTTTCTCCTCGCGCTGATTAATCCACCGGTATCTTCATTTTTTATCCTGATTGGCCCTCGTTCCGTATTAAGCATAGAAATTATTGGACAGCGGTTGCCACAAGCTAAGCCACATCACCCCGCTTTCCTCAGCTTTGCCGAAACAGAGTTTAGTCTACCCCCCCCTCCCCACTAGCTCTATGGATGGTTATTTCATACCGTTTCTACTCTCAGAATTTTAGAAAGAACAATATGGACCTAGCTACAAATACACAATAAATCATCCGGCGACAGCGATGCCAACTGCGACAACACAATAGCAAGTTACACACAAGACCATTTGTGGCTACAACGGGAATGCCCAAATTATGCATTGACTGTCCTCACCTGGGCCGGATAACGGGCATTACGGCGTGCGAACCGTCCATGTTGGCAGTGTTAGAGATTTGCTTTGGGTAAAGGTTTCGCAATGGAAGGCGGCAGAATGGGAGACGGAGCGAGCGAAATCGATTATGCTTTCTTCTTCGACTCCGGAAATCCGTGAGTGGGCAAGACGCATTTGAGGTGAGTGAGTTCTTTGAAAGAAGCCAATTCCCCTGACAGAGAAATTCTAGTTCCCTAGTGATCGGTCGGTTGCGCAACGCGGCAAAGCATAAAGATATGAACGTTCCATGCTTGTGTTGTGGCTTTCTTGCCCGGCAGGGGAGGGCGGCGCTGGTAACTACCGGTAGGCGAGGCTAGAGAAGGGGACAAGCAAGACGGGAGAAGTGATGAAAGTTGTTCTAGAAAATATGTCTGGTATGTGTGTTGCCGAAGTTGGCGTTTCCGTTCTCTCAGGGGTGTATACTCACAAAAGGTCGTGTCTAGATTCCGAACCCTTGGGGGTATCAATAGACGGCGGGGATAACACTAAGAAAACGGGACAAGTTGGGACAGCTAGACGCGGTCCTATGTGTGGCAAATTACCCAGGACACTACCGCCTTTGGCTGCGTCCCCTGGGCTGGACACGCTATTCCTTGATTAGTATAGTCAGATGCACCAGTCACCGCTCGGGCGGACTGCAGGGGAGGTGGCATGGCGGCAGGGATTGTGGGAGGTGAGATGGGTACCAGGGAACTGTGTGGTGTAGGAACGGACAGCGGGGTATTGCCACAGATGGTAGGTATTAGGAATGACCGCTGGGAGCAGGGAATAAAAAGTGGGGGGAGCTGTAGGCGGCAGCCGGAGATTGCTGATGACGGCGCGGGGACCCGGATGAAATATGAGTGATGTATTATGACCCAATGTAATCGACAAGGTAGAAAGTATTCCTACCAGAAACAGATGATTAATGAATCATGCCCTCAGAGTATTAAAATATGGTTGAGCCAATGGACCCCTCTCCAAACTTCCATTTCTCTTTCAAACACCTTCATAAATTGTTACCTCTTAAATATGGATGGATGATTTCTTGCTTAAATTTAGTACCGTAAGAACTGGAATAATTGAACCTCAAGCTAGAAGGTTGGAGTTACCTTTGCTGGTAAGGTCTGACTCTTTTTTTCTTTTGCTTCTATCTTAAGCTCGGCCTGAGGGAGTCAATTTTCGCTATGATTTCGACCCCCTATCCATGAGAGGGAATTTCAGACATGTTCGCGTGAGGTTCAATTATTCCAGTTCTTACGGTATCATACTCAAGTCACAGTATCCCACCGCACCATAGTTTACTATTTCGGTAATCTTTGAGGTGAAGTGGTATGGCTGTAATGCATCCAATCCTCAAATGACAAGATACAACAACCCTGTGGAAGGTCTTGGCACCAGTTGGGTCCATGGGTTGCATCTCACGAGAGCCTTATGTCTTTGACTCCATTACAATGGTTTCAATTTTCCTGTTGGAACGGTGTTTTTTCATCACTTGCATCTGAACTTTATCCCTAGAAAGCCTTGGGGGCTTCTTTGAATCCTTGTTGAGTTGTTTCCCCCGCCTTAATCGGGGTGTAACGTTGTTTAAGGGTACTCGGAAAGCGTGACAGCACACTTTGGTCGTACGACGTTGGATAAGGGGGTGGCTTGTGGCATGGTAGCACATCAGTGGGTAGCTGGTAGTGTCCAGCATCAATGTATTGTCATCTATTGCAAGTGTCATCTCTGGGTTGTTGGTCAGTAAGAAGGTTAGAGGATAAGTTGCACGGGATAGGACTGGGGTGAGTTGTGGAATCGGGGGCTATGGCTATGGCTGTAAGACAGGAAGTTTCGATCGCCACCTTGGGCACCCTGTTTAGAGGGCAATTACCGGAGTGACTGGGGCTGGCTTAGCGTGGAAGGATTGTGATCATGGAAGCGCTTGGCTATGCAGGTTGGTCTTAGTTGGTCATCACCAACGGTGAAGTCCTCATTCGAGGTAGGGATTTTGTGGGCCTCGGGAATTTGGATAGATAGTACCGTTCCCCGGGACTTTGGGTTAGGACTGGTGGCCATTTTGGGAAGGAGGATTCAGGGTTGGGTTTGGGGGAGGGGTTATTTAGCCAGGGTTTTTCCACGTCGTACTGGTTATTTGACCTTGGAAATTTTCTTTTGTTTTAGGATTAGGACGGGGGTGATGCCAGTAGACTAGTCTTTTGATAGAGCCATATGCTTTAGTATAGCATAGGTGCCCGAAATGGAAAAAGTTTATAAAAAAAAGAAAAAAAAGACAAAAGTCTTAGCACCCGTCTGCTTTGAAGATATGACATTAAGGAAAAGAATCGTGAATGCAACACCAAAAAAAAAAAGTTGAATTTCCACAGATATATAAAAGTAAAGCAGGGAAGCCAGTGATTCTATCACCACTTAGTATGTCCTCCATGTGCTCGTAAAACGTCCTTAATCCCTTCTGGTATCGAGTCTACCCAACTATCAAGCACCCTCTGTGGAATATGCTTCTATTCTGCCTGCCCCACCTGCATGAACTCGGCCTCAGTTTGCGGGCGAGAATGTGTTTTCCTGAATTGCTTCACAAGATATTGTTTCAGCATACGCCCAACATTGTGGACAGGATTCAAATCTGGTGAAGAGGCTGGCCATTATAAAATTCGGATCTCACTCTGATCAAGAAATCTCTTGATTTTCTTTCCCCCGTGTGCTCCAGCACCCTCCTGCATGAAGTACAGCCTACCAGAGTCTCCTGCAATGTTCTTCCAATATGGAATAAGGTGTGATGCCAAAACTTCATCCCGCTACTGAGTGGCATTCAGTCCACCATGATTATTCTTTCTTTCATACTCTTCAGAAGTACGCCGGCAAAGAATTATGAGAGGAGTTGTACTCTGATAGGTGTAAGCAGCCAAGAGGCTTATACCAAACGGGCTAGAGTGAAATTTAGGGATAATATACTCAGGCCGGAGTCCTGTTCCCCGACGGCACCGTATACGCATATGTCCTGACTTAAAACCAACCTCTATTTGCACCTCATCTGTAACGGGGGCACCCTATAGAGAGGTGAACTCTACGGTTGCGACCGCACCAAAACTCAAAGTAGAAGATAAAGATAGAGTAAAATAATTCACGAAGAATCAAAACGGTTAAACTTAATATCGTTAAGCTGAAAGCTTCACTCAATAAGTTCTCTCGAGGAAA